>Ga0315905_10003632_pt1 | contig 15881 bp, 33 predicted proteins | sample LakEriMetagenome_5_FD_203522 | JGI IMG/M metagenome (GOLD analysis project Ga0315905, IMG submission 203522) | Freshwater fungal communities from buoy surface, Lake Erie, Ohio, United States - Buoy 4 MA121 | ecosystem: Environmental > Aquatic > Freshwater > Lake | place: USA: Lake Erie, Ohio... | reverse complement strand
GCTGCTTCAACATGCATTGCAGCAAATTCCTTAGCAAATTCACATATAACTCCTTTATAGAAAAAAAATATATCATCATCATCGATAAAATCTCTCAATCCATCAATATTATTAGCTAATAAGTCTTCTGCTGTTGGTATATTCATTTTATTTATTTTAGTGGTGGAGAAATAGTCAGGGCCGAACTCGAACCGGATAAGCAACCATTTTACTGGACTTGGAACCTTTCCTCATTGCACCCACCTGACTATCTTTTATTTTAATCAGCTACATTCTTTTTTGCATTAGCTAAGGGATCAAATCTTGTCTGGATACCTACAAAGTATTTACCCGCAGGAACTACGGTATGCCTATGATCTTTCTTTAATGTTATCATAGCTTTATCCAATGTAACACCCAAACCTTTTAGTTCCGATTGTAAAGAATGATTTAGTATGCACTCTTCATGAGCATCGATAACAAATCCTACATCTTCAAATTCGTAAATGTCGTACTTACCAAATAAAGCATGAAAACTACCAGACCTTTCAGATGCAGCTATAAATATTTTCTCTATCTTTTTAATACCCTTAGGTAAATCCGATAGTGTGAAGAATTGAACATCGCCTTGATGAAAGCCTTCGTTCTTAAATTTTAATTTGCTTTTCATAATAATAATAGTTTTAAATTTAGTTTGCAGATTGCCAAGTATAATCTATGTCACCTGGTACATTATCAGGTCTATGCCATTTAGCACATTTTACGGCATCTTTGAAAGTAGGACAGGTATCAATTAAATATACTGATTTTGTGCTAGGACAAGTAAACTCAATCCATGCGTAAGGTTGGTCCAACTCACCTTTGCTGTTTTGTAAGAATGAGTATGTTTTATTTGTTTTATACAACCTGATGATTTCCTCATATCCATCCTTATGCCTCACAGTTTGCTCATCTACAATGGATGCATCCAACATTTCTAGAACTCCCTCATTCCCATGGTTCTCTTTGATTATAGTAATGATAGCAGCTTTAGTGTCTTCGTTATCTTGATTATGAAAAGCAATCTTAGCATTAATTAACGAGCCACACTCCTCAAATAACTCTTTTTCTAAGAATCTACCATTAACATAGTGCTGCCCATACCCATCAGCAAATTCAATGGCAAATCCTGTAGTACAATGTAAGTCATTATTTTCATTCCTAGCTATTTTTTTAGGATATTTAGACACGAGACAGACTTTATCCATTTGTATTTGAAGATACGAGTTTTCAACACACTCTAGGACTAAGTTAAAATCATCTTTGTATTCATCAAGAATATCAAAATTATCCATAAAGAAACTGTAGAAAGATAGCCATGAAATGTCATCAACATTGATATAAGATGAAAACGGTTCATATACTAGGTTATCTTTATTTCCCATTAATTCATTTACTTTAACTTGACATTGCATAGGACTATCTAGCAAAAGTACTTCTGGCTCGGCCAATCCGCAAAACTTATATAGCTTTTTCATTGAGACCTCGGTTCTGTCTTTATCATGATTATTGTAAAACTCATAATTAAAAACTTTACTCAACCACTTTTCCCTGTGAGAATCTAACTTTGACTCTTGCTCCGGGGTTAAACTTTCTATTTTCTTCATTATACAACAATTTTAAAAGGTAATAAATTAATTATTATGCAAATATAACAACATTTCATGGACTTTTCATAATTTTATGTGATAATAGTATGTTAATTTTTTGTTAATGTTTAGTATTTTGCGGGGAATACATATTTAATAATCTAAAATTCTTTTTTACTTCCTCATGTACTTGATGCCATACCGTAAATCTTATTTGATCCATTATTTGTTTACTCACCAGATTGTTAACTTTTTTTATTACTTGACTTGATATTTCATCTTTTTCACAATCCATCATCTTAGATCCAGTATGATTCCAGATCTTGTCCTGTACTAAATTATTTACATGATTTAATACTTTACTTCTTATATTCTTCATATTTCTAAAATTTGTCTTATGCGTTCCCATTCTTGATCTAATACTTTAGCCTCTAATTCATCCCCTACTCCATTTCCAATTCGATCCCATATTTGCTTATCTCCCCTGTTCCGTACTTTTTCTCTTACTTTAGTTATTACTTGTTTACCTAGTTTATTAATCAAACTTGTTCTTACTTGATACATCTTTTCGTTGATTTGATTTGCAGTATTCATAACTTGATATTTTGTGCTACAGGTTGCCATATTAGATTACGTGCTCTATTTTTTACTTGATTCCGGACTTCATTATGAACTTGCCTAGATGTTAATAGCCACAATTCATTAAGCAGTTGAGTACCTCCCTGCTGCCATATTTTAGCTTTAATTCTATCCTTTACATTCTTCATAACTTTATTTTTTGTGCTATATGATACCATACCTGTCTCCTTACTTGATCTGCCAATTTATTAGTAGTTAAATCAATCACTTGATTAGTTACTTTATTGGATACTATCATTTCTATTTTATCCTTGACTATATTTCGGGTGTGCACTCTTAAACTCATCCATAATTTATCACATGAAGATGCTGTTTGTTTCTGTACCTTTTTCATAACTCTATATTTTCTTTTATTTGAGTCCATACTTGCAAACATACCTGCTCCCTTATTTGAGTCCATACTTGACTAGCTATTCTAGCTTCTACCTGGTCATTTACTTGACTCTTTACTAAAACCCTTAGTGTATTTCTTACTCCAATATTCATTTTATTATCTATAGTATGATTTACATTCTTCATAACTTTACATTTCGTATTACTTGATGATACACTTGTCTACGTACTTGACTATTTACATGTACAATCATTTCGTCATGTATTTTAGCATATAGTTGATTGCTTGTTTGTCTAATTATTTTACTACGTATGTTATCACGTATCATAATAAATAGATAATCATTAATTTGTTCGTCAATTATCTTCATAACTTTATGTTTTCTTTTACTTGTTCCCACAATTGATTACTTACTTTATTACGTACTTGATTACGTACTTGATGATTTACTTTATACCGTACTTTATCCTCTACTTTACTCCATACTTCATCACATACTTTATCACTTATTTTTTCACTTACATCCTTCATAACTTTACATTTTGTTTTACCGGGTTTTCTAAATATTTCGCGGGGACACTACATAATACATAATCCCAGTAATACATCATTTAATCATAATACAAACATACAACATTAAAATAACATATCCAAACATAATAACAATAAAATAATAAAAATAACATAAAACATCTATAACATTTACACCATCATGTGCAGTATCATGTATGGCATCATGTACGGTATCATGTCTTCCATACATCATCCAATAAAGCAATCCATATAACATCTAATATACATTACATAAAGACATCTACATACATTACATACAACATACATTCCTAACATAAAGAATAAAGAATACAATCCTAATGAACATGATAGTAACATGAAGAGATATGTGATAAATGACGGAAAATGAGATAAATATAAAGGCTAAATCAATCAAATGTAAGAGCAGTGATGGAAATGACATGCAGATATCGGGGAATGAGCAACAAAAAATACGCTCTATAATGTATGTGGATTTGTAGTGCATGCGTATTTAAAGTATTGGCAAGTTGAGGGAGGTCAGGCGAATTTTTTCATCGAATGCCTTTATTTCGCACACACGAGGCTTCTAATAAACTTTGGGCGGAACCCTTCGTCTAGTTCCACCCACCATGAGAAGATGCAGCAGAATGAACGCTACATGCCTAAAAATGGATTCTATGATGTCTAATGTAATGTAATGTTAAACACATATTTAATTACGTAATATAAGAGGGTTGGAGTGGCTACGAGGATAAACGAGATAATATATACTTGCGTATCCGTTAGTTTAGATATCCAATGTTCATTATTTTCTTCCATTTTGTTTAGTATTTTTCCGTTTCATTAAAGATTACTATAGGTTCAATGGCCTGTTCAAAAGCGTAGGCAACAACTTTTCCGTCCATGTCTTTATCTACTACTATGTGATCCCTATCTATCTTAGCATCATACCATCCATGTCCTAACTCAAGATATGTTACACCATCCTCTTTTACCTTAACTAACAACAATAACTTACAACCATCCGTATTCATGTCTATATTGTAACCCATTGCAGCATCTTCCGGTACTTCCGACTTGATGTCATGCCAAATTATTTGATGTACATAAGCTCTATTACCACCAACTAGAGAGTTCCAAGCTAGCTTTTTCTTGGTCTTTCCCTCCTTTTTTGTGGCTTTTTCAAGGAGAATCTTTCCGGAATTATCGTTTAAAGTAAGGTCTCTAAGCATTTCGGACACAGTTTTATTCTCTTTAATAGCTGCTTCTTGAATTGATTTCTTTAGACCTTCCGTTACTCTAACCAGTACTTGAGTTGTTTTTTTGTCTTCATCCTTCTTATATGGGATGCCTTTTCTATTAATTTTCTCCATTTTGTTTGATTTTTGCAACATTACATCAAAAAAACATGCTTAATGATGGATTTTTTCATCTTTTGTGCATTTTTTAGACATTTTGTTGTGCATTTTTAAGAATTGTTGATAAAAAATAGCATTGATTGTCAACGTTTTATGTTTTTTTTGATCTTTTTGTGGCCGGGGAGATAGAATAAAATGCATCTTTCTCATCTAATTGACATGTATGAAATTGAAATACCATTGACAATCAATCATTTACATTTTTTGTTGATCTTTTTTGTGGCCAGGGAGATAGAAATAATAAGAAAGAGGGCTAGCTTGCGCCGGCCCCCTTCTCACATGCACCATTAACCAATTACGTCTATGATACATGCAAGAGATAAAGTGATCCCAGAGAAAATAAGCAACGATCCAGGGACATTTTTCTCCCATGCAGATTTTACTTCCGCTTTATCAGCTAAGATTACTAGTCCCATGATCATAAAGATAACAGAAATGATAGATAATACGATTAAAACACTTGTTGATAACATTTTAAAAAGATTTATGGTTATGTAAAATTAAAATTGGTTTAATTAGAATGGTAAATCGTCATCTGATAGCAATGATGTCTCTGATGCTTTAGATGTTGGGAACGAACTAGCGAATGTGTCATCGAAAGCGTTCTCTTTAGGCTTTGGTGCCGGCTTATAAGAACTTGCTGCGTTCTTATTGTCATCTTTCTTGTACGTGTCTATGCTAATGGCGTGAGTTCTGAACTTGTCATTGTCACTTACTTCTTTTAATGGCCAGGCGATGAGCGGGAGATACTTCTTACCGGTCTTCTCTGACACATAAACTAATGGTGTTACTTCCGGATCCTTCATACACATCTCAAACAAGTCGGTGATGCATATACTCATACCAAAGCCGGTAGAATCTTTTGTTGTGATTAGTCTGCCGTTACCTACAAACTTCTTTTTCTGTTGTTCCATGATAAATTGTTAGTGGGTTGCCCCCTGTTTGTTAATGTTTATAAATTCTGTGATCTGTTTGGCCATGTTCAATGTAATCCATGGAAATAACTTACCGTTCTCTTCCATGCTTACTATGTTTATGTTACCGGTTAAAGCGTGAATCATTCCCATGTACTCCATGTATTGTTTATGGACCGGATTAAAGTCACCGGTTAAAACGTACAATTCAACTCCGTCGGTTTGTAGTCGTTTACCGCAGTACCTAACACCGTTCAACCTAATGGAGAGTGCGTCGGCGAACCGTTCTTTAAATGTCTCCAAAGTCATCGTAAGCATCTTTTATGAATTGTTTACTTAGTACGTACATGTAGTGAGACTTAAACGTTTCTTTAGCCACGCCGTATATTTCCTCCTGGCTCTTCTTTAGCTTTAGCTCCTTCTCTATGTTTTGTACATCCGGAGAGTAGGTGTAGGTCTTCTTCGTTACTTTCGTTACCGTTATATGAGAAGTAGATAGCGTTGACAGATCCTCTTCAATCAAGGCCTCCTGTACTTCCTTCTTAAGTGCGTTCTCTTTTTCCTCTAACTCTTTCCGCTGTTGTATAAGTACTGCCGTTCTATTTAACAGCCGTTCTATTTTTTCATTTTCCATGTTGATCATTTTAATATGCTGCAAAGATAATACATTCTTTTGATATATGCAAGCCCCGGCGAATATTTTTTCCCTATATTTTTTTGGCCTGTAATCTAAAAGCGTTCCTTAATTTTCCGCGGGGTCAAATTTTCCACTTTGCCGAATCATATTCACTAGGCTCATCTTTTTTTTCTATCTCTAAGATTCCTTTACATGATTTATAATATTTTCCTCTTTCAGAATCTATCTCTATCTCATGATTTATTTCATTTATGAATTCTTTAATCTTTGGAACTTTAACATTTTCAGATACTTTTACCATGTAATCTAAAAATACTTTTGTATCTTCTTCCGTTTTCAATAAGAATGCTTGCATGTTCTTTTCATCATCTTCAAACAATGGAAAGAAGAATACATTTGTATCATCTTCCGGATCCTCTATGAGTAGATAAGCAGTACATAAATAATTGGAATCTGGAAATGTTTTAATAGATGTAATGACGTTATTGAATACAGACATCTTATTATCTATGGACTCTCCTAATGATAATGAGTCTAATGATATGAGATCCGTTGTTTCTAATTTTTTAGACATGTGTTGGAATGTTTTTAATTGGTTAGTAGATAGAATTTCACCGCCGAAAGTAGATCCCTAAAGTTCCGGTATTCTTCTTTGTCGAAGTAGTACCGTTTATTCCGGTAGTTGTAAGTGACCTCCTCTTCCCGGCCACTAAAGGCTGTTATGAGGTTGTTCTGCTTGGGCCTAACGAAAGCTAACATGTAATCTATTGTCTCTGCGAAATCCTTGTGTCTACTAACAATAACATAATCTATTTTGTTCTTGTCTGGCACAAAAAATACCGTGCTGTTTATGATAGAATAAATCGGGCCCTCTGTGCTATCCGACTGTCCGTAAGATAACAAAGATACAAATAATAAGGCAAATAAACTAATTGATTTCATATAATTTGTTGTTTGTTTTTTAAAAAGGAAGGTAGGTTAACCGGGGAGGTTAGAGCCCACCTTCTATATACACCACTTAAACTTTGCTCTTTATACACCGGTCTGTTCCATTATTTTCCGGTGCGTTATGTTGTCTATTGAATCATACCATTCTAAGAACCGTTTGATCCCTTCTCTATATTTCACTTTCGGTTCGTAGCCTAGACTTTTCAGCGGGGCTACATCAGATGCAGTAAAGTATACATCTCCATCCTGCATCCGTTCTAAATTCCGCAGGGCTCCAATACCAATCTCCTCCTCCAGGACATCAATGAAATCTAATATCTTAATGCTCTCATTGCTCCCTACATTATATAACATGTACTTGACATCCGTTTCATTATTTATCACAATATTAATCCCATCAATAATATCATCAATGTAAGTAAATTCTCTAAACATCTCTCCATGATTATAAATGTCAATAGGAATGTTATTATGAATGTTATATGTAAATTTATAAACCATCATATCCGGTCTACCCCATGGACCATACACTGTAAAGAATCTAAGCCCTGTAGTACGCATGTTGAACAAATGACTATACACATGTGCCGTCAATTCATTCATCTTCTTAGTCGCTGCATAAAAGGATACCGGCCTATCCGTTCTATCATCTGTACTAAATGCCATATCCATGTTATCTCCCATTCCATATACACTTGAACTAGATGCATACACTAAATGCTTTACATCATATTTCTTACATGCTTCTATAATGTTTAAGAATCCCTGAACGTTTGATCGGGCAAATAGATTCGGATCTTTGACGCTGGCTCTAACTCCGGCCTGTCCTGCTAAGTTCACTACTATGTCAAACTTGTGCAGAGAGAATATAAGATCTACCTTCTTCTTGTCTGCTATGTCTAAGTTGTAGTAACCCACGCCTTTAGATATCGGCAGGGTATTCAATCTCATACTTTTTAATAACTGGGTGTCGCTTCCATCAAAGAAGTCCACACCTATCACTTTTGTGGCATGGGTTAACATAGAGTGTGCTAGCTGACTGCCTATGAATCCTGCGACCCCTGTTATTAGTACTTTCATGTTAGTTATCTTTTAAGAACTTATACAATTCCACGAACAGCAGGGAAGCCTCCTCCCGGGTTAGTACCATCTTTCCTTTCTGGTTAATGTAAGAGTGCACTACAAGAACCTTCTCATCAATGCCGGATCCTTCATGCACAGATACAACGGCCTGTTCGGCAAATTTTGTTTCGTAACTCATGTTATTATTATTTGTAGTCAGGACAGGATTCGAACGGTTTATACACTATGTCTCCCTTGTCTTCTATGGAGAGCACTACATACACATCATCCTCACACCATTCCGACCAACCATCGTACCAATCATCTTTTGTGTAGTCAGTCCAATCAGCTGACCTGTCTCTATTAATTTCATCTAAGACATCTAATATCTCCCATGTAATCTCTTCATTAGATATAGGGTCTAACACAGTGAATACAAAATCATTGACATTTCTGCCTGGTAAGAAATCTTCTAAATACTTGAATATTGCCATTTTTTTTTAAGTTTTTCGCGGTGACTAATAATTAATTCTCATCATTTGCAATACAATCCAAATGAAATGCTATAACATCTATATCATCTGTAGTTAATACATCCTTCTTAGCTCTATCCAGTAACTCCATCAATTCCTTATAATCTTTATACATCAACTCTTCATCCTCTTCATCCATATCAAATCCATATAACATACTATCAGGATTATAGGTCTCAAACCAAGATTCTAATTTATCCAACATTACTTTATCTAACTGCATGATTTAAAATTTAAAGTGGTAATTAATATGATACAAAGATAAGGGTATTACATGATATATCTAATACCCCTATCGTTAAAGTTTTGTTAATTGTGATAAACGTTTGTTCCCCTCCTGGCTTCCTTGCTAATACTGTAAGAGCCGAAGTAATGCATCTTAGCCTTAGAGAGCAATCGTATGGCCTCTTTCTTGTTGTAAGCAGTAACACAAGCGGCACCACAATAGAAGCCATTAGAATCAATCCTTGTGCCATTTAAGACAGCTATCCATTCCTTACTATTTCTCATATTACTTTTTATAGTTGTTTAAAAATTCGGTGTACACATGGTCATACAATACTTCATCGCAATCATCTAAAATATCCATGTCAACATTCTCTACAATCTTTAAAGTCAAAGCATCTAAGTCATCTATGATAGACTCAAATGAACCCATCATGTGAGTAAATTCTAGAACAGATCTAGCATCACGTGTTCCAAGTTTTTCCGATGTCTCATCATCCTGGTTCATGATTTCATTACAAATGTTTGATACATGGTAGAAAACAATCTTGAATAAATAAGAACTTCTGTCAATGTTCATTTTTTTTTAGTTTATGTGGTGAATAATATGATGCAAAGATAAGGGTATCGGATATACTATGCAATACCCCTATCGTTAATGTTTTGTTAATCTTTTATGCAGATGACCGAAGCACCTATTGATTTATGATTTACATCTATTTGTGAATCAGTATCGCAGTAGGTGTCAAAGTATTTGTACCAAGCTAATTCTTTATCATCCTTATCCTCCGAAGAACTCCAAAATAAACCCATTTCTCTAATACCATCAAAAAGAATGTGAGTATTCCCATCAATATCTTCCACATGAGTACGCGATCCGCCTGGAAACATATAGTCTGGAGATATTGTAAGGGCATCTAATTCCTTTATGGTTGGAATCCTATATCCTTCGGGTGCTAGGCCTCTCTTGTCATTTACCGCGTGCCAGTTGTAAAGCTTCCCGTAATAATAATTATACTTTGAATCATTCTCATAGTAGCACCATGCTGGAATACCTTGCTGGCCTGCTCTAATCCACTCTTCATCTGTCTTAGCTTCCATAATGGGATCCAAGTTTCTGAAGGTTGTGACTTCTAAATTAGCTAGGTTATCATACCATTCTACTTTCTTAGGCTCGGGATTAGTTACATGACCAACCTCTATCCCGATTTCAAGACCTCTCTCTAATGCATCTATAAGGTCGTGATAAGATTCACAGACATCGGTCTCGCTATCGTCATCATATAGCGCATAGATAGAACCATCGAATAGACCCGACTGGTAAACTTCTTTAGCTTTGTCAGTAATCAATAGCCATACAAAGCCTTCAACAACTTTAATTTTTTGGTCGTACATTTTTTTAAGTTTAGTGGTAAAGAATATGATGCAAAGATAAGGATATCGGATATACTATGCAATACCCTTATCGTTAATGTTTTGTTAATCTTCGTAATCGGTATCTAACTCATCTTCAAAGTAAAACTCTATCGCATCGGTAATTGCTAACGAGATTTGTTCCATGGTAGCTTGGTTGGTAAGAGCCGTGTTTAAAATCTTTTGAGCATCTTCATCGCTAGCCTTCATGTAGTTAGCTTGAACATCCTGGATATGCCATAGGTTGTCAACAAAGTAACCATGGTCTCTTAATACCTTTTTTGCATTTTCTACTGCGTCCATTTTTTTTAGTTTATGTGGTGATTAATTATAGTGCAAAGATAAGGGGATATTTGATAAAGTCAATACCCCCTTATGTTAATGATTCCTTAATTTTTCGAGGGGACATTATCATTAAACAATACAATCAATTCCAACATATCTTCCTCAGTAACAAATGAATATTCCTCTCTTATCTGCTCCTCACTTTCAATCAATCCATCTTCAACATTCATAATAAAATCATAGAAGAAATTCTCAGGTACTTCTTTATACTGGTATTCATTATAAGTCATATCCTCCCTACTTACTTCATCACCATTTACATCAATCTCCACAATACCTGCAAAGTCATTACCACATTCCGAATATTCAATCCGTCCTTTCACTCCGTACTTCTTACATACTTTCTTAACAAACTCCGTACATGGACTCCAAGCCGTATCACAATTAAAGTAATCGCATTCTTTCATGTTATGTCTAATGTCATCGTCCATCGTTACACTCCATTTAGTGCCGAACTCATCACACCAATCATTGTAATCCCATTCTTCTTTATAATCAGTCAGTGCAGTAAAGATACAATGACCGTCCTCAATACTGGCAACATCTTTTCTCAATGTTTCCATAGCTTTTTCCGTACCTTCAAATGAGATACAATTAGAACACCAATTTGGCATAGTCTTAAAATTTAATGTGGTTAATAATATGTCGCAAAGATAATAACATTCCATCTAATATCCTAATCCTAAAATGTTAAAGTCATGTTAAAATGAAATGCAGTAAAATGTAACCCATACCATATCTCATCTATTCCCCATCATCTAATTGACATTGCAAAGATACATCCCATTTCCCTATTATCCTAATGTCAAATGTTAAAAAGATCTTAAAGAAATGTTAAAGTCATGTTAAAGGATCCCCCTCACATTACTGGCCATGCTGGAAAAGGGAAGCGGGAAAATTTACTCAGGCAGAGCTTCGCTCTGCTCTGAGCGAAATTCACTGGCAACAAAAAAACTCCCGACATCTACTGCCGGGAGCCAAACCACTTAAACATCTATTAACCTTTGGAAGTCAGGGCAGGAATCGAACCTGCGACACACTCGCTTGACACCCTACACACCTCATACTTTCGTATGGAACGGACTCGAACCGTTGTCACCAGTTGCTCTACCCAAATGAGCTACCTGACTTATTATTTACTTATTGATTATCTCCTTTTTTGTACGAGTGAAATATATTATTAGATGGGTCATAATTAGCCTCGTTCTTATAAAAGAAAGCTGAGTTAATTATAGCGCTAATAAGTTCCTCTTCGGTCAAGTACACAAGTTCTGATGAATCAAACTCGTCTGAAAGTAATTCTTCTAAAGCCATTACTAGATCTTTTCTAGAAAGATTTTTTAGTTCTACTAACATTTTTTTATTTTAAAGTGGTGATTAATTTTTTACAAAGATAAGGGTATCGGATATAATATGCAATACCCTTATCGTTAATGTTTTGTTAAGAATAATAGAGTAGTGTTCTCTCTTGGTTTATTCGTTCTGTGATGTCCTTTATATCCCTTTGTAAAATATGAAGCTTGATGACATCTTGCCCTAATTCAATGACTTGAGAAACAGATTCTAAAGGATAAGTAATAAAAGACCCATGTTGCAACCAACCTTTACCTATCTTAATAAATCCTGTAAAATTGCAAGATAACCTTCTTCCACAACTTTCAAAAGGAGCAGCAAAATAGATTTTCATATACCCTCTACCATGGCCAAACGTTAAAGATTCACTAATCCCGTTAGAATACATATCTATATTATATTCTTTCATTGAATCTTTGTAGCTATCAATTTGAAAATCTTCTAAATTTAATGCAATCGTAACATCGCGTAGTTCACTATGATAACTAAGCACAAGTTGTTTGAATCTTTTAATAACTTCTTTATTGTGAGAAGCTATATCTATTACATTCTGATTTGACTCTTGAACCAGAGTTGACAAATTAAATCCAGACAAATCAATATTGCCTTTGGTAGCTTTTAGTTCAAACATGATAAATTAATTTAGTGGTTTAAAATATGTTGCAAAGATAAGGGTATCGGATATACTATGCAATACCCTTATCGTTAATGTTTTGTTAATTTTCCGCGGAGATTCTAAACTTTATATCCTCCCATTCTTGCAGCATCCGGAATCAAATCAATACACAATTTATAGTCAACCGAAACAATGTAAGTAACATTCCTATCATCTATATCTTCTCCCAGGAAAGTCCAATTAGGAGCAACCTTAGGATTGTATTTAATTTTAAAATTAGACTCCTTAACAAAATCAGAATGTCTAATCTCTAATGAATCACATAAAATCCATGCACATACAACCTTAGTGCTTTCTCCATTGAAAATCTTAGTAGCCATTTTCTTATTATTCCTTAACGTGCAACCCTTCATGATTAATTGAACGTCACATGGATTGTAATATGTAACAATGCCATCACTACCAATCACTCTCCATTTCATATAATTTTCTCCACGTTGTAAAGAGAATCTAACTTTAATCCTTTTCATGTTTTTCAATTTAAGTGGTTAATAATATGATGCAAATATAGGGGGGATTGTTGAGAAAGTCAATCCCCCCGTAGTTAATGTTATGTTAATGGATTACATTGTAGATATTCTTAGCTTTCTTTCCACCTTCGCACAATCCACATTTAGCACAACTTACTTGCTTCTCCTTTGCTATGGTTGGCGCTGATGGACAAAGGATAGCACCTTCAACCTGACTGGCATTGTAAGACCTGAATCCTAAACCTTCGGCCAATTTTACGTCAAAGATATTATGCGTACTTGCCATTAGGTATTTTGCATATTGCTTATTCTCTGGTTTGTGCCATTGGTGAGTATAGCCTGAAACCTTACCAACCAAAGGCCTTATTTGTTCTAGCAACTCAAAAGGTAATAAGGTAGGTTCTCCATACGTTCCCATGCGAGCAAAGGATATCTTAACCTTTTTTGTGACGTTCGTAATTTGTTCCATTACACCTTCCGTTCCTTCCGGAATTAATCCGTTATCCAAACGCTTTTTTAAGGATTTTACTTTTGCTATTAATCCCCAAGCTAAAGATCCGTTCGCATGGGTATAGCAACCACCTGACTTTCCGCCGTTTGCATTATAAGAGAACTTACAATCAAAACAGACCTTAGAATCATTTTTTAGGCTGCCTTCATTAACCTGGTCAATAGAAAAATGATAGGTTTGTAGGATAATTTCTCCTTTTTTAGCGAGCTTAGGAGTGGCGCTAGGCTTGATATCAATACAGTGAATGACGTCGCCTAATCTGAAATTAATTTGCTTAAGCATAACTTGATTGTTTATTTAAGTGGTTAAGAATATGTCGCAAAGATAAAGAGTAATTTTCTATTTTCCAAATTTAAGGCAAACTTTTTTTAAATTACTTTTTGCCTTTCTAATTACCCTCTATCTTTATAACACTACAAAGATAAGCATAAAAGCAATACCTGGTAGTTAAAGGAGTGTTAATGTTTTCCCTATTATAGTTAAGGAAATGTTAAGATCCTGGCCCCGCAAAAATTACTCAGGCAGGGCTTTGCCCTGCCCTGAGCGAAATTCACTGACATAGAAAAGCCCTCCTGGTTAACTCCAGGAGGGCTTTTATTTATTAATTTTTTACATTTCTTCGCCGTTCTCCCAAACTTTAATTTCCTTAACTGTAATAGGTTTTGCTAAGACTTCATCTATATAAATTTCCATAGTACTACAACCCTCATTTTCTTTCAATGACATTACTTCTTGAGTATCTGGAATCTCTTCCCATCTTTCACCTTCACATAACTTTTCATAAGATTTTTTAGCTCTCTCTATTGCCTCCTCTCTTGTGTGTGCCTCTACACAAAATCTGGTACGCATCCATGCAGTTATTTTTTGGTCAAGGAAAAAATCGAAAATTTGAATTGGTTGCTCAATGTGTTCCATGTTCTCATTGTGCTTTCCATCTTCGTAAATTGCCATAATTTTAAAATTTAAAGTGGTGATTAATATTATTTGCTTTTAGGCAAGCGGTTTACCTTTGCTAAATTAGCGTTAATCTTTTCAATGATTTCCTCATAGCTTTCTTTTACCTCAAACCCTCCGTTGTTATTCCATCCAACAACGTATGCTCCTTTGTCTTGACAGTAAACTGCTTGCAGAAGATTTACATTACCAATAAATTTTTTGCCATTATAATTCGTTAACTCAATAAAACACATAATTTTAATATTTAAAGTGGTGATTAATATAAGGCAAAAATAGGGGGAACATTTTACATTTCCAAACATTCCCCCACATTTTTTTAAATTAATTTGCGAACTCCATAGAAAGATTGGCTAACCTCTCATTGATAATTGCAGTCTTGTTAGGGTCTTTCAAGGCAGAATATTTTCTCTTTCCTGCAAACCCATTAATCAATTTTTCTTGAAGACGATTCTGAATAGCCCAAAGCGTATTATCATCATCTGCGAACCTTTCTGACGCAAGTAATACCTTAGCCTCATTTTCTGTAAAGGCTCTCTTAAAACGCAAAGCAGCAGCCTTCATGGCAAATTCAATAGCCTTTTCTTCGGTCAAGTTTACAGACATTTGCTGCAATACATATTCCTCAAGTTTAGGTAACAAATCAAAAAAGTTGGCTACAATTTCACCCGATATAACTTTCTCTGAAATATCCATAGCTTTCTTTCCGAAATGCCTTACTTTGAAAATCTTAGATTCAAATCTTGAGTCAGAGACCGTTAGTCCGTTTGAGCATACTAATCTGAATATTCCCATTGAACATTCAAACCCAACCGTTCCGTCAAACGAATTGCGGATAACAACTTCCGGATATAAGGTTTCACCCTTTAAGATTAATTCCTTATTGTACCTCATTCTAATAAGGTGCGCGGAACTTTTAGCACCTTTCTTTTTTGTTTGGAAACCTGATAGATGGAAACCATTTGTCTCAAGGTCGCTGATTAATTTCTTTGAACTAATAGCTACATACTTTGAGCTTAATTGCGCGCTTACTTCTTCTGAAAATAACATAGTTTAAAATTTAAAGTGGTTAAGAATCTGATGCAAAGATAAAGAGTATTTTTCTATTTTCCAAATTTAAGGCAAACTTTTTTTAAATTAATTTTTGCCTCTCTAATTACCCTCTCTCTTTATAACACTGCAAAGATAAGCATAAAAACAATACATAGTAGTTAAAGGAGTGTTAATGTTTTCCCTATTATAGTTAAGGAAATGTTAAGATCCTGGCCCCGCAAAAATTACTCAGGCAGGGCTTTGCCCTGCCCTGAG
>Ga0315905_10003630_pt1 | contig 15887 bp, 15 predicted proteins | sample LakEriMetagenome_5_FD_203522 | JGI IMG/M metagenome (GOLD analysis project Ga0315905, IMG submission 203522) | Freshwater fungal communities from buoy surface, Lake Erie, Ohio, United States - Buoy 4 MA121 | ecosystem: Environmental > Aquatic > Freshwater > Lake | place: USA: Lake Erie, Ohio... | reverse complement strand
CTAGAAGTCCATGCCGCCCATGTCCGGCATTCCGCCGCCGCCGCCGCCATGGCTGTGGCCAGCATCTTTCTTCGGCGCGTCAGCGATTGCAGCTTCCGTCGTGATCAGCAGGCCGGCCACCGAAGCGGCGTTCTGCAGAGCAACGCGGACGACTTTCGCCGGATCGATGATGCCCATCTCGACCAGGTCGCCGTACTCTTCAGTCTGGGCGTTGAAGCCGAACGACTTCGAGCCTTTTTCCGAGCGGATGCGGCCGACGACGAGCGAGCCTTCGACGCCTGCGTTTTCCGCGATCTGGCGGATCGGAGCTTCGAGGGCCTTGCGGACGATATCGATGCCAGCTTGCTGGTCTTCGTTGTCGCCAACGGACTTGATGGCGAAAGCAGCGCGGAGGAGGGCGGTGCCGCCGCCGGCGACGATGCCTTCTTCGACAGCAGCGCGGGTGGCGTTGAGGGCGTCGTCAACGCGGTCCTTGCGCTCTTTCACTTCCACTTCCGTCGCGCCGCCGACCTTGATGACGGCAACGCCGCCAGCGAGCTTGGCGAGACGCTCTTGCAGCTTCTCCTTGTCGTAGTCCGAGGTCGTCTCTTCGATCTGCTTGCGGATCTGGGAGATGCGGGCCTCGATCTCTTTCTTCTTGCCGCCACCGTCGACGATGGTGGTGTTCTCTTTCGTTATCTGCACGCGCTTGGCCTTGCCGAGCATGTCGATCGTGACGTTCTCGAGCTTGATGCCGAGGTCTTCGGAGATGACCGTGCCGCCCGTGAGGATGGCGATGTCTTCCAGCATGGCCTTGCGGCGGTCGCCGAAGCCCGGGGCTTTGACGGCAGCGACTTTCAGGCCGCCGCGCAGCTTGTTCACGACGAGGGTCGCGAGAGCTTCGCCTTCAACGTCTTCCGAGATGATGATCAGCGGACGCGAGGTCTGGACGACCGATTCGAGCACCGGGAGAAGCGGCTGGAGCGAGCCCAGTTTTTTCTCGTGGAGCAGGATGAGAGCGTCGTCGAGGACGGCCTCCATCTTGTCGGCGTTGGTGATGAAGTAGGCCGAGAGATAGCCGCGGTCGAACTGCATACCTTCGACGACTTCGAGCTTGGTCTCGATTTCCTTGGCTTCTTCGACGGTGATGACGCCTTCGTTGCCGACTTTCGCCATGGCTTCGGCGATCATCCGGCCGATTTCCATCTCGCCGTTCGCGGAGATGGCGCCGACCTGGGCGATCTCTTCGTTGGTCGTGATCTTCTTCGACTGCTTCTTCAGGTTCTCGACGACTTCGAGAACGGCTTTCTCGACGCCGCGCTTGAGGTCCATCGGGTTCATTCCGGCGGCGACGCGCTTCAGGCCTTCGCGGACGATCGCTGCGGCGAGAACGGTTGCGGTGGTGGTGCCATCACCCGCGACGTCGTTGGCCTTGGAGGCCACTTCGCGGATCATCTGGGCGCCCATGTTCTCGAACTTGTCTGCAAGTTCGATTTCCTTGGCGACAGTGACGCCGTCCTTCGTGGTGCGCGGAGCGCCGAAGGATTTCTCGATGATGACGTTGCGGCCTTTCGGGCCGAGCGTGACTTTCACCGCGTTGGCGAGGATGTCGACGCCGCGCATCATGCGCTCACGGGCGTCGGAGGAGAATTGTACGTGCTTGGCTGCCATGTGGCTTGTTCCTAGCTAGGTGGAATGGGGAAGGGCGAAGGGCCGGGTGGCCTACTTCTTCGCGGGAGCGGGCTTGTCGACGATGCCGAGGATGTCGCTCTCCTTCATGATGATGAGCTCCTCGCCATCGATGGTGACTTCCGAGCCCGACCATTTGCCGAACAGGACGCGGTCGCCGGCTTTCACGTCGAGCGGCGTGATCTTGCCGTCATCGCCGCGGGCGCCAGGGCCAACAGCGACGACTTTGCCTTCCTGGGGCTTTTCCTTGACGGTGTCGGGGATGATGATCCCGCCCTTGGTTTTCTCTTCTTCCTTGACGCGGCGAACAAGCACGCGGTCATGAAGCGGACGAAAGCTCATGATTTGCCTCTGTTTTTCTGGTTCGGACCACCCCCCTGGGCGGCCCTGCAACATGTCTGCTAGCAGTCTCATACATTGAGTGCCAGGGACGCGCTGCAGGTATGGCGGGCTGGGCAAGGTGTCAAGGGTCGCCCCGCGGCGCGCTTGGCCCGGAATCCTGATGGAAGGGCAAGACCCCGCCGCTAGGCCGTCATCAGGCGAAGTAACTATGCAGCCGGAGCCGCGCGAAGCGGCCAAGCGGGCGGCGGCGGGCCCGCGAGGGCTACTCCGCCGCCTTGGTCCCGCTGGCTTCGTTCTGGGCGGCGATCTCGGCGGCGAGTTTCTGGACGGCGCCGATATCCATCTTGCCGGTGCCAAGAACGGGGATGGCGCTGACCTGGAAGATCTTGCGGGGCAGGGACAACTCGTTGACGCCGTGGTCCTGGGCCCAGCGCTGGAGGTCGCCGCGTTCAGCCTTGGGATAGGTCGTGAGGAGGACGATTTGTTCGCCCTTGCGTTTGTCGGGAAGGACGGCGGCGGCGTGTTCGTGCTCGCGCCACAGGCTTGAGGCGCAGTTCTCGGCGACGGCGAGCGAGACCATTTCGCCGCCGATCTTGGCGAAGCGCTTTAGCCGGCCCTTGATAGCGAGATAGCCGTCCTCGTCGGGACTGACGATGTCGCCGGTGTCGTGCCAGCCGCCCGCCGGGGGCTGCAGCTGGCCAGGTTTTGCTGCGGAGAGGTAGCCCTTCATCACATTTGGCCCGCGGACGAGCATGCGGCCGCCATGGTCGATGCCGGGAACGGGTTCGAACCTGACTTCCATGCCCGGCAGGACCCGGCCGACCGTGCCGGGGCGGTTGTTGCCGGGCTGGTTCACCGCGATGACGGGCGAGGCTTCGGTCGCGCCATAGCCTTCGAGCAGCTCGACGTTGAAACGACGCTTCACCAGCTGCCGCGTCTCGTCACGAACGCGCTCGGCGCCGCAGACCGCGAAGCGCAGCTTGCCCAGCTCGTTGCCTGTGCAGGCACGGATGTACTGGTTGAGGAAGGTGTCCGTGGCGAAGAGGATGGTTGCGCCGGTCTCCTCGACGCGCTTGGGAATGATCTTCGTCTGGAGCGGCGAGGGGTGGAGGACGGACTTCATGCCGCTGAGCAGGGGAAGTAGCGCGCCTGCCGTCAGCCCGAAGCAGTGGAAAGTTGGAAGCGGATTGTAGAGCACGTCATCGAGGCCGAGCGCTTCGGGGACGTGGGCGAGGATCTGGTGGACGTTGGCGACGATGTTGCGGTGGGAGAGGACGACACCCTTGGGGTCGCCTTCGGTGCCTGAGGTGAAGAGGATCACCGCGGCGGAGTCTGGATCGACGTTGGAGGCGAAGGCCCATGGCGTGACCGGGCCGAGGGCGCCAGCGGCTTTCTGCCCGATGCCGAGCGAGGCGCGGACGTCTTCCAGATAGACGAACTCCGCGTCGGACTTCAGTTCGCCCATCAGGCCATCGAGTTCGGCCTTCTCGATGAAGGCATGGGCGGTGATGATCTTCTTCACCTGGCCCGCCTTGAGGGCGGCGCGGATGTTGCGGGCGCCGGCGCTGAAATTGATCATGGCGGGGACGCGGCCATAGGCGCTGAGCGCAAAGAAGGAGATCACCGCGCCGGCGCCCGTAGGCAGCATCACGCCGATCGCCTCGTCGCGGCGAGCATGCTTCTTGAGGGCGGAGCCAAGCGCAAAGGCGGCGCGGACGATGTCGTCATAGGTGAGCTTCCGGTCATCGGCATCATGCAGGATGACCTTCTTGCCCCCATACTCCTTGCGGGCGGCCAGCAGAGCGGAAAAGACGCTGGTATCTGCATGGCGTGGATCGTAGGCCGAGCGTAGTGACGCCATCAGAAAATCCTCCCTCTGGCGCCCGCGGCGCTCTTTGTGTCTTTCGAGTAACATACCGCTTGGCTCATAAAGCACAAATGCGGAAAGCTGCACGCGGTAACGGCCATTTCGCTGGTGCGGAATTCAGGATAACAGGCGGATCATGCCTACGCTGGTGAACAACAAAGACGGTGCTGAACGCCCGCGACATCCTGAAAAACAGGGGCGCGAGGACACGCCCCTGTTGCGGAAACCATCCTGGATTCGGGTGAAGGCGCCGACGAGTGAGGGGTATTTCGAGACCCAGCGCATCGTGCGGGAGGCGAATCTGGTCACGGTCTGCGAGGAGGCCGGGTGCCCCAATATAGGTGAGTGCTGGACCAAGAAGCACGCCACGCTGATGATCATGGGCGACACGTGCACCCGCGCCTGCTCGTTCTGCAATGTGCGGACGGGCATGCCCGGGCCGCTGGATTCGGACGAACCGCGGCGCGTCGGCGAGACGGTGGCGAAGATGGGCCTTGGCCACGTCGTCATCACTTCGGTGGACCGCGATGACCTTGCCGATGGCGGGGCGCAGCATTTTGCGGAGGTGGTGAAGGCGATCCGCCTTGCAGCTCCGAAGGCAACCATCGAGATCCTGACGCCGGACTTTCTCCGGAAGGGGGATGCGGCGAACATCGTGATCGATGCCAAGCCGGACGTGTTCAACCACAATCTCGAGACAGTGCCGCGCCTGTACCTGACTATCCGGCCAGGCTCCCGGTACTACCATTCGCTGCGCCTGCTGGAGCGGGTGAAGGAACGTGATCCTTCGCAGTTCACCAAGTCGGGACTGATGGTTGGGCTGGGTGAGGCGAAGGAAGAAGTGATGCAGGTGATGGACGACATGCGCTCCGCCGGCGTCGATTTCCTGACGATCGGGCAATACCTGCAGCCGACGCGCAAGCATGCTGCGGTGGATCGCTTCGTGACGCCGGAAGAGTTTGCGACGTACGAGACGATCGCTAAGTCGAAGGGATTTCTTCTGGTGTCTGCGAGCCCGCTGACGCGTTCGAGCTATCATGCGGACGAGGATTTCGCGAAGCTGCGCGCGGCGCGCGAGGCGCAGCTGTCCGGACGCTAGCTTGAGCACCCATCGCGAAACGCTGGACCTGCCTTACCGGCCGGAGGATCTGTTCGATCTGGCCGCCGACGTCGGGCGCTATCCGGAATTCATCAGCTGGATACAGGCGTTGAAGGTGATCAGCGATGAAGAGACGCCCGCGCGCGAGCAGTGCAGGGCGGAGGTCACTGTTGGCTTCAAGGGGTTTCGCGAGACGTTCGTGACCGATGTCGATGCGCGCAAGAGCGACATGGCGATCGATGTGTCGCTGGTGCGCGGGCCGTTCAGGAAGCTGTCGAATACGTGGCGGTTCAAGCCTGGGCCGAAGGGCGCGCGAGTGGAGTTCGTGATTGCGTTCGAGTTTCGAAATTTCGTCCTGCAGGCCTTGGCGGATGTGAACAAGGCTTATGCGGTGAGGCGCGTGATCGATGCGTTCGTCGCGGAGGCTGGGCGGCGGTATCAGCGGGTGGGCTAACAGCTTGGCGTGCTCGTCACACGTTCGCTGGATGACGCCGCGCTAGTTGTTCCCGCCAGGTGTTGCGCCGGGGTCGGCGTCAGGGATCACGGCGTCGCGTGGGGTGACGTCGGAGTTGAGGGTGACTGGCAGGCGCGAGTCGGGTGTCTGGTCTGAAGGGCTTGGCGCGGCGGCGCGGGGCTGGGTGAGTTTCGGATCGGGGCCGCATGAGGCCAGGGTCCAGTTGCCGCCTTCGGCGCGCGTGACGCGGCAGAGGGCGTTGGTTGTCTGGTCGCCGGTCTTCACCGCTGTGCGAACGAGAGCGCCTTCGGCGTCGTAGCGCGGGCGGTGGAAGGTGAGGCGGTTCATCCCGGCGGTCGCGGTCTCGCCCTCGGGGCCTGCAATCTCGACGACATTGAAGCCGGCGGACTTCCAGTCGCAGCCGGGGCGCCACGGCGCATCCTCGCCATTAAGCGTGATCGTCATCTGCGGATCGTCGGCGCTGAGCTTGTACTGTTCACGGCCGACGGCGCTGATCAGCGCGCAATCGTCTGTGACGAAGGCTGCCTCCTTGGGCGGAACGGCTTCGGGCGCGCTTTCGCAACCTGCGAGCGCCAGAAGACCAGCCGCCAGAAACAGTCTTTTCATCACGATACCCAGCTCGTCTTGCACTCGCCGACTGTCCAGCCTGCGAAACCTGAATGAAGGCCGCAATCATAGCCGATGCCCGCCAAGGGTCCATGCATGATTTCAGTAAGCATGACGGCGCCTGTTCCATCGTAGGCGGGCTTCTGGAAGGCGACCCATTTCAGGCTCTGGCGCGGATCGGCGCCGGGCATGGGTTGCACATAATCCGTGAAGGTGAAGCCGTGGGCGCCGAAATCGCAGCGCGGCGTCCAGCCTTCGTCGCCGCCGGGTTTCAGCGGGGGCGGGGCGTTGTCGGGGCCGAACTTGTAGTGCTCCTTCGCGAGCGCAGCGACGACAGCGCAGTCGTTGGAGAGCGCTTTTGCCGTCGGCGCGGACGGTGAGTCGCTTGTTGGCGACGTCGCCACGCAGGCGCAGGCCAAGAGTGCCGAGGCGCCCAGGGCGATGAGATTCGCAACGCGCATGCCTGGCTCCGTCCTGCCGGCGTCTGGCGGCCGGACCTGAGGGCAGGAGTCGCCGGCGCTGATGGCGGCAATAGGGCGAAGGGGGCAGTCGGGTTCCTGACTGGGGCAATCAGGCTGGGTTCATGTGGCCGGAGGCATTGTCGGGGAACGACAGGCCGGGTTCGGCCGTAGCCCTGATGGGAAATGACGTGAAAAAGCTGATCGCCTCGACCATCCTCGCCGCAGTCGCGCTTGCCGCAGTTGCTCCCGCTTCCGCGCAGCGCGGCAACGACCGCGACTTTGGCGGCTGGGGCGGCGCGTCCTACCAGAGCGGGCAGAGCGTTGATCAGATGAAGCGCTCGCTGGCGAATGACGGTTATCGCGCCTATCGCAGCATCAGGCTGGATGGACGGCAGTATGACCTCTGGTCGAATGCCGGGTCGCGCAATCCGTGCGTCGGCTTCACGTCGTACAATGGCCGCGTCACCGATGTGCGCGGCTTCGCGGAAAGCGAATGCGGGCTGGTGAGCGGCGGGCGCCGCGGCATCGATGAGGAAGACCTGCGCGGCCTGCACGTGGGCGACGCCCAGCGCAACCTGCGCGAGTATGACTACATCAACACGCGCAATGTGCGGATCGACGGCAAGCAATGGGACCTTTGGCAGAGCCGCCGTGGGCGCGAGTGCATCGGCTTCACCTCATACAATGGACGGATCACGAATGTGCGGTCGTTCCGCGGCAGTGAGTGCGAAGGGTTCGGGATTCCCGGCAGCGGGCGTATCGATGCGCGCGATCTGCCGGGGTTGAGTGTGGATCAAGCCAAGCGCGCGCTGGCGAATGCGGGCTTCCGGGGCGCCGGCAGTTTTCGCGATCGGGGGCAGCAGTGGGATTTGTTCTACAATGATACCGGTCGCCGCGGACGTTGCGTCGGATTCACGTCATACAATGGGCGGGTGACCGAGGCGGACGAGTTTGACGCGGCCGATTGCCGCTAGCTCACGCCATCATCTTCCGCAGCATCTCGAGCGCCGTCGCGATGGTTTCGCGACGGATGCGCTCGCGGCCGATATCGCCATACCGCATGGCCTGATGGAAGATCGGCTTGTTTTCGCGGGCGACGGCGAGGTGGACGAGGCCGACGGGCTTGAGCGGTGTGCCGCCGCCCGGGCCAGCGACGCCGGTGACAGCGACGGCGAGATTGGCGCGGGACTGTTCGAGCGCGCCTTCAGCCATCATGCGCGCGACAGGTTCTGATACCGCGCCGGCGTCGGCGATGAGGTCGCCGGGGACGTTCAGCATCTCTTCCTTGGCGCGGTTGGAATAGACGATGAAGCCGCGTTCGACCGTGGCGGACGAGCCGGGGATTTCGGTGAGAAGGCCTGCAATGAGGCCGCCGGTGCAGCTTTCCGCTGTAGCGATCTTCAGTCGCTTTTGCTGCGCCTCGTCGAGGGTGAGGCGGGCGAGCATAAGGAGTTGGTCGTCGAACATGGTGGGCTCCAGGTCAGCAATGGTAGCCTCGCCGCTGGTTGCTGTCGCTGCCCATCTCAGGAGACAGCTGCTGACAGCCGAACGCCGATGATCGCAAGCACGATGAGAACGATCAGCCCGCCGGCCACGACGTTGGCGATGCGGCCTTTACTCCAAAAGGCGATGACGGCTGCGACTATGCCCGGAATGTGCAACAGACCGATTAGTCCGAACACAGGTTGACCGGCAAACAAGGGGCCGTCGAACCACATCGCCAGCAGATAGACGAACATGGCTAAGGCGAACGGCTTTCTCGCGCGCGCGAACTGCTCAGTGAGGTCTATCTGCCCCGTGTCTGGGCGGTCGGGTGCAATCACCCCCACCGCGAGGCCGAGAAATACAGGGGCGCTCAAGACATAGAGAAACGATGCTTAGTGCCAGTTGAGACTGCTAAGGTCCCAGACTGCCCGCCAGTGATTGACCAACGCGAGCAAGAGTCCGCCAACCCACAGCGAATGCGGCAGATGCCAGAGGACTCGATGTCGGGATTTGAGAAGCCAGGAAAGTCCGTCGAGCAGGTGACCCAAGCTTATCGCCAGGATCATAAAGATCATTACGGCAACAAATTCGAAGAGAGTCATCCTCGTCTTACGCCGCCGAGCAAGTCCCTTATCGGCTCAGCAACACGCTCGCCTGTGCCGCGATGCCTTCCTCACGGCCGACGAAGCCGAGCTTCTCTGTCGTGGTAGCTTTAACGCTGACCGCGTCCAATGACAGGCCCATTGCCTCGGCGGTGGCGTGGCGCATCGCTTCGCGGTGGGGGGCGATCTTCGGGCGCTCGGCGAGAATCGTGATGTCGGCGTTGGCGATTTGGTAGCCGCGGTCGTTCGCAAGCTTCACAGCGTGCTGGAGGAATTTGATCGAGGCTGCGCCTTTCCATTGCGGGTCGGAGGGCGGGAAGTGGTCGCCGATGTCGCCGAGGGCGAGCGCGCCGAGGATGGCGTCGGTAAGGGCGTGCCATGCGGCGTCGGCGTCGGAATGGCCTTCCAGCTTTTTGGTGTGCGGGATGCGTACCCCGCACAGGATGACGGCGTCGCCGGGTTCGAAGCCGTGGACGTCGAAGCCTGTTCCGACACGGAGCGTGGGTGAGCCAATGAGCTTCTCGGCCAGGGCGAAGTCCTCCGGATAGGTGACCTTCATAAGCGCCTGACGACCGGGCGTCAGCGTGATCTTTGCGCCGGTGCCTTCCAGCAGGGCGAGGTCATCGACGGCGCTGGCCGGGGCCGAGGCGTAGGCGCGGGTGATTGCCTCCCAGCGGAAGGCCTGCGGGGTCTGGACCCGTACGAGGCCGTCGCGGTCGATAGTCTGCAGCGTGTCGGCGCGCTTGAGCGCGTCGGCGACGGGCAGGGCGGGGCAGGCGGCGTCGGCGTCGTTCAGGGCGGCCAGGAGCTCTTCGATCACGTCGAGGGTCAGGCCGGGGCGGGCGGCGTCGTGGATCAGGACATGATCCGGGTCGATGGGTGCGAGCACGTCGAGGCCGGCGCGGACGGAATCGGTGCGGGTCGCGCCGCCTGCGACAACGTGGATATTCCAGCCGTGGGGCAGCATGGCCCGCACGCGGTGCTGTTGCTCAACCGGAACGACCACAGTGATGGCCGCAATTTTATTGCAGCGCAGCATGGCATTGACGCTCCAGACGAGCATGGGCTTGCCGGAAAGCTGCTGGAACTGCTTGGGCTGTGCGCCGCCAAGACGCGAGCCGGAACCCGCCGCAACGATGATCGCAGCCGCTCTTGGGGCCAAATGCGCCTCTTGATTGTGCATTCTTGACGCCTTTGCGTGGAAGCGCTCTAAGTATTGTGTTCGAAGTGCCTAACAATTAGGCAATTTGCGAACGTCCTTGGAGACTGTTTCGTGTTCAGCGTAGGCGATGTCCAGATAGCTGCGCCGGTATTCCTGGCGCCGATGTCAGGCGTCACGGATGCACCGGCGCGGACTGAGGCGGACCGGTTCGGTGCGCCGGCGGTTGTCACGGAGATGGTGGCGGGCGCGGAACTTGCGCGCGAGCATGTCGACTTCGTTCGCCGTGCTGCGCCGCACAATGGATCGGGTCCCTTCATCATACAGCTCGCAGGGCGTGATCCAGAGTGGATGCGGATCGGCGCCGAGCTGAGCGAATCCGCGGGTGCGGACATCATCGACATCAACATGGGCTGCCCCGCGAAAAAGGTCACGGGCGGACAATCGGGCTGTGCGCTAATGCGCGAGCCGGAGCTGGCCCGGAAGCTGATCGCCGGGACGGTGGCGGGCACAAAGCGTCCGGTCACCGTGAAGATGCGGCTGGGGTGGGATGAGTCATCTCTCAACGCGCCGGAGATCGCGCGCATCGCCGAGGGCGAGGGCGCGCGGATGGTTACGGTGCACGGGCGCACGCGTCAGCAATTCTATGATGGTCACGCGAACTGGGCGCGGATCGCGGCGGTGGTCGAGAGCATCCGCCTGCCGGTGATCGCCAATGGGGACATTGTTGATGCGCGCTCGGGCGCCGAGGCGCTGAGGCAGTCGGGCGCGACAGGTGTGATGATCGGGCGCGGCGCAACGGGGCGGCCGTGGCGCCTGGCGGAGATTTCGCACGCGCTGTTCGGCACGCCGTATGCGCCACCGACGCCGGAGCAGAAGCTGGCGTCGATGCAGGCGCAGATCGAGGCGTCGGTCGCGCTGTATGGCGAGCGACTGGGCATTCGCGTGGTCCGTAAACATGTCGCGGCGTTCGTGGATGCGTGGTGCGAGGATCACGGCCTTCCGCCTATGGCGGAGCAGCGCGTGGCGCTGTGCAGGCTGGATGATCAGGCGGCGTTGCAGGACGGACTAGCGCAAGCGTTGTCCGGCATGAGGATAGCGGCATGACGGTGACGCAAGACGGATCGGCGCTGGCGCTGCGTGTGCTTGATGCGATGCCCTTCGCGGTCATCGGGCTGACGCGGCGCGAAACGGTGAGCTTCGTCAACCCGGCGGCTGAGACATTGCTGCAGCGTTCGTCGGCGCTGGTGCGCGGGAGACCGCTGACGGAATTGCTGCCGGAAGACTCGCCCCTGATGGATTTCATCACGCGGGCCCGGCGCGAGGGCGGGGTGATGTCGGCGCGTTCGATCCGCATCGCCAGCTCGCACATCACGCCGGTCGACATGGATGTGACGGCGTCCCCCGATGGCGATGATGGCGGGCTGGTGCTGACGCTGATGCCGATCCGGCAGGTGCAGGACGAGTCCAAGAACGCCGAAGTGAATGCATTTGCGCAGATCGCCCGGATGCTGGGCCATGAGGTGAAGAACCCGCTGGCGGGGATTGTCGGAGCAGCGCAGCTGCTGGCGCGGCAGGCGCGGGACGACCAGCAGGCGCTGCTGACATTGATCAGGGATGAGGGCGGGCGCATCACGCGGATCGTGGACCGTTTCACGGCGTTCGAGACATTCTTCTCGCCGCGGGCGCGGATCACCAACGTCCACATCGTGCTGGACAGCGTGATCGACCTGGCCAAGGCGAGCTTTGGCGCAACCACGCGTTTCGACCTGCAATACGACCCTTCGTTGCCCGAGATCGAAGTTGATCCGGATCACCTGCACGAAGCAGCGCTGAACCTCGTGAAGAATGCGGTCGAGGCGGCGAGCACGCCTTCGCGCCAGGCGCGGGTTGCGATCTCGACGCGGTATCGCGCAGGTTTCCGGTTCGCGGGGCGCGATGGGCCGCGGGCGCGTGGCGCCCTTGAGATATCAGTGACGGACAACGGGCCGGGCGTGCCTGAGACGACGGTGCCCCGCGTGTTCGAACCCTTCTTCACAACCAAGGCGGGCGGCGCGGGCATCGGTCTCGCAGTCGTCGCCGAGATCATGCAAGCGCACGGTGGCTTTGTCGTTCTCGACAACAGCGTGAGCGGCGCCTCCCTGCGCCTGCTCTTTCCGATAGCGCGCCAAAAAGGAGCGGCCAAATGAGCGGTCCGACAATCCTGGTCGCGGATGATGATGCAAGCGTCAGGCTCGTCATCAGCCAGACGCTGGCGCAGGAGGGCTATCACGTAAGGGCAACCAACACGATGTCGGCGCTGTGGCGCTGGATCCAGGCGGGCGAGGGCGACCTGCTGATCACCGACGTCTACATGCCGGATGAATCGATCTTCGACCTGCTGCCGCAGATCCGGCGGACGCGGCCGGAGTTGCCGATCATCGTGATTTCTGCGCAGTCCACCGTGCTGACCGCGGCGATGGCGTCGGACCATGGCGCTTACGACTACCTGCCCAAGCCGTTCGACATCGACAAGCTTGCGGAGACGGTGCGCCGTGCGTTGCAGAAGAAGCCGACGCGCGGGCAGGAGCCTACGGGCCGCCGCGCCGAGAAGGATGAGGCGCTGCCGCTGATCGGCCGGTCGAAACCGATGCAGTCGGTGTATCGCGTGATTGCGCGGATCATGAACAATGATCTGACTGTGCTGATCGAGGGCGAGAGCGGGACGGGCAAGGATCTTGCGGCGCGCGCGATCCACCAGCTGGGGAAGCGCAAGACAGGGCCGTTCGTTGCGGTGAGCCTTGCGGCGCTCCAGCGCGACCAGGTCGAGGACGAACTGTTTGGCGGCGGGCGCGACAGCAATGGAAAGCGGCGCGGCAAGGTGAGTGAGGCGGACGGCGGAACGCTGTTCCTCGACGAGGTCGGCGACATGCCGCTTGAGGCGCAGACGCGGCTGGTGCGGTTTCTGCAGGATGGACGGTTTGCGACGTCGGGCGACGATCTTGATGTGCGGATCGTGGCGTCGACGAAGCATGACCTTCGCGCCCTCGTCGATCAGGGCCTGTTCCGCGAAGATCTCTATTATCGTCTGAACGTGGTCTCGCTGCAATTGCCGCCGCTCCGGGAGCGGAAGGAAGACATTCCGGATCTTGCATCGGCCTTCCTCGTGCGGGCGAAGAAGGAGGGGCTGCCGGAGAAGCAGCTCGACAAGAGCGCCTATGACCTGCTGGTGGCGTATGACTGGCCCGGAAACGTACGCGAGCTGGAGAATGTGATCCGCCGCCTGTCGGCGCTGAGCCCCGAGCCTGTGATCTCTGCGCGCGAGGTAGAGCGTGAGCTGCGCTCGAACACGCGGACGGTGGCTGGGGAGCGGGAGTTCGAGCAGGAGATAGAAGCTCTCCTCTCGCGGCACTTCATCTCGGCGCTGTCGGCTGATCCAGACAAGGATCCGGATGGCGGGCACATTTATCAGACGGTGATCGAGCAGGTGGAGCGTCCGCTGATCAAGCTAGCGCTAGCAGCAACTAACGGAAACAAGGTTCGAGCGGCGGCGCTTCTCGGTCTCAATCGCAATACGCTGCGGTCCAAAATCAATGGGCTGGGGGTTGCCGAGGGCGACTGAGATCGCCCCGAACGCGAATATCCCGTCATAAAGCAGTCAGTGTCAGGGATTCCTGTTGCTCCGGCGCATCAGGGTGTGGTTTACTTGCCACACTGTGTTGCCCAGCCGCCGCACAAGCGAGAGACGGCGGCAGGCGCACGAGGTGATTGTACGCCTAGCTGAATAATCGTCCCGGGGTTCGTGGAGGGGCGGTCGATCAGCTTGGCCTTTGGGTAGAGTTGATGCCAGACACGGCAACCGCAGCGAAAGATGCGAGGATACGGCTCGGCCGGGCTACCTCGAACATGTTCAGGCTGTTGTTCGGCCTGTCCGTCGTCATCGCTGCCGGGGCCACCTACCTCGCTGTCACCGACACGAGCCCGAGCGCTGCGGGGCAGCCGGGGTTGTTTTGGCTGCTAATCGCCAACCTCGTGCTGATCGCGGGCGTTGCTACGGTACTGGGCGTGCGGGTCTACTCGCTAGTGCGCGAGAACCGCGAGACGAATGGCGGCGCGCGGCTGCGCCTGCGGATCATCTTCCTGTTCTCGCTGACGGCGGCAATCCCGACCATTCTTGTGGCCGGATTTCTGGCGGTGGCGATCAACCGTTCGGTCGACGGGTGGTTCAGCCGGCCGGTCACCAACATCGTACAGGGCGGCAAGGAAGCCGCCCGTGCGGCGATGGACGATCTCCGCAACGAGGTGGAGCGTGAGGCCACCAGCATCTACAGCGACATCGCAGCCTCGGCGCCGCCCGCGGACGGCTCGCAGCCGCCGATCAACGTTCTGGCTGAATATCTCCAGAGACGCAGTTCTGCGCGGGGGTTGTTCAGCCGGGTCGAACTTCTGGATAGCGCCGGAGCCCCGCATTTGCCTGCGCTGGCCGATCCCAACGAAGCCCCACCTTCAGTGAAGCCAACGCAGAAGGACTGGGACGCAGCGAATGTGAATGAGATCAATGTCCGCGAAGATGCGGACGGCGCCATACGCGTATTCTTCAAGGCGCCGATATTCGACAACGTCTATGTCCAGATGGCGCGGTCGATTCCGCCCCAGGTGAACGAACGCTTTCAGCAAGCCGATGCATCACTGAAGGCCTTCGAGGAGGCGCAGGCGCGGCGGCAGGTGCTGAGCACGGTGCTGGTGCTGAGCTATGTCGAGGCGGCGGCGCTGATGCTGCTGGGCACGGCGTGGCTGGGAATGACGGCGGCGGCGCGGATCGCAATGCCGATCGGCGCGCTCGCCGGGGCGGCGCGGGCCGTGCGCGATGGCGATCTGTCGGTGCGGCTGCTGCGGCCGCAGGTGCGCGACGAGATTGCGGACCTGGCGGATGCGTTCAACGAGATGACGGACAGGCAGGCGCGGCAGACGAGCGCGCTCGACAGGGCGAGGATCGATGCGGAGACGCGCTCGGCCTTCATCGAGGCTGTGCTGTCGGGCGTCGAGGCCGGAGTAATCCGGATTGATGGCGACCTGCATGTGACGATTGCGAACGCATCTGCGCAGTCGCTTCTCAGTTTTGTTCACCGTCCGGGCAGCGAGACACCGCTGGCGAAGATCGCGCCGGAGTTTGTTTCAGCTGCGCGGCGGGCAATCGAGACCGGGCAGTCCGTCGATACGAGTTTCAAGCGATCGTCGGAAAACGGCACACTTCACCTGCAAGTGCGCGTAGCGCCCGAGGCCGACGGAGCAGGAGCTGTCATCACCTTCCACGACACCACGCGGCTTGTTATGGGACAGCGCCAGGCGGCGTGGCGCGATGTGGCGCGGCGGATTGCGCATGAAATCCGCAACCCGCTGACCCCGATCCAGCTTTCGGCGGAGCGCCTGAAGCGGCGGTTCGCCAGCCAGATCACGACGGACCGCGAGACGTTCGAGCGGTGCACGGACACGATCACGCGGCAGGTGGCTGACATCGGGAGGATGGTCGAGGAGTTTTCGGGCTTTGCGCGGATGCCAAAGCCGACATTCGGGAAGTTCGGGCTGGTCGACATGGTCGAGTCGGTGGCGTTCGCCCAGCGCATGTCGACGCCGTCGATTACCGTCACCGTGACGGCGCCGCCGCATCCGGTCGAGGTGCTGGGCGACGAGCGGATGCTGGCGCAGGCGCTTACAAACATCGTGAAGAACGCGGCCGAGGCGGTGGAGCGTCAGATCGAAGGGGGCGGGCTGAGCAAGGGCTCGGTCGCGATCGATGTGTTTACCGATGCGGACGAGGTGCAGTTGACGATCCGCGACAACGGGCCGGGGTTCCCGGTGGCGGATCGTGAACGGCTGCTGGAGCCGTATGTCACGACGCGAAAGAATGGCGTCGGCCTTGGTCTGGCCATTGTGACGCGCATTGTCGAAGATCATGGCGGACGCATCTGGCTCGGTGACAACGAGCTGGCCGCCAATGGTGCGCGGGTCGACATCCGCATGCCAATGCAACCCAATCCTGTTCAAGAGTCTGGGCCGGTTGAAGAATCCATGGCCCTGTCCGGCGGAGGAGTAGCTTAATGTCTGCTGAGATTCTGGTCGTGGACGACGAAGCCGATATCCGCG
>Ga0315905_10003629_pt1 | contig 15889 bp, 11 predicted proteins | sample LakEriMetagenome_5_FD_203522 | JGI IMG/M metagenome (GOLD analysis project Ga0315905, IMG submission 203522) | Freshwater fungal communities from buoy surface, Lake Erie, Ohio, United States - Buoy 4 MA121 | ecosystem: Environmental > Aquatic > Freshwater > Lake | place: USA: Lake Erie, Ohio... | reverse complement strand
CGAGTCGACATGTGTCAAGACATTAAGACACTAAGATGCTGAGATTTGATTTAGGTGTTGACAAGGTGTATGCATATCGCCGTCTGAGGTGTAGTAGTTAGTTGAACTAAACGTGTATGCATATCGCCGTCTGTTGCAAGATTCAGACATGACCAGCTAACCTGAGCTATTTTCATCAGGGTCGCCCTGTCCGCGGCTGCTTCACGCTCTTCGTCCACAAGCCCTGTGCCCAGTGCAAAAGCATCTAACACTTGCTGCCTGCCATTGTACTCGCCTTCGCTGTTGCCCCGCCCGCTAGATTCCGGCGGAATGTGATCGAAGACCAAAACCACCGTGGTGTATGCTCCTGACACTGAAAACCGACTCGCGTCTTCATCTTCCAAATGCTTTGGCTTTAACTCCGGGCCCTTTTTTGAGCGTGATCCTGGTGGACAAAACGGTGTGTAAAGTCAGCACAAGGGGATGACAAGATGAATCGGGCGGACAAAAAATAAGACAACGAAGCAGGGATTCGCATGCGAAGGGCTCGCAAAAAGATGAACATTGACGGGACTTGCTGCGCTGTCCGATAATATGAGTAATAATATTATAATATTATAACAATATCATAGTATTATTGTTATAAAAAAAACCGTGTCGGGACTTGCTGCGGTGTGCGCTTGTGACGCCGCTTGAACTGGCGGTCCTGCCTGTCACACTGCTTGATTTGACACTCTCGCTGTGCGATGCAACAGTCGAAGAGCTGGCCCACTCCCACATCGCTTGCTCATCATCAGGCCGCGCATTGACGACAGGGGTATCTGCGTTTGCGTCTCTCTCATCATCCACGTCATCCATACCATACTCATTTGGTACCAGTGTCCAGATTTTGGTTCCATCAAAGTTTTGCATCTTATCTGCAAGGATAAGGTGCCGAGCGATATTCTGCCGGACTTTGTACACGTCGTCGTTCTGCGGAGTCTCCGAGCTTGATTCAGAAATCTGATCATAATTTGCGAGCATTGCTTTTTCGCTCTCTCGTTTGTATTTGACGAGCTCGGTTCCCATTTTGATCTGCAACATGAAAAACTTCAACTCCTTCTCCGTGTCTAAGCGAACTGATGCGGCAACGTCCACGATCTTATCCCGGATAACCTTGGAGTCTTCGCGGCCGTTAACAGCGGTGTCAATGGCCGCGAGGCAGGCAAAGGTGATGATGGCATTGATGACACCGAACACCGTGGCGCGAGTGTCCGTGAAGGCGTTGAACCCAAGAAAGAGGAAGACTGCAAGCATTGCAATGACCAAGCCCAGAAAGCCCTGCAAACAAAAGGCCGTCTCGGTCACTGCTGTCGTTGTGCAGTAAGCATTATGTGCCACATGATTTCCAAAAAAATGCCAACAAAAAAACACGTTCTCAACGAACGGATGTACGAGGCCGGCAACGACATATCAAAACAACAATTGAACCATTTTCCTAACAATATGAAGCTTTGAAACGCCCGCCTTCATCAAGTGCTTGTCAAGCTGCTCCGAAATTATTTGGCGGAGCAGTGCTTTCTGCGGTTGTGTGCGGGACCTTCACCGTCAATACTCACGCGTCCACCCTAAACCCTAAACCCTAAACCCTAAAAGCTAAACCGTCAATACTCACGCGTCCACCCGAATTCTGCAGATATCCCGCTGGTAATATCGAGCACCTATATAGATTTTGCTCACGGCCTAGGCTGGCGGATGCACTTAGGTGTAGAGGTTACTGAAATGAGTACCAATAAGCAACACACTCTCTGTGAGAACACATTAGTAAGAGGAGGCGTAGGTACTCAAGTACCAATAAGCAACATCATCTATCAAGCACCTATGTAGATTTTGCTGGGTAATTTTCATAAAATATCATGATCGGGATTTCCTGGAAAATCCATTACCGAGATTTGCTCCTCTTTTTTGTCCACCATTTTGACCAACTGCGCTTGCAGAGACAAACGCACTCGCTCCAACACCACACTGCAAGACGTGGCAGTGGGGTCAAAATCAACAACGCCCTAGCAAAAGCGTCGGGACAATAAAAAGGCCTCTTGCGGGCGAGAGGCTCCCGGGGCCAAAACACGCATACGCCCACTGACCCAAGCAGAATATCGCATGCATTACCTGGACTTGCTCCAGTAGCGATATAATAGAGAGAGAGAGAGATCTATTAGGCAACTAGGAACATTACCTGGACTTGCTCCAGTAGCGATATAATATTATCACCTGCGCACATTTGCAAACGTCAGTATATGGTGGCTTCATATAGTGCCTATACTAGTAGTATGTAGTGGCTTTACATAATACATATTCTAGTAATATTAGCACCGCCCCGTGCATGGCGCCGGCAATGCTCGAGAATCTTGCGGGATTGACCAGAACTCCAAGAGATATCCACCTGTAAAATTTGTCAAAAGTGAGTATATAGTGCATTTGTATAGAACATATACTAGGGCACTGACGTTTGAGAATTTCTGTCACATCGCGATCACGCTCACGTACACCGCCGACACCAAGAGAACCAATGAGGTTGTCCCATAGAAGAGGTAGCGAACGACCTGAAAACAGTTTGCACGCATCAACTATGACGCGCCCAGAGAGTGCATTCGTGAGGTCGCCTCATGGCTGTTGGTGTTGTTGCTGGTTTCTGTGAATGGGGCACCCCGCAGCCAACAAGGACAGCTGAAAGTTGGTTGCAGGTGTTGCAGGTGTTGCAGGTGTTGCAGGTTGGAGTCTATTACCACGTGTGGGGATGGCCAGATTGGCTGTGCTGTGCAACTGAGGCGAGCAAGCGGGCGTGCTCACTATGTGCAAGGTGCCATCGGCACCTGCGGATGTTAAAACTAGTAAACAGAGTTGATCATATGCAAACACGGTCTTGCAGCGAAGATCGGAACAAAGCCAGCCAGGCGCAAAGACAAAGACGCAAAGACGGCGGGCAGCAGGCAGCTACGGCGGAGTAGTACCCAGCGAATGGGATTCATTTGAACGGCTGAATGGTGCAATTCCAGCTCGATGAAGCCAATTACCAAGAAAGCCACCATGAGCGCATTGCTGCATGAGCCACAGAAACGTCAGGCGTGATGTTCCTAGAGCCTGCTTGATGCTCTAGAGAGAAATGTTGGTGTTCATTGGTAGTATATTTAGAAACCACTGCACCACTGGTGAATTCATTCGCGGGGCCTTGTGAGCGCAACAGAGCTCTAGAGCAGGAGATTCTCGAGCGGAGAACACAATAATATATATTATCTGATATATATATATATAGATATATATATATATATATATATATATATAACACAATAATATACATATGTACATACATACATATATATATATAACACAATAGACCAACTTTAGAAGCATGTAAAGGGAGATGTCTTTACGTTGGTGGGCAGTGCAATCTACTATGCCTACGGACAGGAGGATCGCAGTACACGACCTGAGGACAGCTCCCATTGGCGTCTGTGCTTGGCAACGCACGAGGTCGACAGCGTCTGGACAGACATACTGAAGATGTGCAGCTTTGTATATGGAATAAATCATGAACAGCGGCGCGGCGATGGAGAGGAGCGTCACTGTCTGCACCAGTGCTATCAAAAACAACACCTGGAAGCTCTTCATCTTTTTGGGGTCTACAATACACAGCTCCACGAAATAGAAGAAGCTTGTCTGGTGCACAATTGCTGCCGTCTCTTCGGGCATTATCAGTTTGAGGAGCGATAAATCGGACCCACGAGGATCATCCTCCGCTTTTTCTGTACTTTCTAGTTTCTGGTTTTCCTCACTGTCCACGGCGTCAATGGCAGCGGACAGCAGCTTTCGGCGTCCCATTTCATTCACCGCTATCTCTTTCCGGTGGCTGTCGATCGTTGATTTGTACCAAAGCGCGAGCTTGATCGTGAACAAAACCCCAACGACCGCTGGGATAAAAAATGAGAAGAGCATCAGCAAGAAAATCCTTGGATTGGAGCTCATCGTGACGGGTACGATGGAGACGGACCCAGTCTCTGAGTCTGCTTTGAAAACAACAAATGGCTCGTCAGCCGAGGGTTTGTATGCAAGAAACGAAGTCGTGGGGAGCGTGTTGCCGTCGAGGGTTTTGTAAAGCTCTTGGTATACCCTTCGTACATACTCGCTATTGGCTTCAACGGCAACCGTGTATTGTCGCCGCTGAGTGCCAGTTTTACTTTCACCGCCATTGTCCATATCTGCGTGGATCAGTCGGTCGCTTTGTCCGGTCTGAGTCTCTCCCGCTCGCCTTTCAACACTCCCAGTAGGTTTGGGTTTGTTGTACTTGGCGTCCAGTTGCTCCGCGGCATAGTCATGCAGCTTTCCCTGTGCATTATGTGTATGACAAAAGTGTGGTGAAAGAAATGGAGGCGACATGCACATTGAGCGTTGAAACACAGAGAAGTGGGGATCATACCGTGAACTGAAAGGACTTGAGAGGGATAGGTTCGAATGTCGGTGGCTGGGAATCAAAGTATGGGCATTCTGACGGGGAGAGAGAGACATATGCTTCCATGCTCGTCGGCACCAAGAGATTCACAGACACCACCGCAAGCAGCTCTCGAGGCAGCACCAGGTACCTTGAGTCGGACGTCCATACAAAGTATCCCTGTGGGCGGCTTGGACCTTGAAAGCGGAAAATAAAAAAGTCTTCCACCGGACGGTTTGCACCCCCAGGATGGAAGTCAACGTTGAGCACGGCGGCGGCCGCTGAAGGCACTTGTACTTTGCGTGCCCCATCCAGGCCGTCGAGGATCAACAGCTTATCGAGAGGCATCCGGTCAGCATATGGAGGCAAGCGGTTCATGGGGACAGTAGAGTATTGGATTTCCCCATTTTCCGAGTACAGCGTCACAAAGCGCGAACGAACAGAAGCATCGGCGTTCTTGCGATACGGCATGAGGGTGTATGTTGAAGGTTTTGAGCACTTCCAAACACACTGCACTGACGTCACGTTTTTTAAGACCATGGCGGTAGGGGAGTACCCACCGTCGCGCAGCTCCTTCTTTGACAGCCGAACAGCTTCTGTTACGTTCGCACAGGGCCGATCACAACGGTTGATGCCCCCGTAAACCTCTGAGGCGACCAGTGAAACCGCCGAAATGAGACAGATATTGTTCTCATTCTGCTGTACTTCGATTTCCGTCCGGATGTCCATCGACTCTTCAGCCGAGGCTCCCAACAGAATAGGCGCGTCCTTTGTCGTGATTCTCACTTGCTCAAAAGTGGTGTTAAGCATGCGGATGTAACCTGAAAGAATATTAGCCTGAAATAATCTAAGCTTTGAATTGGTCAGGTCTAAGGTGATTGATGTTCCCTCGAGCTTCAGGAAACTTGAACCCATGTCCAAGCTCAGGGTGCGCTGTTGCGTGATAGAGGTCACCTTTGTACCCTGGTTCGTGATCGTGAGCGCTGGAATCACACTGAGACTGATTGGCTGGGGGATAGACAGGTGGATCACGCAGCTGTACCCCTTGTACTTCTCAGAGCTCTTGCGCCTGTTGACAATCTCGAAATACTGTGTCTCTGAACAAGTTCCGACAGTCACAAACACATCCGACAGGCCAGTGTCTTCCGCCGTGACCCAGGCCTGGAGCGAAACCTGCGCCAAACCACTCCTGAGTTGCGGCTTGCTCTTCAGGAAAACTTGGCATGCATCAGTATTCAGTGTAAAATAGGTGGCCTCGCCTAGCTCAATCGTCAAAGGGGGTCTTGTGAACACTATCGTGATGATGTCAGGGACCAGCAGGATGAGCAAGACAAAGCCTATGACGTAGCCGAGCTGTTCTAATGAGGCGTCATGCGGCGGCATCAAGTACATGCGTCGAGCCTTCATCAACAATGTTTGAACCACCCGTGTGCCGTAAATGACGATGCTGCCATGCATTTTACGGCACCACATGAAAAGAATGTGAGTAAACACAATGAAAAAGAAGAGGAGAGGTGCGCCGACAGCTCCCTTGATCCAAGAATTGTCTTTCGTATATTCACATTGATTCCATTCCAGAGTGCCCTTTTCGGTCTCGTGAGGAAGACAAACACCGAACAATGGAGCACGACGATCTTTAAGTGCAAGCGCTGCGCGACATTTTCCAGCCCCGCCGCATGATGAAGGACACCACCCACAAGCCTCCAGCAATTGCCGTGTGCACTCTTCACACGTTTTATACTCGCACCGCGCTGGGCTGTTCACGAGGACTGTGACAAAGAAGGCTACGGGTCCGATGTCCTGACCTGCGGCAAGCTCACCGGTAAGGCCCTTGTCGTCGACTTCGATCATGATCTGATCCACGCCCAGCATCTGGGGATCACTCCTGTACTCAAGGTTCGCCATTAGGTTGTTAATGTTTTCGAGCAAGCCTGTTGCCTCCAGCCTTGAGCCGCCAGGAAAAGAATTCACTTCTAATTTCGTGACTTTGTAGACGTCATACGACAGTGCCCCGCTCTTTGCTATTAAGCTTACTGACATTTCTGCTTTGTCTGTCTCAACCAAGTCGACGTCGATCACTTTCAATCTCGGCAATGGCGTGGAGATATTTTGAACAACCAAGAAACTTTGGAACTCCGGAAGCTGTTTGCCCAAGGAATCGAACATGACAAGAAAGGGCTTGTCGTTGATGGCCCTTACGGTAACAGGAACCAGCGCTTGAGTTACTGCAGCAGTGTACGGTCGGGTTTTCATACAATGTTCCAAATGCAACTGTTGCGGCAGGTCTGGAGGAGTGGGACACGGAAATTGCATTCCCTCATTTCCTAGGTCATTGAGCTGCACTGTGATCGAATCTTCGCCGTTGTAGTCCTGATCAGGTTGATATCTAATCAATTTGTCTTCTAGGGCCTCTTGCAACTTCGTCAAGGCACCAACCACGATGAACATGTCGCCTGTAATCCATGCAACAGGGGTTGACACAGAACCCAAGATCAGTCGCTTTTGAAATCTCTTGATGACTTCGATCTCATTGTCGTCCAACATAGCAAATTTCTTCGTATCCATTGCTGTGTTGGCAAGATATTCTGTGCACATATCAAGTTCGCGATCCTGACCTTCCAACAATGCCCGTACCAGCTGACAAAAAGGCAACTTGTATTCCACGCACTCAGCCAGTGTGTGATATCTGGGAAGATGAGCACATGGCTCAAAAAAGTCAAGCCCAAGCTGCGGGTCACCGTCTCGGCTTGTCAGATCGTCACAGTATTGTCGCCACATACACTGGTAGACTTTAGGCTCTGAGTACACAAGACTGGTCGAACGCAATTGGGTGCTGTATTCCATGTCAATTGCAGTACTCATCTTACTTACTGGGAACAAACTGCTGATGGAAAAGGAGCCGTTGAGAGCGGTTAGTTTCAATAATAATATGCCTGTTGTTTTCGGGCACTTGCCATCCTTGCACTTGAGCTCATTGAGATCCGCGTCATCTACTTGAAAGCCCTCCAATGGCAGCACAGTGTCCTCTAGCAGTGAAAGCTTGGGAACTGTAAACTTGACAGTAGGAGGGTCGTTTATGGCCTTGACAAAAACATTCAAGGTGGTGGTTGTTACCTGTTCAGGGATCTGTGAGCCCCCCTCAGACAGCTGCACATTTCCCTTGTCATTGACTTCAAAAATCAATTCCTCCCTGCCCCGATTTTCGGTATTGAAATCTTTGTTCGGAACATATCGAATCGTCTCCAAAAAGCTTTTTCGAATGCCGGCAATTTCCCCTTCTAATGTGATGGTCTGATTCGGTATGATTACAGCAGCCGCTAGAGGAAGACCGGGTATTTTCGTTTCCACCATGGTCTTTGTGATCTTCAATGAATTGAGCGGGATGCGAATACACGGGTCTGGAGGAATTCCCTTGCCAGCCCACGAGAACGGAACGGGAGGGTTGCAGGTGAGACACTCCTGCGGACAGGGAGTGCGAAACGTTGTACTATTAGCCCATGTCCCAACACCGCATTTTATGCCATACTGTATCCGTTCCTCGTCATTCATGATCATGTTTGGCGCAAAATCGATTTGAAAGTTGTCAGCTGCAGGCATGATAGTACAGCCCGACGGGTCTTCGAGCAAATCGAATTTGCCCTGCATTGCAGTTACCTTCAGCTCAAACAAAAACTTACCGCCGGGGCGCGTTTTTATCCAGCTCGAACTGCCATCCGTCACATCGGGATCTATAATTTGAAGCCCCTCCATAAACAAAGGAACGTCCTCCGAAACCAAGACACGTGTCCCCTTGATTTGTAAATCGTCGACAAAAACCATTCTATCCCCGATTTGAGATTTCAGACGATCTGCAAAGATTTTGATTTTATATTCAGTGCTATGAGCAACAAATGTGATCTCAGGCACGGGACTGAAAGGCTCGGTCGACGATCCAGGATTGACCTGTTCGATGGACTGCGATAAATCACACCATGCTCGACACGGGATCCAAGTTGATGAATATTTGACTCCGGGGATGATTAACGTGTCCATTTGGATAAGCCCAATTTTCCATGCTTCCGATACTTCATCACTATACAGCCACGAGGATGTTCGGGAGGGATCTTCGATCATGGACACGTTCAATAAGCACCCCATGTCCTTGGCAGTGCGGGCAGAAGCCTTCAAAGTCACGGTATACTCCATTCCCAGGATAAAACCAGTCAGAGATTGCGATACGCTAGGAATTTCCTTACCCAGATTGGTGCCATCGTGGCTATGGAGGAACAGATGCTGCGTGCCAGCAGCAGAATCGCAGTCGCCTGTCCATCCGTCGAATGTGATACCAGATTCGCCTTTGCTCTCCCATCCCTTCGCCCCGTGCAATACGATACCCATGCAAAATTCATTGTATAGATCACATGTCAAAGGTCCTTGGCAAATGGCAGGATCCTCAAAGGAAGGATTTTGAATCAGTGGGAAAAAACCGATTCCGGGTGGGTCATTTATGGGTTTCTGCTGAATGCTAATCTCTCCACGTGAGAAAATTTGGCTTGGATCGTTCTGACTGTTGTCCCCGCAGAAGAAGTCAGGATCTGTCGCAATGTCTGGACGACGTTTGTCGGTAGCTGTCAAGGTTAGGAGCTCATTTTCGCCATAATGAAACCGAGTGAATTTGTTAAAGTATGGCTCTGGAAAGTACTGCATTGCTGAAATGGCAGCACGGATGGCTTCTGAAGGTCCGCGCATCTTGATTGTATGACATTGGGCTCCAGGATTCATTTTAATGCACGAGCAAACTTTTCCGTTCCAATAACACCCTTTTTCTCCATCACACTTACCTGGGCTCTTGTGCCGTTCGCACGTTGTCTCTTTGCAAGTGGGATCAAGGTACGACTCCACCTCAAGTTTTGCCCACTCTGGAAGGGGAATCACTCCGGGGGCGGCCTTCGTTGCGACGGACAAGCGCCCATACTTCACTTGTACTGTCACCGAGACACGCCCAGGCTCCCATTCGCTGTAAAAGCCCTGAGGGTGATCTTTGTTGATCGTCGCAGGATCTATCTCCTGCTCGCATGTTTTTCGATTACTTACATCAAACGTGCCCGGCTTTGAAGAGCACGAACCGCACTCAAATGAATCAGTATCCTGTACATCCATTCCTTGTCGACCTTGTGGGAGAGTAACGGTTTGAAGTTGTGGCTGCATGTGCTCCGAAAACTCGATGAAATCGGTTGGCCGTGGCAAAATTACTAGCGGAGGATCGTTTACCGGCAAAATATCGACATTGACCACGGTTTTCGAGATTTGACTGGATCCTTCAAACTCTCCCGTGCTGTCCGCACCGCTGAATCCCTGAACATCAAGGACAAGTCGAGATGGATGTTCAGTACGTGTTCAAGTGAAAACAGACGAATCACACAACTGTCCGGAAATAGGCTGTGTATGTGTTTTGCATGGTAGGACATCGGGTCTCACCTGATCATTGATGAGAAACGTGACTTGCTCTATGCCACGAGCAGAATTGTAATCTTTAGCTGAGGCCGATATCTTAAAAAGGACCATCCGCATAGCAATGTTGCAATCCACAGGATGGCCGATGAATTCAATCACATTGGCATATCGCGAAGAACCTCCAGCTAGGAAGAAAAGGTTTTCACGATTGTTCAAAGACACCTGTTGTCGAGAGCAGTTTTGTAAGTCAATCAGCATCATGAATCTGATCCTGTTTCTTTTGAAGTCAACAGACAATTTTTCCGGCACCGTGCAATGAGCACATGACTCCCACTCTCTCGCACAGTTGATTACCTCTCCTTTGAGCGCAGAGATCCGCACGTTCAGGAGGGGACAATCATCGACCCAAGTTGGTGAAACATAGGTACTTCCGCCTCGTCTGGACAGCTCCTGCGACAACATTGTGCGGCACTCCAGGCGACTGAAAAGTTTAGATCATGTCAAGGTCAGTAACGTGCGCGTCAGCTTCGTCACAGTTGCGCAAGAGAACGAGAAACATTCCCTCAAATCAAGTGTGCACATGAGAGCATACCTGGAATCATACAAATCAACGGGTTTTACCACCATGCCGCCAAGCTTAACAGCCTCAACATCGTCTTCCCTGTACTGGCGAACAATTGTTTTGAGGATATCGTATGGATTTCCAGCGCTGTCAATGGGATCAGTTGTGTCTGAGTATATGATCTGGCAGCTGCTTGTGAGAATGGGACTTGCGCATTGCTCTCTGCAGCCGTCTGAGACTTCTCCAGCGAACACTGTGCAGGGCCTGTCGTTGATAGCGAGGGTGTAGACATTGTAAAGCTGCAATGTGCTGAACGAAGTGAGACCGATGCCGGTCGTTGCCATGTCATCAAAGGTCACAACGATTGCTTCAAGGTAAACCTCTGAAGCTTGCTCTTTCTCGTCGTACATGGTTTTATTGAAGTCATTGATTCGAGAGCTGCAGGGACGTCAGAGACGATCAGCTGTATGTATATGTATCTAGCAAGCATGCGGAAAACAGACAAAGGCAAACGCATGCGCATCTTACTGGATCAGCGGAGAGCAGCCTTGTTCGCAGCCGGATGCCTCCTTCGCATTTTCAAACGAAGGAGGACCAACGTCATGCAGAAAGCACGCCCTCGAGCAACGGCCAGTGTGCTGATTTTTGTACTGCAGATTTTCGTCTTGCAGCGCATGATATTTAAGGTTTTCGAGAGCCTCTCGAACATCCGGAATAAAGCCCGTGAAGCGTACCACCCGATCACGAAAGCCTGGCTCCTTGGATAGAGTGGTGGTCCCTTTCGAAAAATATAATTTGCTGCGCAGACGCTTCGGCACCGTGATTGTGCCCAGCTTGCTCGAGATTTCGACGGTCCATCTCAAAAAGGATGATTCTCCCGGGAGTTTAGCGGGGATGATCTTCAATATAGTGGGGCAGTCGGACTCACAATCGTCACAGTCATTGATCGGCCGGTTTCCACAATCTTCCAGCATCACATACGTGGGAAGCTGACTTTTTTGAAGGCGATCTGCCAGCTGTAGGATTTATAATACATACAAAGAGTGCGTTTGTCAAAATCAGAAAAGTGTATGGAAGGATCAAATACATTAAGAACAGGGTTTCACTTACCCACGGCTCGGAGTACACAGGCACCATGTAGAGATCTAGAGGATTGTACTTGCGCGGAATGATCTGAATCATGGTCTTTGCAATGCCTGTGTACTTGGCCTCCTCAAAAGAGTCGAACCATCCACCTTGCTTAAGCACAAGGTAACTTGCGGCGGTGTCCACAATCGACACTGTGATGTTTTCCAGATTGGTGCCCATCGCGTTGTTCAAGTCACCTGGGCTTTCAAAGGAGATGTCGCCAAGCACAACATTCAAGGGCTCAATGGTGCCGCGAACGTTCACCCTCGAATCTCGAATTGTTGTGCCGTTAAGAATATGAAGTACACAAGCGCCAGCCATTGGCTTCCACGAAAGTTGTGTTTGGTCGCGGACTCGTGCACCTGCGCTGCAGTCCTGGGGGTTATATCCTGGAGCTTTGGGATCAGCACCGCAGGACCAAAGAGTACCAGTGCACTCGTCTGAGTACACATTGTTGCCCTTGTCTCCTGAACAGTCTATTGAGCAGCCTGTGCCTGTGCAATTGTATGAGCGTCCCTGCACCAAGACCAATTGCGGATGTGGCATTTTGCCAAATCCAGCTCGCGTGAAAGCATCGCACTCTCTACATCCCGCAGATTGCAATACATAATTTGTCGGAATGGATGAACCATCCATTCTGGCTCCAAATATGACCATAGTCTTGTTCAAAGTCTTGCCGGCCACTACATTCAAGCACAAATTGCCCGTTAAACTGAATTCAGATACTTTCCTGACCTTTGTGATGTCAAGTGGCACTTCAATCCACGTATCCCTCCTAACGTCAACAAACACAGAGCCTAACTCCAGGGGAGTTTGCTGCTCTTCAAGGGCCCGGATGTGGTCATAGTTGATTTTGGGCTCCTTAGCGATGTGCCAATTGCAAGAGACTGCATTGACTGAGATAGTACCTGATATGCCTCTGCAAAAATCTTGACCAGCGGCCTCCGTGGAATATCCACCACATCCGATTTCTTTGCATTCCCTCTCACCGCAGCCCATTAAATACATACGAAGAGTCACTGTGGCACTAACGTACTGAAGATTAGCTCCGAAGACAGTGAGGTCAAATTTGAAAAAGGGGATTTTGGAGCATCTTTGGCGGACATAGCATTTTGATGACTCGAACCAGCCGTTTTTCTCGCAATCTTCAGGTTTTGCAGGAGGATTCCATGGTTCAAAGCGCTCTGTTTTGCAGTACTGAAACACAACGAGGCCAACCGTGAGGCTGCCACAAGGACGAAACCGAGCACAAAGATTGCCTGCAGATGTGCCCCCAACAGGGCTTTAGCCTAACTACACGCGGAGCTCTTCTAGTATCTGCTCTATTCCAGATCGTACTGCTGGAGCACCTGAACAGGAAATGAGCAAGTGTGGAGAAGAAATGCGTACCTCAGAACCGTCGAGAAAGAGGCCATTTGAAGACGAAATGGCGTTGGCTTTGAAATCGTCGCGTGCATCCACGTTCAAAGCCACCAAAGGAGAAAGCAAAACCGTAACTGGAGGGAAATAAATGGAGCAATTGGCAGCAGCCATGTCTAGTCCAACGTATCCTGTTCCCACCTCTATCCCCAGTTCATAAATGATCGAGAACGGATCGTCAGCGAAGTCCATTGCGTCAAAATCGACAAAGTGGCCTCCAGTCAACCTTCCACGCTCGCCCTGCATTATCGTGATCAGATCGGGCATTACGGGCACGGGCGGGTCATTTTCCCTCTCGACTGCAATCGCCACCTCGCTCACGTGTGTCAAGTTAGGGCTGAAGTTAGCGTGTGCGCGCACGCTATGGTTCCACTGGGCGAAGCCATTGTCGGCTACCTTGACCTGAATTTTGTCAAAGTCTGGCCCGATTGAGTTTTTATCCCAAATGTTGGGTCCTGAGGCATACTCCAGGTTCGGCAGCACCGTCTGGTTCATGAGGCGCATTGAGGCATGCACAACGAGGCTGCGGCCTGGGCCATACCATGGCGACTCGTCCTCATAATGTGCACCATTCCGACATACACACGTGTGCTCGTCCAGCATAACTGCGCCACCACTACCTGGCACAAATCCTCAAATATCAGGACCCTAGCCTAGTTACTATGCAAAGCAAAGCCACTAGCTAGTGACGTTTTGAGAATTTGTGCCTGGCGGGCAGCCGGGGCACAGAGGTGGATTCCTCGAGCCGCCAATGCTGATGCTGCCAGTGCCTATTTGCTTATCCACAGTCAATGCAACGCTGATTGTGTGCGGCAATTGGTATGCCGCATCATCTAGGATGGCAACGGTAAGTAGACCGGGTTTGCCAGGTGTTTTGGGCGACAGGATTGTCGGCCGGTCTTCTTGCACCTTGAACGCTGCCCCACCGGACACTTTGGGCGGGGAGTTGACAGGCAACACTGTCACGTTTACATCTTTCCGGTAAGCCCGGGGATCGACGGAACCAAAGGTGAAGCGCCAAAAGACAAACGACTGCGCGGGCCGTCCCGATGTGTATAGCCTAGGGGGCGTGTAGATGAGTCCCTCAACAGCCCTGTTGATTTGAGCCGGTGTGCCAGTGCACTTCCACAAAGTGCCGGCTTTGCGAGCGGGAGCATTGGGCTCGAGTGCGGGCACAAAGGTGCCGATTTCATCAGGCGCACTTTTACCAGACCCTGCTACTCGTTCACACATGCTGCCGGCGCTGGGGAGCTGAAAATCACCTGCAGCACAAAAAATCGAGTTGTCGAAATAGTCGTGTTCTGAGCCGCACTGCAGAGCACAGTCTGGGACTAAATTGTGCAGGTCTTCGCACCTTGGCGGCTTGCCAAGGTTTGGTCCAGCCTCCCAGAGGTATCGGCGACATGCCTCGTTGATTGGACACAGGTGCATCACCACTGACTTTGAAGGATTGTTTGAAGAAATAAGAGTGAGGTTGTTCGGAGGCAATATGTAAGGTTCGTCTTCCCGCATTGTCAGATGCTCCGAATCAACGGCGTACGTTTCAGACCTCGCTTCCTTTTGACATATCTTAAGACAAGATTCCCTTTTTGGCCCAGGCGTTATGTCAGGACATGCTGTCTCGCACGTTCCTTTCAAGAGATTGTTGCAGATACTCGGCGCCTTCGCGGCCAAGGGGCTGTCGCAAAGTCCTTGACCGAAAAAGTATCTTGTCGTTTGTGCACGCTGTCCAGCAGAAAAGATCAAGACGAGTTCTGAACATTGTGACGAAGAGCATCCACCGTAGACGGGGTCTCCGGTCAAAACGTCAAAGGCTACTACTGTTCCCGGACCGAAGCACGAACCACCACATGCACCACACTGATCGAGTTTGCGAAGAGACGGAAACGTGCTGTCACACCCGAGATCGCAGCCATTGTTGTAGCCTCCACACCTTGAGCACCTGTCACAGACCAATCGCGTCGCAGGCCATGAATTCCCGTTCAAACGTGCGTAATCCATCTGCCCGATTGAAAAGTCCAACGTGCTACCGAGAGCTGCTTTCTTGCTGAAACTTCCCTGGCAGTCCGCTCGTTCCAGCACCACACCATACAGGCCAGATAATGTGGCATCCAGTGAGCTGGTAAAGCTGCGATCGAGGGGTTCGAAATAACAAGTGATAATGCCACTTGCTATTTCCTCAGGTACGGGTTCACGGGCCGCGTTTGAAGGCATGTGTATTTGCAAGCAGGCATCCACATTTTCTTGCTCGAAGAAGGGATCCTGATTGATTTTGATGCCAGCGTCGTCATATTGGATGGTTTGGTTCACCCTACCAGCTTCAAACCACGATCCGAACCCCGAGGGTCTCATCCCCCACTCCTCGCAGATACCAGAAAAGAAAATGTCTTGATAGGCCAGGTTGTTGAATGCTGGTGGATTGTGACCCTCTGTTGTGCTGTATTGGTCTGGTGCCCTAGGTACAAACCAGTTGCGCGCGAGTGTTGGCTCATGCGACAAGTCGAAACGGACACTGGTACTCAAATAAATTCTATCACCGGGCGCGTTGCGCGGCACTTGGTGTACGGTAACTCGAACCGGACACATCTTGGAGCTGAGTGGCCATGGCACGTTGTACTGTCGCTGAGACTCGCCGTCCGTTGTGAAGCCACCTGACATTGCGGTATCAAACTTGACTGGATCGTAATGAAATACCGCAGCACACACGTCAACTTTGCCTTTTCCGATTCCTTCCGTCACGTTGATGACAATCGGACCGCACATTCGCTGCCCTTGTGAATTAGCAAACTCCAGGGTCGAGAGTTCAAAGCCCGTGTTCGGTGTCCACGGGTATGCTCGCCTGAAAACAAATGAGTGGCGATCGCCCTGAATGAAGGTCTGCTCGTCAGTCCTTTCGTCTTTGG
>Ga0315905_10003628_pt1 | contig 15893 bp, 13 predicted proteins | sample LakEriMetagenome_5_FD_203522 | JGI IMG/M metagenome (GOLD analysis project Ga0315905, IMG submission 203522) | Freshwater fungal communities from buoy surface, Lake Erie, Ohio, United States - Buoy 4 MA121 | ecosystem: Environmental > Aquatic > Freshwater > Lake | place: USA: Lake Erie, Ohio... | reverse complement strand
ATTTTATTTGATTTTTGATAGCTTGCGTGGCGTAGCCATACAAGACTCAGTAGGTATCAATTCTGTCTTTCTTCCTGTGTTCCCTGTTCCCTGTTCCCTGTTCCCTGTTCCCTGTTCCCTGTCCTCACAGACAACTTTTTCAGCAAGCCCTATCTATCAAACCCTCCAAAACTTGTTGTAAATCACTCGTCAACTCAGCCACACATTGTCTAGCAGCAACTCGACTACTTTTATAAACAGGATAACGTTCAGAAACAGAAATTGGTTCACCCACAGTTATCTTCACTTGCTGCTTACCCAATTGGGGACGATTTAAGGTCATATTTCCCTTAATTTTATTAACCATATCCCATAAAAGTAAAGTCATTTCTGCAAATCTTTCCACCGTTGGTTTTTCGCGGATATAAGTTCCAGAAACAGCTACAAAACTCTCAACTAATCTCATGTGCCACATCCGAAAGTTTGCTTCTTCAGCAACTCTATCTCCTAAATTTTTCTCAATGGTTGATATTAATTTAATATCCTTAAAATCTTCCCTAAATATGTAATTCCAACCGGCTTGTTCTACCCGTCTACATCTATCATTCCAATGACCTTTAGATGGTAAATCAAAATACTGTTCCGCAATAAATAAAGCAATATTCATCACAGATTGTAAGCGATAAGCTAAAGCCTCATTTCTATCTGTAATTTCCCCATTGGTAATTTTTTCATCTGGTAATTTTTGATGATAGAACTTAGTGTAAAATTGCTCCATTATCCCTAACAAATGTTCAGCTAAACTTAATAATCGGGGATAAAGTACAGTAAAAGAAGTGTCTGTTTTTTCCTGATTTATCAATAAACCACTGGCTGCTTCTAATTCAGTTAATAAATTTGCTATATTATCCCAAGGCTCATTCACATAACTATATTTAATCCCAATTGGTAAAATTAAAACTTCCTCTTCTCTTCCGGCTTTTTGTAAATCCTCTACACACCAAAAACCCATCTGGGCTATACCCGGTTCTAAAGGACTAATAATCTCTGATAAACCATTTGTAGCACCTTCCGGCGCAGCAGCCATGGGAAACTGACCGTTAATATACAAATCTCGCGCAGAACGCAACCCAGTCCAGTCAGCTTTACCACGTTGAATGGGAGTTCCCCCCAAATGGGAAATGACCCAACCTACATGATCTCCTGCCCAGAGGGGAATGCCCCGATCATAGATAAAATGAGCATGAGGTGGATATTGTAGCTGTATACCCCCAACTCGTGCTACTTTAGGCAAGATTTGGGACAGTAAATAAGTTAAACAAAGCGGGTCTGCTGTTTGCGGATGACGAAATGCTAACATAAACCGGATTTTACCATCCTGAAATCGTTGATAGCAATTGGCTAAAGTTTCAACGTTGTTTGCTTCAATGTTGCTAATGGGTGTTTTCCACTGCATCCAGTTAGGTAAAACTAAATGTACCAATTTTAACAATAAAGGGTTAAAAGCTGGCGGGATAAATTCTAAAGGTGGTTGGGCTTGATACATTGCTTTAGACAAGGTAATGATCTCCTCAAGTTAGATGGAAAACTATTGTTTCGCGCAAAGACGCAAAGGAGCAAGGACGCAAAGAAATAGATTAATTCATTCTGTGGTCTAGGTTGTAAGTCTTTACTACAAAACTTTTTCGACTACATGGAAATATTTTAGACGTAACTGATTTGAAAAATTAGCAAATAAAGGTAAAAAGAATGCGGTTATCACAAATGTTATTTGTTACACTAAGAGATGATCCGGCTGATGCGGAAATCCCTAGCCATAAATTACTACTCCGTGCTGGTTATATCCGTCGCATTGGTAGTGGGGTTTATGCTTATCTTCCCCTAATGTGGCGAGTTTTGCAAAAGGTTTCTCAAATTGTGCGCGAAGAAATGAATGCTACTGGCGCACAAGAATGTTTATTACCGCAGTTACAACCGGCGGAATTATGGCAAGAGTCGGGAAGATGGGATACTTATACTAAGGCTGAAGGAATTATGTTTTCTTTGGTTGATAGAAGAGAACAACAATTAGGATTAGGACCAACTCATGAGGAAGTAATTACTACTGTTGCCCGTGATATGATTCGTTCATATCGTCAATTACCTCTGCATTTGTATCAAATCCAAACTAAATTTCGTGATGAAATTCGTCCCCGGTTTGGTTTAATGCGCGGACGAGAATTTATTATGAAGGATGGTTATTCTTTTCATGCTGATGAGGAAAGTTTGCAGAAAACTTACCGGGAAATGTATACTGCTTATAGTAATATGTTGCGGCGTTCTGGTTTAGCTTTTCGGGCTGTGGAAGCTGATTCTGGGGCTATTGGTGGTTCTGGTTCGACGGAGTTTATGGTGTTAGCAGATGCAGGAGAAGATGAGGTTTTATATACTGAAGATGGTAAATATGCAGCCAATGTTGAAAAAGCAGTTTCTTTACCAGCGGAAGCGGAAATTTCACCTTTTACAATTTACGAAAAACGGGAAACTCCGGGAACTGATACTATTGAAAAACTTTGTAGTTTCTTGAAATGTTCTCCTACTCAAGTGGTCAAAAACGTTTTATATCAAACTGTTTATGATAATGGTTTAACGGTTTTGGTTTTGATTAGTATTCGTGGAGATCAGGAAATTAATGAAGTTAAGTTACAAAATGAATTGACTAAATTAGCTCCTGGATTTGGTGCTAAAACGATTCTGACTTTAACTGTACCAAATGTTGAAGCTCAAGGAACATGGCAAGCTAAATCTTTACCTTTAGGTTATATCGCACCAGATATTAGTGATGATTATATTGCGGTTAATAAACAGGTAAATTCTCAGTTTGTCCGGTTGGTAGATAAAACTGCTGTGGAGTTAAAGAACTTTGTTACTGGTGCTAATACCAGCGGTTTTCACGTGGTTGGTGCAAATTGGTCTGAGCAATTTACATTACCTGCGATAACAGTAGATATTCGTAAGGCAAAATTAGGCGATCGCTCTCTGCATGACCCAAACCAAAGCCTACAAACAGCTAGAGGCATCGAAGCTGGTCATATTTTCCAACTCGGTACAAAATACTCTCAAGCCATGGGTGCAACTTATACCAATGAACAGGGAGAAGAAAAGCCTTTAGTTATGGGTTGTTATGGTGTGGGTGTGTCACGGTTAGCACAATCAGCGGTAGAACAATCTTATGATAAAGATGGCATAATTTGGCCAATAGCGATCGCCCCATATCACGCCATTATCACAATTCCTAACATTAAAGATGCCCAACAAATCGCCGTTGCCGAAAAACTTTACACAGAACTTAATCAAGCAGGAGTAGAAACCTTATTAGATGATAGAGATGAACGAGCAGGTGTTAAATTCAAAGATGCGGATTTAATTGGTATTCCCTTCAGAATTGTCACCGGTCGCGCCATTACAAATGGTAAAGTCGAAATAGTCAAACGCGCAACTCGTGAATCTCAAGAAATAGCCATTGAAGAAGTCGTTAATACATTACAACAATGCATTGAAGACGCAATAGCAAGTTAAGACTCAAATCTTGTGGGGTGGGCATCCTGCCGAAGTATGCCCGCACCACAAGAGTTTTATTATTAATATCTGTACTTCATAATATCGGAAACTGCTGTATAACTTAGGGAGATCAAGCAAGGGATCAAAAATTGTTAGCGGGATGCTATTTAAAAGAGATATTTAATCAAAGGTGTAACCAAAAAACCACCAATTCCACAGATAACAACGAGGAATAAAACTTTCCATCCTATAGTTAATGAAACTCCCATAGCCAGTAAAGTCAGAAAAACGAAATTGAGAGTAAAGCTTAAAAAAACAATTACTGGGTGAAAAGGTGGATCTTTATCTTCAAGTTTTTTGATTAACCACAAAATTTCTTGGGTATTTTTTGGTCTATCTTTTGGGTTATACTCCATTAAATTATCAATGAGATTTTTCAATTGTTCTGAAAATTCTGGTGCTTCATCTCGCCATAATAAGTATCTATTCCTAGATAGTAAATCTAGTTGTAAATTTTGATGTTTAGGAAAAGTTGCTGTTAGCAAGTGAACAAAAGTACGACCCAAAGAAAAAAAATCAGATTTATAGTTTAGTTCCCATCCTGGTTGTTGTTGTTCTTGTTCTGGTGAAGAATAGCCTGGTGTTCCGATTATTGTATTGGCAATAGTTTGTCTTTGAGTTTTTTGGATATATTCTTTAACAATACCAAAGTCAATCAAGACTAATTGACCATTAGGTTTTAACATGATGTTCTCTGGTTTAATATCTCGATGGACATAATTCTGACTGTGAACATGATCTAAGATATCAGTCAATTGTTTTAACCAATCAATAGCTTGTGTTTCATTAGCAATTTTTTGATTTGATCTCACCCATTTACCCAAATCCTGCCCCTCGATTTTCTCCATGACTAAACCATGTAAAATTTCTTGAGTGTGAGGACATGAAAATTTAAGATATCCATCAATTTCTACCTTGGGGATTCCGGGATGATTTAAATTACTTAATACCCTATATTCCTGTTCAAACAGTTTGAGGATGTTGGGATTACCGGAGTAATCCAAATTTAAAATTTTGATGACTTTATGATCATAATTCACACGATCTTCTGCTTCAAATGTCTTAGCAAAACCCCCATCTCCTAATTCTTGAATAATATAATAACGACCGCTGATAAAATCTCCTGGTTCAATCATAGTTTTCTCTCTTCTGTTGATTGTAAAAGTTTATCATCTTACAGACAATCTATAGCTCTCAAATCATAGTTAATCGGCACAAAAGTAGCCCCAAAGGTTGAACATTCAGTAGAGACAACACGGAGTATTTGGGAAATGTTTTCTTTCCTATCTCCATTGTCATCAAAAGAAATAGTTCCTGAAGCTCCTTCCGTCACTTTTAAGGTAGTTAATTGCTCCCGTATATCCAATCGTTGTTTTTGCAAAGAATCTTTTATAGACACCTTTTCTAGAGCCTTTGTTAACATCAAGGTAGCATCATAGGACATTGCGGTTTGATCATTTATAGAACTTGTTCCCCAAACTTCTTTAGCTGTGCGGATTACTTCCTGATTAGGACTGGTTAAACGATGCCAATGAGTGATGATCAAAAGTTTTTTAACAAAATTTTTTCGATTGAGTATTTGAGTATCATAGAGAACCGATTGACCTGCCATTGGTAATTGATCTTGATTAACATCAATTAAGCTTAAAGTGTTTTTAATACTGTTAGAATTTACCCGACCATCAGGAATGAGAATAAGTGCCTTAGCTCCTTGTTTCTTCACCTCATTTAAGGTATTATTAGCAATAAAATCAGAGATAGATATATCTCTTTCAATGATCTTATTTGCACCCAATTGATTACGAAATTCCTCAAAAGCAGATTTACTATAAGTGCTAGTTGGTGTGTAAAAGATAGCTACTTTTTCTCCACTATTTAATTGGAATAATTGCAATTTCTCAATTAACATAGGAGTCTGAACCTTAACACTAGGAACAGTCCGAAAGAAGAAATTTTTGGGATATTTCTTACCATCTAAAATAGTTTCACGTAAAGCTGTAGCAGATGAAGAAATAACAACAACTTCCTTTTGTTGATAAACAGGTAAAACTTCTTGAGTGAGTTCGGATGTATAATGTCCCATAACTGCCACTATGTCATCTTTAGAAAGCAGACGTTGAGCTAAGTCATTAACTGTTTTAGGTTCATTTGCATCATTAACAATGACGATTTTTAGACCTGGATAATTAGTATTTTGGTTAAAATGTTCTTGAACTTTGGCCGCACCTCTTAAAATAGATTCTGCGACATCTCGAGCATCCTGATTAATAGGAATAACAACAGCGATAGTGTAACTTTTTCTACCTTTCTGCATCAATTTGGCATTATTCAGGTATATCAAAGTTTCCGGGTTATTTTGATCTTTTTTTCTCTTATTACTAAAAAAATCAACAGCTTGTTGAAATTTACCTTCTAAAAAAAATGAAAATTTTTCTTGGGTGAAAAGACTTTCTTCTCCACAGGATAAATTATCATTTAATTCAAAATTTTTGCACCAAGTTGGAGTAATATCTAATATCTCTACTATCTGTTGAATAAATTTCGGGTTAATAATCCAATATCCCCAAGTAACAAAACTGATGAGCAAAATTAACGATAATCCTCTGATCAAGATTGAGCCTTTACGAATTTTTATGCGGAAATTTCTGATTTTCATTTTAAGTTAGCCTTTTATTGATAACGTCTTTTTATATATTTTTTAATTAAAGGATTTAGCACCCAAAGGGCTTCCGATTCTTGTATTTCTCCTTTTTCAATTAAACGAATTTGCCATAGCTTATTGACAGCTTGAATAATTTCTGCTTGAGGAACAGAAGGAAAATATTTAAATATTTGATGGGTTAATTTCGGTTCGGGTTCAGCAGCCAACTTTTTGATAATATTTCTTTCTAAATTTAACAAGTAGGAAAATTGTTTATCTAATATACCAAGCATGGCATCGTGCATAAAAATTGTTCCTTCTAGAAATTTAGGAATTTGACCATTATGGATATTTTTAATGATTTCAGCGGCCAAATTCAAAGCTAATGGATGTCCTTGACAGCATTTAATCAGTGCTTCAATTCCGGGGTCAAAAAGTCCTAAGTTTGCCAATAGAGCTTTGGCTTCTTGATTTTTTAATCCAGATAATGATAACTCATTAATATTTTTTCTGTTTTGAAGTAAATCCATGATACTAGGTTTGTGTATACTGATAAAAATTAAGCAGCTTTTATGTTTTGATTCCCCAATTCTTGACAAAAATTTTTCATAATTAGAGTAATTTTCTTGTTGTTGTGCTGATGCTTCACCATTTCCTGTTACTGCTTCCCATTTATCAAATATTAGCAAGCAACGATGCTGATTTAAGTGAGTAATTAGGTGATTAATTCTATTATTTGTATTTGTTCTCGTTTCTGGATTTTTGAATGGGAAATAAAGTTCTATCTCGGTTAAAATCTCTTCCAAATCTGGGGAATATTCAAGACTCTTCCAAAGAACATAATCAAAATGTCTGTAAATGTTTTCAACTAACTCTCTTACCAGTGCGGTTTTACCAATCTTACCCATGCCCAAAACCCCCACCACACGACTGTTTTCTGTGACTATCAATCTTTGTAAATCACTCAGTTCTTGGGAACGTCCATAGAAATCACCGAAGTCTGGTGCTTCATGCAAATTTATGTGTGATCTGTGTGGTATTTTTGAAAAATAGTTATTTTTTTCTACTATAATTTCTGGCTGATTTTGTTGTAAAAGTTGTGTTAAAACTAACTTGCAATTCTTTTTATTAATCTCTGTTTCTGTCACTTCCCGCAAGCGTTTAAATAATTTGGGAGCTTTTATATTCGCTATGGTGCTTAATTCATAATTCGGAATATCATCACTCATTTTGCTGTAAGATTTTCCGGCCAAAGAATATTTTAAAATTGCTTCTTCACAAGGATCTAAATTTAAATCTATTCCTTTTAAGCGTTGCACCCAATCTTTTAATAGTATAACAAGTTCATCCATAGTCCAGTTCTCCCTCCACAGAATATTCTGGATTGTATCTTAATTTGCATTAATTTTATTAACTTTATTAAGTTTATCACTTAAGTAACTTAGTGATGACGATCAAATGGCCGTCATGGATACTTTGTTATATCAGGACAAAAAAAGAGGTTACTATGGTTTACCAACAGTTAATGACTAATCTTGATGATCGAAGAATCTCAGTTTCCCCAGTTGCGAAGGTCAATAGAGAAGATGATACTTTCGGATTTATACAAGTACAACCACGATTATCACACAAAATTTCCTCCTTTCTTACTAATCACACAGGGGATGATGATGATCCTATTGTCCCACCTAGTTAGATCAGACATTTGCTAATAGACCGGGAATCAATTCCCAGTCTATTAACCGTCACAACCTTCTACCACTTCTCATAAAATCCGTAACATCCAGTCAGCAGAATTACTACTATGGTAATATCATAACCTGATTTCCTGGAGACTACTTTGCAAAAATTCCTCAAGCAACTATACCTCATGGCGGAATTTATGGAAAATTCCCGAAAATTCTTACCCATTACCTAATTTTCGTTGTAATCGTTGACACAATTGATATATTTCCGGTAATCGGCTATAAATTGCTGATGCTTTCAGGTATATTTTATGGGGTACTGCTGGAGTCCCTGAGACAATTTCCCCTGATGCTACGTCTTTGTGGATACCACTTTGAGCCGAAGCTATGGCTCTGTCTCCAATTTTAACTTGATTGGCAATTCCCACTTGTCCAGCTAAAATTACCCCATTTCCAACTTTTACACCTCCAGCCATACCTGCTTGACCTGCTATGGCGCAACCAGCACCGATTTTACTACCATGTCCTATCTGGACTAAATTATCAATTTTGGTATTTTTACCAATTCTCGTTTCTCCGACTGCGGGACGGTCTATGGCTGTATTACAGCCTACTTCGACTCCATCCTCTAAGACAGTATAACCAGATTGTTCCATTTTTAACCAACCTGTGCGGGTAGGAACAAAACCAAAGCCTTCTGCACCAATGACAGCACCGCTATGAATGACGCAATCTGCACCAATTAAACTTCGTTCATGAATGGTACAATTAGCGTGTAGGGTGGTACGATCGCCTATTTTCACTTCTGGATAAATAACGACATTGGGGTGAATTACGGCCAAATTACCAATTTCTACCCCTTGAGAAATGACGACATGGGGACCTATATAAACCCCATTCCCGATGTGGGCTGTGGGGTGAATAACTGCGGTAGGATGAATTTCTGCACTAGGATGGTATGGTTGATAAAATAGAGCGATCGCTTTGGCAAATAGTAAGCGTGGTTCTGTAGTTGTTAACCATGCAATACCCCTGGCCGTTGCTTGGTTTTGCAATTTTTCGTCTTCTGGTAAAATCAAGGCACTGGCACCAGTAGAATCAATCCAAGACGCGAATTTTGTCCCTTCTACATAGCTCAAAGTACCAGATTTAGCTTCATCTATGGCAGCAACTCCAGTAATTTCTAAATCCTGATCTGGTTGTATGGTCAGGCTTTCGGCTTTAACAGCTTGGCCTAGTTGGCTGATGATTTTACTTAATTTCATAATTATTTACTAAAAATCTTTACATTTTTTCACGGGAAAGCCCAAAGGAGAAAATAGGTTAATTGTCTTGTGTTGTTTTGATCATGGACTGACCAGCTAAATATGCGGTTGTCCAAGCACTTTGGAAGTTAAAGCCACCAGTGATGCCATCAATATCTAATATTTCCCCTGCAAAATGCAAGCCCGGTACTAATTTACTTTCCATTGTTTTAAAGTTAACTTCTTTCAGCTTGATACCTCCACAGGTGACAAATTCTTCTTTAAATACACCTTTACCTTTAATTGGGTATTCTCCCTGAGATATTTCCTGGACTAGCTGATTTAAAGTTTTATTAGATATGGCTGCCCAACGATCTTCTATAGTAATATTGACGCGGTTAATCAGATATTGCCAAAGACGATGAGGTAATTCTACACCACGATGTAAGGCGATCGCTTTTTTTCCCCATGCCGATTTTACATTCAAAAGTTTTTCTCTCACTTCCTCCTGTGATAATTCGGGCAACCAATTGATTAATAATTGACATTGATAGCGGTGGTCATGGAGAATCCTCGCACTCCAAGCGGAAAGTTTCAACACTGCTGGACCACTTACACCCCAATGGGTAATTAATACGGGTCCTGTTTGTTGTAATTGGGTTTTACCTGGAAGGGATAACCGTAAATTTACAGAATTAACGCTAATTCCTGCTAATTCCCGTAATTGACTATCTGCAATATTCAGGGTAAAAAGAGATGGTACAGGAGGTTCAATTTGATGACCTAATTCCCTAGCAATTTTATACCCAGCTAAACTACTACCTGTAGCCAAAAGTAAGCGATCGCATTTTTTACTTTCTCCTGATTTGAGGAGAATTTCAAAACTGTCATTTTTATAAGTGACAGCAGTTACTGGTGTACCAATGCAGATTTCTATTTTAGCCGCAAAAGCAGCTTTAATCAAACATTCCGCAATAGTTTCCGCTCGATCTGTAATGGGGAACATTCGCCCATCAGCTTCAGTTTTTAAGTTTACCCCATGAGCCGCAAACCAGGCAATAGTATCTAAGGGTTGAAAACGGGTAAATGCACCTAATAAGGCTTTACCACCTCTAGGATAATTCTGGACTAAACGCTGTGGTTCAAAACAAGCATGGGTAACATTACAACGACCTCCACCGGAAATTAGCACTTTCGCCAAGGGTTGACGACTGGCTTCAATTAAAGTAACATGAGCTTGGGGATTAGCTTCAGCACAAGCGATCGCACCAAAAAATCCCGCAGCCCCACCACCAATAACGACAATTTGCAAGGGTAACAAAATCAAAAATCACAAGTTTCTGTAATATCCATATTACTCTTCATATAACTCAAAGTCATCTTTTTGGGCAGCACAAACTGGACAAACCCAATCATCTGGAATATCTTCAAAAGCTGTTCCTGGTGCTATACCGCTATCTTCATCACCTATTTCTGGGTCATAGATATAACCACACACCTTACATATATATTTTGTCATTTTTATACACCTCAATAATTAATTCAAAAACATTAATCTGTGACAGTTGGGGTTGCTGAATGAGAATGATAGAAAAAGTTAAGTTTGTTTGCTAATTTGGTTTTAAGGGAACAAATTCACCCCAATTTCAGCCTTGATGTTCATAAGGTGGCGATAAGTACCACGACAGAATTAATTATATATTAATTATCTGCTAATTCTTAATTACTAAAGAATTTCAGAGCAAATTTTTGTGTAATTATTTTGTCCAATTACTTAACAACAACTTTCCTTCGACCGTTGACATTTGTAAGAACACTAGTGAAAATACCCGAAACACATAAGTTATGAGTCATCAAAATTTCCAGAATAAATCTATCAAGTTTGCACAAGCATCCCTAGCTGCGGCTGCACTAATGATAGCTTCTATTGGGCCTGCCTTTGCCAATGACCACGATAAAGTTAAAATTGTAGGTGCAGGATATGGTGGTAATGGTTGTCCTGAAGGGTCTGCTAGCGTCAACGTTAGCCCCGATGGTCAAGAGCTAACTCTTCTATTTGATAGGTTTATTGCTCAAGGGAATAAATCACAAGAATCACGCAAAAGCTGTAATTTGAGCATTCCTATTCAAGTCCCCCAAGGTTTTCAAATCTCCCTCTACGATGCTGATTATCGAGGCTATATTGCTCCCAATACGAGCGGGAAACTAAGAGCAGAATACTTTTTTGCAGGTCAGCGTGGCCCGGTTTTTTCTAGGACATTTAGAGGCGAAACTGACTATAATGTTCGAGATCAATTAGCGACTATGGGTAATGTTTGGTCAGCCTGTGGTGATAGTGTAAATATGCGCGTAAATGCTTCAATGAGTGCTAATGGTCAAGGACAGGCGACAGTTGACTCCTTTGATCTCGCCCACCGTGGTTTAGTTTATCACATTAAATATCGTCAGTGTCGGTAATTAATACTAATTCCTCGCTTTGAAAAGCGGGGAATTGACAACAGATTTCAGGTAAATGAGGTATAAGTTTAAAAACGCCACCATCTCTTGGAACAATAACTTAAAATTGCCAATGCGATCGCCCCGAAAAACAGTAAAGTAATTAAACCACCAGGAAAATTAGTAATAATGCCAAAACCTCTGAGTAGAAATAGGGCTACACTTATACCCAAGAGAATACCAAAACCCTGGATTAATTTGCCACTTAAGGAAGATTGACTCACGCTGTTTTCCTCTTAACTCCAATTTACGCGCTGATGCACAAATTATGATCTGATCATTTAAAATCAACTTTAGACTAATTGTCTGCGAAAAATCCATGAATTTGACTGTAATTAAAATTGAGTGACGTAAATTCAATTCAGGACAAGTAAAAAATCCGTTAAAAAGTCGCCAAAATTACTATATCTGCGAGAATATCATATATGTCAAACTCCAATCTTAAAAGTATACCTGATGCCAGCTTACCATTATCAGATATACTCTGGAATCAAGATCAGCAGAGATTATTGATTCAGGGTGAAGTATTACTACAAACGAAATCCCATACTCACTGGGGTGGTGCTGTTACCGCTTGTATGTATATTCCCCTAATTAGATCCCATGTTTGGCAACAAATTACAGATTACCCCCGTTGGGTACAATATTTTCCTGATATTACTAAAAGCGAAGTTATCTCTAAAGGTGATGTTAAACGTCTGTATCAATCTGCACAAAAAGCCTTTTTATTTTTCACGGCTCAAGTAGAAATTTATCTGCGTGTGGTAGAAGTAGTAGGACAACAGGTTCAGTTTCGCATGGAAAGAGGCACATTTACAGATTTTCATGCTAATTTAGAACTTAAAGACATGGGTAATGGTACTCTATTAGCTTATACTGTACAAGCTACGCCCCATATTCCCATTCCCTCAATTTTTATTCAACAAGCCATGAATTTGGAATTACCAGCAAATCTCTGTAAAATGCGACAGGTGCTTTGTAATTATAAATAGTTGTCAGTGGTCAGTGGTCAGGAAAATACTTTGTCCTTTCCTGTACCACTGTACTCTGTACCCCTGTACTTATGTTAACCCGTAAACACTTCTGCGGGTAAGCGATTAAAGGAAAGACGCTCATTTTGCACATCTACAAAAATGGTGTCACCGTCACTAAAATCACCCCGTAAAATGGCTTTGGCTATTTGGGTTTCTAATTCCCGCTGAATAGCCCTTTTTAAGGGTCTTGCACCAAAAACAGGATCATATCCTACTTCTGCTAAAAAGTCAAGGGCAGAACTAGATAATTTCAAAGATATTTTTCTGTCAGTTAATCTTTGTTTTAACCTATCTACCTGTAATTGGACAATATGCCGTAATTCCGATTTTTGTAAACTGTGGAAAATAATTAATTCGTCTAGACGGTTTAAGAACTCTGGACGGAAACTATTTCGCATCGCTTCCATAACCCGATTCCGCATTTCGTCGTAACGGGTGTCATCCCCAGCTACATCAAGGATATATTGAGAACCGATATTACTGGTCATAATGATGATACTATTTTTAAAGTCCACTGTGCGACCTTGGGCATCTGTCACCCGACCATCATCAAGAATTTGTAGGAAAATATTAAAAACGTCAGGGTGTGCTTTCTCGATTTCGTCGAATAAAATCACAGCATAAGGACGACGACGAATGGCTTCTGTTAATTGTCCTCCTTCCTCATAACCGACATATCCAGGAGGCGCACCGATTAAACGGGAAACATTATGTTTATCCATGTATTCGGACATATCAATCCGCACCATGGCTTCCTCCGTGTCGAACATATAAGCCGCTAAAGCCTTAGCTAATTCAGTTTTACCAACACCAGTGGGACCTAAAAATACAAAACTAGCAATGGGACGGTTGGGGTCAGAAAGTCCAGCGCGAGAACGTTGGATAGCGTCTGCTACAGCGGTAACAGCTTCCTGTTGACCGACAACACGATCATGTAACTCGTCTTCTAAATGTAACAGTTTTTCTTTTTCTGATTCTACCAATTTATGCAGGGGAATACCTGTCCATTTAGAAATAATTTCCGCAATATCGGCTTCTGTGACTTCTTCCCGTAATAGTGATTTTCCGGTTTTTTGGGTTTGGGAAAGTTCGGTTTCTACCGCTTGTAATTGGCGGTGTAGGTCTGTTAATTTACCATATTTTAATTCCGCAGCCCGGTTAAGATCATAGTTTCTTTCTGCTTGTTGAATTTCTAAATTTACGCGGTCAATTTCTTCTTTGATGGACTGAATTTTAGTAATAATACCTTTTTCAGATTGCCATTGTACACTGAGAGTTCTTTGATCTTCCTTTAAGTCAGCCAGTTCTTTTTCTAATCTTTCCAAACGTTCACGGGAAGCAAGATCACTTTCTTTTTGTAAAGAGAGTTTTTCCATTTCCAATTGCAGAATTTTCCGGTCTATTTCATCCAGTTCTTCAGGTTTAGAAGTAATCTCCATTTTCAGTCTAGCAGCCGCTTCATCTATCAAATCAATGGCTTTATCAGGGAGAAAGCGATCGCTAATATAACGATTAGATAAAGTAGCCGCAGCCACAAGAGAACTATCAGAAATTCTCACCCCATGATGAACTTCATAACGTTCTTTCAAACCGCGTAAAATGGAAATTGTATCAACGACATTAGGCTGATCTACATAAACTTGTTGAAAACGTCTTTCTAAGGCCGCGTCCTTTTCCAAATATTTGCGGTATTCATCCAAAGTTGTCGCCCCAATACAGCGTAACTCACCTCGCGCCAACATCGGTTTTAATAAATTCCCCGCATCCATCGCCCCTTGGGTAGCACCAGCACCAACAACGGTATGAATTTCATCAATAAATAAGACAATATTGCCACCAGATTCTGTGACTTCCTTTAATACGGCCTTGAGACGTTCCTCAAATTCACCTCGGAATTTAGCCCCCGCAATTAAAGCCCCCATGTCCAAACTAATCAGTTTACGATCTTTGAGAGATTGGGGAACATCACCCGCAACTATGCGCTGTGCCAAACCTTCCGCAATTGCAGTTTTCCCCACCCCAGGTTCACCAATTAAAACCGGGTTATTTTTGGTTCTACGGGAGAGAATTTGTACTGTACGTCTAATTTCATCATCACGACCAATTACGGGGTCTAGTTGACCTTTGCGGGCGGCTTCCGTGAGATCCCGTCCGTACTTCTCTAGTGATTGATATTTACCTTCTGGATTTTGGTCAGTCACCTTTTGTTTCCCCCGAATTTCTTTGATAATATTTTTGAGTTTGTTTTCATCTAAACCAAATTCTTGACAGAGACTCTTGCCAAAACGGTCATCTTTGGCGTAACCTAGTAATAAATGTTCAATAGAAATAAATTCGTCTTTAAATTCTTGACGATATTTTTCTGCCCGGTCTAACAATGTATCTAAACTGCGTCCTAAATATACGGAACTGCTAGAACCGGATACCTTGGGTTGACGTTGAATGAATTGATCAGTACGATCACGGACTTTTTGCAGGTTTGCGCCGGCTTTAGTGAAAATCGCACTGGCCAGTCCTTCCTGTTCCAGTAACCCTTTCATCAAATGTTCACTTTCTAATTGCTGTTGCTGATACTGTTTGGCTACATCGGGGGTGTGAGCGATCGCTTCCCAGGCTTTTTCTGTAAATTGATTGGGGTTAGTTGGCTGCATAAGCTTTTAGAATAACAAACTACTGTTTAATAGGATCATTGTAAAAATATTTGGCAGAATAGCTAGATCGGTCTTCACATCTTTAAAATGTAGTATTATTGCCCAATGTGGAGTAATAAGTCGTCAGTTGTCAGTTGTCAGTTGTTAGTTGTCAGTTGTCAGTTGTCAGTTGTCAGTTGTCAGTTGTCAGTTGTTAGTTGTCAGTTGTCAGTTGTCAGTTGTCAGTTGTTAGTTGTCAGTTGTTAGTTGTCAGTTGTTAGTTGTCAGTTGTCAGTTGTCAGTTGTCAGTTGTCAGTTGTCAGTTGTCAGTTGTCAGTTGTCAGTTGTCAGTTGTCAGTTGTCAGTTGTTAGTTGTCAGTGTTTTTTCTCTGTTCCCTGTTCCCTTTTTTGTAATTAAGACTTAATTACCAGATTGGACTTGTAGGTTTTTCAGAGGTGGATTTTTTCAATCTAAAGGATTTAATTATCGTGTCTTCCACAGTTTTCGCAAACTCTGGATAGGATTTGTCTTCAGCGCGATAGGTGAGAATATAGGCTTTTTTATCATTAACAATCCATACTTG
>Ga0315905_10003627_pt1 | contig 15895 bp, 16 predicted proteins | sample LakEriMetagenome_5_FD_203522 | JGI IMG/M metagenome (GOLD analysis project Ga0315905, IMG submission 203522) | Freshwater fungal communities from buoy surface, Lake Erie, Ohio, United States - Buoy 4 MA121 | ecosystem: Environmental > Aquatic > Freshwater > Lake | place: USA: Lake Erie, Ohio... | reverse complement strand
GTTGATTGTCCAGCACGGCATCGGCGGCGTTGCGGGCGCATTGTTCGATTTGGGTGGAGTAGAACAGGCTGGTGGCGCGCATGCTGTGATCCTTTGCGGGACCGGCCAGAGCGGGGTGGCGGGCCGGGTGGCTGGTCAACCCAGCTGATCGAGCACCAGCTGGCGCAGTTCGCTGCGGGAGAGGACGGGTGAACGGCGATATTCGCGGTTGCCGTAATGCGGGGTGAGCGTGCGGCGCACAGTTTGCGCCCGGCTTGTGTTTTCAATCGTGGGTATGGTCATCAAAGTCCTGGCGCAGTTGAGCGCCCATTATGCTGTCGTGATTGGGTGGTCTGAAGAGGAAGGCAGCAACCCTGCGCGGGTGTTTTCCGGCCCGAAGGCTGGAACGACCGCCGCGCAGGGGCGCCTCGAAGGGCGGGCAGCAGCCTTGCGGCGCTGCCCGGCCCCTGCCGCTTACGCAGCTTCGAGGTTGACAGCCGAGGTCTTGCCGCGGCGATCGGTTTCCAGTTCGTACTTGACGCGCTGGTCCTTGTTCAGGGTGCTCATGCCGGCGCGCTCGACGGCGCTGATGTGGACGAAGTTGTCATCGCCACCATTTTCCGGCGAGATGAAACCATAGCCCTTGTCGGCATTGAAGAATTTGACGGTTCCGGTGATCATGAGATGTTTTCCTTTCGCGAAAACAAGAAACCCAGCCGCAAATGCACGACTGGAGCTGGTAGCGCGAGAAAGGAAGAGGAGCCGATTTTAACGAGTCGATTTCCGTCGCAGGCGACGATTAGCAACGCTTACGTGGGCGTGATTTAGGGGAAAGTCAAGGAAAGCCCGGATCATCATGGTCTGGTGCCCGTGCTGATTGGCGGATTGCCGGGGCTTTTCACCGCCAATCAGGGGAGCATTTCTGCCGCGCTGGCTGCCCCTGCGCGCATCACGATCACGCTTTGGGCGGGGCGTTGGTGCGGGGCCGCCGGCCGGGGGGCGGCGGCTGGTGCGTTGCCGGGCTTGCGCACCATCCTTGTGGTGGTGCCATCGTTCAGGTCGCTCACCTGCAGGCTTTGCAGCCGCACCCGCGTTTCATTGCCGAACGGGCGCAGGGCCAACCTGATTTCGCCGGTGGCCATGGCGAGCGGGAGCTTTTGCGCCTGCAACGGGTTCACTTCAACTGTCACGGTCTTCGCCACGCCGGGCTTTTCGCGGGCGATGTTCATGTCGCTGCCTACGGCCAGCACGCGGATATTCTGCGCCAGCAGTTCGGCATAGGGCATGGCTTCATCGGGCTGGCGGATCAGGAACAGGTCCACCCGATCGCCGGGGAACACGAGCCCCGATACGCCGGCCACCTCGTTCACCTGCACCGCCAGCGCGCGCATGGTGGGGCCAAGCAGCGGCGCGGTGGAAAGCCGGGTGGTGCCGGTGATCAGCGCCGCTTCGGTGATGATCTCGTTGGCCGCGATGGGGCGCATGGCGGTGCGGCCCTGGCCCAGAATCAAGGGATCGACGCGTGCGAAGTGCCCCTTGGGCCGTTGCTGCGCCGGCACATCAACCAGCTTGAGCTTGTCCGGCGTCAGTTTTTCACCAAAGCCGATGGGTGCCGCGGCCACCACGGCGGGCGCCATGGGAATCGCGGATTTTGCAGCGCCGCTGCCGGGTCCGTGCGGCAGCCAGCGGGCCAGCATCATCGCCACCAGCAGCAGCGCACTGCCGGCAATCAGCATCCAGCGCGAGCGTTACTGCACCCGGCCGTTGCGGTCATCCCGCCCGCGCCAGGCTGGCACGCGGCGCGGCACGCGATCCTCCACCCCCATTCTGCCACCTCCATCTGGAGGGAGTAACGGGCGGGTATGGGCGCGGGTTTAGGCTGCGGCCAATCCGTCTTCCGGAATCGCATAGAGCAGCGCCGCGCCGCGCATGGCCGAGGCGCTCAGTGCCTGCACCTGCGGCAGCAATTGTTCGGCGAAGAAGCGGGCGGTGGCGCGTTTGGCGGCGGCGAACTGCGGATCGGGGTGGGCGCGCGATGCCAGCGCCTGCTTGGCGAGCAGCCAGCCGCCCAAGGTGAGGCCCATCAGGCGCAGATAGGGCGTGGCACCGGCGGCGACATCATCGGGGTTGTTGGCGCCGGCCAGCCAGACCGAACTGGTCTGCGCGGAATCGAGCGCGTCCTGCAGCCAAGGCGTGATCAGCTTGAGTTCCTCGTCCTCATCCAGGTCGGACAGGGTGGCGCGGACTTCGCCGAGCAGGTCCTTCCAATGCTGGCCGCCGTCCATGCCCAGCTTGCGGCCGACAAGGTCCATGGCCTGGATGCCGTTGGTGCCTTCATAGATCGGGGCGATGCGGGCATCGCGCAGATATTGGGCCGCGCCGGTTTCCTCGACATAGCCCATGCCGCCGAAGATCTGCACGCCAAGGCTGGCGACCTCGACGCCGATATCGGTGGCCCAGCTTTTGGAGATGGGGGTGAGCAGATCGGCGAGGCCTTGCCCGGCCTTGTCGCCGGTGTGCGCCCGGTCAACGGCGGCGGCGTTGAGATACACCAGCGCGCGGCTGGCTTCGGTGAGCGCGCGCATCGTCATGATGGTGCGGCGCACGTCGGCATGTTCGATGATGCGCACAGCGGCAGGACCGCCGCCGAACTTGGCGCTCTGAACGCGGGTGCGGGCATAATCCAGCGCATGCTGCATCGCGCCTTCGGCAATGGCGACGCCCTGCAGGCCCACCTGCACGCGGGCGTTGTTCATCATGGTGAACATGGCGCGCATGCCGCCGCCTTCACGGCCGACCATCCAGCCGATGCACTGATCATGATCACCGAAACTCATCGTGCAGGTGGGGGAGGCGTGGATGCCGAGCTTGTGTTCAAGGCCGACGCATTTGAGATCGTTGCGGGTGCCGCCGGGGAGGAACTTGGGCACCAGGAACAGGCTGATGCCCTTGGTGCCGGCCGGGCTGTCGGGCGTGCGGGCCAGCACAAGGTGGACGATGTTGTCCGCCGCGTCATGTTCGCCCCAGGTGATGAAGATCTTGGTGCCCTTGATCCGCCAGCTGCCGTCCGGGTTGGGCTCGGCGCGGGATTTCAGCGCGCCGACGTCGCTGCCGGCGGTCGGCTCGGTGAGGTTCATCGTGCCGGTCCACTCGCCGGTGACGAGCTTGGAGAGATAGCGTTCCTGCAATTCCTGGCTGGCGTGGGCGGCGAGCGCCTCGATCGCGCCTTGCGAGAGCATCATGCACAGGGCGAAGGCCATGTTGGCGGACGTGAGCTGTTCCTGCACGGCGACCGCGACGGCGAAGGGCAGGCCCTGGCCGCCATGCGCTTCCGGCACGCCAAGGCCCGCCCAGCCGGCCTGTACATATTGGCCATAGGCTTCCACGAAGCCGGCAGGCAGCGTCACCACGCCGTCATCCAGTTTTGCGTGGGCCTTGTCGCCGCTCTTGTTCAGCGGCGCGAAGACATTCGCAGCCAGCTTGCCGGATTCGGCCAGGATCGCGTCCACCGTGTCCGGCGTGGCGTTGGCATAGGCGGGCAATGCGGCGAGGCCCGGCAGATCGGCGATCACGTCGAGCACGAAACGCTGTTCGGTGGTGGGAGCGGTGTAGGGCATGAGCTGGTTTCCGTTTTCGCTGTCACCCCGGTATAGACGCGCGCCATGGCCAGCAAAAGCCGCATCCTTCTGCCCGACGCCGCCGGCATTGCCGCAGCGGCCGCGATCCTGCGCGCGCGCGGCCTGGTCGCGGTGCCAACGGAGACGGTTTACGGGCTGGCGGCACGCGCGGACGATGGCGCAGCGGTGGCAGTCATCTATGCCGCCAAGGGCCGGCCCAGCTTCAACCCGCTGATCGTGCATGTGGCCGATCTGGCGCAGGCCGAGACTTTGGCGGTATTCTCGCCGCTGGCGCACGCGCTGGCGCAGTCCTTCTGGCCGGGGCCGTTGACCTTGGTGCTGCCGCGCCGGGCGGACGCGCCGGTGGCATCGCTGGTAACGGCCGGGCTCGACACGATCGCGCTGCGCTGCCCGGCGCATCCGGTGATGCAGGCACTGGTGCGAAGCGTGGGCCCGCTGGCGGCGCCGTCGGCCAATGCCTCCGGGCGGATTTCACCGACGCGGGCGGAACATGTGCTGGCATCGTTGGCCGACGTGCTGGTGATCGATGCCGGGCCGTGCGCGGCGGGCGTGGAATCGACGATTGTGGCGGTGGAAGCGGGTGGCTGGCGCTTGCTGCGGCCCGGCGCGGTGGCTGTGGAGGCGATTGCTGCGGTGGCCGGTGAACCGCTGGCGTCAGAGGCCATGCCGGCTGTGCAGGCCCCAGGCATGATGGAGTCCCACTATGCCCCGCAGCAGCCGGTGCGGCTGGCGGCGGCGACAGCGCGGCCAGACGAATTTCACATCGGCTTCGGCCCTGTGAAGGGTGATGCCACGCTGTCGGCGAGTGGCGACCTCACCGAGGCCGCCGCCCGTCTGTTCGATCTGCTGCACGTGGCACAGGCGTCAGGTCGCGCCGGCATTGCGGTGGCGCCGGTGCCGAACCACGGTCTGGGCTTGGCCATCAACGACCGCTTGGCCCGCGCTGCCGCACCGAGAGGCTAGTCCCAACGAAAGTGGGTGCAGGGCCTCAGGCCCTGCCCGCCGGAGGCATTGCTGTCTCCGTGCAGGCAGGGCGCTCAAAGCTTCAGAGCTTCCCGATCTTCTCGGCCGCTTCACGCAGGATGGCGGCGATGGCTTCGGCGCGTTCGGCGCGGGATTCTGCGTCCTTCACGGCGTCGCGGGCAGTAGCCCGCAGATCGTGCATGGCCTCACGCATGGCGTCGCGTTCGTCGTCCGTGTTACAGCGCGCCATGTCGGCCAGCCGTTGCAGCGCGTCCTTCAGCTGCGCTTCCGCTTCGTCTAGCGCGGCGCGGCCGGCATCGGTGATGGCATAGCGGCGGCGACCTTCCTCGCTGGCGACTTCGCTGATCAGGCCTTCATCGGCGAGCATGGCGAGCATCGGGTAGATCATGCCCGGCGACGGCGAATACAGGCCGGCGGACAGATTCTCGATGGCCTTGATCAGGTCGTAACCGTGGCGCGGCTCTTCCTTCAGCAGATGGAGGATGAGGATCTTCAAAGCCTCGGCGCCAAAACGCCGCCGGCGCGGGCGCGGGCCATCGCCGCCATCACCGAACTCATCGGCAAAGCGCTGCGCAAAGGCGGCCCAGCGGCTTCTGCGGCCGCCGAAACGGCCGCCGAACTCCTTGTGGAAACCATCGCGATCGAAGTGGAAACGGAAGTGCATGGGGGCGTCTCCGGTTGGGGGTGTGGAGCCCTTAAGATATATCTTGAACGAGTGTATTGCAAGACCCATACAGACAAGGTCGCTGGACCCTTGCTGGCAGCGATGGCGCGCCATAAGCTGCCTCCATCACCAAGGGGGATCAATCATGCGCATTCTGGCACTTGCCGCTTTCCTGCTGGCCACGTCTGCGATGGCGAAGCCGGCAGTGCTCACCAATGGCCTGATCGTCGATGGTTCGGGCGAAGCGCCCTATGCCGGCTGGCTGGCGATGGATGGGGACCGGATCACCGGCATTGGCAAGGGTGCCGCGCCCGCCAGTGTGACGGGCGGCGCCAGTGTCACCGATGTGAAGGGCCAAGCGATTTCGCCGGGATTCGTCAACATGCTGAGCTGGGCGACCGAAAGCCTGCTGATCGACGGCCGCGCGCAGAGCGATATCCGCCAGGGCGTCACGCTGGAAATCATGGGCGAGGGCACGTCAATGGGCCCGCTCAACCCGGAGATGAAGCGGCTGAGCGCGCTCCGGCAGGACGATATCAAATACAAGATCAGCTGGACGACGCTGGGCGAGTATCTGGCCACGCTGGAGAAGGAGGGCATCGCGCCCAATGTTGCCAGCTTCGTGGGCCACACCACGGTGCGCGTGCATGAAGTGGGCGAAAGCGATGTTGATCCGACGCCGGAGCAACTGGCGCGCATGCAGGGGCTGGTGCGCGCGGCGATGAACGAAGGCGCGCTGGGGCTGGGCACGTCGATGATCTATGCGCCGGCTGCCTATGCCGAAACGCCGGAGCTGATCGCGCTGGCCAAGGCGAGCGCGGCGTGCGGTGGCATGTATATCAGCCACATGCGTTCCGAAGGCGACCGCATCGAACAGGCGGTGGATGAACTGATCACCATCGCGCGCGAGAGCGGCGGCCCCGCGGAAATCTGGCACATGAAGATGTCGGGCCGGAAGAACTGGGGCAAGCTCGATACCATACTCGGCAAGATCGAGGCGGCGCGGGCCAAGGGCATTCGCATCACGGCCAACATGTACAACTACACCGCCGGTGCCACCGGGCTGGATGCTGCGATGCCGATCTGGGTGCAATCGGGCGGGCTGGAGAAGTGGATCGAGCGGCTGAAGGACCCGGCCCTGCGCGCCCGGGTGAAGGCCGAGATGATGGACGAGAATGCCGACTGGGAGAATCTCGCCAAGCGCGCCGGCAATCCGGAAAATGTGCTGCTGCTCGGCTTCAAGAACCCTGCGTTGAAGCCGCTCACCGGCAAGACGCTGGGCGAGGTTTCGCGGATGCGCGGCACCAGCCCGGAAGACACCGCCATCGATCTGGTGATCGAGGATGGCAGCCGGGTGGGCACCGCCTATTTCCTGATGGATGAGGCCAATGTGAAGCGGCAGACCGCGCTGCCGTGGATGAGCTTTGGATCGGATGCGGGTGCGCCCAGTGCCGAGGGCGTGTTCCTGCTGAGCCAGGATCACCCGCGTGCCTATGGCAATGTCGCGCGGCTGTTGGGCAAATATGTGCGCGAGGAAAAGACGACAACGTTGCAGGACGCGGTGCGGCGGCTGAGCCACCTGCCGGTGACCAATATGGGGATCAAGGAACGGGGCCTGCTGAAGCCGGGCTATTTCGCTGATGTCGTGGTGTTCGATCCGGCCACCATCACCGATCACGCGACGTTCGCGAAGCCGGCGCAATATGCCACCGGCGTGTCCACCGTGTTCGTGAACGGCGTACAGGTGCTGAAAGGCGGCGAGCCGACCGGCGCGGCGGCGGGGCGGTTTGTGAAGGGGCCCGGCACCGGACGGTGCCCGGCCTGACGCCTCACTGGCTGCGCGCCAGCAGTGCCTTCAGCTCGCCTTCCCAGAAGATGCTCCACGTGTGGGTGCTGTGGCCGCGGGTTTCCGTGCTTTCAGGGATGAGCACGTAACGCGCCTGTGGCATCGCCCGGACATGGCGTTCGGGTTCGCCCACGCCGGGTGGATTGATGAAATCATCGGCGCTGTTCACCCAGGTGACGGGCACGGTGATGCGGGCCAAAAGTGACGCCGGGTTGTAGTTGCGGCTGGCCTCCAGTTGATAAATGCGATCATTGGCGTCGGCACTGCCTACCAGCCCGGCGGCCATCGCGCGTTCGGCCAGTGTATCGGAACTGGCGCGATCGGGCGTATCGGCCTGCATGCGAACCGGGGCGGAACTGGCCATGGCCTGCAAAGCCACACCTACCCGCATGCCATTCAAGGGCGGCTTGGTGAAATTGCCGCCCTGCCAATCGGGATCGGCCTTGATCGCCTGGATCGCCATCGCCCGCCACATGCGGTTGCGCCCCGCCAGCTCGATCACGTTGCAGGCCAGCGGCATGATGGCAGCGGCGCGGCCAGGCAGATCGGTGCCGAACTGGAAACCCATCATGCAGCCCATCGATGTGCCCATCAGCAGCCGCAATTGCTTCACGCCAAGATGATCGAGCAACTGCCCCTGCGCGCGCACCATGTCGGCGTAATCATAGGCGGGGAACGCCATTTTCAGGCCGTCGCTGGGCTTGGACGATCCACCGTGTCCGATGGCATCAGGCAGGATGATGAAATATTTGGCCGCATCCAGCGTGCCGCCCGGTTCGAGCAGGCGGGCGAACTGCGGCACAAGGAATTGCGCGCCAGTGCCGCCGGTGCCGTGGCCCACCATCACGGCATTGATGATCTCGCCCTTGGCGTTGCGAACCGGCGTGCCGGTGGTGCGGTAATGCTGCTTCAGCGCCGGCAGGGTCTTGCCGTCGGAAAAGCGGAAATCCTTTGCGACGAAGTCGGCTTCGGTAACGGCCGGCGCGGCAGTGGCAGCGGTGGCGATAAGGGCCGCGATCGCGGCAACGGCGGGCTTCATGGCGGTGGCTCCCTGTTGGTGTGACGGGGATGCCATCGCCGACGGGGCAGGCGCAATGGGAATGTTGGAATTACGGCTTTTTGAAATCCAGCCGGTAGACGTTGATGAAATACAGCTTCTCCGTCTCGGAGCCGCCGTACTGGTAATAGAGCAGATCCTGTTTTCCGTCGGCGTCGAAATCGGCGACCGTGAGCAGCACGCCATTCTCTCCGCGCGGCAGTGTGGTGGTCATGCGGGTGAAGCGGCCTCCGCCCTGGTTGAAAAACACCAGCAGCCGGCCATTGTTGATGCCATAGACGATATCGACGAGCCGATCGCCATCAAGATCGCGCACGAACACATTGGGCGACCATGACAGACGTTCGCCCTTGATCTCGCTTTCGACCTGAGAAAGCGCCGTTGCCGTGATGTCGGTGAAGCTGCCATTGTCGTTGCGCAGCAGCTGCAGATAATTACCGCCGTAATAAGGCACATAGCGCGTGTGCTGGATCAAGAGATCCAGATCACCGTCGTTGTCGAAATCGGCGCTCCGGGTTTCGAGGTGCAGGTTGGTATCGATGCCATAGGTTGATGCCGGCAGCGCCTGGCGCTCATCGAAATTGAACTGGCCGTTCTTGTTGATGAACAGCAGGCTGGGCGTCGAACCATGCCCAAAGCCGGCGATCAGATCGGCGAACTTATCCCCGTTCAGGTCGGCCAGGTGGAGATCAAGCAGCAGGTTGAAGCCTTCGTTGCCGGCCGATTGCGGGTTGGTCATCGGTACCGACAGCAGGCGGGCCAGGAACGGATCGACGCGGGCGCTGAAACGGCCATCGGCCTGCTGCAGCAGGAACAGTGGCGGGTATCCGCCGCCAAAGGCGTTCCAGTTGCCGATCAGGATATCATCAAGCCCGTCTCCGTTAACGTCGCCCACCGCCATCGAATGGGCATCGACCGCGTCCTCTGACACGCCATCGCGGGTGTTCAGACGGGGGAATGCGCCCGTTACCTGGCCGATCGAGCCCGAACGTTGCGCCAGCAGCACCGCAGTTCCGTGCGCTCGGGGGTCGTTGTAAACGCCCGACACGTTATGGGCGACGAAGAACGCCGCCGGGTTGCCGGCCACCGTGAGCGTTGCCGCGCGCCGCGCGCCGAACACCGACGGCAATTGCGCGTTGAGTGCGGCATCATGGCGGAGCCGGCCACTGGTGTTGGACAACAGCACATAGGGCAATGCGGCATAGGCCGGCGTGGCATAAGCCTTGTTGAGCGGGACCACGACTTCGGGGAAGCGGTCACGCTCGAAGTCGACCGCGATGCCGCCCTGCGGGAAGATGTCGGCCACCCCGCCGGGATAGTTCACGCCGGCATAGGTGTAAGGCGGCACAATGTCTTTGGTGCCAATCCTGTGCGCCTCGTAGGCAAAGCTGAGTTCCACAAACGGCGAAACCGGCGGCGCCACTATTGTGGCGGGCGGCGAAGCGGTGGCCGTGTCGGGTGATGCGGTACCGCTGCCGCCGCATCCGGCAAGCAGCAGGCAAGCCAAAAGGGTCGCGGAATGCGCGAAGACGGGTTTCATTGGCGGTAGGCTCCCTTTTGTGGAGGCAGGGATGCCGGCAGGATTAGGGGAGGCGCAACGGGAAAACTGCTGCTGAGTGATTAACTATGTATTGAAACAGGCTGGCGGCCAGGGATAGTGCACTGATGAATCTGCACATACGACTGGCCAAATTGGACGCCCAGTACGGGCCTTTGATCGCGTGTTTGATGGGAACTTTGCTATTGAACGGAAAGAAGAGAAGACCGCTGTACAAGCGACAAATATGACCGAAACATCGCTGCGCGGTCAATTGGTCCAATAGACATATTCCTGATCCTTCTTCCACGCCGCATTAAGCGGCACGTCGATGCGGATCGCGCCTTCGAGCAGGCCGGGCCAGAGCGGCTTGGGCATTTGCGCATTCTGATCTTCGATCACCTTGCGCAACTGGGCGACACGCTGCGGTTCGCGCGCGGCCAGATTGACGCGCTCGGCAGGATCAGTCGCCAAGTTGAACAACCAAACTTGGTCAGGGCGCTTCGAAACCTGCAATTTCCAGTCGCCCGCACGCACCACCCGGTAGTCGCCAGAGCGCCAGAAGGTGATTTCGCGCTTCGGCCCGGCAGCGAGCAGGTTGAAGCTGTCCATCTTGCGATCGCCTGGCACGTTCGCACCGGTTGCTGCGGCAATCGTGGCAAACATATCAAGGTGCTGGGCAACATCGCTGCGGACCGTGCCCGGCGCGATCCTGCCCGGCCAGCGCATCACCATCGGCACATGAATGCCGCCTTCGAAGAAAGTTCCCTTGTAACCGCGATAGGGCGTGTTGTGATCCTTGATGCCGGTATACCAGGCGCCGCCATTGTCGCTTGTGAAGATCACGAGAGTATTCTCGTCGAGCCCCGTGTCCTTCAGCTTTTGCATCACATCGCCGATCCGCCGGTCGAGTTGGCGCATCATCGCGCCATAGACGCGCTGGGTATGGTCCTTGATCTGCGGTAGCGCATCATAGTCACTCTTGAGCGCCTGCAGCGGGGTATGCGGAGCATTGTAGGCGAGATACATGAAGAATGGTCGGTTCTTGTTGGCCTCGATCGCGGCCAGCGCATTGTCGGTGAAATAGTCCGTCAGATGGCCCTTTGGGCGAAAGCGCTGACTGTTTCCCCAGTAAACGGCATGGGGCAGGTTCGCCCACAAAAAGCGGTCGATTGGATCCCATGGCAGCTTCGCGTTGACGACCTGAGGGTCGTCTTCGGCCATGAAAAGATCTGCGCCCGAACGCATGCCAAGGCTTTCGTCAAATCCCTGCGACGTCGGCCGCAATGGTTCGGCCTCGCCCAGATGCCACTTGCCGATGTGGATCGTGTGATAACCTTTGGCTTTCAGGATTTCTGGCAACATGATCTGATCGTGCGGCACACCCATGTCGGCATAGGCAGGCAGGTCGTGGTTCAGTTCTTCATGATAAATCGCTGGGTAGGGCGATTTGCCACCACTATGAGCCAGGTTTGAAGCAAGGGCGGCTGGAACGGCGGTAAACTCAAAACCGAAACGCGTCGGATAACGCCCCGTCATCAAGGCGGCGCGCGACGGCGAACAGGTCGCATTGGCGGCATAGCCGTTGGCAAAGCTAACCCCTTGCTTGGCAATCGCATCGATGTTGGGGGTCGGCACAGCGCCACCAGCAACCCCGCCGCCGTAGAGTGAGATGTCGTTCATCCCAAGATCGTCGGCGACAATCAGGATGACATTGGGCGGACGCTCGCCAGAAGGGACCACCGCAGGACCCTGCGCCCAACTGATCGGGCGGTTCCCTGCAATTGGCTCCCGCCATTCGCCGATGATGCCGGGAAGGTAGATCTTATACTGCTGAAAACCCAAATAGCCCGCGCCAACCAGCAGGGCCAAGGCGCCCAGCCACTTCATCGTGAGTGTCATCGTGGACCTCCGGGTTGAATCGCGGCAGGGCGCAGGGCGAGCAGCAGGAATAGAAGGATAACGGGGATCAAGATCAGGCTGGCATAATGTTCGGGTGGATGATGCACGCCCGGTTGCGCGCGGCCAACCCAGGCCGACCAACTGAGCAAACTGCGCTCCAGCAGGCTGACCAACAAAAACAAGGGCACCAAAGTGCGATAATGGAGGGCGACCGCCAATGTCACCATTCCGTGGGCGATCTGCGTGGCGCCGGCCCAAGCGAACAGGCCAATGATCAGCGCCGGATTGTGGCCCAGATCAAGCCCGGCAATCGTGCCTGCACCACCATCGGGCAGGAAACTGTGGATCATCCCCGGCACGATCCAGCCAACGCCGTACAGCGCCAGGAACCAGGCCGCAGCGCGCGCGCCGCGATAGTGGTGGTTGGTGCTGGGTGGCAGCAGCGCGGTCATGATGCGATGGTCAGCATCATCAGGTGCGACAGGGCGGCAATCAGCGCCAGCACCAGCGCCACGGTGAACCGTGGGCCCACATAGAAGGACAGCACCCGCTGCGTCGGGAAGGAAAAGGTCGCCAGCGTGCCGAGCAATTTGTCCGGGTGGCCAGCCGTGAAGGCCGGGTCCATCACCAGTTTCAACATGTCGCGGCGGCTGCGGTATCGCATCAGGCCGAAAACCGTCCAGCCGGGATCGGGTTCGGTGTTCCAGGCATCGACATAGCCGCCCACTTTGCGCCCGACGATGCCGGGATGGCCGCCATTGCGGAACAACACCGGCATGAAGCGTTTCGAATAGCGTTTCAGCAGTTCAAAGCCTTGCACCATCTGCCCGGTCTGCGGATCTTCCACCGGGTCCAATTGCGCCTTGACCAGATTGAGCATCACGAACTCGCGGCCATCATCGGCTGCAAGGAAGGCGCGCAGCACGTCCGGGCTGTTCCCGGTTCCTTCGAAGCGCCCGGCCATCTGGGCCAGAAAGGCATCGATCTCTGCGAGTTTCAGCGGGCCAGACCAATTGTCATACCAGAGCCGGAAGGCGCCATAGGCCAGCAGCGCCGTGCCCCAGATGATCCCTTCAGCCATCACGCCAACCGCTCCATTCCGGGCCGCCCATGGCGTCGCGCCGCGCGGCTGCTGCCAGATTGATCCCTGGTATTGACATTATAAGTGCCAAGAAATATTTGCAATCGCTATTGTCGCTTGCACCAATGCCGGTTTGCCGCAAAACAAGCCATCATGACCAACGTATCGCACAAGATGGCATCGCATTCGAAAGCGCCGCTGGCTGATGGCCGGCGCGAACGCAGCCGATCGAGCCGCAGGAAGATTGTCGCCGCGATGCTCGATCTGGTCAGCAAGGGTGATGTTTCGCCCAGCGCGGCGCGGGTTGCAGAGGTGGCGGGCGTCGGCCTGCGTTCGGTCTTCCGCCACTTTGACGACATGGATGAGCTCTACCGCGAGATGGGCGAAGTGATCGAGGCACAGGTGATGCCGATCATCCTGCAAGCCCCCGCTGGCGCCGACTGGAAGGAAAGGCTGTTCGATATCGCCGACAAGCGATCGAAGGTGTTTGAAACCATCCTGCCTTACCGGATTTCGGCCAGCCTCAAACGCTTCCAGTCGCCCTATCTGATGCAGGATTATCGCCGCATGCTGCGGTTGGAATTCGAAACCCTGGAGGCCCATTTGCCCGCGACGGTGAAAGCCGATCTGGCCGGCACCCGCGGTCTGCATGTCGTCCTGAGTTTCCAGACCTGGCGCCTGTTGCGCCATGATCAGGAACTGCCAGTTGAAGAGGCCAAGGCGGTGGTGCGGCGTTTGTTGGGCTATGCCTTGGCCGCGATGCCGGATAACTGATGCAACGTCTGGCGTTCACGGCCAATCTTGCGCTGCTGCTGTCAGCCTGCACGGAGGCGCCGGCGCCACCCGGCAACGCCTGCGCCGGCCTGCCCAATGACAGGATGGTCTGGGTGCCCGGCGGCCGCTTCGTGATGGGCGATGATCCGCAGTATCCGGAAGAAGGCCCGCCGCGCACGGTTACGGTCAAGGGGTTCTGGATCGACGCCCATGAAGTGACCAACGCCCAGTTCGCCGCCTTTGTGCAGGCCACCGGTTACCGGACAATGGCCGAGCGCGAACCACCCCAAATTCCCGGCACCCCGCCCGAGATGCTGGTGCCGGGGTCAGCCGTATTCAACATTCCATCGCAAGCGGATCCGCGCTGGTGGCGGTGGGTCACGGGCGCCCAGTGGCGGCACCCATCCGGGCCGCAGGAAGGCATCACCGGGCATGACCGCGAACCCGTGGTCCAGATCGCCTGGCAGGATGCGCAGGCCTATGCGCGCTGGGCCGGCAAGCAATTGCCGACCGAGTCGCAATGGGAATATGCCGCTCGCGCCGGGGCAGCAGCACTGCCGGAACCGGTTGACGCGAAAGGCCAGCCGCAAGCCAACTATTATCAAGGCATTTTCCCGGTGAGGAACCTGGGCACCGATGGCTTTGCCGGGCGTGCGCCCGTGGGCTGTTTCAAACCCAATGGCTTTGGCTTGTACGACATGATCGGCAATGTCTGGGAATGGACCAGTTCCAGCGGATCGCGCGCCGATGCTGGCGAACCGGTCAACATCATCAAGGGCGGATCCTATCTGTGCGCCGCCAATTATTGCGCCCGCTATCGCCCGGCCGCGCGCCAGTTCCAGGAGCGCGGGCTGGGCACCGATCATATCGGGTTCAGGCTGGTGGATACGGCGAAACCCGGGCCTTCGGCTTGACCTTGCGGCGGTAATACGGCACCAATAGTGCCAATATTAACGAAAGCAGGGAATATATCTTGAAGGTCTTACGCACGCCCGATAGCGCCTTTGCGGCGATCAGCGATTTTCCCTTCGCGTCGCATTATGTGGAGATCGCTGATCCTGGCGATGGCACGCCCCTGCGCATCCATTATGTCGATGAAGGGCCGCGCGACGCGCCCGTGGTGCTGATGATGCATGGTGAGCCAAGCTGGTGTTATCTGTATCGGCACATGATCGGCCCGGTGGTGGCAGCCGGTTTTCGCGTGATCGCCCCCGATCTGATCGGCTTCGGCAAATCAGACAAGCCGACCCGGAAGACCGACTATAGCTATGCCCGCCATGTCGGCTGGATGCGCCAATGGGTCGAGGCGCTGGATTTGACGCGGATGACGCTGGTCTGTCAGGATTGGGGCTCATTGATCGGCCTGCGCCTGGTCGCAGAAATGCCGGATCGTTTTGCCAGCGTGGTGCTGTCCAATGGCGGCCTGCCCGAAGGTGGCCCGCCCCCGCGGGCCTTTGCCCTGTGGCGGGCCTTTTCCCAATGGAGCCCGGTCTTCCCGATCGGCCGGATCATCAACGCCGGGGCCAAGCGCGCGCTCAGCGCGGCCGAGATTGCCGCTTACGACGCGCCATTTCCGGACAGCAGCTACAAGGCCGGTGCGCGCATCTTCCCCAGTTTCGTGCCGTTCGAGAACAATGTGGCCATCCCGGACCAGAAGCGCGCGTGGCAGGTGTTCGACCAGTGGGACAAGCCCTTCCTGTGCTGCTTCAGCGACGGCGATCCGGTGACCCGGGGCGGTGAAGCGCGTTTCATCGGCCGCGTTCCCGGCACCGCAGGCCAACCGCACCGCACGCTTAAGGGCGGCCATTTCATCCAGGAAAACGACCCGCAGGGCTTTGTGCAGGCGATATTGGAGGTAGCGAAATTATGAACATCACCAATCAGCTTCACCCCAGCCCCGAACATGCCAGGCTATTTTTTGGCGGCGCGGATCACGTAAAAGCGATCCGCGTCACCTGGTCCATCGAGCACCAATAGAAATCTTGGTTCCAGCCGGGCGAAGGAAACACCACGCCTTGCATGAACCCGCCTGTTTCGACCCGCGCAACTGTCGCTCCGCTAGCGATATCGAGCAGGACGATCGCTTCGCGGCGCTGATAATCATTGGTGCAAATCAGGCCACTTTCGGGGAAATGCAACATGTGGCTGGCGCAGCCCAAACCGTCTTGCCTCCACAGTGGCACGAGCGCGCGCTTCTCTTCCTCGAACTGGAAGCCGCAGATGACGCGATTGGCGCTGTCATATGCGATGACGATCTGCCTTGCTTCGTCCCAGAGCGGCGGGTTGGTGATGCTGCCACCCGGTAAGCCGCTGACGTTGATGCCCTGCCAGTCTTCAGCGTCTGCAAGTGCAACGCGGATGAGCCGGTTGGGTGCCTGCGCAACGCCGCGCCCGACCATGCTTGTTCGATAGCGATGCTGGCCGTTGTCCATC
>Ga0315905_10003626_pt1 | contig 15896 bp, 9 predicted proteins | sample LakEriMetagenome_5_FD_203522 | JGI IMG/M metagenome (GOLD analysis project Ga0315905, IMG submission 203522) | Freshwater fungal communities from buoy surface, Lake Erie, Ohio, United States - Buoy 4 MA121 | ecosystem: Environmental > Aquatic > Freshwater > Lake | place: USA: Lake Erie, Ohio... | reverse complement strand
TCAGCGTCAGGGTCTCGGAGCCTTCGATCGAGGAGTCATCCACTGGGGTGATGGTCACATCGACAAAGGAAGCCCCGGCAGGGATCGTCGCCGTAGTGCCAATTGCTGGCGTGTAGTCATCGCTGGTTGCCTGGCCGGAGCCTGTGGCGATGCCATAGAGCACATTCATGGCAAGGGTGGTGCTGCCTGTGCGGGAGATGCGGAAGGTGCCGGAGTCGGTGCTCGCTTCAGCCGCATTGGCATCGGTGGCCGTGATGGACACAAGCGGCGTAGTGCTGGCCGTAGCAGTGCCAGGCGAGCCGATCTCGTTGGTCGAGGCAGAGGCAGTAAAAGCACCATTCTGACCGATAGTGCTCAGCGCTGTGACGGTCGCGTTATTCAGACCTGCTGAGTTATCGAAGGTGCCAAATGGACCTGGAGCGATGGGAGACACACCAAAGTCCACACGAGCGAGGAGTGTTCCAAGGGCGTCATAGATCGTGACGGAATCACCGCCGGTGCTGAGACCAGGACCACCGTAATAGCCGATCTGGAACCCAGAAGGAATATTTGAGCCGAACCAGTGAGCAGTGAAAACGGACGGTTTGGTTGAACCATCGACAAAAATCACCGACTCACCTGCGGCAATGCTGGTAATACCATTGAGAGGACCAGCTGAACCAAATGAAGCCGCGCTGTCATTCATCTTCCAGCCTGTGATGTCCAGCGCCGTAGTTCCAGTGTTAGTCAGTTCGAACCAGTCAGCCCCAACAGCGCTGTTGGCCAATGTGCTGGACCAAGGAGCCACTTCCGTGATGCGGATGGCGCTGGAACCCGATATCGCCGGAGTGACATTCAGCGTGAAATTCGCGGAGGCGTCTGGCGTGGTGCCAACGGATGTGTCATCTACATTCACCGTGACACTGTATGTCGGCTTGGTCGTTGCATTCAAAACGGTGCCAGCCTTCAAGTAAAGGGCAGTGCCGATGACTTGGAAGTCTGCGGCGTCCGTTCCAGAAACGGATAAAATGTTTACGCCCACGCCATCCGCATCAGTCACGGTGAAGTTGGTCAACTTCACGGCGGCAGCCGTGCTGGTGTTTTCTGGGATCGTTGTCGAAGCTGTGCTCAGCACGATCGCCGTGGGAGCTGTGTTCACCACGGCGGCTGGAGCGAAAACCCAAAGCTGCGGATGGTCAATGTCCCCACCGCCATTCTCACTGACGACGTAGATGCGGCCTTCGCGGTCCATCGTGACGCCCTCGTGGGTCTGGTTCTGAATGGTCAGAGGATTGCCAGCATCGGCCACCAGCGTCAGCGTGCTCAGGATGTTCCCCGAACGGTCCACATTTCGGATCAAACCGGACTCCTGGCTGAGGATCAGCAGGTTGCCTACTTGAGCTTGGCCGGCCAAGGCAGGCAAGTTGGAGAAGGCGAAGACATCGGACATGTCGTCCAGGCTCGCGAGCGACGGGGTGAACAGGTTGGTGGAGTTCACCGTGGCGGCTGAGCCGTTGGAGGCGGTGCCAGCCGTGAAGTCGATCGTGGTTTGGAACAGTCCTAGCGGATCGGACTCTTTCGCGAAGAGGAAACCGCTGGTCTGCGGATCGTAGGACAGGCCTTCGAGGCCGATGTTGCCAATGGTCGTGCCGAGCTTGACTCTTTCCGCAGCGGCGTTGGTGAGGGTGCCGCCAGCAACGTAGGTGAACTTCACCGCCTGACGGACGCGCTCCTCGGTCAGCACAAACTGGCCGCTACCGATGTAAGTAATGCCTTCCGTATCCAGGAAGTCGTTGCCGTTGCCAGACAGCGTCATGGTGCTGACCAGCGCGCCAGCCTTTGTGACTTCCGTCACTGAAGTGCCGCCATCACCCACGATGAAGAGGGTGTCAGTATCCCAGTTGTAAGCCACACCTGATGCCTCCTGCCCCAGTAGGTTGCCCGAAGGTGGCGTGGTGCGCGTTGGCTCCGGCAGGTCATAGCGCCCCACACGCACATAGCGGGCGAGATTGATGTTCGTTTCGTCATCCGTGATTGTGACCGAAGCGGTCGTCGTGGCACCCAGGTCGTAGTCAACTGTGTCCGTGAGACTGAGCGCCACGGTCTCGTTGCCTTCCAGCACGAAGTCATCGGCCGGAGTGACTGTGATGTCGACAAAGGACTCCGTGGCGGCAATGGTCGCGGTGCCGGTGAGGGCAGTCGTGTAATCAGCGCTTACCGCTTGGCCTGCGCCGGTTGCGAGGGTGTAGGAAACGCTCAGCGCGTTCGTGGTGTCGCCCGTGCGCGTGATGCGGAAGGTGCCAGCATCAGCGCCCAGTTCCGCAGCAGCGGCGTCCGTGGCGGCGATGGTCAGAATTGGAATCGAGACCGGCGCAGCGGGTGCCATAGCGAGGCCACGGAATGAGGTGTTGAATGAGCCACCCGTTACGGCGGTGGCGATCACCGAAGGGCTGGCGGTAACAGCAGCGTTGTAGCCGGAAGCGTCCACAATCTTCACCAACTCGCCACCGCCTGCAGCAGCCGAACCGCCTTTGCGGGTGGCAAAAAGGGTCACCGTGCTTCCACTGACCGAGCCGGTCACGCTACGGTAGGCATCGGTTCCAGAACCCGTGGTGCTGTTCAGGGTCCAGGTTTCTGAAACCAACGAATACTTTTTCAATCCGAGGCTGTCATCAGCCACATAAAGAGTGTCCAAGCCTGCGATGCCCGCGTCTGTGTCAGCAAAAAAGAAAGCATACCGAGACTCGGTGGCCACGCCTTCCAGCCCGTTAACGTTAGCGTAGGTGGCAGATGCCGTAGGAAGACCCGTGCCCACAGTCCCCAAGGAGATCGTATTGCCACCTGTGGTAGAATCATTGCTGGCGTAGAGCTGGCCACCATAGATTGAAACAGCGCGGAAGTTCACCAGCGTGCTGGGCGAGTTGATTTGAGTGGATGTCGTGGCAGTCACACTGCTCACATAACGCACGCCGCCCGTTCCACCGGCGACCCAAAACTGAGTGCCGTCATTGGTTACGGCGGAGCGTGGATTGTTTCCGCTGGTGAAATCGCTAAGCTTAATCGTGGATGCCACGCTGCCATTGGCACCAACTAAGACGATGGCACGGTTCACAGCCGCAGAGGCTGTTCCACTGAGTGAAGCCGCGCCTCCAACAGGGGTGTTGTAACCTGTAGCCGTCAGATACTGCCCGTTACCAGACAGATTGATCAAACCTTCTGAAGTCGATGTGCCGCTCGCGATCACGGCATCGCTTCCAGTCGATGGCAGTGCCACACTCTGCACCAGTGTGCCCGTGGGGGAGTATTCATCCAGGAAGATGGAGTTGCCGGTGTTGATCAGCGTCTCACTGGTGCCGTTGCCGATGCGATAGACAACAACATTGCCTGCGGTGAAGGGCGCCGCATGAAGCGGACTGGCTTGACCGAGGATACAAGCCGATGCAGCAGCAGCGGCCATGAGCGTCTTTGAGAGAGTGTGTCGCATTTTCATGAGGGGAGGAGTCGGAACGAAGTGGACGACTCATGGCTGATGATTTTGACGACGCTTTCTCTTCCGTGTGACCTTTTCGTCGGAATCAATGCGTTATGTGACAGCTTTGTTTCCCAAGGCGGTTTTTCGCCCCGAAGTCGCACTTTGAAGTTATCGCATCGAGCGCTCAGATGACTGCGAGCACTCGCAAATTCATGGCATGCGACATTCAAAATCATCATTCAAACCAACAGCCACAGGAAGAACAAGCCGCTGATGAAAGGCATCAGATGCAGACCGAACCTGGAACTGACTCGATCATCGTCGCAACATTACCGTCTCTGGATGCCTGCCCGGGCGACAATGTTGAAGGCTAACCAGATTATGATAACGCAAGCGCAAACAGGAGTTCGCGATAAAGCAAACTGGCGCAGTCTTCCTGGCCGCTAACGCCTCAGGATAAGATGAACCGAACTGTTGTCAGGGGAGTTTAGCCAATCACTAAGCCCGCTTGTCGAATAAAGCTGACCCGATGTATCAGAGTGTCTTGTCTGGGAACAATGTACGGCAAAAAGCATGCTCAAACATCCCTGGCCCATTCTGCGGGTGCTCGGACACCCGATGCAAGACCTCCAAGCATAACCGAGCATCAGCAGTTGCCTATCGTCAGGAGGCTGCTACTCTCGTGGCCCCCTTCCCCAGAAAAACTGCCCATGACCCCCGATAAAATTCGCAACATCGCCATCATCGCCCACGTCGATCACGGCAAAACGACGCTCGTTGACGGCCTGCTGCGCTCCAGCGGCAACTTCCGTGAAAACCAAGCCATCGCCGAACGCGCCATGGACTCGATGGACCTCGAAAAGGAAAAGGGCATCACCATCAAGGCCAAGAACACCTCCGTTCACTGGAACGACCACATCATCAACATCGTTGACACCCCCGGCCATGCCGACTTCGGCGGCGAAGTGGAGCGCGTGATGAAGATGGTGGATGGCGTGATGCTCGTGGTCGATGCTTATGACGGCCCGCAGGCCCAGACACGTTTCGTGTTGAAGAAAGCGCTGCAACAGGGCATCAAGCCCATCGTGCTCATCAACAAGATGGACCGCCCGAACATCGACCCGCAGAAAGTTCACGACAAGGTGCTGGAACTCTTCCTCGAACTCGATGCCACCGAAGATCAGTTCAACGCCGCCTTCGTCTATGGCAGTGCACGCGCAGGCTGGGTGACCGACTCTCCCTCTGGCGAGCAGCATGACATGACCTTCCTGCTGGGCAAGATCGTCGAACACATCCCGGCACCGAAGGCGGAAGTCGAAGGCAGCTTTGAAATGCTCGTCTCGAACATCGACTGGGATAATTTCGTGGGCCGTGTGGCCATCGGTAAAGTCACCCGTGGCAGCGTGAAGCTGGGCGACCGCGTGTTCCTGCTGGGCAAGAGTCCTGAGGAAAAAGCCAAGCCAGTGAAGGTCACCAAAGTCTTCCAATACACGACGCTGACCACCGGTGAGTCCGTGGAAGGCACCGCTGGCGACATCGTTGGCATCAGCGGCTTTGAAGACGTGGACATCGGTCAAACGGTGGCCGGAGCGGCCGACGCCCCTGCCTTGCCATTCGTCGCCATCGACCCACCGACGATTGTGATGCAGTTTGCGGTGAATGACGGACCACTGGCCGGACGCGAAGGCGATCACGTCACCTCCCGCAAGATTCGCGACCGTCTGGACCGCGAGCAGAAGATGAATGTGACGATCAGCGTGAAGGACACGGACACCGCCGGCATTTTTGATGTCAGCGCCCGTGGCTCGATGCAGATCGCCGTGCTCGTCGAGCAAATGCGCCGTGAAGGCTTCGAAGTGCTCGTGTCACGCCCGATGGTGATCATGAAGCGCATTGAGGATGTGCTCTGCGAACCGTTTGAGTCGCTCTACATCGATGTGCCAGATGAATACCTCGGCAACGTGATGAAATCGATCTCCGAGCGTAAAGGCAAGATCGAAGACATGAATGCGCACAGCGGACGCACCAGCCTCCAGGCTTACATCCCGACGCGCGGATTGATCGGCTTCGAGTTTGATCTGATGAACCAAACCAGCGGTCATGGCATCCACAGCCATCTCTTCAGAGAATACGCTCCGCATGCCGGACCGATGCAGACGCGCTCGACGGGCACGCTCGTCAGCACCGAAGGCGGTGAGGCCACCAGTTACGCGCTGGATACGATCCAGATTCGCGGCAAGCTCTTCATCGGCCCAGGCGAACTCGTCTATGACGGCATGCTCATCGGTGAAAACCCACGAGCGGACGACCTTCCGGTGAATCCGACACGCAGTAAAAACCTGACCAACTTCCGCGAAGCAGGCGGCACCAAGGCGATCGCGCTTTCACCGCCGGTGCGCTTCAGCCTGGAACGTGCCATCGAGTACATCGCTCCCGATGAGTTGGCCGAATGCACGCCAAAGAGCATCCGCCTGCGCAAGCGCACCCTCGACAGCAGCCAGCGCCAGCGTGAAAAGAAGAAGACCGAAGCGCAGTTGGAAGGTGGCGCATAGCCCCCTTCCCTCTGCGAACGTGCGGTGAGCCGGAATTCCCGGCTTACAGTGCTTCAACTGGCAGCCATTTGCGCTGTTCCCAACTTTGCAGGCCGAGTTCGGCGAGTTGCACGCCTTTGGCACCTTCACGCAGCGTCCATGGGAAGGGTGCATCCACAGCGACGTGCTTCAAAAAGGCCTCCCACTGGATTTTGAAGGCGTTGTCATAGGTCGTGGCATCCGGAACCTTCTGCCAGCCTTCGAAGAAGTTGATCGGCTGCTGGATGTCAGGGTTCCAGATCGGGCGCGGTGTGACGCCACTGCTCTGCACCCAGCAATCACGCAGTCCAACGATGGCGCTGCCATGTGTGCCATCGACTTGCATCGTCAGCAGATCATCACGCCGAACGCGAACGGTCCAAGAGCTATTGAACTGGCAGATCACGCCGTCTTCGCATTCAAACGTGGCGTAGCAGGCATCGTCACTGGTGCAGGCGTATGCCTTGCCGCGCTCGTCGATGCGTTTCGGAAGGTGCGTGGCCCCCATGCAGCTCACCGCTTTCACTTTGCCAAACAGATTGTCGATCACGTAACGCCAGTGGCAGAGCATATCGACGATGATGCCGCCGCCGTCTTCCTTGCGGTAGTTCCACGACGGGCGCTGTGCTGGCTGGTCGCCGTCCTCACCGGTGAAGACCCAGTAGCCGAACTCGCCGCGCACACTCAAAATGCGGCCGAAGAAGCCCTGATCCTTCAGCAGCTTGAATTTACGGATGCCCGAAAGCCATAGCTTGTCCTGCACCACGCCGTTCTTCACACCCGCGTCTTCGCAGAGCTTGGCAAGGCGCAGCGCCTCCGCAGTCTCCACCGCCGTTGGCTTCTCGCAGTAGATAGCCTTCTTCGCCTTCACGGCTTTTTCGACAAAGCCTGCGCGTTGCAACGTGCCGCTGGCATCGAAAAAGATCTCGTCCTCGGGATTCGCGAGCGCCGCATCCACATCCGTGGTGAAGCGCGTCACGCCCGTGCGTGCTGCAAGCGCGGCGAGCTTATCGTGATTGCGCCCCGTGAGGATGGGATCAGGCATCAAAGTCAGCTCATCATTCACTTTGAGACCGCCTTGATCGCGGATCGCCTTGATGGAGCGGATGAGGTGCTGGTTGGTGCCCATGCGTCCGGTGACGCCGTTCATGATGATGCCGATTCGTTGTGTTTTCATAGGAGAGGTGTGGATGGAAAGGGAGGTGAGGTTTACGGACGCTGCTTGATGCGCAGCACGCGATGATTGCGCGAGTCGGCGATGTAGATGTCGCCGGTTCTGGGATGCGTGACGACGCCATGTGGTTCGCCGAGGTGGGCCTGCAAGGCCGGGCCAGGCACGCCAGCGACGCCTTTCTCGCCGACTCCGGCCAGGGTGACCAACTTGCGCTCGGCCACGATGAACTTGCGGATGAGATGATTGCCCGCGTCGGCGATGAGGAGGTTGTCATCGCGATCCGCCCACAGGTGCTTCACGCCTTTCAGCAGTGGCGCAGCGGTGGGATCATTCAGCACGGTGACCTTGCCATCGGTGGCCAGCATGCGCACGCCGCTGCTCGTCGCCGTGAAGAGATTGCCTTTCGAATCCGACGCCATTGCCCGGCTGCCGCCGAAACCGGGGACCGTGGTGATGATGCCCGTCTTCATGTCCACCACGCGGATGACTTGGCTAAAACCGCCGAGGTAGAGCTTCGTGAAGTCATGGTTGAAGCACAGGCACGCGAGGCCGTCCAGTCCAGCGCTCGTCGCTGCGCCACCATCGCCGCTGAGTTCCTTGCTGCCATTGCCTGCGAAGGTGGTCACGAGGCCGGTTTTGGCATCCACACGACGCACAGCGTAGTGGTAGGTGTCGGCGATGAATAGATTCCCCTGCGCATCCGCGACGAGATTGTGCTGCGCGATGAAGCTCGCGTCCTTGGCGGGTCCATTGTCACCCGGAGGCGCGTTTTTGCCCTTGGCAGCCGTCACCACACGAAGCACGCCCGTCTTCGCATCCACTCGCAGTAGGCGATGCGTCTCCTCGCAGATGAACATGTTGTCCTGCGGATCAAAGGCGATGCCAAAGGGCTGCGTCACCTTGCATTGAGTCGCAGGCGCATTCTCGACCAGCGTGCCGCCGCCTGCGACGACTTCGACCTGCAAGGCCGTTTCAGCGGCTGCAGAGGTCATGTTCACGTTCCGGAACGCGCCAAGATCATCGAACGAACCCAGACCGATGCGCCCTTTGCCAAAGGTCGTGTCGGAGGCTTCGAGCACGAGTTGATCCTCAAACCACACCTGGATGCTGCCGGAGGAGGCATCGCGCACCAGTTTGATGGGATGCCAATGACCGGGCTTCCAGGGCAGCGTCTTCGCTCGATTCGTCGTGATCGCTTTGCGGTCAGCTTGGTTCACCACATGCAGTTGCAGATGCACACCGTCCGCCGTTTCGCCGAGGTGCGCGTAGTAGAATTCAGACTCGCCGCGCCCGGCAAAGGCAATGCAGACATCGTTGTTGCCCTTGTTGAAGACCTCGAGCCGCGCTTCGCAGGTCAGCGTGAAGGAATCCCACTCCGCGCCGCCGAACCAGGCCAGATTGAACGGCCTGCGGACCTTCGGCTTGTATTGCGATGGCTTTTTCAACACGAGCGTCGTCGCCTCACCTTCGCCCTGCCATTCCCAGGCGGCGGGGTCTTCGAGCTGCCACTGATCACGCTGCTGGAGCGGCTGCTCCGCCAGCAACGAACTGGCAGCCATGAGGCAAAGAAGGAGCATGGCAGAAAGTTTACGCATAGAGCTGTGCGTAGCTGGAGGCGATTTGATCGAGGAACTCGCCCTGATCGCCGCTCCACCATTGGTGGGAGAAGATTTCGACCTCGCGGTGGCCGGTGAAGCCGGTGGCATCGACCCAGTCGCTGATTTCGCGGAGGTTGATGCAGCCTTCGCCCATCAGGCCGCGGTCGTTGAGGAGATCGGTGGTCGGCGTTTTCCAATCGCAGATATGGAAGGCGTGCAGGCGGCCGGTTTGGCCAGCGAGATCAATCTGCGCCTTCAACTCCGGGTCCCACCAGACGTGATACACATCCACGGCGATGCCGACGGACTTTGGCGAGCCGAGGACGTCGCAGATTTCATGCGCTTGGCGCATCGTGTTCACCGCGCTGCGGTCATCGGCATACATCGGATGCAGCGGCTCAATGGCGAGTTTCACACCCGCCGCCTCCGCCGCAGGCAAACAAGCCGCGATGCCTTCCGTGATCTGTTTTCGTGATTCAACCAAACTTTGTCCCGGAACGGCTCCGCAGACCAAAACGATGAGCGGAGCGCCGATCGTGTGCGCTTGCTCGATGGCGAGGAGATTGTCGTCGATGGCCTTTTGGCGGTCTGCAGCCGATTTGGCCGGGAAAAAGCCCCCACGGCACAAACTGACCACGTCCATGCCCGAATCGGCCGTTTGGCGCTTCACCGCATTCAAATCGCGACCTTCGAGCGCTTGCCGCCAGATCGTGATGCCGCTCACGCCGCGCTTGGGAAACTCGCTGAGGCATTGCTCAAGGCTCAGCGGCTTCGTGGTGATGGTGTGGACGCACAGTCGGCTCATTGATCGATCATGGCGGCTCCAATCCATAAGAAAAAGATGATTTTACGATGCACAGGATTGGAAATACTGATCAATGATCATGGAACTCTACCAACTCGGCTACTTCATTGAGATCGCCAGGCAGCGCAGTTTTACGCGGGCGGCAGAACGTTTGCACATGGCGCAGCCGGCTTTGAGTCAGCAGATGAAGAACCTCGAGTCGGAACTCGGCACCGCTTTGTTCATCCGAGGTCGAAAAGAAATCCAGCTCACTGCCGCTGGGAAAGCCTTCTTGCCACGTGCGGAAGCGCTTCTCACGCAAGCAGAGGCAGCGAAGGCCATCGTTTCCGATGTGGCGCAGCTTCGTGGAGGGAAGCTGATCATTGCCGCGATTCCAAGTGTAAGCGCATGCCTGCTGCCGGAGGTGATTCGCAGCTTCAGCAGACAGCACGAACAGGTGGAGCTGCAATTGATCGAGGACAGTTCCGAGAGAGTGTCCGAGAACGTAGAATCAGGCTTGGCAGACATCGGTTTTCTCCAGCTTCCAGCCAGCAAGTCGGCATTCGAAACGCGGACGATCATCTCGGAGCCGTTCGTGCTGCTCGTCGCGAAATCGCACAGCCTAGTGAAGCAGAAGGAGGTGGCATTGAAGCAACTGGCCACCGAATCCTTCATCTTCTACAAAGGTCGTGCGCGTGACACAGCCTTAGAAGCCTGCCGCAAAGCCGGATTCGAGCCACGGATCGCCTGTGAGAGCGGCGAACTCGAAACGGTGCGCGCGTTGGTGGCAGCGGGCCTGGGTTTGGCAGTGGTGCCTCAATTGGCTACTGGAAACCTGCCCAAGACCATTCAAGCGATCACCATTCGTGAACCCAAGATGCAGCGTCAAATCGCCGCCGTGTGGCAGAAAGGCAGTGTGCTCTCGCCAGCCGCCCAGGCATTACTCGAGCTCGTTTCCTTGACCTCTTGATCTTTGACTTCTTGTCGATGCCTATCCCCTCACGCGCTCCACCTGTGCGCCGAGTGAGGCCAGCTTGTCATCAAGGTGCTCGTAGCCTCGATCGATGTGGTAGAGACGATTGATCTCCGTTTTTCCTTCGGCAACGAGGCCGGCGAGAACAAGGGCCGCTGAAGCGCGCAAATCGGAAGCCATCACTGGTGCGCCTTTCATGGGGGCACCGCCACGAATGCGAGCGGTGGCACCTTGCAGTTCGATATTCGCCCCCATGCGTTTCATTTCAGCACAGTGCATGAAGCGCTGCGGAAAGATCGTCTCGGTAATGGTGCTAGTGTCGTTGATGACACATGCCAGAGCGCAGAACTGGGCTTGCATGTCCGTCGGGAAGCCGGGATAGCAAAGCGTGGTGAGATCAAAGCCCTTGGCGTTCGGATTTGGGCGGACGGTGATGCTGTCCTTGGTGATTTCCAGCGGGAAGCCACATCTAATCATCGCATCCGTGACGGATTTCATGTGCTCAGGCATGACGCGCTTCAAGGTGATACCATCTCCGAGCATCGCACCAGCGACAAGGAAGGTGCCCGCCTCAATGCGGTCCGGGATGACGATGTGCTCCGCGCCGTGAAGCTCCTTCACGCCTTCGATGGTGATGCGGTTGGTGCCAGCCCCTTCAATCTTCGCGCCCATCTTGATGAGGAAGTTCGCCAGGTCTTCGACTTCCGGCTCGGCGGCTGCACCTTCGATGGTGGTGGTGCCTTTGGCGAGCACGGCGGCCATCATGACATTGTCCGTGCCGAGCACGGTAGAGCCGTGTTTGCCCATGAGGTTCATCGAGCCGCCCTTGAAGCCTTTTTTGGCGTTCACAAAGATGTCCCCGCCTTCCACGGTGATCTGCGCTCCGAGCGCTTCGAGTCCTTTAAGATGCAAATCGACCGGGCGATCTCCGATGACGCAGCCGCCAGGCAGAGAAACCGTACATTTCTTCAAGCGGCCCGTGAGCGGCCCCAGCACGCAAATGGAGGCACGCATTTTGCGCACGAGTTCGTATGGCGCGACGGATTTGATCTTCTCCGCCTTTACCACGACCACACCGCTGGCACGTTCAACCTCAGCACCGAGCTCACCGAGGATGCGTACCATGTAGTTCGTGTCGCTCAGATCGGGCACGCGACGGATGGTGCAGGTGTCCTTCGTGAGCAAGGTGGCTGCCAGAATGGGCAGCGACGAGTTCTTCGATCCGCTGATATTGATGCGACCTTTGAGTGGAGCGCCGCCGTGAACGATGAGTTTTTCCATGCTGTAGGCTTTGTGCTGCGGAATGCCCCGCTCGCAAGCGCTTCTTCGATTTCCAAGACAGAGATTGGCAGTTTGAAAAAGTATTTGCTCAAGTGGATTACATGCGTAATCCGCAGATCACATCTGTAATCCTCCAGCATGGCACGCCGTCCCGAAACACCCCCCGCCCCAAAAATCTCCGATGCCGAATGGACGGTGATGAAGGTGCTGTGGGAGCGTGGCAGCAGCACCCTGGCCGAGGTGGTGAAGGATCTCGAAGGCCGCCTGCACTGGAAGCCGCGCACCGTGCAGTCTTTGATCCGCCGCCTCACGGAGAAGGGTGCGCTTGCCGTCGAAGCCATCGGTCGCGAGTTCCGCTACTCGCCCGCCGTGGCCCAGGATCAGTGCCAGCATGAGGAGAGTGTCAGTTTCCTCGACCGCGTCTTTAACGGGCGCCTCACACCCTTCGTGGCCGGGATGATGGAGCGGGAAGAAGTGTCGAAAGATGACCTCGAAGCCCTTCGTCAGATGCTCGCCGAGGCCGAGAAGAAGCTGAAAAAGTAACTTCCAGTTCTCAATTTTCAATCCCCTCCCGCGCCATGACCGCCGATACCCTCCTCCACTGGCTCCAGCGCACTTCCCTTGAGGCCAGCGCACTCATCCTCGCCGTGCTTGGCCTGCGTCTGCTGCTCGGCACGCGGCTCAGCCCCGCGTGGCGCATCGGTTTGTGGATGCTCGTCGGAGCGAAGCTGATGCTTCCTGCCTTCATCCCGGCTGGATTTGGTCTTGGAGCGCTTCTGAAGGACCCAAATGAAATAATGGACCGAAGTGACATCGCTATCACCGCTCCAGCGGTCCCTTCCGTGCTTTTTATCCCTTCAATCCCATCCACCGCACTCCCGCCCGCCCCACTTCCTCATTCGTCATTGCTCATGCGTCATTCCGCCATCGCGGCCTGGCTCCTCGGCACCCTCAACGTCCTTGCCGTAGCGCTGCTCCGCCAGCATCGTTTCGATTCATTCCTTCGCCGTTGTCCTCGCTCCAACGACCCGCTTCTCACCTCTCACCTCTCACGACTCACTTCTCTCCTCCGTATCCCCTCACCAGAGATCCTCCTCCTGCCCGCAGGCACCACGCCCGCCCTGGTCGGCATCCGCCAGCCAAAACTACTGCTGCCGGAGGATTGGGAGACGCGCTTCACCGACCGTAGCCTGCGCCATGTGCTGCTGCACGAGCTGTGCCACATCCACCATCGCGACCTCCTGTGGAACTGGGCCGCCATTGCCGTGCAGGCGCTGCATTGGTTCAATCCGCTTGTGTGGTTCGTCGTGTCACGCTTTCAGGCCGACCGTGAGCTGCGATGCGATGCCGGAGCGCTCGCCATTCTCTCACCCGCCGAGCGACTCGACTACGGCCACACGCTTCTCCGCATTCAGGAAACCTTCTTCGCACCACCGACCATCGCAGGGTTGGCTCCATGTGTGCGCAACCACCCCACCCTGCGCCAACGCATCCTCATGATCGCCACCCCGACCACCCACCAGCCCATGCTCCAGGCCCTGCTCGTCCTCACGCTCAGCGTGTTGGTCGGCTACTCCTTCACCACCGCCCGCGCCGCCGAAAAAGAAGTCCCGCCCAAGGTCCGCGAAGGCTCCACCACCACCAAAAAAGATCCGTCGAATCCGTCGGATCAGTCCGATCAAAAAAAACCCGCCATGAAAGACGGCGAACGCGATGGCGGCAGCAAACCCAACGCTGAGCGCGATGGCGAAAAACCGCGCACCGGCTCCCGCGACGGCGAAGGCATGAAAAAAGGCGGTGACCGCGAGGGCGAAGGCCGCAAACCCTCCGCCGAATCCGGCTCCAAGCCCCGCAAAGGCTCCGAAGGGAGCGCGGACACTCCTGTCCGCAGTTCTGGCGAAACCCTCACCCTCAAAGTCATCGACGGCGGCGACACCGTCCTCATCGGCGACGAAAAAGTCCCCATGAACCGCCTCCGCGGCTTCCTCAGCAGCTTCCTCCCCGACCACCCCGGTGCCCGCATCGAAGTCACCGGCAACGACGACACCCCTCTCAAAGCCCTCCACAACACCGTCGATGCCGTCCGCGACAACGGGAACAAGAACGTGCGCATTGCGGATCAATAAGGTTGGCATTCCTGAACACGAGTTCATTCAATATCGAGAGGTCACTCATCCTCACGCTCATGAAAAGTGCCCTCATCTTCTTCTCTCTCGTATTGACCGTTAAAGCCACCACACCAGGTGAAACAAGCTCGGCACTGAGCAAAGCGGTCAGCTTCTACCACGCCCACGCGGCGGCCCACGGCGGTTACGTTTATCGCTACAGCGCCGACTTCACCCTGCGCGAGGCGGAAGGCATCCCCGGCCCCGACACGATCTGGATTCAGCCACCGGGCACCCCCGCAGTGGGCATGGCCATGCTGGATGCTTACGAGGCCACGAAGGATGAAAAGTGCCTCGCCGCCGCTGTCGAGGCCGCGCGATGCGTTTCGCGCACGCAGCTCGCTTCGGGTGGTTGGGATTACTCAGGCCATTTCGATGCCAAGGGCCGCGAATCGAAGAATTACTGCCGCAAGGCCGATGGAACAGCCATTCCACGCACGCAGACCATCTCGCGTGAGGCTGGTTGGCATAACTGGCGTCGTCAGGACAAGAAAAACTACGCCACCTACGACGACGATGTCTCCCAGGCCGCCACGCGCTTGCTCGTGCGGGTCGATCACGCGCTCGGCGGCAAGGACGCCGAGATCAAAGCCGCCGCCGACTTCGCACTGCACACCCTCCTCATGACGCAGTATCCGGCGGGCGGTTGGAGCGCGAATTTCGACGACGCGCCCACCTTTCCGCCGCCCGTCGAAAAGTATCCCATCAAGCCCGCCAGTTACCCCGCCGACTGGCCGCGCAAGTGGCCCAAAGACTTCACCGGCTGCTACGTCCTCAACGACAACACCCACGCCACCTTGATGAGCACGCTGCTGCTCGCCTGGGAGCTTCGCGGCGATCAAAAATATCTCGCAGCCGCCAAACGCGGCGGCGACTTCCTCCTGCTCGCGCAGATGCCCGATCCGCAGCCCGCCTGGGCGCAGCAATACAACGCCGACATGCAGCCCGTGTGGAGCCGTCAATTCGAGCCCACCGCCATCAGCGGTCGCGAAAGCCAGGCCGCCATGTGGGCGCTGCTGAAGCTCGCCGCCGCCACCGGCGACAAAAAATACCTCCCGCCCGTCGCCAAAGCCATCACCTACCTCCGCACCGTGCTCCTGCCCGGCAACAAGCTCGCCCGTTTCTACGAACTCAACACCAACAAGCCCCTCTACTTCGAGCGCGGCCCCGGTGGCAAAGGTTTCGAGCTCACCTACTCCGACGCCAAAGCCTCCTCCAACTACGGCTGGGTCTGGGACAGCGAACTCGACGCCCTGCAAGCCACCGGCAGTCAAATCGCCCGTGGCGAACAAGTCACCTTCCCCCGCACCGAAAAAGAACGCTGGTCCTCCCCACCCACCGACGCCGACATCGCCACCATACTGAAAGAACAAGCCCCCAACGGCTCCTGGCCCGTCACCGACGACGAACGCGGCATCATGCGCGATGCGAATGGCAAAAAAACCAAGCCCACCGGCGGCGTGATCTACAGCCTCGACTTTGTGCAGAACGTGAAAGCGCTCAGCGCATGGCTGAAGATGAAAGGAACAAAATGAACCGCACTTGCCCAGAATTTAGGCAGAAGAATGGGCGCAAAAGAATGGGTTCTTTATTCTCCTGCCCCCATTCTCTTGCCTATTTCTGGCTCGTTTTCATCACGACAAACCTCCTCGCCGCCTCGACATACGACAACCCCACGCCATGGTCCTACGAACGCATAACGCGTCATCCAATTCCCGTCACCAAAGACGCTGCATGGCCGAAGGACGACCTTGACTGCTTCATCCTGGCTCGACTCGAAACAGAAAACCTCCGCCCCATCGGCGACGCACCTCGCGCCACACTCATCCGCCGTGCGTCCTTCGACCTGCGAGGCCTGCCGCCCTCTCAAACCGAGGTCGAGGCCTTCCTACGCGATCCT
>Ga0315905_10003624_pt1 | contig 15897 bp, 9 predicted proteins | sample LakEriMetagenome_5_FD_203522 | JGI IMG/M metagenome (GOLD analysis project Ga0315905, IMG submission 203522) | Freshwater fungal communities from buoy surface, Lake Erie, Ohio, United States - Buoy 4 MA121 | ecosystem: Environmental > Aquatic > Freshwater > Lake | place: USA: Lake Erie, Ohio... | reverse complement strand
GCGGCCGACTCGGGCTGCGACGTACTCCTGACCGGCGAGGCGAGTTTCCACGACTGCCTCGAGGCCCGCGCCCGCAACCTCGCTCTGGTCCTTGTCGGGCACTATGCCAGCGAGCGCTTCGGCGTGGAACAGCTGGCCGAGCGGATCGCTCAGCAGTTTCCTGCGGCGGTAGTCTGGCCCAGCCGCCGCGAGAGCGACCCGCTGCAAACCGTCTAACGCCTCATCCGCGCTGTTCAGGCAAGCAATCAAGCCCAAAGTAAAGAACCGACAGCCAGCCGCTGACAATTCCCCACGGCCGTTTCGCTTCGTGCGTCCGGCTCCCAAAAACAGCGCAGCTTACTTGATCTTGCCCTGCAGCGTTTCGATCGCTTTCTCCAGTACTTCGTCCCGGCCAGCCGCAATTCCGGCGGCAGTCGGAGTGACCGGCACGGTCGGCCGGATCCCAATACCATGGTGCTGCGAACCGTCGTGCTTCAGCACCTGCATCCCCGTCCACATGATCTGGTAACTACCCGGGATCATAAACGGATTGACGTTGCCGTTGGTGCCCGCGGTCGGCGAGCCGACGATCTCACCGAGCTGGTGATGCTCGATGATTCCCATGATCGACTCGGCGTAAGAAATGGCGCGGCCATCGGTCAGAAAGGCAACCGGCACGCGCCACCGCGGCGGAAGCGGCAGCACGTTCCACCGCGGGGCCTGATACCATTCCCAGCCCTCGCGATCGGGCAGAGTGACGATGGGGACGTTCCACTGCGCGCTCTGGACTGGCTTCTGGATTAATTTCTGGATCACCTGATAAGCGGCTTCACCCGGATATCCCCTGACATCAAAGATTATTGCTTTGGCATCATTCAACTGCTTTTGCAGTTTGTTGAGTACATCCAAATCGGCACCATCGAGGTTGACATAGACGATTCCGGGAGCCACCTCGGTCCCGTCCGCCGGCCGTTTCTGGCCCGCTGCATCCTCGGATAAACTCAAGGCGCGGCTCAACTTCACCGTGTAACGTTCAGCTGGTTTTCCCTCTGAACCGGGCCGTCTCAACGTCACGCTCGGATTGGCATCCGTTTTCAGGTACGCCAAAAACCACTGTTGCGAAGCAGAGCGTCGCCAGCCGTCCGTCGCGGCAGAAATCCGCTTGGAAACCTCGGCGTAAAGGTCTGCAACACCTTGGCCGTCGATCGATTCGACGACGTCGCCCAATTTCACTTCGTCTGGCACTCCGGAGAGTTTGCCGGTCACCACGAGATCCTCCCCCGCCCATTCCAGCAGCAGCGGGAAAAAGGAGTTCGGTCCAAGGTCCCCGCGAATGACGGCCCCATGTCCATCCTGCAGCTGGGCAACCATTTCCTGCAGCGTGGCCAAAAAAGCCCGCTCGTCGGCATCCTCAGCAGCCTTGGCCAGCCCGCGCAGCAGCACTGCATTCCAATCGGTTGGGACGACATCAAAGTAGGGATAAAAGTGCTGAAACACGCCCCATGCCATGGCGAAACCGGCAAGGCGAGTGGCTCGATTCTGGGCAGTCAATTTGGCCAGTGGCGCTCCCTCCGCCCACTGCTCGGGCGTTTGGCCGTGCGGGATCGTTCCCGCTTCGTCGGCATAGACGCGGACCGGGACGCGGCAACAGACGCCACCACCCAATTCCCGGACGCGAAAGTTCGCCAGATGGGCTTGGCTATCAACCGGCTCTGAAATTTTCTGCGACTCGAGCTTGCTGGAGTAAAGCTGCCGGGCGTCATCCTTCTGGAGCAATCCAGCGCCCAGATGCCGCCAAAAGCGAATTGTTTGGGGCGCCGCGCCGGCAGGCAGCGGTGGAGCGACACCCTGGTCCTCAGGCTTGCCTGGCCAAACCTGCAGCGTTGGCGCCAGCGGCTGGAGGACGCGTTCGATAACTTGAGCCAACTCGGCAGCATCTTTCGCGGGCTCTGCCTGCTCCATCAGCTCGACGGCCACATGGTCCCAGGATACCACTCCCTTCGCTTGATCGCTGGCAACAAAAAATCGAACCAGCGACAAGGCCCGCGCAGCTGCGGCAACATTTTCCAAGCCTCGGGGGATGAGCGGCGCGGGCGGAGTGGCCGGCTGGAGAATCACAGGTGCGGCCGCACCCATCACGCGGAGCTCGACCTCGTCGACCAGCAAGGTCGCTCCGCCGATCGACATGAATCCCATCACCAGAGAGCTCACATCGGGATCGATCTCCAACTCAATCTTGGCATCCTGCCAATCACCTTTAAAAATCGGACGATTGCCCATGTTGTCAAACGCCCCCGGCTGGCCATTACTCCGGTCAGCTCGCAGCCACATCTGGACCTTTCCTTGCCCAACGACTTTGACCTTGGAAGTTAGTTTGATCCGTTTTCCGGCAAGTTCTTGGGCCGGAAGCTGCCTGAGCACAGTGCCAAACCGCGCCTGCTGCTCTGCCGCGGGAGCCAGCCGCATCGCCTGCTGCCCTGCGGCCGCGTCTTCAGCCACCAATTGCAACGCAAAGCCCTCGGTGGGCGTAAACCAGTCTTTCGGCTTTTCTCCCGAGGCGCCCTCCTCAAACCCATCGCTGTATGCCACTTCGCCCGCGATTTTTTCTTCAGTTTGCGCCGACTCTTGCGTTGCCTCTTGCGCTCGCACTTGACCGGACCAACCTAAAAGCGAAATCCCAAACCACATCAAGAACAGTAAACTGAAACGGCGCATGACAACGATTACCCTCTCGCTTCTCAGAAAAACACTCGGCGAAATCAACCAGCGGCGCGCTTGGTCAGTGAATCGGGTTACCGGGGACATGCCCGCTGACACGCCGGCAACCGAACATCGATCGCCCGCATCGGCCTCAGCCTCAACCTTGGCAACACGGAAACAGGACCTGAACTAGCTCGGCATTCCCACAGGGCGGGCGGGATCGGACTAAGGAGGCCGGGATTTCACCCGCCGGTATGACCTGTATGGTTCCGAGACTACCCGGGCCGCGGGCACTTGGTTTCAAGGTTCCGCCGGAATAAGCGGTCAGGTCTGCGTTAGCCTACGCACGGACGCTCAGGACTGAACGGTCGCCCGTCCCGCCCCCCCGCTGAAGGCCGAAGTAATTGGCTAAACCTTCTTCCCAAGAAACTCGCATTCTCTATTCCAAACCGGTTTTATCCCGGCACACCCCGACACCTTTTTCTTGCCCGTATTTTTTGCAGGCATTACAAATTTCAAACTGCCTCCGGGATCGACCAGCGAACCACCCCTCGCCGCGAGAAACAGTCGGTGCCCCCCTGAAAACCAGGTCAGAGATTTGGCGGAAAAGCAACAGTTGCGACTGCGAGACCCGCTGCTTCCTTGCCGCCCATTACCGGGATTTCGAGGAATGAATCTTTCAACCGCGCGACATCACCCCGGGTGGAGCAGCCTGAGCCGGCACCTGTCCAACCAGGCACCTGTCCAACCAGGCACCTGTCCAACGAGGCATGTCCAAACAGGCATGTCCAACGAGGCATGTCCAACCAGACATGTCCAACCAGGCATGTCCAACCAGGCAAGCCCGGCCGCTTGGATGCGAACACGCCGTTAAACTGTTAGGTTGACTCCCTTGAGGGTTCTGATCATTTCGCCGGTGGCTGATTCAATGATGTCAGGCATTGCTCCAACGCCAAACAAAGGCTGCATCACTTCAGAGTGAACGGATGTCCACAAAAGGACTTGTACGTCGTGATATTTTGCGGAGCGGGGCCGCTTTCGCCGCAACCCTCGCGTGGCATACTGGGAGCTCCCTTAAGATGGCAACCAAGCTTCAGCCCGGCGATCCCGGGCACGTCCGCTTCAAGACGTTGCGTTTGCAGGCCACCCGCCTGGAGGAAATGCGGAAATTTTATTCCCGCACACTCGGCTTTCCCCTGCTGGACGAACAGAACAATTCGCTCACTGTCAAGTTCGGCGGGACGGCAATCGAATTTGCCGAACAGCGCGGCACTGCGGAGCCTTTCTATCACTTCGCCTTTAACATCTCCGAAAACAAATTTCCGCAGGCCAAGGCCTGGCTCGCCGCACGTTGCCCCCTGCTGAAGTCACCGCAAGGGGCCGATGAGTTTTTTTTCGAGTTTTGGAATGCTCACGCCGTCTACTTTCAGGACCCGGCAGGCAACATTGTCGAGCTGATTGCACGCCATACCCTGGATAACAGCCGACGAGGCGATTTTGAATTGGAGGATGTGCTTTACGCCAGCGAGATCGGCCTGGCCTCCGAGGATCCGGCGAGCCTGGGCCGGGAGTTGGGCGAGCGATTCGGGCTGGCCGGAGGAGGCTCTCTGTTCGTCGGCGATGCCTCCGGGTTTTTCGTCCTGCCCGAGGTCGGTCGGCTGTGGATTCCGGAAGAGCGTCAGCGGGCGACGAAGCATCCGGTGGACGTGACCCTCGTCGCCGGCCCCAATGCCGTAGAGTTCCTGCCGCCTGATTTGCCGTACCGCATCCGACCGGCCAACTAGCCCCGGGCAGCGCCGCGACCGGCAAGCGGGCAACCGCTCGGTTACCCACCGTTTTCACTGAGAATCGCTACTCGCGCCGCCGCTGGGCGTTTGAAGGATGCGCCGAAATCAAGGCGTCTTCCTCTCCGCACATCGTGCCCGTGCCGATGTCGGATGCCAGCGCCGTGGACCTCGAGGAAGCTTTTGTGGCGTCGCTCTCCAACTGCCATCCAGCTGCCAAGTGCCGCGCCGCCGCGGAAGCCGGCCGAGCGAGGAACTTGCTCGCCTGTCCACAGTGCGGTGTCCACAGTGTGGACAGTTTATTTGAACGACCTCCGCTTGGCCGGCGAAGTTGGCCTTGCCCTCTTTTTGACAGTGTGGGCAGCGAACATTGAATGCGGGCATAAGCGATCCTGCCGCTTTCACATGCCTGGAGACAACCGGAATTCGTCCGGTAACGCCCCGGTGACTTGACACCTCGATCTATTTGGGTTGCACCACCAGCGTCAAGTTTTTTGATCGCTCCGGGGGAGCCACTTGGAAAAAGTACAACTGAGACAGGGAGTCACCTCAAGGCACTAATCAAAGAGAAAAATAAAAGTGGTTCTTGGATGAAGTGCTGCCAAAGAAACTTTACCCGGATACTGGGTGCAGTTTGCGGCCGTGGCACCCCTCCACGCTTGAACATGCTTTCCCGCCCCCTCGCCGCTCCTACCTCCCCTAACTCACCTCCCCTGCTCTCATTTTTCCTCACTTAACTCCCATCCGTGGTTCCCGATTCATTCCACTCCCCATGAGCACCCAAGAGTGCTTCCCCTGCGGAATCTGCCCCGGTTATGCGGGTTATCCCGGGTGTCGATCCTCATTTGAGTTGGTCACAGGGCGGTTTTGATTGACCCTCGAAAACCGGCTTTTAGAATGGGCCGGTGGCTCTGATTGACCCTCAAAAAGCCACTTGCCCTGCAGCCCGGGCGGTTGTCCTCCCTGCCGGCTTCGCGGTTTCTCTCCTTCGGGCGAACCGTTCACGCGTCCAGCCCGTAGTTCCTTTTTCGTTGACTCACCGCGCCCTCCACTGACTGGTGCCCCGCCTATGACTCGCTTTTTGACCGCGCTTCCGGTTTACAACGAACTGAAAAACGTCAATCGCGTCCTCGACGAGGTCGTCCGACATGCCGACGATGTGCTCGTTGTCGATGACGGCTCCACGGATGGCACCTCGGAGTTGCTGGAGCACCGCCGCGACATTCAACTGGTCACCCACGACCCCAACCGTGGCTACGGCGCAGCTCTGATCACGGCATTCGATTACGCCGTCACGCACGGTTATGAACTGCTCATCACGATCGACTGCGACGGCCAACATGAGCCCCAGCGGATTCGCGAGTTCGTCGCCGAGTACGATCGGACCGGAGCCGACCTGATTTCGGGCAGTCGCTACCTCGAGCAGTTCGGCAGCAACACGCCGGTCCCGGTTGAGCGGCGCCGAATCAACCACCACATCACTCAGGTTCTCAATGCTCGACTGGGGCTGAACCTGAGCGACTCCTTCTGCGGCTTCAAAGCCTACAAGGTCGACTCGCTGCCGCAGCTGCGGCTGACCGAGACCGGCTATGCCATGCCGCTGGAGTTCTGGGTTCAGGCCGCCTGCCACTCGTTTGAGATCGTCGAGTTCCCCGTGCCGCTGATTTACCTCGACGAGTCCCGCTCGTTCGGCGGCCAACTGGACAACGGCGATACCCGGCTGAAATACTACCTTGATGTCCTGGAACGCAGCCTCGCCGCGCTCCCCAAGAACTGTGCCAAACTCCGCTAACGCCACTTCGGAATTGCTCGTGCGTCGACTCGAACGCCACACCGTCAGGGCTCCGGCCGAACATGGTCACAGCCTGCAGGTGCCCGCGCTGGCCAACGCGCGGCCTTTGGTCGGGACGAATCGCAGCCTGCTGAAAAGCTGGAATATCGAACTGGCAGGTCGCCCACTCGCAATGCTGCGGGAGCAACTGCGCGGGGAACTACCGCGGCTGGCCCTCCAGCACACGCGGCGGTACCGCGACGTCAGCCCCGCCGGCTGGGACGATCAGAGCCTCCTGCTCTCGGGGCACCAGCCGCGGCTGTTCCATCCCGGCGTCTGGTTCAAGAACTACGCGCTCTCGTCGCTCGGCCAGTATGGAATCGGCACTCCGATCAACTTGGTTGTCGATAATGACCTCTGCGGCCTCCCGGCGATCGCAGTCCCCGTAATTCATCAGGGACGAACCGCTTTCGCAAACTGCCACTACGACCAGTCCAGCGACAACGTGCCGTTCGAACTCAGCCGCCTCGTCGATGAGTCGACCTTTCGTTCGTTTCCAGAGCGACTTGGTCAGCTGCTCGAGCCGCTCGTCGCGGTGCCGCTGGTCCATCAGCTGTGGGAACATTGGTCGGCGCTCCCCAGCGACCTCCGCGGCAACCTCGGACTGGGACTCGCCGCCGCGCGGCACAAACTCGAAGCGGATTTCGGCTGGCAAACGCTCGAGCTTCCCTTGAGCCAGCTCTGCCGCACCGAAGCGTTCGCCTGTTTTCTTGCCGAACTGCTGCTGCGGGCGAAAGAGCTTCGGACGATTCACAATTCGGCGCTGGATGAGTATCGCCGGCTCAACCGGATTCGCAGCAAGTCGCACCCGGTCCCCGCCCTGGCGCTCGAAGGCAATTGGTGCGAAGTTCCCTTCTGGGTTTACTCTGCGGCGAAACCGCGGCGGCAACGGCTCTTCGTACAGGCCACCGGCGCGGGACTTGAGTTGAGCGACCGCGATGGCTGGAGCCTGACGCTCGACAAGCTGCGGCTGACCGAGCAACTGCAGCAGCTTCTGCAGGGGCCGGTTTGCATTCGCACTCGAGCCCTGACGACGACGCTCTTCTCCCGCGTGCTCGCCTGCGATCTGTTCCTGCATGGAATCGGCGGCGCCAAATACGACGAGTTGACGAACGAGATTGGCCAGCAATTCTTCGGGATGCCGCTGCCGGCCTTCATGACACTGACCGCGACGGTACGTTTGCCGGGTCACGAGCGGCCGACGACGGCTGCGGATGTGGTGCGGCATGAAGTGCTCCAGCGCGAGCTGAAATACCATCCTGAACAGCACCTCAACCCGGCCGACACTGCGGCCGCCGCAAAGTGGGTCGCAGCCAAAAGGCATTTGCTCGCGACACGCGGCTCCAGCTCGAATCTGAAGTCTTGGCAGCGTGAACTGGAGCAAGTCGATGCCGCGCTTGAGCCTTATGTCGCGCGAACCGCCAAGCAACTCGCGGCGGAAATCGAGCGGCTCAGCGAAGTCCAGCAGTGTGACGCCGTGCTCGGGTCGCGTGAGATCTCGCTCTGCTGCTTTGATGCGGGATTGCCCGCTCAGATCGCCGCCGCCGCTCGTAACCACTCCAGCGCCTCGAGATAGGCCGGCAGCTGGTCGTCCGGCAGCGACTCATGGTGGTCGGCGCCGCTGATGACAAACACTCGCTTGGGCCCGGCATAGGCCTCGATGATCTCTTGTTGGTAGCTGACAGGAACCAGCCGATCGCGTTCCGACTGAACGAACAGCGCGGGGGCCCGGCAGCGGGCTGCGTTTGCCACGGCGTCGAAGCTCGCGGGAAACTCGGCAGCGACCCAGCGAGCGGCCCCCAAACTCCACCAGTTGTAGCGGGGTCGCCGCCGAATCAGCTGGTGAATCGGCGGCGGATTGCGGAGAAACAGGGCGGAGACTTCGTGCCGCGCGGCGAGGTGCAGGGCGCTCGTTCCCCCGAGACTGTTGCCGACCAGCAGCGTGGGGAGCTGCGGATGCCGCCGGCGCACAAACTCCCAACTCGCCGCCGCGACCTGGGGCATGAACCGAACTGCCGCCGTCCCGCCACTGGTTCCGTAACCCGGCGGATTGACCGCCCAGACTTCGCCCGAAGCATTCGGCCAAAGCTCCAGCGGATGCGGACCGGCTCTTTCGGCGCGGCCCCCGGTTCCCGGAAACTTCAGCACCGCCCATTCCTGCGGCGATGTTCGCGCCAGCCGCTCGGCCAATCGCAGTCGCGCTTGATCCACTGCGGTCGCCAAGACGTCTGCTTGCGGATCCGCTGCTCCCCTTCGCTGCTCCAGCCCCTGCCAATTGGGCTCCCAGCGTTTCCCCCAAAGCTCACATTGCCAATCCTCGCCGTGCAACAGCTCACGCACGCGGTCTTCGGGGTCGATCGCCTCCGTCGTCGGGCAAAGAATCAGGCGATCGGCAAGTCGGGAAAAAAGCGACATCACCGCGAACTCGTGGCTAGGTGTCGGGAAAGTGATGCCTCGGGGTAGAGCTTAAAGCCCTGCGGGTCATCCGGATTCCAGTCTCCGCCCAGGGTGGTGCCACCTGCAGCGCACTTGATGATGGCGATCGATGCACCTGTCACTTGAGAAACTCGACGGGCAAAACTCAACTCGGGACCGACGACCTCGCCCACGGGTTGCAAAGGCACCCATCCCCTGGAAGCCAGTTTGTCCTTTCGGCCGATGGGGTAAGAAAACAAGATCTGGTCTTGTGGTTGGTCGAGACCAGTGAATGGCGGAAATCGATTGATGTCCTTCACGTTGGAATCGGAGCCCACCATGTTGGACTGCCCGGCAAAAATAAAGACCCGCACGACTTCCAAGTCGTCAGCCTGAAACCCAGCAGCCACCTGTTTCGCAGCAGCCAGAGCGACAATCGAAAAAATCAGGCAGATCGCCAAACCATTCCGTTTCGGTTTCATGCTAGTTCAGCTGTTGGGTTGCGATTGGGACAAGTTTCGGGGCCTCGGTCGCGGCTTCGATTTCACGAATCGTCTCGCGAACCGACTGTGCCTTTCTCCGTCCCAACTCGCGAGGGAAGTCGGGCTCTTCATTTTCGAAGTAATCGGCGATCTGGTTCAGCTCAGGAATGACCGACTTGGCATGGGCTCCGTAGCTCAGCAGGATCTTCATCAATTCGGGCGTTCGATTTTCGCTCGACCAGGGATTCTGCTCGCGGGTGTACCTGACACAGGCGAGCATCCCTTCAGCGATTCGATGTTTGGCCAACAGCCGCAGCCCTTCCACGCGAATCGTGTCCGCGAACATCTCGCCGCTGGGGGCAGGTTCCACAATCGCCTGATAGATAGCCGGCAGGAGCGGCTGGATTTCTTCGGCTGTCAGATTTCGGTAGACCGAACTGATACTGCCGCGAGCGCGACCGTCCTGGTTTTTCAGTCCAGCCCGGACCGCCTTGTACAGCGCCTCCTGGTCGACGCCCTCCAGCGAGCGGCTGAGCATTCCGCTCCCATTGTCAAAAAGCGCAAACGTGAGGTAACGCTGCTGCATGCCGCGGGGGTCGGTTTGGGGATCGACAGTCGCCAAAAGTTCCAGCAGTTGGGGGACTGTCTGGACTGCTGGTTCGCCAATACTGGCCAACGCCTCGGCCGCCTTTATCCGCAGCCAGAGGTCTTTCTCGTCCAACAGTTTCTGGAGCGACTCAACGGCCGGAGCTCCGCGTTTTTTCAGCTCGATCAAGGCTTGGCAGGCACCATACTTCGCCTCCAGCGACGGAGCGGCGAGCAATTCGAGCAGCATTGAAATCGGGGGCTCCCCTTGGCGGGCCAGAGCCATCGCAGCGCGCTCGCGAACAATCGGCGACCAGTTCCCCAGCCGCTCCACGAGTTCGGCGGTCGTGTAAGCATCGTAGACGCTTGTTCGGTCTTTATTGTCCCAACCTCGGCCATCGGCAATCAGCGAACGAGCAGTGGCTGTGTCGAGTTGCGGCGCGACACTGGGCCGCTTTCCCGTGAGCGTGATCTTCTTCAGCGGCATCGCGTAGGCCAGCAAGTAAGCTCCCGTGCCATCCCAACCTGCGTAACTGTCGCGATCCGGTTCCGGCGGGCCTTGGTGGAGGTAAGTTCCATCCCAGCGCCGGGCAAGGTCGAAGTACCAGCCACCAAACTCCTGCATCCAAGCGCCAGTGGCGTTGGGACCGGACTGGGCAACTCCCGGCATCGCCCAAGTGAGATTGAAAAAATTGCCCGTGTGACCGCAGTCCCGCTCGGCGCCATGCGAAGCCACGCTCATGCGGGAAAAAAACTCGGCGCCTGGCTTTTCACCCAGCAGATTGAACAGCACAGCCGCCATCCCGCACTTGCCATTATCTTCATGCGTTTCGATCCAGGGATGGTGGTCACCGTAAGGAACCGCACCCTTGCCGATATAGAACCTTAACAGGCGTGCACTGAGCTCAATCGCACGAGCCACTTCGGGATCATCAACCCCCGCTTCACGGGCCAGCACCAGGGAAATGGTGAGCGGCAGTCCCGGGGCGTTCATCATCCCATACCCGCCGAGTCGCCCGTCGGGCTTGGCGAACCCATGGCCCCAAGAGCCGACCGCGCTTTGCCCCTTGGCCGCTTCCAAAGCCAGGCGACGCAAACCCGGCATCACCGACTGGTCGCCGGTGGCCATGATGTATTCCGACAGCAGCATGATGCAGTAGCCATAGTGCCACGTCTGCATCCCAGAAGAGGTGAATTGAGCGGCCCACTCCGCTTCTCGCTTAACCAGCGGCAGGTATTCGTCGTTCCCACTGGCAAGCAGAGCGAGCGCGTTGAGCGAACGCGGAATCGGATCGAGATTTCTGCCCTCGCGGTAAGCGGGCTTGGCCATCCGCGCGGCGAGTGCTTCGCAGCCGCGCTCGAAAATGAGCCGAGACTTGGAACAGTGAAAGGGCGCTGTCTCGCTGTAACTTCCCAGCACTGGCAGTTCGATCACCACCTCCTTGGTCTCGCTTTGCCGCCAGCGCGTCAGCGTGAGTCTCCCCCCGCCGACCTCCGATTCGGCCTCGGTGATCGCTTTGCCCAGCTCCGTCCGCGGGTCGAACGAGAAGGGCCGGCCGCCGACTCCCAGAATGACATCGCCAACTTGAAAGGTGCCATCAGCCGGAGAACCCTGGTCGAGCTTGGTCACGAGAACCTGTCGCGCATCCTTCGTGACCAGTTGGTCGCAAAACATCCAGCCGCGAAGGCCCGTCGGGCCGAGATTCCAATCGTGTCGCGCGTTGTCAGGGACTTTTTCGCCTTGGGTGAAATCGGGGATCCTCGGCGTCTGGCGCTTGCCCTGGCCAAGGGCTGTTCCCTGGGCAGTGAAGAGGATGGTGCAAGCCAACAAAACGGGTAGTCTTCTCACGGAGAGCTGCTTTCGAGGAGGCAGGGTGCTTCAGCGGCATTGCTTGCTGCTGAGAGAGGGCAAAGTCAACGCCCCCGCATTCTAGCACCCTTTCACCCAGCTCATGCCGCCTTTCACCCAGCTCATGCCGCCTTTCACCCAGCTCATGCCGCTTAGTGCACGCGCTGTCCGGGGACGGCACCACTGTCGGGGCTGAGCAGGTAGACTTCCGTACCGCCGCCACCCGAGGCGCAGACCATCCCCTCGCTCAAGCCGAACTTCATCTGCCGCGGCTTGAGATTGGCCACAACGATCACCAACCGTCCAACCAGCTTTTCCGGATCGTAAGCGGCCTTGATGCCGGCAAAGACGTTGCGTGTGTTCTCGCCGCCGAGGCTGACGGTCAGGCGCAGCAGCTTGTTGGCTCCTTCGACGTGTTCGGCCTTGAGAATCCGGGCGACACGCAAATCGACCTTCTGAAAATCCTCAATCGTGCATTCGCCGGCGAGTGGCTCGGCCAGCAAGGCGGCATCGCTGTCGACAGGCGTCGAGGCAGCCGTTGCGGCGGGAACAGTTTCGGGGGCAACAGCACTTTCTTCTACCATGGCTTGCACGTCCTTCAAATCGATGCGTTTGAGCAAATGTTCGAACTTGTTGACTTGGGTACCGACCAGCGGACTTTGGGATTGCCTCCAGTTGCGGATCGGGTCGTTGAGTAACTGGCCGGTTTGTTCAGCCAGTCGCGGCAAAATCGGGGAAAGGTAGACCACCAATTGGCGGAACAGGTTGAGTGCTACGGAGCAGGCTTCCTGAACTTCGATTGTTTTCGTCGGATCCTTGCGGAGTTCCCACGGCTTGCGGCTGTCGATGTAGAAATTAGCCCGGTCGGCGAGTTCATTGATCAACCGCACGGCCCGGCTGTAATCACAACTTTCATACGCGGCGGCGATCTCTTCGCCCGCCGCAGCGGCAGCGGTAAACAACCCACCATCCTCCGGATAGGCAGTCGCCAGCCCGGACGCTTCGACAAACTTGGCCGAGCGGGAGGCGAGATTGACAATCTTGCCCACCAGGTCCGCATTCGCCTTGTTGACAAACTCCTCGAAATTCAAGTCGAGGTCATCGACACGCGAGGTCAGCTTCGAGGCGTAGAAATAGCGCAGCGCCTGCGGGTCGAGATGCTTGAGGTAGGTCTCGGCCTTGATAAAGGTCCCGAGGCTTTTGGACATTTTTTCGCCATTGACCGTCAGGAAGCCATGGATTTGGATGCGCTTGGGGAGCGAAAAGCCCGCCGTGTGCAGCATTCCCGGCCAGAACAGGGTGTGGAAATAGGTGATGTCCTTGCCGATGAAGTGGTGAATCTCGGTTTCGGATGATTTCCACCAGTCTTCCAATCGCTCACCGTGGCGTTGGCACCACTGCTGAGTGGAGGCGATGTAGCCGATCGGAGCGTCAAACCAGACGTACCAGTAATTTCCGGGCGAGTCGGGAATCTCGAAGCCAAAGTAGGGGGCCGGTCGGGAAACGTCCCAGTCGCGCAAAGCCTTTCTTCCCTCGGCCGCCTGACTGTCGCCAAGAAAATGGCCTTTAAGATAGTTGGCGATCTCGCGCTGCAGGTGCTCACCGGACTGAGTCCACTCTTCGAGAAAATCGTGGAGTTGCTCGAGTTCGATGAACAGGTGCGCCGCCGAGCGGATTTCCGGCTTGGTCCCGGAGAGGCTGCTGACGGGGTCAATCAAATCGGAAGGCGAGTAGGTGCTGCCGCAACCGGAGCAGTTGTCGCCGGGTTGATTGGGGGCGCGGCATTGCGGGCAGGTCCCGCGAACGAAACGGTCCGCCAGAAAAGTCCCGGCCTGGGTATCGTACAGTTGCTCGACATCTTTCGACTTGACCAGACCGGCCGCGCGGATCGCCGCCCAGATCTGGTGGCAAAGCTGGCGGTTCTCTGGGCTGTGGGTGCTGCCGTAATTGTCAAAGGAAATGCCAAAGCCGGCGAAATCCCGCTCGTGCTGCTGTTGCATCTCGGCGATCAACTGTTCCTCGGTCCGGCCTTCCTGGCGGGCCCGAATCATGATCGCGGTGCCGTGCGTATCATCCGCACATATATAGATACAACGCTCGCCGCGGAGTCGCTGGAATCGAGCCCAGATGTCGGTCTGGATATACTCCACCAGATGGCCCAAATGGATCGGGCCGTTGGCATAAGGGAGTGCGGCGGTGACCAGAATGCGTCGCTGGGGCATAATTGAAAGGAAGTGAAATCGTGTTCGCGTAAAGACCCGGGTTCGCGTAAAGACTAATGTGTCTTACGGCACATGTGTCTCACGGCACAACTGACTGCTCACGAGCCAAACTGTCCGCGGATCAGACTGCGGACAGCGGCTTTCAAGTCGCAAATTGTAAAGGTTAGGCGGATGAAGACACAGGCCACCCCAAGCCCCCAAAACGCTGCGAATTCATGGAGAATCAACCGGCCGGAGCAACTGGAAAGTCCAGGGCTGGTGATCTTCCGCGAACATCTGGAGCACAATCTGGACGAAATGGTTCGGATCGCAGGGAGCCCTGACGCCCTTTGCCCCCATGCCAAGACCCACAAGCTGAGGGAAATTGTTCGGCTCTGGCTGGAGCGGGGCGTAACCCGACACAAGTGTGCAACGATCGCGGAAGCAGAAATGCTGGCCCGCGAGCAAGTCCCCCAAATTTTGCTCGCCTACCAATTGGTGGGACCAAACATCGGCCGCTGGCTGAAGCTGGTTGGCTCGTTTCCGGCCAGCCGGTTTGCCTCGCTGGTCGACCATCCTCAGGCAGCGTTGGAATTGGGAGCAGCGGCCGCGGCGAAAGGCCAGGAGGTCGACGTGCTCCTGGACCTCAACAGCGGTATGGAACGGACTGGTGTCGCTTTGAACCGGGCAGCAATCGAGTTGTATGAACTGCTCGCCAGCACCTCGGGCCTGCGTCCAGCCGGCTTGCACTGGTACGACGGTCACCATCGCCAGCCCGACTTGGCCGAGCGACGGGCTCGGGTGCTGCTCGGTTGGGAACAATGCCTGCGGTTTCGGGACAAGTTACTGCTCTCGGGCCTCCCCGTACCGCGGTTGGTCGCAGCCGGAACCGGTTCGTTTCCGATACTTGCTGAAACTGGCGAGCCCCAACTCGAACTGAGCCCCGGGACGACGGTTTATTTTGACGCCGACTTGGCCGAACGCTTTCCGGAGATGCCGTTTCGTTGCGCACTGGGAATTTTCACCCGGGTGATCAGCGCCCCGGGCGGCAATCGCTTGACACTGGATGTAGGCCACAAGGCGTGCGCCGCAGACCAACCCGCGGGGGCCCGACTTTGGTTCCCCGAGTTGCCCGATGCCCGGGAGCTGCAGCACTCTGAGGAGCATTTGGTGATTGAGACCGAGGCGGCGGGTCGCTTTCCGCTGGGCACCGGTTTGATTGCGATTCCGCGACACGCCTGCCCCTGCTCGGCGGTCCATCAGGCGGCGACCGTGATCGTCGCTGGCGAGCCGGCCGAGCGCTGGGAAATTGCCGCCCGCGATCGGCACCTAAACTTTTAAGCAACTTGAGACGGCAGACCGGCTTACCTTGGCTGCCGCGGCCGATCGCGGAGTTGACGCACCTTGGGCGGTGCCGGCTTTCCTTCGGCGAGTCCGGGCAGCGACGATCACGCGGGCTGAGTTCCCGGGCGCCGACAGCTCAGGCCCGGTGGCGAATTTGCCGATTATCACGGGCTCGGCGGCGGTTCATTTTGTGGCAGGCTAGACTAAAATGAGCAAGGGCGACCGTGCTTGCCTCGCCCTCGTCATTCGTTTTCGCTTTTCGGATTTGAACCATGCCGTTTGCAGCCAGCTGCCCCCATTGCCGGAAACAGTACCAACTCCCTGAACAACTGGCCGGCAAGACCGTCAAGTGCAAGGAATGCCGGCAGGATTTCGTAGCGGGTTCAGCGGCGACCGCCAGCGGGACACCCGCGGCAGCAAGCAGTCCTGCCGGTCGCCCGGGCAGCCTGGTTTCCGCGGGCTCCGCTGCGGGAACGAGCGAGCTGTCTCGGTTCGGCTTGGACGGTCCAATCGTCCGACCCTCGACAGACATTTTCGCGGACGCTCCCCAACCGCCGCGCTCAGGTGATCCGCTCGGAAATTTCGCGAACGAGGATCCGGGGTTTGCTGGCTCGGCGATTCACGGCAAGCCCTCCAAGAAGTCATCCCAGCCGATCGCGCCGCCGCCCAAAGCGGCGTCAGTCGATTCCGCTGCGAAGATCCCCTTTGACAATCCCTACGCTTCGGC
>Ga0315905_10003623_pt1 | contig 15900 bp, 15 predicted proteins | sample LakEriMetagenome_5_FD_203522 | JGI IMG/M metagenome (GOLD analysis project Ga0315905, IMG submission 203522) | Freshwater fungal communities from buoy surface, Lake Erie, Ohio, United States - Buoy 4 MA121 | ecosystem: Environmental > Aquatic > Freshwater > Lake | place: USA: Lake Erie, Ohio... | reverse complement strand
ACCGCCCTGGCCGCCCTGACCACCCTGGCCGCCCCGGGGACCCCCTCGACGTCGACGCCCGCCAGGGCGACGCCCCGGCTTGCCGACCGAGCCGCCCTCGGCGCCCTGCACTCCCTGGGCCCCCTGAGGTCCTGGCGTTGCACCGCCCTCAGCCCCGGCTGGCTTTCCCGGACCGCCCGGGCGACGGTGCTTGCCCCGTCCACCCGCACCCTCCGGTCGTGCTGGCCTGGGCCCCTTGGGCGAGCGCTGGCCACCACCGGAGGGCGGAAATCCGAACGCCGAACTCGCATAGGCATCAGGGCTGCTGATGGCCTGACCTGGAGATCGGCCCCCGCCCTGGCCACCCCCCTGGCCACCCCCCTGGCCTCCCCCTTGACCCGGCTTGCGCGGCCGACGCGCCTTGCGCCCCTGCCCGGCCGGCTTGGCCGGCATGCCCGGAAATCCGCCCGGCATTTTTTCTCGGCTCTGCTTGCGAACCGATCGACTGATACCGGACAGATGAGCGTCGGCCGATCGGGGCTGCCACTCGTCATCCTCAAGATTGACCGAAGGGCCCTTCTTGACGGTGGCCACGCCGCCCGGGGGCAGTTTGCGGCCGTATTCGTCGATATCCGAGGGCACCGTATCGTCGTCCTCGAGATCCTCGTCGAACTCGTCGCCGGCATAGCGATCCGCCTTCGGCAGGGTTTTCAGGGCCTGCTGCACGACGCGCGCCTCGGGCCAGTCATCGTCGCCCGTCAGTTCATCGTCGTCGTCCGGGAGAACATCGCCATCATCGAGCTCGGAGGACACCGAAATCCCGCTGTTCTCCCCGGCTTCGCCCGGAGCAGGCGCATCCTTACCGGCCTGCTTGAGCAAGCGACTGAGTACGGCCACATCGATGGGCGGCAACTCGACCCAACGCCCTCGCACCAGTGCGGGCGGCAGAGCCACCGGACCGAAGCGGATGCGAACGAGGCGCGACACGACAAGCCCCACCGATTCGAAAATCCGGCGGACCTCGCGATTGCGCCCCTCACCGATGGCAACCCGATACCAGTGGTTGGCCCCGTCTCCCCCCACATCCTCGATGGCAGTGAATGCGGCCACGCCGTCATCCAGAGGCACGCCCGCAAGCAACTGCTGGTGCAAGGTCTCATCGATCCGACCCAGGATGCGCACCGCGTATTCGCGGTCCCAGCCGAATCTCGGATGCATGAGCAGGTTGGCGAGCTCACCCGAGGTGGTGAAGATGAGCAAGCCTTCGGTGTTGAAGTCCAGTCGACCCACCGCCACCCAGCGCTGGCCTTTGAGGCGCGGCAGCCGATCGAAGACCGTGGCGCGCTGTTCGGGGTCGTCGCGACTGCAGATCTCGCCGGGCTGCTTGTGATAGAGCAGCACCTTGGTTTCTGGTTTTTGCTGACGGCGGCGGATGGGCTTGCCATTGATGCGAACCAGGTCGTTGGGTCCGATTCGTTGACCCACATGGGCCGGCTGACCATTGACCGAAACGCGTCCGGCGATGATGAGCTCTTCCATGTCGCGCCGCGAGCCGATGCCAGCATCGGCCAGCACCTTGTGCAGTTTGGGCATCTCCTCGTCATCGAGGCCCACGGGTGCGCGGACCTGGCGTCGCCTGGGGTCGGTCGCCTCCAGCCCAACCGGCGCTTCACGCGAATAAAACGGAACCGCCTGCTCGGGATCGCGCGTCGTGCTGTCTTTTGAGCGGCGCCGCCCGTTGGTGCGACGCCCCTGACCGGCCTCGCCCTCGGGACTGTTGCGACGGCTCGGCCGGTCGGGTCGAACCCGCACAGCGCCCTCGGCCGGCAGGCCCTGGCCCGCGTCTGCGTCCGGATCAGTCGCTGATCGGCCTGCCACATTGCCCTCACTGCCTTCGGTGGAATCACCAGGCGCGGCATCGGTTCCGGATGACCGGCCTCGCGGGCCCCTGCGTCGGCCCCATTTGCCCCGCCCCGGCCGACGATTTGCCCCCTCCCCACCCGCAGCATCCTGCTCGGGCGCCACTGAATCAGGAGGTATTGCCCGCTCGGCAATCGGCGCAGCAGGCATGGAAGGAGGGGGGGTGTCGTGTTCGTTCATGGGGCTTCAGGAGACTGTTCGGAGGCCGGTTCGGGCAATTGCTCTCGAACCTCGGTTGGAAGGGAGTCAGGCTCAGCGGCCGACAACTCGAGCGGCAACGCAGCCTGCAAATTCAGGGCGGCATCAAAATCAATCGCACGCTGGCCGATGGCATCCGTGGCGGGTGCGTCGGAATCCAGGGCCGGCAACCCGGTGAGACTGCGCAGGCCCAGGTCGTCCAGGAATTGCTGGGTCGTTGCAAAGAGCGAGGGTCTGCCGATCACATCCTTGGTGCCGATCACCTCGATCCAGCCGCGATCTTCAAGGCTTTTGATGATGTGAGAGGACACCGTGACACCCCGGATTTCCTCGATATCGCCCCGGGTGACGGGCTGCCGGTACGCAATGATGGCGAGCGTCTCGAGCACGGCTCGGGAGTAACGCGGCGGACGCTCCGGGTTGAGACGCTCGATGTAGCGCGCAATGTCCGGGGCGCTCTGGAATCGCCATCCGGTTGCGAGCGGGATGAGCTGCACGCCGCGGTCATGCCAATCGGCCTGCAACTCCTCGAGCAATGTACGGACCGTATCGGCACCGATCTCGAAATCCTCGGCAAAGAGTCGCCGCAGATCGGCAACCGCAAGGGGTTGCTCGGCACACAGAAGAGCGGCCTCGATGATGCGCTTGGCTTGCGCGGTATTCATGTGGCAATGGGTCGCGACACAGGATGTCGCAAAAAGAAGAACTGCCCGAGGCAGGAAAGTACCGAGTGCAAGCGGATCATGCCGCGATGCACGCCGGCAGACACTTGGGGCCGGACGAGGTGCTGAACGATCGGATCAGGGCCCTGGCTCGATTGAGCACACAGCGGGCCTGGGCCATGGTCTTGGTCGTGCAACGCTGCAGCCCCATACGCTTCGGGGCTCACCAACAACCCCGACTTGCTCAGAGGATCTGGTGTGTTGTCATGCAACGTCGGCACACGCGCGATGCAGAATACCAGTCCCTCCCGGAGATTCACAACCATGTCGTTTCACCAGCGTCGTTCATTCAGGACACCCGGCCCCGGTGTCGAGTTGTCGCGTGGCCATCCCTTCTGGCGTGCTCTTCGCAAGCTCCGGCAAACCCTTCAGGTTGCGGTCCTGAGTTGCGTTGCGCTGGCCGCCTTCCCCGCAGCCGCCCAGACGGCCCCAGGCGGGTCCTCGAGCGCGGGCACCTCCGGGGGCTCCGCTCGAAACGCTCCCGGTGCCCTGAAAGTGGGTTCCGAGGAGGCCGGCGGTCATGCCGTCCTGGCCGCGCTGATCGAGCAGATCGGGCGCTGCAATGAGGGCCCCACTCCGGAAGCCTTTCATCGAGCGCTGAGTCGAGCCTCGTTGATCGAAAACCGGCCCTATGACATCAATGCCGAGCAGTTCAGTTATGCCCTGCGTACACCGCTCACGGTTGGCCATGGGCTGAAAGTGACGCATGTGGCCTTGTTGGGCCATGAGAATTCCGGGTATTCGTGGGTTGGACTGACTCTGGCCATGCCGGTTGCGGCCGCAGAAGCGGCACTCAAGGCCAGCGCATGGCCCGTGCGCGGAAAGACGAGAACAAGAAAATCGACCGGGGAGATTCTGGTCAGGGAGCGGGCGCTGGTGCCTGCGGTCAACCTGAAGGGTGCGACGAACTGGCTGTGCGGATTCCAGGGCGACTGACGGAGCATCAGACTGACGGAGAGTCAATAACCGTCTGATGAACAAGCGCCGTGGTTGCGGGGGCAGGATTTGAACCTGCGACCTTCGGGTTATGAGCCCGACGAGCTGCCAGACTGCTCCACCCCGCGTCCGGAAGAGCGAGAATATAACACAGAACCTGGGTTGGGCGTGCCGCTGCGGCATACTCCCACCTGACTGAGGACGACTCATGAAATTCTGTTCAAGTTGTGGTGAATCCGTGGTGCTTGAAGTCCCTGCGGGCGACAACCGCATGCGCCACTGCTGCAATCACTGCAACACCATTCACTATCAGAACCCCAAGATGGTGCTGGGCACGGTGACCACCTGGGAGTCGGGCGTCTTGCTGTGTCGCCGGGCGATCGAGCCTCGCCATGGCTACTGGACCTTGCCAGCCGGATTCATGGAAAACGGCGAGACCACCGCTGAAGGCGCGGCCCGCGAAACCCTCGAAGAAGCCGGCGCCCGCATCGAACTCGGCCCGGTCTTTTCGATGATCGATGTACCTCATGTCGATCAGGTCCACATGTTCTATCGTGCCCGTCTGCTGCACCTCGACTTCGAGCCCGGCCCCGAAAGCCTGGAGGCCAGGCTGTTCGAGGAGCATGAGATTCCCTGGGACGAGATCGCCTTCAGAACCGTCGGCCAGACGCTCAAGTGGTTTTTTGCCGATCGCAAGGCAGGGCAGTTCGGTGTGCACACCAGTGAAATCCGCTGGAGCCCTCCGGGCCCGAAGGCCTGAACGGGCCGTGCCGGTCAGCCCGGATGCCCCTGCCCTGGATCGAGCCCCACGACCCGCTGCCCTCACCTGAGCGGGCCCTGCGGTCGCCTGACGGCCTGGTCGCGGCGGGCCGCGATCTTTCGGCTGATCGGCTGCTGCAGGCCTATCGGCAGGGCATCTTTCCCTGGTACAGCGCGGGTCAACCGGTGCTGTGGTGGTCACCCGATCCGCGCATGGTGCTCTTCACCCGGGAATTCCGGTGCACCCGATCCTTGCACAAGACGCTGCGGCGGGTGCGGCGCGAAGGGCAATGGCAGATCAGTCTGAACACCGACTTCGATGCCGTCATGCGCGAATGTGCGGCGCCACGCCCGGATCAGGACGGCACCTGGATCACACCGCTCATCCGGCAGGCCTACGGCGAGCTTCATCGCAGGGGGAATGCCCACTCGCTCGAGATCCGCGAAGAGGATGTGCTGATCGCGGGACTGTATGGCGTTTCGATCGGTCGGATGTTCTTCGGTGAAAGCATGTTTACCCGCCGCACCGACGCCTCCAAATGCGCACTGGCCGTGCTGGTGAGTCTGCTGAAACATCTGGATTTCCCGGTGATAGACTGCCAGCAGGTGACTTCCCATCTGGCCTCGATGGGAGGTCGGCCGATAAGCCGAACCGATTTCCTCGAACAGGTGCGCGTGCTGGTGGATCAGCCGCCGCCCGATTGGTCCCGGGTCACTCCGGAGTTTCCCGAATGACACGCACCGCATGACGCACCTCAAGGAACTGCCCTTTTCGGCGCTGCAGTTCTATGCCACTGCGCCCTATCCGTGCAGCTATCTGCCCGGTCGGCAGGCACGCTCACAGGTGGCCACACCCAATCACCTGATCAATGCCGATGTCTACAGCGAACTCGTTCGCACGGGCTTTCGCCGCAGTGGCGTGTTCACCTATCGGCCCCATTGCGATGGCTGCCGAGCCTGCGTGCCGGTGCGCGTGCCCGTGGATCTGTTCACGCCCAATCGCAGTCAGCGTCGGGCCCAGCAGCGTCATGGGGATCTGAAAGTCCTGATTGCCCGCCTGGGGTTTTCGACCGAGCACTACGAGCTCTACCTGCGTTATCAGGCCGCCCGCCACTCCGGGGGCGGCATGGATCAGGACAGCCGCGATCAGTACTCGCAATTCCTGCTGCAAAGCCGCGTCAATACCCGTCTGGTCGAGTTTCGCAACGCCCAGGGGGCCTTGTGCATGGTCTCGATCATCGACATCCTGGATGACGGTCTGTCCTCGGTCTACACCTTCTTTGACCCGGATGAGCCGCGTACAAGCTATGGCACCTGGAATGTGCTGTGGCAGATCGCCCAGTGCAAGCAGCTTGGCCTGCCCTACCTGTACCTGGGCTACTGGATCGACGGCAGCCCCAAGATGGCCTACAAAGCGCACTTTCAGCCGATCGAGCAGCTGATTGCAGGTCACTGGCAACGGATGCCTGGAACATGAGGCTCTACCGTGTGGTGCGGCCTGCACTGTTTGCGCTGCCGGCCGAAGACAGCCACGATTTCGTGATCGATCTGCTGCAGTTCCTGCACTCCTGGAATCTCGTGCGCCCGTTCTGCGGGCGCACGGTGCGCGATCCGGTCGAGTTGATGGGACTGAAGTTTCTCAACCGGGTCGGGCTGGCTGCGGGTCTCGACAAGAACGCCCGCATCCTGGGGGCCTTCGGCGCCATGGGTTTTGGCTTCGTCGAAGCTGGTACGGTCACGCCGCGCCCACAGCCTGGCAACCCCAAGCCGCGCATGTTCCGGCTGCCCCGGGCCAAGGCCCTCATCAACCGCATGGGCTTCAACAACGAGGGCAGCGACGACATGCTCACCCGGTTGCTGGCCCGGGAGTTCTCGGGTCCGGTGGGGGTCAATATCGGCAAGAACGCCGATACGCCCATCGAACTGGCGGCCAAGGATTATCTGGAAGGCCTGGCCTCGTTCTGGCCGATCGCCGACTACATCACGATCAACATTTCATCGCCCAACACCCAGAATCTTCGTCAGCTCCAAAGCGGTGACTCCCTGGATGACCTGCTCGTGCAGATCGTGCGTGAGCGCTATGCGCTGTACCGCGCCTATGGCCGGATGGTGCCCGTGCTGCTCAAGATTGCCCCCGATCTGGATGACGCCCAGATCGCGCGCGTGGCGAGTCGCCTGATCCGGTACGACATCGATGGCGTGATCGCAACCAACACCACCGTCTCGCGTGAGGCGGTGCAGGGCCTCAAGCATGCTGGCGAAGCGGGCGGACTGTCTGGTGCGCCGGTGCGAGAGGCCAGCAACCGGGTGATTCGGGCCTTGAGACAGGCCCTGCCCCCGCGGTATCCGATCATCGGGGTGGGCGGCATCATGAATGCCGCCGATGCACTGGCCAAGATCGAGGCGGGGGCGGACCTGGTCCAGATCTACACCGGTCTGATCTACCAGGGCCCCGGGCTGATCAAGGAGTGCGCGCGCGCGCTGGGTCGACTGCCAACACCGGCGCCTCATCAGGCACGAATTCCCCAGATAAGCGACGGACACCGCTTCCCAGCCTGACGGGCTGTCCGTGCGGGGTTGATTCATCGGCCAGCTGCCAGGCCTGCCGCAAGGCCACCAGAGCACCCGGCGCAGCGATACCCCGTCGCACCAGCAGGCGCTCGAGCGCAACAGGCCAGTGATTCCAGGCGGGATCCGATGGGGTCTTGGCCGCCTGACCCTCAGAGCCAGGCGTGCCTGGCGCGCCCACCTCACACGCGCCCAAAGATGCAGCCGGATCTATCGGTGGCGCCTGCGCCAACACATCACCCAGCGTGGCCGACCACTCGGGCCAGCTGAAAACCCCCCGTTGGTGCAACTGCACCACCAGCGCAAAGATCTGTGCCTGCCAGGGCTGCTCGAAGGCGACAGATGCCGCATGGAGCTCCGAGGGCGCGTCAGGCGCAACAACGGCGATCGAATCGGACGCAGACTGATTCAGGGAGTCAGGCGGATACAGGCTCAAGGTAAGGCTCCCAGCAGTCCACATGAACCGATGCGGCAGTGGTGTCCGCTCCCCAGAGGGTCTTGGCATCGAACCGCACGGTATAGAGCCAGCACGGCTGTTCACCGTCACCCGCCGCATGAGTGTCCGGATACACATGCATGCCCCGCACGGCTTCGACCTGACCGACATGGCCCCGCAGGTAGCGCGGCAATCGGGTGTGACCCGAAGGATGCATGATCCGCGCCCGAACCGGATCGCCTGCTGCAAACCGCGCCAGAACCGTGGGCGGACGTTCGGTGGGCCCGCCGCGCGCCAGCACGGCCGGGACATCCGCCGCCTTGAGCACCCGGGGCGGCATCGAACCGCCCGGCTGCATCCGGGTCAACCCGCGCGCTTCGAGCAGCCGCTCCAGCGCCTCGAACCAGATCTGGTAGTAGGAGCTCGACAGATACAGGGCAGGCGGCAGGGATTCGCGGGCCGAGCGGGCCTGGTCGAGATTCCATGCGCCGCTCGCGCCCATGGCCAGCGTGAGCGCAAAGGCGCGCCGCTCCCAGGCCTCATGAAAACGCAGCTCGTCGTCTTGCGGAGCAATCGGCCCGAAGCCCTGCGCGCCCCCCAGATCGTGCGGGCCGTTCATGAGAGAGGTCCGATGACGCCGGTGCCGATCATGGCATCGCGATGGACAATGGCTGCCAGCTGATCCTCATCCCAGCCCTGCGTATCCTGCGGACGCTCGGGAATCACCAGATAGCGCAGTTCGGCGGTCGAATCGTAGACCCGGATTTCGGTGTCTTGAGGCAACGTGAGGCCAAACTCGGCCAGCACGCCGCGCGGATCGATCACGGCCCGCGACCGATAGGCAGGCGACTTGTACCAGGCGGGCGGCAGGCCCAGCACCGGCCACGGATAGCACGAGCACAGGGTGCACACCACCAGATGATGAACGCCGGGCTCATTGAACAGGGCCACCATGTGCTCGCCCTGCCGACCGGTGAAGCCAAGCGAGGCGATGGCTGCGGTGGCGTCCTGCTGCAGCCACTCCCGATAGGCCGGATCGGTCCAGGCACGGGCCACCACGCGCGCCCCGTTGTGGGGACCAACCCGGTGCTCATAGGTCTCGATCAGCAGGTCAAGCGCCGCTGGATCGACCAGCCCTTTGTCGACGAGCAGGGTTTCGAGGGCCCGCACACGAACATCCATGTCGGTGAGGGAGCGCTCATGGGGATGGTTGCCTGACACGGTGCTTCCTCGTCGTTAAGGTATGTTCGACCCACCTGCAGGTGGGGTCGCGAAGTTGAAAGTGTGACCGACCGAATGCTGCCATGACACGCGCTCGGCGTGCGACCCATCCCACGATGACCGATATCGTTCTCAGTACTCTCAATGCCCGCTGGACGCACGCCTCGCTGGGTCTGCGCTACCTGCTGGCCAATCTGGGGCCACTCGCTCAGCGCGCCTGCATCGAGGAGTTCACTCTGCGCACCCCGCTGCACGACATGGTCGAGCGGCTGCTGGCCCATCAACCCAGGGTGATCGGGCTGGGCGTGTATGTCTGGAATGTCGAGCAGACCACCGAGCTGATCCGCGCCCTTCGCGCGCGGGCGCCGCAGATCCGCATCGTGCTGGGCGGCCCCGAGGTGAGCCACGAGACCCATGATCAGGAGATCGTGAGACTGGCGGATCATGTGATCACCGGGGCGGGCGAAGTGGCCTTCGCAAGGCTGGCCTCCCAGCTGATTGACGGGCCCCGCCCCTTGATGAGGATCATCCCCGGGGGCGAGCTCGAACTCGATGACCTCACCCTGCCCTATGGGCTCTACACCGATCACGACCTGCGTCACCGGCATCTGTACTTTGAAGCGTCCAGGGGATGCCCCTACAAGTGCGCCTTCTGTCTGTCGGCCCTCGATCGCAGTGCTTTTCCGTTTGCACTGGATCGGGTGCTGCAGGCCTTGAGGGCTCTGATCGAACGCGGCGCACGGCGCATCCGTTTTGTGGACCGCACCTTCAACCTGCGCATCAGCACCAGTCTGGCCATTCTCAACGTCCTGCTCGAGCATAACCAGACCCATCCGCAGGACCCGGTCTTTGCGCATTTCGAGCTGGTTCCCGATCATCTGCCCCAGGCATTGCGCGACACGATCCAGGCCTTTGCGCCGGGCACCCTGCAATTCGAGATCGGCATCCAGAGCTGGGATCCTCAGGTGCAGTCCCTGGTCGCCCGACGCCAGGACAACAGCCGCGCCGAAGACAATCTGCGCTGGCTCAAAAGCCATTCAGAGGCCCATCTTCATGTCGACCTGATCGCGGGGCTGCCCGGCGAAACCCTGGCAGGATTTGCGCGCGGCTTCGATCGCCTGTGGGCCCTCGAGCCCCACGAAATTCAGGTGGGCGTCCTCAAGCGTTTGAGAGGTACCCCGCTCACCCGTCTGCAGGACGAGCACGGCCTGGTCTTTGAGGCGGCAGCGCCCTATGCGGTACTTCAGACGGCCCATCTTTCAGCCCTGGAGATCGAGCGGGTATCGCGCTTTGCCCAGGCCTGGGAGCGGCTGGCCAACTCGGGCCGGTTCAGCACCACGCTCATGGCCTGGCTTGGATCGCAGGAGTCCGCCTTTACAGGATTCATGGCCTTTTGCGACCACCTGCACCAACGGGATTGCAACCTGCATCACACCCCCCTTGAGACCCTGGCCGGCTGGCTTGCAGACTGGCTCGCACAGCAACCGGGCTGGACGCAGCACCGGGCGCAGAGCCTGCTCATTCAGGACTATCAGGCGAGCGGCGCACGCGGACGGCTGCCCTTCATGTCACGCGGCCTTCCCGGAGGAGCATCGGCTCCTTCCTCCGTAGCAACCGTAGTGCGCTCGGCGTAACCGCGGGCCCTCAGCGTAACCGCGGGCCCTCAGCGTGACCGGTTGGCCCAGCGTTCCTTGAAGGTCTGCCCCTGCGGCACGCGCAGATCGCGGGTATGGGTCCAGCCCTTGAGCCAGCGACTCGGGCCGATGCGCTGACTCGATCCGCCCATCCAGCGCAGCACGCGACTGCCCATGCGCACCAGAGGCCTGTAAACCTCCGGATGTCGTGCGCTCCAGCCCCAGACCCTGAGCGCCATCCGCTCAGGCCAGGGCCGCAGGCCCCGATCCATCTGCCGCTCACGCAGCTTGCGCAGCAGATCAGGCAAGGGAATCTTCATGGGGCAGACCACATGACACTCCCCGCACATCGTGGCCGCCTGCGGCAGATCGAGCGCCTGTTCCAGTCCCTGGTAGGCCGGTGTCAGCACCGACCCCATCGGTCCTGGATAGACCCATCCATAGGCATGCCCACCCACCTTCTGGTAGACCGGGCAATGGTTCATGCAGGCGCCGCACTTGATACACCGCAGCATGTCCTGAAATTCGCCACCGAGCAGGCCCGAGCGCCCGCCATCGACCAGCACCACATAGGCATGCTCGGGGCCATCCTGTTCACCCGGGGCACGCGGGCCGGTCAGCAGCGAAAAATAATTGGAGATCGACTGACCCGTCGCCGAGCGCGGCAGCAGTCGAGCCACGGTGGCCAGATCCTCAAGCGTGGGCAGGACCTTCTCGATACCCGTCACGGCCACATGCACCTTGGGCGGCAGCACCGTGCACAGGCCCTCATTACCTTCGTTGGTGAAGACGGCCACCGACCCGGTTTCGGCGATGATGAAGTTGCCTCCCGAGATGCCCATGTCCGCGCTCAGAAAGTGCGGGCGCAGAAATTCACGTGCCTCGCGGGTCATCTGCGGAATGTCGGTCAGACGCGGTCGCTGATGCACCCGGGCGAAGAGATCGGACACCTCGTCCTTGCTCTTGTGCACCACCGGCGCCACGATATGCGAGGGCGGCTCGTTGTCGTTGATCTGCAGGATGTACTCACCCAGATCCGTCTCGACCACCTTCACGCCGGCCGCTTCGAGATGGCGATTGAGCGCCATTTCTTCGGAGACCATCGACTTCGACTTGGTCACCTTCTGCACGCCATGGCGGCGAGCGATCTCCACGACCAGACGGGCTGCATCTTGCGGGGACTCGGCCCACAGCACCGTGGTGCCTCGCGCGGTAGCCGCCTGCTCGAACTGCTCGAGCCAGACATCGAGTTGCTGCAGGGCGCGATTGCGCCGCGCCACCGCTTCATCGCGGGTGGCTTCGAAATCATCAAGCTCTGCGATGGCCTGGGTGCGTCCCACCGTCCAGCGCTGCGACAGGATCTTGAGGTTTTGCTGCAGCCGCACGTCAGCCAGCTTCTGGCCAACACGCGCCTTGAAGTGCATGGACTGGACTTGCATCAATCGGACTCCGGAAAAATCAAGGGCCGTGGCTTGAGAGAAAGGATCAGGCCTTGGCGGGTGCGAGCACCTGCGCCACATGAAGCACCTGCGTGACCGCATCACCGGTTCGCCGCAGGCGCCCCTCCAGATGCAACATGCAGCCCAGATCACCCATCACGACACAGGGTGCGCCCGTGGCATGGATACGTTCGATCTTCTCGTCGGCGATTGCGGCGGAAATTTCGTCGTACTTGACGGCGAACGCCCCACCAAACCCGCAGCAGGCGCGCGCATCCTTCATCTCGGTCAGACTGATCTGCGCATTGAGCGCCATGAGCGCGCGCGGCTGGGCCTGCACACCGAGCTCGCGCAGGCCGCTGCAGCAGTCGTGGTAAGTGACCGCTCCCTGATAGGCCCCCGGCAGTGCGCTGATCTTCAGCACCTCATGCAGAAAGGTGGTGAGCTCCCAGGTTTTGGCAACCAGCGCATCGGCCCGACGCCGCAGATCGGGGTCGTCGGCGAGCAGTTCAGGATAGTGACGCCTGACCATGCCGCCACAGGATCCCGAGGGCACGACCACATGATCGAAGCCCTCAAATTCAGCAAGGAACTTGCGCGCAAGGGCTCGAGCTGAAGCCGTGTCGCCGGAGTTGAACCCGGGCTGGCCGCAACAGGTCTGACTCATGGGCACCTCGACCGTGCAGCCGGCTGATTCGAGCAGCCGCACCGTGGCCTCGGCAATTTCGGGTCGCATGAGGTCGACCAGACAGGTAACGAAGAGAGCGACTTTCACGAGTAGAGAGTGACTTTCACGATTTGAGATAACCTACCACGATACTGAATCCTCTCCTGCGATCATGCCTCGCCCTCCCGCTGAGCCCGCCGCCGCATCTGAAGCCTCGTCAGCCACTTCCTCGCGCGGGGCCATCCAGGTCATCGACCGTCTGGTGGGGCTTCTTGATGCACTGGCCGAACATCCGGAAGCGGTCAGCCTGAAGTCGCTGTCCCAGCGAACCGGCCTGCATCCGTCGACCGCACACCGCATTCTGAACGATCTGGTGGCCGCACGGATCGTGGATCGGGCCGAACCCGGCACCTATCAGCTCGGTATTCGCCTGCTCGAGCTGGGCAATCTGGTCAAGGCCCGGCTCAATGTGCGCGATGCCGCTCTCGGCCCCATGCGCGACCTGCACCGGACCACTCACCAGCCCGTGAACCTCTCGATCCGCCAGGGTGATGAAATCGTCTATATCGAGCGCGCGGTTTCGGAGCGCAGTGGCATGCAGGTGGTTCGTGCGGTGGGTGGCAGAGCCCCCCTGCACCTGACCTCGGTCGGCAAGCTGTTTCTGGCTGCTGATGATCCCCGGGCCGTCAGGGCCTACGCAACCCGCACCGGACTGGCCGGACACACCCGAAACAGCCTCACCGACCTGCCACGTCTGGAACGTGAACTGGCGCTGGTGCGTGCCCGAGGCTATGCCCGCGACAACGAGGAACTGGAGCTTGGCGTGCGCTGCATCGCTGCGGGCATCCGGGACGACTCCGGGCGACTGGTGGCGGGTCTGTCGATCTCTGCCCCGTCAGACTTCCTGCAGGATGCCTGGATCGATCTGCTGTGCAGTACGGCGCGACAGATCTCGGTGGCGCTCGGCTACGAAGGCCAGGCCCGTTGAATCCCACCTGCCTCAGGCCCGCTCGCCGAGGGGCCTTGGGTGGTCGTGGGACCAGGAACGGCTGATTCGCTCAGCCAGCGCCGCAAGCGCTCGGCGTCGGCAAACCGCGACTGACTGCCCTGAGCATCGAGCAGCACGATGATCACATCCCGGCCATCGACCGTGGCCTGCATGACCAGGCACTTGCCCGCTTCCGAGATAAAGCCGGTCTTTTGCAGGCCGATCTCCCAGCTGGGGTGATCAACCAGGCGGTTGGTGCTGCGATAACCGATCTGCCGACGGCCAACATCCACCATCCGGCCATTGGCTGTGGAGTATTCACGGATCAGCGGATAGGCATGGGCGGCGGCAGTCAGCCTTGCCAGATCGCGGGCACTGGAGACATTGCCTCCGGACAGGCCTGTCGGCTCGCTGAATCGGGTGTCGGCAAGACCCAGCGCGCGCGCCTTGGCATTCATGGCGGCGACGAAGGCGCTCAGACCTTCAGGGTGCAGGCGGCCCAGGGCATGAGCTGCCCTGTTTTCAGAGGACATGAGCGCGAGCAGGAGCATGTCGGCACGGCTGACCTGCGAGCCAATCGGCAAACGCGAACTGCTGTGGCGCTCGGTATCACGGTCGGCTTCGGTAACCAGCAGACTCTCGCTGAGCGAGGCGCCCGAATCGATCACGACCATCGCAGTCATGAGCTTGGTGATCGAGGCGATCGGCAATACAGCCTGAGGATTCTTCTGGTAGACGACCTGCCCGGTCTGCTGATCCATGACCAGCGCAACGGAGGATCGCAGGGACAACGGATCAGCCACCTGATGCAGACCGATGGCCCGACCGATGGTTGGAACGGCCACTGCAGCCGCAGCCGTGGTGGCCGCAACAGCGGGCAGGGCGCGGGCTGGGCGATTGTTGCGCATATCCGTGCCCCGACGGGCTTCAGCCATCTGGGGCGACACCCGCGCAGCACGCGCACCCGGCGGGGCAGCACGCTGCGCGCTTTGGGTGTGTTGCGATCCGGCAGTCCGCACCGCCGTGGATGCCGCACGCTGCCTGGACGGCGCGGGTGCTGCCGAGGCTTTCTGAGCCGGTGGAGGATTCGCCCGCTGAGCCCCTGGACGCTGAGCCCCTGGACGCTGGGCCACTGAGCCCGGCGCCGGGCCTTTGACGTGTTTGGCTGCGGAGTCGGCGGACTGCCTGGCCTGCGCATTGGCAAGGGTCGGCTGCAGGAGGCTGACCGAGGCCAGAAACAAAACCATCAACCCGACACGCAGCGAGACGGACGACACGCAGCGAGATGCAAAGTGCGGCACTGCGCGGGTCATGGGGCGGGTCTCCTGTCTCGGGGGCTGCCAGTGTAGCAGAGTGTGATTCAGAAGCAATCGGTAAATATCAATCATCTTCAATGACTTGCAACTATTCGTTCAAGCCGGTCCTGATCGGATTGCGAGCTGTCTCTGGCGGGCCGTGTGGGTCAACGCCGACAGATTTGTGCACTGCCGCAAAAAAAGCTTGACGAATTACGATCCCTCTCTATAATTCGCTTTGTTGCGTTGCACAAAACGCAGGTTCGAAAGATGCTTCAGCAAGGCTGAGATTGGCTTCAATCGAACATCTGGCCCTTCAATTGCTTTTATTGCCCTGCACAGGAGTGATCATGTTCTCGACCCCCGAACAACTCGTTGCGCTGCACAAGTCCAACCTCGAATCCTTCCAGGCCATGACCGCTTCGTCGCTGTCAGCCCTCGAAAAGCTCACCCAGCTCAATGTCGCCGCCACCCGCTCCACGCTGGCCGAAACCAGCGATCGCCTGAGCGCCCTGTTCGAAGCCAAAGACGTCAAGCAACTGGCCGAACTCGCTGCCGCCAATGCCCAGCCCACGGGCGACAAGGTGGCTGCATACGCCAAGCATGTCTTTGACATCGCTCAGCAAAGCGGCACCGAGATCGTCAAGGCCGTCGAGCAGCAGGTCGCAGAAAGCAATCGCCAGATGCACGCCATGGTTGATGCGGTCGCAAAAACCGCCCCGGCCGGCAGCGAGGGCCTCGTGACGTTCGTGAAGTCGGCAATGGCTGCGGCCGGTACCGCCTACGATCAGGTCAACAAGGCGAGCAAGCAGGTTGTCGAAATGGCCGAAGCCAATGTGGCTGCCGCCACCAAGACCACCGGCAACTCACGCCGCACTGCAGCGCACTGATCCGGACCTGCAGTCGCAATCCAGAGCCGCCTTCGGGCGGCTTTTTTTTCAGGCCGGCTCGATCTGTCCGCCCAGATCGCGAACCCCCTGCATCAGGCGCTCGAACGCGGCATCGACCCCCGCCGGATCACCCTTGGCGCCCAGTTCAATGTGGCGCCTGATACCGCCCTCACCGACCGAGGGCAGGCTGTAGACCTTCACGTCGGGCCAGGTTCGCTCAACCTCTTCCATGAGCGGCGTGAGGGTCG
>Ga0315905_10003622_pt1 | contig 15901 bp, 16 predicted proteins | sample LakEriMetagenome_5_FD_203522 | JGI IMG/M metagenome (GOLD analysis project Ga0315905, IMG submission 203522) | Freshwater fungal communities from buoy surface, Lake Erie, Ohio, United States - Buoy 4 MA121 | ecosystem: Environmental > Aquatic > Freshwater > Lake | place: USA: Lake Erie, Ohio... | reverse complement strand
GGTGCCCCCCCCCCCCCCCCCCCCCCCCGGTGCGAGCGCGCATTGCTGAGATTTGTCGAGGACAGCTGAGAGCGCACAGCTGACCTGCAGCTCAGATTGCAGTTGCTGGATCTGTTGCTGCTGCTCTGTCAGCTGTGCCTCCAGCTGCTGCACACGCCCCATGGCGGCCAGGCTCTCGCTGCCACTTGGTGGCGACGGCCTTGCTGGTTGCTGCTGCTCCCCACGCCTGCTGCTGAGCTGCTCCAGGCTGTGCTGTATCGCTGCCACGTGTTCTGCTGCATCCGCGGCATGAGCTGTGCCTGGCACGGCTGCCTGCAGGTGCTGAAGCAGCTCCTGGCATGCCCCATCCCTGGCTGGCAGGTCGCCCTCACTGCTGGCACTGCCGGTGCCGCCGCCATGCTCGCTGGGAGCGCCAGACACGGCCTGCAGGGCTGCTGCTAGCAGAGGCAGGATGGCTGCAGCTGGCAGCTTGAATGCACTGCAGGCGGTGTCTGTACTGCCGCGCGCGGGTTGCTCCTCGGCTGCTGAGGCTGGTGCTGCTGTGGTGGCAGCCCCTGCCTCCCCCGCTGACTGCACTCCCAACGCCGGCCGCCGCTCCAAAGCACGCTTGAGCTCCTTGTTGGACTGCAGTGGCAGCAGGCACACGGGTGTGCACGCAGCCAGGAATAAACGGACATTTTGTCATGCACTGCGACCCCGCCAGCGAAAGCATGCCAACTGCCGGTGCAGTCATGGCCCGCACCAGGTATAGCAGAGCATGCAATAGCATCGCCAGCATGCGACTGCCACTGGCATGCCCCCCTGCCTGTCACCTGGCCCAGCGCCACGCTCATGGCTGCTTTGTCGTGCGACAATGCCATGCACGTCCGCTCAAGTTCGTCCCGCTCACTGCACAGCAGGCGTGAGCAGCAGGCGTGAGCAGGGGTGCGTGGCGGGCCAGGCTCCAACATGTGCTGCCAACATTCAGCAAAAGCTGCATGGAGCAGAGTTGCCATGCTAGCGGGTGCAACTTGAATGTGACTGCCATGCGCTGGCCTGCAGCTACCTGCGCAGCTCCTTCAGGGCCCCCTGCAGCTTCTGCAGCTGCTGCTCAAGGTCGCTGGTCACACCGAGGGCGTGAGACAGCTGGCGCCTGTACTTGGTGGGGGACGTGGGCTCCACCGCCGATGCCATCACAGTTGGAACCAGCGGGCTGGCGTCCTGCCGGCACAACCCATGCGGATGCCCTCAGCACGAGACCAGGGCAGCAAAGGACCCGATTGCAATCAGGCCGGATGCTATTTGCGCAGCACTGCCTGGCGCCACCGCCGCCCCTGCCCTGGCCCCTACCTGCAGCAGCTTCTTGCACGTCTGCAGCTCCCAGCGCAGGCGCTTGTTCTCCTGCTGCAACATGGCAGCATCACCGCTGGCCTCCTCGTTCACGGTGGCCTGCGTGTGCCAGGGCAGTCAGGGGTCTGCTCAGCATGCCAACCACCGCAAGGCCCAGCTGCCTTCGGTGGCCTTCCAAGCAAGGTGCATGGCGTGCTCATGCGTGTTCCAATGCGCCAGGCACAGCCAGCGCTGCCAGCGGTTGTGCAGGAGCAGCTGTGCCGGGTTGCTTGCCTTGTTGATCAGCTGCTTGGCCCGGGTGGCAAAGCCCAGCGTGCCCAAAGTGTCCGCCTGGCAAGCAGAGCAGGGGTTGACGCAGCACACCACAGCCGTGCGGGCGTTGCCGCCCAACGAGTCCTGCACCACAGCACACGCATGTGTGTGTGTGGGGGGGGGGCTGATGCACGTGAATGACGGGTCCTGAGGCCCACAGGGTGCAAACAGAGGCAGGCGGCTGTTGCTTGGAGGGTTCGCAAGGCTGCTCCCATGCAGGCAGGCCAGCCAGCAGGCGGTCCACACCTGCAGCAGGAACGTCAGCTTGCTGTCGCGGTAGGGTATGTGCGCCGCCTTTTCGGTCAGCTTCTTGATCACCAGGCCCAGCGTGCTCAGGCTGCTGTTGATGCTGCAAGCCTCCCGCAGGCGCTCGCTGGCAGCCTCGTTGCTGCCGCCTGCTGCGCGCTCGCTGCCTGCGCACGCACATGCATGGTCAGCAGGGTCATCCTGGTCCGAGGGCGGCAGGACTTGCGCTGCTGCTGCAGTGTGCGCAGGCAGCAGTCGCACTGTCGGGGCTGCACCCACCTGCCAGGTCCACCAAGTGCATCCTGCTGCTGCGAAGGTTGACCAAGCCTGCGCAGCGCGCGCAAGGAAGGTGAAGTGCATGCCGTGATGGCAGGCATGTCTTCAGCATCTGGTGCGAGCGGCAGCACGCAGTATGCAGCAGGCAGCTGCTACAGGAGGGTGAGGCACCCAGCCACAGCGCTGCCCCACCTCCCTCATCCACCCGGCTCTCCACGTGGCAGGTGAACACGCAGTGAGAGCGGCTGCTGGCCGGGTTCAGAGCGGTGGCCGCCGTCTGGCGGACGGCCAGGCCCGTGGCCAGCACCTCCAGCGCCTCGGCAGCTGCACATGGCAGGCGGGCGCCGCAAGGCGTCAAGGGCAAGGGAGCAGCCGGAGCGCAGGGCCATCCCGGGGTGGCTGTGGCGGGCAAGCAGCATGCAGGCACTGGGGTTGCGGGGGTGCGTGATGCCCACCACTGGTCACCACTTGCTCTGACAGCCCCTCCACGTACACCCCCTGCCGCAGGCTCTCGCGCATCTGCAGTCACAGTGAGCAGCAGGAGGCGCGCACCAGGTGGGGGCTGCGCAACCTGGGCGTGCGGCAGTGGGCAACAGCTGGGCTGCAATGTGCATCTGCAACGCCAGTCTCCAACTGCCGTCACACCAGGAATGGTGAGCCCCGCTGCTGTAGCACCAGCGATACATGGCATGTGCCGGCCTTGCAGCAGGGCAACGCACCTGCAGGCGCCCGCTTCCAGGGGCGAGCAGGTCGCACAGCTCGTCCCGGCATATCTCCAGCATGCTGCAGCGCACCTGCAGGGACGGGGTGCAGGCAGGAGAAGGGCGAAGGACGCAGGCTCACACCCAGAGGTATGACGACACCGGATGCTTGCACATGGCAGCTGCAGGGCCGGTGCTGAGGCTGGCATGAGGTGCCGCTGCTGAGCACCGCCCCCCCCCTCCCCTTCGCTCACCAGCCATTTGACCGTCTGGCTCTCTGTGGTCAGCCCTGCTGCCAGCTGGGGCAGGCGCCAGAACAGGTGGTGCAGCATTCGAGGTATGAGGCCGGCCAGCTTGGGCAGGGCGGCCAGGTCCGGCTTGTCGGGCTGCCCCTCCGGCAACTGCATGCACGCGCCACACACGTGTAGGTGGGGGTGGGGACAGGCACCGGGGTTCCGCCGCACGCCAGCACCTCTGCGACCCTGCCAAGTGGCCCCCACAGCACCACCACCCACCTGCCCCGTCATGGTGAAGGTCTTGCCGCTGCCGGTCTGCCCATACGCGAAGCAGCTGCTGTTGAAGCCGGACAGCGCGCTCTCCACCAGCGGGCGCCCCACCACACGGAAGAAATCGGCCTGTGGGCGCAGCATCAAACCACAGGCGGGTGCGGGCCACATCAGCACCCAGAGGGGGGGAGAGCTGGCAACCATGGCCCTGCTGGGCCATGATCCCCGCCTGGGTGCCGACCTGCTTGGTGGTGGGCCCTGCCACGAAGTCGAATTCGTACTGCTGGCGCTCCGACTGCACCAGCAGCTCCTTGTGACCCTCCACCTGGAGGATGCTGGCATCTGCATGCTCCCAGTCCAGGACCGGTGGGCGTATGCGGACCACCACCTGCAACAGGGTGACAGGGCGGGCAGCGAGCGTCGGCACATCGCGCATGCAGTGCTGCATGGGGATGTTGTTGCCCGCCCGCCTACCTTGACATCGGAGTCGCCCGTGGACGCCAATCCGATGCTGGCCCCATCCCAGGACTTGCCAAGCTGATCACTGCTGGAAGCCAGGCCCTTGCTGGGGCTCGCGTCCATCGCCGCGCCCGTCAGATCTTCAGGTCAAACTCGCGCCGACCGTCGGCCACTACACGCCCCAGGGAGATTCATGCCGTCGCACTGATACGCGCACAGACACAATGGACGGAGCCGGTGATCAGCCAGAGTGCGGATGCCCCGCAGGTGCAGGCTGCTGTGCAGGCTTCAGCGTCCTTCGTGCTGCCCACACACAAGTACTTCGGTGGGCTAGTCAGTGCTGGTGGCTTCAGATCGCGCATTGCCCACACACCTGGCGCAGTGCCAACCCGCGCTGCCTGTCGGGCACAGGAATCCCCTGCCAGAGCTGACATTTATGCGGCTGGGTTGCCCAGGAAGACTGGGAGGCACGGTCTGCGCGGCGCACACGCGCGTGCCCAGCGCCGTGATCGCCCGCCTGCTCACGTCGCCACCCGGGCGGGCGGCATTGAGCAGGACTGCTCGCCCAGCGCCGCACGCACACCCCGCCCGCCCCACAGCAGCTCCTCACCCACTGTCCAAGGACCACAGGTGGGCGTGTGCGATGCGTGTGCAGGTTGCTCCTGCCAGGCCTGGGTTGCTGTGCTGCCCCCGCGTGGCAGCCTGCGTGCCCAGCCGACCACCTGCCGCCCCCGCAGCGTGCGGCGTGCCCTCACCCGCACCATGGCCACCAACAAGACGGCGTCCGTGCTGGTGCCTGTGGGGACTGGCACCGAGGAGATGGAGGTGAGAGGAGGGCCAGGTTGCGGTCAGCTGTGCCGCTGCAAGCTGGGGGGGCTGGGCACAGCGCACGGATGGACGGACGGGTGACCCGGCCGCGCCTTCTTGGAAGTACGTCACAACCAGCCTACCCTCCCACTCTGAAACCCCATGCAGGCGGTCATCATGATTGACGTGCTGCGCCGCGCTGGTGCCCAAGTGACGGTTGCTTCTGTGGAGTCGACGCTGGAGGTGACCTGCAGCAGGGGCGTCAAGTTGGTGGCAGACCAGCTCATGGCAGGTGCGCCCCTGCCGCCAGCACCAGCAACCTGGCCCAGCCAGGGCAGGGCCAGGCACCGGCCCTGGCTGGGCTGCAGCCCTCTCTGCTTGGGCCATACAACCTTCACCCTGCACCCCAGTGCCTGGGCCCCTCTGCTGCATGGCGTCATGCGCGCGCCTGCGCCTGCAGATGCTGCGGGCAGCAGCTATGACCTGGTGGCCTGCCCGGGCGGCATGCCGGGAGCCGAGCGGCTGCGCGACAGTGCTGAGCTGGCTGCCCTGGTGGCCAGCCAGAAGGCTGCGGGCAAGAAGTACGCGGCCATTTGTGCCACGCCAGCCGTGTTCTTCGAGGCCCAGGTTGGTGGCAGGCCGCTGCGCCGCTGGGCAAGCGTTGTTGTCACACGCGCGCTGTTGCTGCTGCTGTTGCTGTTGCCGGCGCGCACACGCACGCACACAGCCACATGCCCGGCCAATGGACCTGCAGGGGCTGCTGGATGGCAAGTCCGCCACCGCCCACCCCGCCTTCTCCGACAAGCTGAGCAACCAGGCGGCAGTGGGGCAGCGCGTGGTGGTGGATGGGGCGCTGACCACCAGCCGGGGGCCGGGGACGGCGTTTGAGTTTGCGCTGTCGCTGGTGAAGCAGCTGTTTGGGGAAGAGAAGATGAGGGAAGTTGCAGGCCCAATGGTCATGTATGACTACCAGGTGTAACACTGTTGGCACATCTGATCGCCCTTCCCTGTGCCCGGGGTGACAGGCGGGGCCGAAGTTCCTTGGTTGACAGGCGGGGCGGGGCACAGCTCCCCAAGCCCCAAGCCACCATCGACAGCCGCAACGCACTGGCGCGGTCGTGAGACCTTGACATGAGAAGTGCCATGGATTGCAGCAGGGAAAATGGCAAGCGTGTCTCAGCTTGCAGGGCGCGTTTCCATGTCCCAGTCCTCTCTCCCTCGCACACAGGCAGGCGCACATGACGCACGCTCGGGCGTGCGTGCACCGTCCCCAGCAGCACACGCCTGTGCCGCAGCGCCGCCCGTCACGTCTTCAGCGGTGCCTTCTTCACGCGGTCGCTGATCTTTGCAGGCTCGTCCTTGGTCTGCTTGAAGCGGCCCCGCAGCGCATCCGGGTCTGACAGGATCTTGTTCTTCACAATCTGCAGCCCAAGGCGCAGCCGCCACTGTGCACGTGCCAGCCGCAGCAGCGTGTGCTGCCACACGGCCTGCCTGATGCTGGCCGCACAGCACGCAAGCTGCCGGGTTGTCCTGGCCGCTGCTCCCGCAGCGGAGTGCAGCCCGCCTGCTGCGCCCACCTGCACCACATCCTCATCCGCCAGCTGCTGGGACAGGCCCACTCGCTGCGGGCTGTGCTTGGTGCTGCGGCCCCACACCAGCGCGTACTTGAACTCCTTGAGCAGGGTGTTGTGGATCTGCCGGCAGAACGCCTGCACACGCACCAGCAAGCAGCGCGCCAAGGGCTCAGCACAGCACGGGGGTCGGGCGGGGAGCAAGGGGTGCCCAGAGGGGGCCCTGCAGCATCGCCAGCTCAACAAGTCACATGCACGTCCCGCAGTGGGAGGCAGGAACGCCACCCCCCAGACATCCCGTCCGCCTGCCTTCCCGCACCCGCCCGGGCCACCCACCTCCATGGTGGTGCCCCCTCGGTCCTGGGTCAGCACCACGGGCTCCCCAAAGTCAGGCTTGTGGCCCACCTTCTTGGTGTACACGCGCACCTGGGCAGCGCGCAGCAGGGCAGGGGGCACAGCTCTCAGCCAGCAGGGGGTGGAGACCAGGAATTTGGTCGACGCCGCAAGTCAATAGGCAGGCAGCCACGCGGATGCAGGCCTGCCAGGGCCGCGCAGGGATGCAGCGGCCTGCCGCCGCTGAGCCGTGCGCGCTGCGCCGCCCTACCAGTGCCATCATGTCCCATATCTTCTCCAGCAGCCCGTCCAGGTTGAGGTTCACGGAGCAGCTGATGGGGATGCTGTTGGGAGTGCGCGCAATCTGATCCACCTCCTCCATGCTGCACATGTCCATCTGCGCACGCCCGGCAGCACGACACCTCACCACGCCGCTGTGAGCGCTGCCTCGAGGCGCGGCGCCCGCCTGTCAGCGCGCAGGCAGTGCCAACCCCTTGCCCCCTGCCCCCTCCTCCCTGACGCCCAGCAGCAGAGCCGCTGCGGGTACCCAGGCCCACCTTGTTGTACACGTACAGGCACTTGACGTACCGCCGGTTGCCCTCGATGACATCAATCAGGTCGTCCACACTGGCGTCCTCCTTGAACAGCAGCTGGAGGCACACAGCAGGGGGCGAGGTGCCAGTGGGGTCAGCTGGGGTGGTCACAGTTCCGGCTGCCCTGCGCACGCATTCGCAGCCCGGCAGCCAGGCAGGAGCTGGCATGGCAGGTGCAGGGGAGCATGCTGGTGCCTGGATGGGCAGCAGCGACGGCAGCGGCGGCCGTGTGGCCCACATCTGCGTTGTGGATCTTGTACTCTGACAGGATGCGCGTAATGAGCTTGTCGTCCAGGCGCGTGAGCGGCACGATGGAGGTGATGCCCACGCCGCCCGTCTTCTTGCGCGTGAAGGATATGGCTGGGGGCGCGCGGTTGAGGCGGATGCCCACACTCTCCAGCTCCCTGCGGGGCGCAGGGCAGGCCATGATGGGGGCGGCGCGCAGCAGGCAGCAGGCTCTGCTGCCTGCAGCCTGCAGCACTGCATCTGCCCGTGTGGTTGGCCACCAGGGCAGCTGCGGGGAGGGTGCTGGCGCCAGTCACCTGGTGAGGATGTCTCTGTGGAACCAGGGCTTGGTGGCGTCCAGCACCATGAGCAGCAGGTCTGCGCTCTTGCACACGGCAATCACCTGCCACGCACATTGCGCAGAAGGGCACAGGGTCAGGCAGCATCGGCAGCGTGCTGCGGTAGGGCCGGCAGAGGGAGCGCAGGAGAGCAGCGAGTGAGGACCAGATGCAGCTGCGCCAATTCCTTGTTCCCCACACCAACCCGGGCTGGCTGCCCCCCCCCCCCCAAACAGCGCAACACAGCACGTGCCAGCCAGCCTGCCTGCCTGCTGCCTGCCTGCCCGCATCACCCTCTGCCGCCCTCCCTCTCACCTGCCGACCCCTTCCCTTGCCCTGCGCAGCCCCCTCGATGATGCCGGGCAGGTCCAGCAGCTGGATCTTGCTGTCGTTGTAGTGGATGACGCCCGGGATGCAGGTCAGCGTGGTGAACTCGTACGCGGCTGCCTCAGACTCGGTGCCAGTGAGCTGGGTCAGCAGCGTGGACTTGCCAACAGATGGAAAGCCTGCACGGGGATCATCGTAGCTGGACACTCCTCAGCTGGCTGACATGGTGGGTGGGTGCAGCCGGGGTAAAAAGCCTCGTCTGGGGCTGGCTCCCCAGAGCACAACGCTGGTAGCGAATGAGCCACATCACTCACCGATCAGGGCAACCCTGCCGTCCCCGTACTTCTGCACGTCAAATCCCTCGCCTTTCTCGCCCTGCAGCCAGCGGCTCGCGTCAGGCATGTGACCCACCGGCCAGCGGACTGTGCACTCATGCATCCCACGGCGCACATGCCACTGCGCACCTTGGCTGACGGTGCTTGCAGCTCCGTGCGAAGCTTGGCAAGCTTAGCTTTCAGCTGGCCTAGATGGTATTCTGTGGCCTGCACGGCAGCAGGGAGGGCACCACGCCAGTGCGGGCAGGATTGAGCCCCATGCAAGCCGCCGAACATCATGCATCGTGCGCGGCTGGAAGTGCACGCATGCGTCGCCCGCCAACCCAGCTACCTTATTCTTCTGTGTTCTGGCCATCTCCGCCTCGATCTCCGCGATCCTGCAGCATGGCGTGGCAATCAGCGGGCGAGATCACGACACCGCACCCCAGACCACGCGCCACAGGCCGCACGCACTTTTCTAGAATGCCCATCTTGCTCCTCGGGCTTGCACTCCGGGGTTGGCGATGCAATCAGCGCCTGAGGCGTTTCGAACGACTGATCGCGAAGACGGTTCGCCGCGAGCTCCACACCATTACATAGCAAAGTGGTGCGGCAGGCAGAGACGCCAGCGCGCAGTCCTGCTGGGCACCTGCCGGTTGCCGCCATTTCGGGCAGCGAGCAGCCTGGCGGCTCCAGCGGCAGTCACCACCCGAGTGGTGACCCCACTCGGGTGGTGTCCCCGAGCGCACTCAGCTTTGCCCCGGGCGTCGGCACCATGAGGGTGTTGAGGCAGCCAGCCACTCGCGTGTGCTGCACGCGCAGCTGCAGCAGCTGCAGCTCGACCGCCCGCAGCTCAGCTCGAGCGTCTGCCCGCACAGCCTCCACCTGCTGCTTCGAGCGCTCCTCCGCTCGCCGCAGCTCCGCATCGTGGTGCGCCTTCTCATCCGCGAGCTGGTGCTGCAGCTGCCGTGCACGGGCTGCGTGCTCACTGACGGCTGCCTCTGCGGCGGAGGCTGCGGCCTGCGCTTCACGCGCGGACGCCTCCGACGCAGCCAGCGCTGCCTTTTGCTGCGACAGTGCCCTGCAAAGGCAAGGAAGGTGAAGGCACCTCTGGTCATGTCGTGGCAGCCGTGGATGAATGTGCACGGCAGCTGGTGGTCTGTATGATCACCTGGTGCCATAGATCTGTGGCATCACGCCTCCGCTGCCCCAAGCCGCCCTGTGTGCTCACCTGTTCAACAACCCCACCTCCTGCTCAAGGCGACCCACGTCCAGACGGGCAGCCTGCAGGCCGTCCAGGGGGCAGACTGCGTAGTTTAGCCTGAGCTGTGACATGGCTTGGATGTGCAGCAGCGCAATGCCAGCCCAGGTGAGGGGCGGTTGCACTGCTCACCTGCAAAGCTACCTGCCAGGTGTCCCCAACGCCCGACGCCATGTGAGCGGCTCCCAGGCAGCGACCTCCCAGCTGCCAGCTGGCTCTGGGGCTGCCCATGTCAGCGGCTGTTGGGCGAGCGGCGGACAGGCGTGCCAGGCGCTCCCGCAGCAGCTGGTTGTCGGCCTCCAGGTGCTGCACCGTCCGCAGCAGGTCGCTGCTGTCATGCTGTGTGGGAGGGCGCACACCCTGCAGCCATGCAAGCCTGCTTCATCAGGCACCAAGGCAAGGCAGCTTGAAGCTTCACACTGTGCGGCCACCAATGACACACTGGCCGCTACTGTTTCACTAGGTGCATACAGCGCTGGTGCCAGGGTGCCAGGATTCAGCCGCCTGCCTGTGAGGGGACGCTGTCAGCTTGCCACTGCCGCCTCGCAGCCTCCAATGCCCTCTGGCCAGCCAGGCGAGCTTCCAGCACTGCTTGCAGCCTGCAACGACACAGTGCAGCTGTGAACAGGCCACACCCGCGAACGCTATAGTGCGGCAAGCCAGGTAGCTGTCCAGACCTACAGGCAGCGCGCCCTCACGTGCTGCAGCACCAGCACATCCTGGGTGCTGCTGTGGCGGACGACAAGACACTGCTGCACTGTGATGCAAGCCTGCGGGCAGCACTGCTATCTCACCGCTCCTCGTCCGCTGCCTTCTGCTGCTTGGCAGCAGCCGCTTGTGCGTCCGCCACAGCGGCCTGCAGGAGCTTCCCGGATTCCTGCTCCTGCTGCTGAAGCTGAGCTGTCAAGGCGGAAGCTGCTTGCCTGGCATCTGCCAGCTGCTGCTGCAGGTCCGCCAGCTGCTGGTCACGCTCCTGAACGCCCATTTTGGCATCCTGTAATCGCAAGCAGTGCCAGCCTGGGCAAACAGCGCCTGCCAGCAACCAAGCAGGCATGCGCAGCACGCGCTGGCAGCGGCGGGCTGTGCGCGGCACATCACCTGCAGCTGCTGCAGGATCCCGTCCAGCTGATGGGCGTGCTGGCTCGTGGCTTGTTGCTCCTGTTTGTGTGAGGCCAGCAGCTGGCGCAGCAGCACCTTCAGGGCTTTGCCTGCACCACATGATGCAGGGACCCGTCGCTGGCTGCACAGTGTAGCCAGCGGAACAACTCGGCAAGCACACCGCGGCGTGCGTCAGCACACGCGGCGTGCGTCAGCACACATTGTGCACCACCGCCAGCAGGCAGGCTGGACAGCCGGGCTCAATTTTCAGCTGGTCACTTTGCAGCCACCCACCCGCTGTCGACGTCAGCTCCACATCGGTCCAGGCGTCCGAGGCGTCAGCCTCCTCAGCAGCGAGCCCCAGGCTTTGGCCCGATGGCTCTGCGGACAGCTTCCCACCAGGCGACCGTTTGTGGTGCCACCTCACCAGTGGCAGCAGCACGGTGGCCCGCTGCCGCTTCTGCAGGCCTGCCAGCAGCTCCAGCTCGTGCTCAGTTGAGCGCAGCTGTGCAGCCAGCTGAGCACTCTCGCCCGCATGCTCCGCCAGCTGTGCGCCTGCGGATCGAGCTGCATGGCGTGCAAGGTGTGCCCGGGGGGGGGGGGCATCAGCATGTCGGCAGAAGCACCGGCTGCTGGCCATGCAGCAGGCCAGGTGCGGGGCAGAGGCTGGGTGTCTGCAGGCCGGTGCGGCACGGACGCTCCCGCCAGCCAGCCAGCCAGCCAGCCTGCCCACCTGCACCCCGAGCCTCCTCGAGCTGGGCAGCCAGGAGGCTGACCTGCTGCTGCGCAGTCTCGGCCGCTGACGCGGCCTGACTGGCCGCCACCTTCCAGCGCCGCAACTGCGGGTGCAGCATGCGTTCAGCGCTCGGGCTGCCAGGCATCGCACTGCTACGGCTGCAGTGTGCAGGGCTCGGCATGCTGCACATGCTTGCTGGTCAGGGCGCTCCGTCGCTGCTTGCAGGACACTGGCCCTCACCTCTGCCTGCTGATTCAGGCTGCCGTGCCCCAGCTGGCTGTAGGCAGCATCCAGCTGCTGGCGCAGCTCCAGATTGCTCCTCTGCAGGGCCACCTGCTCTGCTGCCGGCGCGGGCGGCCGTTCCGGCAAGTGGGCTTTGATCCCCTCCTGGATCTGTGCCAGGCCAGCAGACTGCTGCAGCGTGCTTCTGATGTGTCTCAGCTCTCGCAGCACCCTGCGCTGTGGCAGCGCAGGGTCAGTCGTCGCACGCATCACAGCAGACACCCCACGCATCGCGCCATGCGCACCTGTCCTGCGTGGCCTTCGCCGCAGCTTGTTGCTGCTGCGCCGAGGCAGCGGCTGCTGCTGCAGCAGCAGCTGCTGTTGCGGTTTCAGCATCCGTTGCAGTGGCCCGTCGGCTTGTCTGCTGGCTAGCATGCACGCCTGCCAGGGTGGGAGGATGGGAGCGGCTTCGGCTCTCGCGGATGTCGAGCGCATGGGACTGCATCGATGCGACCATCGATGACTGATTGCCCCAGCGGCACCGTTGCCCATACCTGCATGCTTTACGGGAGGCTGCCACTCGAACTCTCCGTCCCCCAGCACGCTTTCAGCCTGCTGTGTCTCCAGGTTCGTCTGCATCTCCCTGAGCACCCTCACAATGCTGGCGGTCACATCGTCCAAATTGCTTAACGGAGTTGGCTCGGCAGCCATCAGGTCACGACGGCTGACCACGTCGCTGGGGGCCAGATTGACGCGGTCAACTCTGATGCCTGCACCCCGTAAGTTGTCTCCTTGAAACTGAGCGCCTTGGTGGCAGCACAGGCTCACGGCAAGGCTGGCTGGGTCGGCAGGCAGCAGCTCGGGCACCCATCAATTGCGGCCTGCAGGGTTGACCGCCGGGAGCGAGGCGAGACAGACAAGACATAAACCGCGCCTCAGGGCTGACAAGCAGGCGCGCCAGAGCAGCAGCAGTGCGCATGACAGCATCCCTTGGGCGCGTTTACAGCACCATTCGTCACCAGTTGAAAAGGCCTGCCCTGCCGCCTGGCTGCTGCGTTCCCGCTGCTGCCTGGTTGCTGCCATTGCCGCCTGGTCCAGCCGCAAATCCTGGCGGCTGGCGTGGCCACTCACTCTGCACCGCATCGCCACCTGCAGTCCCCGCCAAGCTGGCCGCCTGCGTGCTGCCGCCCCACAGCATCTGCAGCGAGGTCGGCACGTGGCCGCCACCCCCCAAGCTGGCTGCAACGCTGCTGCTGCTGGGTGCTGCCGTCGGCGCCACCACACTGCTCAGATCCACGCCAGGCAGACCGCTGTCCGTCCAGATGGCACTTGAGCCAGCGCTGAACAGGCTGCTGGCACTGCCCACGGTGTGCAGGCTGCTCTGCGACATGTAGGCACCGCCGTTGGGCAGCTGCTGCTGGGGGTGCTGCGACAGGCGCGCGCCAGCTACCTGGTACTGCCGGGTGCTGCTGGCCGCCATCCTTGCCGCCTCCTGTGCAGCAAACCCAGGCGGCGGCAGCCGCTTGCCAGCTGGACTGGATGACCTGTCGCTGCCTGGGCGGCTGGTGGGTGCTGCCATGGCCGCCATGCTGTGCAGGCCGTGCACGCCCAGCTGCGTGTCCAGCACCTGCAGCTGCTGCACCAGCTGCCCAGCAGCTTCACGGGAGGACACGCTGCCACCCGCCACTGCCTGCTGCAGCTGCTGCAGCAGGGACGCGGCCTCCGGGTGTGGCGTCGCGCTGGCGGACGAGCCAGACAGGGGCACACACACCGCCTTGCGCTGGCCGGCCACGATGGAGCTGACCTCAATGCTGGTGAACACCCGCTGCTGCTGGGTCGCCTGCACTTGCTGCTGTGACCACTGTCGAGGCGGCTGCGTCGACTGGTGCTGCGGCTGAGCTGCCGCCATGGCCTGCTTGGCATGCCCCTGCTGCACACTGGGCGCCACGCCTGGTGCTGCCGCACCCACAGGCTGACCTGGTGCTGGCTTTGCTGCCGCTCGGGATGGCCCAGCCGCTGCCGCCGCTGCCGCTGCGCCCAGTCGCTGCTGCTGGTACTGCTGATGCTGCTGCTGCTGCGGCGGCGGCGGCAGGTGCGACTGCTGGGACTGGTGGGACTGCAGTGACGACAAGGATGAGCCGCTGGACTGCCGACGCATCCCGCCCAGCCCGTTGCCTGCCGCGGTCACTGCGGCGGTGGACAGCATGGGCCACGACGTCTCATCGCCAGCTGCTGACTCGCCGGTGGATGCGTCCGTGGACCGGCGCGGGTGCTGGTTGCCCCAGGTGGCGCCTGCTGGCAGCGGCACGGATGGACCAGCCAGAGCATCGTGCTGCCCGCTGGAGCTGGGACCGCCCCCCACTTCAGCCTGCTGCTGGTAGCTGGTGCTGGCGTCCGTCGCAGCCTGCTGCTGTGTGCCGTTCGCAGCAGCTAGCGCAGCCTCGCGTGCCGCTGCCTCGCGTGCTGCCTTGGCCTTCAGCTCCAGCGCCGCCTTCTGCTCAGCTTGCTGCCGCCTGCAGGCAGCAGCCAGGCGGCCCGGGTGCGGTGAGGTGTCGTGGCGGGCCGGGCCAGGGACTGCTGCAGCCCGCCCCAACACGGCCGCACGCCGCGCGCAAACGTCCTGGGACCCCGCTTCCACGCCCCATGCGCGCGCCAGCCCCCACCTGAAGTCGTCTGGGTCAACACCATAGGGTGTTCGACAGGCAGGGCAGGTGGCTGTGTACTCCTCTTGGATCTTCCGGTGACAGAACATGCAGGTTTGGAAGCTGCAGAGGGCACGCCCGCCACCGGCCATGTCAGATGGCAGCACAAGGTCAAGACGGGCGCGGTCAAGACATCGCTGGTGCGGGGCCCGCATGCCCGGCGCCGGCGCCAGGCCCGGCGCCGGCGTTCACACCCCATGCCAGACGCCCCCCTGCCTGCTGCCAACCAGGTGGCTGCTCACCCGCACGGGCATGGGTAGAAGTTCTTGTCCGTGTCGTCCATAGGCTCGACACATATTGGGCACACCTCCGCCTGCGTCGGGGGCGGCGGGCGAGGATGTGGGGGCATGCGGCGCGGCGGGCGGATTGCTCGATCACATGCCCCATGCCCGCAGCACCGCTGGCGGCGTGCCACCTGGCATGAGCATTTGTGCACCAGCAGCAGGCCAGCGGGTTGCGACGGCCAGCCGGGGCGTGGGTGGCGCAGGGAGGGAGCAGGCTGCTGATCTGCCCCACGCGCGGCCCTGGCCCCAGCGCGGGTGCATGCATCGCCGGGTGCGGCATCGTTCTGCGAAGCTGCTGGGCGGCAGAGTCAGTCTGCGCGTGCCCCGCAGACCTGCTTCGGCGGGGGCGGGGGCGGGGGCCGCTGGTCGTTGATGGGCACCGGAATCAGCCGTTTGGCAGCCTTTTGCTGCGCGCGTGGTCCCATGGGCGAGGCTTGGAGCACACATAGGGCGAGACCGGTCCGCGCGCGCTCAACACAGCATGAGCAGGCGGGTGTGTGTTGCCAGGTTACCAGGAATGCCGGGCCGGCCACAGCCTGCTGACCCGGGGGCCCCGGGGGGCTGCTGTGCTGTGTGGCGTGCGCTGCGGCATCAAACCGCCTGCAGCTCGTCGGCGGGGCCGCCGGCCGCGGCACCCCACTGCGCAGCGTCCTCCTCCTGCTCCCAGCTGTCATCGCTACTGCTGAAGTCTGGGTTCTTGTCAACGATGACCGGCACCAACTCTGCAGCAGGGAGATTGAGCAGTGAGGGGGGCCAGCAGCAGATAGATGCTGCGGCGCACGGCAGCGCCCTGCCCCAGGGCGAGCGCGCTGGCAGCCACTGAGGTGCGCGCGCCCCTGCGCACCTGCGTTCATGGGCCTGTAGGGCTCGCGTCGCATCGCCAGCAGCAGCGAGCGGGTGAAGCCGCTGTGTGTGATGATGAACACCACCTGCGCAGGGCAGGGCAGGGCACGGCAGGGCCGCCGGTCGGTGGGAGCCGGTGGGTGGCCCAGGCGGACACCCGGGAAGCGCAGCCGCACCCCGGGTGCGGCCAACGCGCAGACGCGGCGCACGAATGCGGAGGGCGCAGCATGCGGCATGGGCACCTGTTCAGGCGTGTGCTCGAACAGGATGTCCAGGAAGGCCTTGGCGCGCTTGACCTGCGGGGCGGGGCGGGGGGGGGGGGGGGGGGGGGGGGGGGGGGGGGGGGCCCCCGCCCCAACCACCCCCCCCCCCCCCCCCCGCCGGCCAGCCCCCCCCCGCGCCGCGCCACCCCGCAAAA
>Ga0315905_10003621_pt1 | contig 15905 bp, 17 predicted proteins | sample LakEriMetagenome_5_FD_203522 | JGI IMG/M metagenome (GOLD analysis project Ga0315905, IMG submission 203522) | Freshwater fungal communities from buoy surface, Lake Erie, Ohio, United States - Buoy 4 MA121 | ecosystem: Environmental > Aquatic > Freshwater > Lake | place: USA: Lake Erie, Ohio... | reverse complement strand
TAGGAGTGGTAAATCGGATGGTTGTTGTATGATTTTATGTAAACGGGAAAAATGCTGTTTAAATCGCATTTATGGAGATTTTTGTTGATTGGCCGAAAAATCCCCGTATTTTTAGTTAAAATTTTCCTAATACTTTAATGTTTTACTAATAAATTTTTACTTTATTTTCCATAATGAAAGTTATGTATAATATCCGCACACTCAAATCCTAAGAGTTTTTATGAACGTTAAAATTAAAAAAACGGAAAATTATAGAAAATTAGCAAATATAAAATTTCTCAAATGGAAGAACACCCAAAAGTGTCGTTTTCACATCCCCATTCTAACCAAATCTTACTGTTAATCAAGGTTAATCTTTCTTTTTTAGTTCCGTATAGTCATTTTTATGTGGCGGCAAAAGGCCTTTACCTTCACACTTGTCCTTTACTTATTATTGGTATCAATCATTAAGCAATAAGCTTAGAGTAATTTAGACCATACGTCTAATATATATTTTTTAGGATCTTCTTCATCTCCATAATCATCTGATGGATCTACTTCTTCAAGTTCGTCTATAGGAATTCGTCCTTTGTGGGGATCATTTACAAAATTTGAAATAATATCTTCTAATTTATCGACTTTATTTACCGTGCAACCAAAGGGTAATTCCTGATCAGGTAATAACTTTGGCCAGTTTTTTGGAATAATAGAAAAATAAAAATTCCCTGACATTATATCATACCAGGTGTAAAAAATCATTTTTGTATAAATATTGTTATGAACTAAATATTGTTTTCTTGCATCTATTATTGCATGGTAAAAAGCTAGGATATCATTTGCATTGCAATATTTAAGTTCTACTCCAAAGCTCCAACGATTTTCCATACATTCATTTATTTCATGTGATGCAGTGCTTAGCAGTATAGCATCTTCGATGATTTCATAGAATTCAAGTCGATTAAAATAACATTTAACTTCCTGGGAGATGTTTATATTTTGAATTAATGGATGAATATTCGCTTTTTTCATATTTTTTTCAGTTCTACGCCGTTATTTTTATGTGGCGGCAAAAGGCCTCGTTTTATAACCCTATTCTGGGGTTACCGTAACTGTTCCATCTTGATATCTTCTAATATAATTCCCTTTACCATCTGCTTTTCTTTCAAAGAGCTTATTGATGAACTCTGTAAAACTATTAGCTACTAAGAATATATAATTGTAATCCTCTTCTTTCCACATACTCCAATTAGTTGTCCAGTAATATACTTTACCGTAATATTCTCCTGCAATTCCAAGGCAAATTTCACCACCACCACCATATCCTATTGGAATTATCTCATCTAGCGACTCTTCTCGTGTACGATAAAACTGGTCTGTAATATTTGATACGTCTCCGTTATATAATGCATAAAACCATGAAATACCCCCTTCACTTGTATTTTTATTAATTGGTTTTAGCAATTTAAAGCCATTAGTAATTGGATGCCCGCCATTATGCTTGAGCAAAAACTGTTTATAATCTTCGGGTAGTTTAGCCTTAATTAAATTTTCAAATTTTTTTATTTCTTCCAAATTTGTTGGTTCTTTACAGTCAATTACCTCTATATCATTCATCATTCCTTATCCTCATTTTATTTACTGCTCTTCCCCCGGTATGCTTCACCGCATCATGTAAATCCTTTGGCACTAAAATTAATGTTTTAGCATCCTCTAGATGATGCCAAGTATATCCATCAGGTTTATCTTCTATCCCCATCGCTTTATTGGCATCATCATTATCTCTATCATCCCCCGTAATCCTATCAAGTGTTACCTTATAAAGCCTTCCAGATTCATCTACATAGGTGTAAGGCTCAAACCTTACAAAACCACGTTCATCGATCATTACACTGTCAGGGTATTTAGTCTGGAGTTTTTCAGGTAACCTCTCAACAGGATATTTCTGACCTGCAAAATCACCGTTGATTGGATAGCGGTCATTTATCTTTTCAACTGAATCGGGATATAGCTTTTTATAAAGAATGCTCATATCTAAATTATCAGCGAGCTGGCTTTGATCAGGGAAAGATTCCTGCCATGTTTTGACCATCGAAGGAGTGAATCCCGGTAGCTTACTCCATTCTAAATGACTATCCCGATCATCTGGAGTAAACAGGATTGATTTTGGTTGATAAGGTACGGGAGTACTTAAGGTTGTCGGTTTGTTAGCATTAAGGTCAATATCGAAATAAGGATTAACTAGAACGCCATGCCCTTGACCATCAACTCTTCCCATTACTTTAAAGTCAATAGTAGGTAATTTGGCAGTCCATAAAGACGTCTGCTTATTACTTTTCTCAATAGCTATGCCTCGAGCTATATGTTTTAAGCTTTCCATGTCGTGTGGATTATCTGTATCAAATACATTCATGCGGTTTGCAAGCGCATAATCGGCAGCCGTTACCTTAACTGGGGTATCATGACTTGATGCTAACCTTGAGTATTTCTGAACATCGTCGGCGTAATCAAGACCGACGCGATACGTCAGACTAGTTGCGGTAACAAAACCTGCAACCGGTAGCATAGCCGGACCACTTGATAAAACTGTTCTACCTAAGGCTAAAACCCCTTCTGCTAATCCGTAATACATACCTCCACCTGCTAGCAGTGATCCTGCTTCTATTATAGGAGGATTTAAAACATAGCTACCATAAGCTGTAGGAATACCAAATAACTCAGAGAACATACTTGACTGAGCCGTTGATCTAGTAACGTCATAAACCCGTACTTGCTCTGCCTTTTGGGTTTTCTTTTCCGACGCCTCGAAGAAGTATGTCAGATACTCCATGCTCTGTTTGTTTAGCTGAATTAGTTCCTGATTGGTTTTTTGAGCTAGGAGCAACGAGTAATCAAAAGTTTTTGGAGTTGAGGACGGTTGTTTTGGTTTTCCTTCCGGAGCTTTTTGTTTCGGGTTGATTTTTTCGGATGGGTCTTGCTCTAGCTCCTCGGCCTGTTTTATTTTATGCTTATGGTTTGCCAGTAGCATTTGCTGTTTCCTTTGGTAGTTTTCTACCGATTCGTCGATAATATCAGAAACACCCCAGCTAATCATAGGATTAGTTACTTTCCTTTGGATTAAATTTAATATCGCATCACCGACCATTGATCCGATATTACGGGATAGGGAATCACAAATATTCTTTTGCTCGGAATCAGCAGAAGATTTAAACGAACCTTTTAATCTTATATTAGCCCTAGCTGCGGCTTGATTAACTATATTTTCTATTGCCTGTTTTAGATCATCGATTATAGGTTCTATTTTAGAGATGATATCTCCCATAGACCCTATTTTATGACCGACATATAATACCTTACCTATACCATGGAACTCAGAAGGAAGAGCGGATGATGCTTTAAATACTCCTGAGACAAGTTCATTAATGACTTTGGCGTGCTTATGAGTTTTAGTCGCTTTAAATACTGCATTTTGAATTTCTTTTAATATTTGCTGACGCTCGATATTACAATCCGAGCTTAATAATATTGCATTTTTCTCAAGTGCAGATTCTGTTATGCGAGATACCTTTCCTGCAACCCGCTCTTCTAACCCGTCAAGTAAGTTCTCTTTAACTTCTCCTGCTGCCCATTCGGCAATTTTTTCAACGGCAACGGTTTTTGCCATGTGCAATCCTGCAGTTTTTGCAAGCTGAACGATACTTTCTTTAGCTCCTTGCTTGATACTTTCTTTAACTCCTGTTTCAATTGCTTTTTTAGCAGCATGTGCTTTTGAGATTTCCGTAAATTTAACTTCAGCAGCAATTAGGGAGTAATCAAGAGCCTTGCCGCTAAGATATTCATCCAGGTCAATCGCCCTTCCTTTAAATGCCGCCGCCCCTACTTTGTAGGCATCCATTATACCCGATATAAATATTTTACTTCCAATCTCGAATTTACCGCTCATGGTCAGCAAAACTCCTATAGCCATTTGGGCAATACTACATAAAGCTACCACGACACTATCAAACCAGTTCTTTTTTGGTTTATAGGTTTCTACTTCAAATATTTCATTAATTCCTAGAAAATCAATTTCGGCAATATCATCGGGGGTTAAATCCGAGGTTAATTGCCTTTTATCAATAGTAGATTTTACTCTTACTTCCCTCTCCCCTGACTCGGTTATAACCTTTATTGCCGCTTCTATATGTTTGGTAAAACTTTTAAAAAAATCAATTTTAGTAGTAACCTGTTTTAATAGTTCATTACCTTCATTAATTCCGGAGCCTGCTACCGAGATATTCATTGCCGTTAGGTATGAGATAATTTCATTAACCCTGTTAGCGGTTTCCATTAATGATTCTACTGTCTTGTTTTTATAGTTGTCACTATCACTATTAAGGTAGGATTTTGCCATGTAGTAATGTGCCGCAAAACTATAAATATTATCAATATCCATAGTTGCTTTACTTAAGGCGGTGTTAATCGAACCAAACCAAGTTCTTTTCTCATATAAACCGTGCTGGATTACTATGTAGCTAGGATTAGTAAATATACCCTTCTCATACTTTTCCTTGGCATTAACTAGAAACTGATCAATATCGAGAGAGTTTTGACCGGTCTGAAGCCACAATCCAAAATCTTCTATTAACTGTTTAAGTTTACAGTTTTTTATTCTGTATTCACGGTGAGGCAGGTTTTGTTGTATTATGTATTCATCGCCGGTAATAGCCCCTGATAATTTTAGGTAAAACTTACTAAATTTGGCATATATATCATCCTGAGCAAGAAGATTAGGTATTGAATGCTTTATACTATATTTAATAGGCCCCGTGTGGAAGAAGACCCAAAAATGTTGATTTGGATTTTAGAGTTGTTGTGGAGCACCAATTTGCACGTTTCTTGCCCTTAAATATTTATATAATGTTGTTTTAGAAATTCCTAGTTGATCAGCTATATCATCAGTTTTTAGTTCATTTTGTAAATACAGAGCCTCAGCTGTACAAGCAGCTTTCTTAGCTTTTTCAGATAACCCCTTGGGTCTACCGCCCATTCTCCCTCTTGCTCTAGCAGATTTGAGTCCTGCCATGGTTCTCTCACGTATTAAATCTTTTTCAAATTCAGCGAGTGAGGCAAACATATTAAAGATTAGTCTTCCTTGTGCAGATGTTGTGTTTAAAGGATCTTGTATACTAATAATATCAACACCTTTAGCTATTAAATCATTCACCACTTTAATTAGATGATGCAATGACCTACCCATTCGATCAAGTTTCCATACTATTAAAGTATCGCCTTTTTGAATTTCCTCAAGCAGCTTTAACCATTCTGGTCTATCTGCTCTTGCGCCCTTGGCAACTTCATAAAATATTTCCTGATCATCCCTTGACAGGCTATAATTAATTACGCAATGTCCTATTAATTTTAGTAGCTCTGCTGTATATTTAGCATTTGAGAGAACGCCTAGAGGATCTGCAAGAGGTGGAGTTAAAACACACTTGCGCAAACTACCTAGTTTTATGGACGCAAATAACCTTAAACCTTATATAGAACAAGGGATGCAAGACCTAGCGCATCATATAATATATACTGATAAACACAAAACAAATAAAAAGGGATATAAAGCTGAAATATTGACTGCTTGATATAGGTTTTTAATTTATAGCCTGTCAAGGGATGATTGCGTTAAAAAATATTCACAATGTAAAACAGCTGATTATAAGTTCTTAGAACCTTCAATTATTATCGTAATTAAACACACCTATAGTCAATAGAAAAACAAAATTTCAGGCTGTTAAGATACAAAAATCCCAAATCAACATTTTTGGGTCTTCTTCCACACGGACCCGTATAGGTGTTTAGGACTTCTCTTTTTTGTTCTTCGTTAATACTAGGGTCATTATTTGACAGTAGTTTTAGGACTTTTAGATTTTTTTCTACCCTTTCGTTTTGTATTTGTTTTTTTGACATATTAGTAATCCTTTTATTAAAAGTTAAAAATCCTTGACACCGCGCCACAAAATGAAAGCAAAGCTTTCATTTTCTTGAGTTGGATGCGGAGCAATAGGAAAATGTCAATGGGTTTACAGCGTAGCGTCCATTGACATTCTCCTACTTGCGAAGTTATTACTTTTCTTAGTTTCTTTTTTTAACGGCAATGCTTAGGAAACCTCTTGTATTAAGGCTTTAGTGGGTTTTGATTGATAATTGGCGTGTTGTATGCTAATTATTGCTTAAGCTAAATTAACAAACTAATGTGGGATAAATGAATAAAACGGAATTCGTAAAACATATAGCAGAACAGCACCAATGTACTCAGGTAGAAGCTGAGAAAACCATAGACATCTTCACTTCTTCGGTAATTGACGCTATGGGGAAAGGTAATGAAATATCGTTAATCGGCTTTGGTAATTTTAGTGTAAGTAAAGTAGCAGCAAGAAGCGGTCGTAATCCTCGCACTGGTGAGGCACTAGAAATCGCTGCTTATAACCAACCGAAGTTCAAGGTAGGCCAGAAGCTAAAAAGCGCGGTTAATTCAAAATAAATTGGCTGTATAAAACTAAAATTATTACTTAGAACATAAAAATATGAATCACGTAGCAATTAATATCAATCGGGAAGCGAGAAGAATGGGTATGTCTACACCTGAATTTAAGCAATCCTGTAATGAAATGGTTAAACTTGGGCTTCTGAAGGAAATAAGAGACAGAAACGGCAACATCTATTTAAAGCTCTCTACGCCTGACGATTCTATGAATGCTGATTTGGATGAAATGTGTCATCCTCTAAAACTAGTATAATTTCTAAAACTCTATGTTTGAACAAGTATTCTTAAAATTTTGAATTCGTAGGGTTTGCGCTATAGTGATCCGAGACTAAACATAACTCAAACATTTATGCATTTTAATAAAGAACCGTATATATTTGTTATCGGCAATGAAAAAGGTGGAGCTGGAAAAACTACCTGCTCTATGCATTTAATAATTAGCTTGCTAGAGATGGGTTATAAAGTAGCAAGCATTGATACTGATTCACGTCAGCATTCGCTTACTACATATATCGATAATCGCAAGATATATAACAGCAGTAATCCTGATCATCAAGTTGACATGCCATTACATTTTCATTTAAAGGAAGTAATAAACAATTCAAGCAAGGATCAAAATGCAGAAGAAGAACAAGAATTTGAAAAGGTTTTTGCTCTAGCTAAACATGAGGTAGATTACGTAGTAATTGATACTCCGGGAAGTAATACACATTTCTCAAGAATAGCTCATTCATATGCCAATACTGTAATCACACCTATTAATGATAGTTTTCTTGACCTAGATGTTTTGGCAAAAATCAACAGCGATACTCTTGAAATTGAAGAGTCGGCGATTTATGGTCAAATGTTATTCGACCAAAGAACAGAGAGGGCAAAAAGAGATCAAGATTCTATAAATTGGGTTGTTGTGTGTAATAGGTTAAGTAATTTAGGTTCTCACAATAAACTTAACATAGCGAAATGTTTAGATAAGTTATCCAAGATACTATCTTTTCGTATAGTGCCGGGATTTAGTGAAAGAGTAATTTACAGAGAGCTATTCCTACAAGGATTAACTTTACTGGATTTAAAGAAAGCTAATTTTATTAAATCTTTTAGTGTTTCTCATGTTGCCGCAAGACAAGAGTTTAGAAATTTTGTGGACTCTTTAGAACTTAAACATCCACCGACTCTTTGAGATATAATCCTTCTATGGTCTGAGGTTTTTTTAATGAATCGATAGACCATAACAGAAAAAGGTTGAAGAAGCTCCTAAGATTGATTGGAGAATGTGGTACATTATTTAAAAATAAAAGTATAATACATGCCTCAAATAAGATTGACGTTAAAAACAATAAAAGAACTAAAAACACCTCTCTTGCACGATATTAGTAGAAGTTGTGAGTTTTTTGATGATTGGTATTTTGATATATTGCTTGTACACAGAAGAAAGGTATATTTGTTCATGCACCTAGAGACAAAGGTAGCATTTGCCATGCCTAGTTTTGAAATAGGTGGAATAAAGGGAATATTTCAATGTCTTGCAATATTACTGCAAGATTTTTTCTTTAAATACGGAAATACAAGACTTGCCGAAAAAGTTTATCATTCTTTTAACGAAGATAAGCCATACTTTATGAAAAATACTAATAAAAGCATGGTACCATATTCTACTCAATTTAAATGGAGAATATTACATAAAGTTTCTATGGGTTTTGATCTTAATCAAAATCTTTGCGATGTTATAAGTGAAAAATGGCTAAATATTCCAATGAAAAACGCACAGTATACGAGCCCTTTAAGCTTAATGGATAATCTTATTATACAAAACAATTATATTACTTTGAATTAATCGGCAGCGGAGTTCCATGCACTCTAGACACTAGTTTTTAAGTACAACCAAGTAGCATAATAGTTAATGAACATGAAATTTTATATCAAATTACTTCTAATATTTTCAATCGGCATTTCATAATGATAATATGAACCATCGGATACAGCTTCTGAAAATATTGAATACTCTCCTTATTTTCTTTTTTACTTTAAACCTAACCGCATTTGCAAAACCTAAAGAGCATAATATGAACCCTTTATTAACCCACGGTGAACTACCTGATTTTAACGCAATCAAGCCAGAGCATTTTGACCCCGCTATCGATGAATTAATAAAATCTTTTAACAACACGTTAAACAACGTCAATAAGGTAACAAAGCCTGTGTGGACTAATACTATACAAAAGTTAGATGAAGAAGGAGCAAGATTAAGTTTTGCCAGAAACGTTATCGGACATCTTAATGCTGTCAACAATATAGACGAGATACGAAAGGCTTATGAAACAATCTTGCCAAAACTCTCTAATTTTTATACCGACTTAAGCCAAAACAAAGAATTATATACCTTGTATCAAAACCTTAGAAAGAGTGTAGAATTTAACTCTTACAGTGATGCACAAAAAACTACCATAGATAACGCTATCAGAAACTTCAAAGATGCTGGTATAGATTTAAATACAGAGAAGAAGGTTCGCCTTAAAGAAATAAACAATGCCTTAAGTGAGCTTAGTAATAATTTCTCTAAAAACGTAATAGATGCTACACAAAGTTGGTCGTATCATATTGCCGCTGAAAAAGAAGCTCTGCTTGATGGATTACCGAAACATATTATTGATGCAGCTATTGCTAAAGCCAAAACAGATGGCAAAGATGGGTGGATTCTAACTTTAGATTATCCATGCTATGAAGCGGTTATGTCTTACGCTAAAGATCGCGATTTAAGAGAGATATTTTACCGCGCATATAGTACTCGTGCTTCACAGGAAGCAGAAGCAAAGCAATTTGATAACAGTGGTTTAATAGATAAAATTCTAACATTACGGCAAGAGAAAGCTCAGTTAATTGGCTATAAAAACTATGCTGAATATTCCCTCTCCCCCAAGATGGCCGATACAACTAAAGAAGTAATGGATTTTTTGACAGATCTTGCTGATCGCTCAAAGCCGCAAGGTATTAGAGAGATTGCAAGTCTTAAGCCGTTTGCACAAGAACGTGACGGTATCACTAATTTTTCACCGTGGGATTATAGCTATTACTCAACTTATTATAAAAAAATACATTTCAACTTTTCTGAAGAAGATTTAAGACCGTATTTTCCAGAAGATAAGGTTTTTAAAGGTTTATTTGATTTAGTGCATCGCTTATATGAGATTAAAATCAAGGAAGTAAAGGATTTTAGCAAATGGAGCGAATCTGTCAGATTATTTGAAATCTACGATAATAAACAGAATTTACAAGGCAAGTTTTACGTTGATTTGTTTACTAGAAATGCTAAGCAAAGCGGTGCTTGGCAGTCTGGTCTTGCCTCAAGAATGAAGCATAGCGGTGTAATACAAACACCCGTTGCTTTCTTGGTAACCAATTTTCCTCCATCAAATGGCGGTAAGTCAGCTCTGCTTTCTCATAACGAGATTAAAACTTTGTTCCATGAATTTGGACACATGCTACACCATACGCTTACAATGGTTGATTACCCTAGTGTAGCAGGAACAAATGTACCATGGGACGCTGTAGAATTACCAAGTCAATTTATGGAAAATTGGACTTATGTGCGGGAAGTTGTTGAATCTATGTCAGAGCATATTGAAACTGGTAAAGCTCTGCCTAAAGCTGAGTTCGATAAATTAATTGCGGTTAAAAATTATAATTCCGCAATAACAATGCTAAGACAACTAGAGTTTGCTTTATTTGATTTTAGAATTCACATGCGCGAAAGTAAGGATTCAGAAAAAACAGTCGGACAAGTGCTAGATGACGTTAGGAGCGAAGTGTCCGTATTACCATCTCCTAGCTACAATCGTTTCCAAAATAGTTTCTCACATATTTTTGCGGGTGGTTACGCTAGCGGTTATTATAGCTATAAATGGGCTGAGGTGCTATCTAGCGATGCGTTTAGCAAGTTTGAAGAAGACGGAATGTGGCATAAAGAAACGGGACAATTATTCCTAAAAAGTATATTAGAACAAGGCGGGTCTCGCAAACCTATCGATTTGTTTGTAGAATTCCGAGGGAGAGAGCCAAAAATAGATGCTTTGCTTAAACATAGCGGGATAGAGTAATGATCTTGATGTTACAAGTGGCAGTAATAGGTCAATACGATATAATCACCGAGTTATAAAATATTAATGAAACATCAAAACGATAAGGAGTATTTATCAGGTACTATCGAGAGAGTTACCTATCATAATGCAGATAACGGTTTTTGTGTAATCCGCGTCAAGGTTAAAGGTCATAAAGACTTAGTAACCGTTACCGGTAATGCCCCTTCTGTTTCCGCCGGAGAATATATCAAATGTAGCGGTATCTGGCATAATGATCGTAATCACGGCAAGCAATTCAAAGCTGATTTTCTAAAGTCTCTACCTCCGGAGACGTTAGAAGGCATCGAAAGGTATCTCGGCTCCGGTTTAATTAAAGGCATAGGAGCACATTTTGCAAAAAGGTTAGTATCGGCATTCGGCGATAAAGTATTTGAGGTTATTGAAAACAAACCCGATCTTTTATCAACCGTAGAAGGTATAGGTAAAATCAGAGCGCAAAGTATTTGCAGCAACTGGCAAGATCAAAAGATTATCCGTGAAATCATGGTTTTTCTTCAGTCTCATGGGGTAGGAACTACTAGAGCTACTAGAATCTATAAGACATATGGTGAGAAAGCAATTGAAGTAGTATCGCAAAATCCATATCAACTGGCCAAAGATATAAGAGGAATAGGTTTTGTTTCGGCTGATATGATTGCTGGTAATTTAGGCATAGCTAAGGATTCTTTAGTAAGAGCAAGAGCCGGTGTAGCGCATGTTCTGCTTGAGGCAACTTCTGACGGGCATTGCGGCTTGCCTAAGGAAATACTCATACAAAATAGCGCGAAATTACTTGAGATCGAGAAAGATTTAATTGAACTAGCCATAACAGAAGAAATAAAGTTAAAATCATTGGTTCTTGATACTTTAAATAATATCGATACTGTTTTTTTAGCCAGTTATTATGTCTATGAAAAAAATATAGCCAAAATATTACTTAATTTAGCTAAATCTCCCGTGTTGTGGGACAAAACCGACACAACTACAATTATACCTTTGGTAGAAAAGGAGCTTAATATTACTCTTGCAGAGAGTCAGAAACTAGCAATAGATAAAGCATTAGATAATAGGTTAATGGTAATTACTGGCGGTCCGGGTACAGGAAAGACTACTTTGGTAAATAGCCTACTTAAAACATTGGCGGCAAAAAAGTTAAATATTAAATTATGCGCTCCGACAGGTAGAGCTGCCAAGCGTCTCAGCGAGAGTACTGGGCTAGAAGCCACAACCATACATAGGCTGCTTGAAATTGACCCGACTTACGGCGGTTTTAAACGCAATGAAGAATCTCCTCTCTCATGTGATTACCTAGTAATAGACGAAAGCTCAATGGTAGATGTGCCTTTATTCTATTCTTTGTTAAAAGCCCTACCCCTACATTCGGCATTGCTGCTAGTAGGTGACGTAGATCAATTACCCTCAGTCGGTGCGGGGCAGGTTTTAAAAGATATTATCAGTTCTAAAGTTATTTCAACGGTTCAATTAACCGAGATATTTAGACAAGCGGCAACAAGCAATATTATTACTAATGCTCACCGCGTAAATCATGGAATATTACCGAATATGCAAGCTTCTCGAGAAGAATCCGATTTTTACTTTGTAGAAGCAGAGCACGGTGATGATATCATCAATAAAATCATTACCATGATAAAGGACAGGATTCCAAAAAAGTTTAATCTAAATCCTGTACAGGATATTCAATTATTATGTCCTATGCAAAGAGGCGGAGCCGGAGCTAGGTCTCTTAATATTGAATTACAAAAAGTTTTAAACCCTAATCATACCAACGGTATAGTCAAATTTGGTCAGATCTTTGCCGTGGGCGATAAAATCATGCAAACAGAAAATAATTACGACAAAGAGGTTTATAATGGAGACATCGGTATTATCAAGGCTATTAACGAACAAGATCAAGAAATAATAATCAACTTTTATAATCGAGACGTAAATTATGATTACACCGATCTTGATCAAATCACCCTAGCCTACGCAACCACCATTCATAAGTCTCAAGGTTCGGAATATCCAGCGGTTATTATTCCGATTACCATGCAAAGCTACATGATGCTAAGGCGCAATCTTATCTATACCGCTATTACAAGAGGTAAGAAACTGGTTGTAATTATCGGTCAAAAGAAAGCATTAGCAATAGCGGTAAAAGATAATACTAGTTCGCATCGATATTCAAAATTACGGGAATGGTTAGTGGCTTGATAATGAACCAAATTTCTAACTATATAGCAAAGGCTTGTATGGCCTATAGCGGTATATATGCTAACGCTGATTACTTTTGTTAAAATGTGTGCTATAGTAAATTCACAAAGATACAAGAGGTAACATGATAAACAAAATAGTCGATAACAAACTATATATTTGTAGCACCTTATTGTTGTGCGCCCTCACCTATTTACTAAATTTTTGCACTGCAATATATCAATGCGCTCTGATATTTACTCTTATTGCTATCACGGCTAATGCAATAACATTTACTTACGGTAAATCAAAGAGCTTAAAGGGAATAGCTTTTGCTATAGTAATAAACTTTGCTCTACTTCTGCATCTACCTTACTATATTGGCGGTAAAATAGTAAACGGCTTAGTTTTTGCCTCATTCTTATCATTAATGATATCAATGTACTGGTCGAATTCTGTTTTTCAAAAACTAACAAGCAAATTTAGTATTGCAATATCCAATGCTCTGTCGCTAGTCGTAGCTTCTATAATAGACGGGTTTATCATGGGCTTATTCTTTATTCTCAACAACCAATTTTCTTACTCAAGAGTTCTAGATATTTTTAGCAGAGAATTATCGTATAAAATGCTGTATGGATTTGTAGCTTCTACTATTATATTTGTTGTTTTAAAAATGTTTAAAACAAATAATTTAAATCACAACTTAAACAAATAATTACCTATGATGAGCGAAGTAATAGAAGCTGAAAAACTAAAACAAATAATAAATAAAATTGAAACCATAGAAGAAGAAAGAACAGAATCTGCCGAGCTTTTAAAAGACGCCTTTAATGAGGCTAAATCAATGGGTTTTGACGTTAAAATAATTAAACATGTGCTAAAACTTAGAAAAAAAGACAAAGATGCTTTAGCCGAAGAGGATAGTCTAATTGACCTATATCGTGGTGCATTAAATATTTAGGCATAACACGAGGCTACCTAACTCATAAAATATTTATGCTCTTCTCAGAGATTTTGTAACTTTAATGTTTTTATGTTATAATGGCACTTAAACATAAGTAACCCAACATAAAATATATTAAGATAAAATAAGGTAAACCTCATGAGCGATTTAATTTCCTTCGATTATGCCATCAAGTACCTTCTCAAAAACAAAGGAGATTATGACATAGTCGAAGGATTTATTTCTGCTTTAATAAGCTCTTGCGGTTATAAGCCTATAAAGATTAAAGCATTACTTGAATCTGCAAGTAACAAAGAATCTAAGGAATTAAAATCAAGTATAGCTGATCTTGTAGTAGAAGACGAAACGGGTACAAAATATATCGTAGAAATAGACCGTTCTTATACTAGTCTGTTTTTACACAAAGCTTGTTTTAATAGCTCAAGGCTAATAGTAGATTCTATCTCCAGTAATGATGATTATTCTACTATCAAGAAGATTATACATATTAACTTACTATATTTTCCGTTCGGTAATATCAAAGCTCCTCTTCATTATGCTAAAACAGTTTTTCATGAAATAGATAAAGAGCATCCTCAAAACTTACATATCGCAGATATGGGTATGAAGTTTTTTGATGCGCATAACATTTTCCCTGAATATTTTGTAATATCCGTTCCTTTATTTAACGATGTTATTAAAGACGAACTAGACGAATGGCTCTATATGATGAAACATTCGGAAGTAAAGGCAGAGTTTAAATCTCCTTATATGAAGAAAGTAGCCGATAGACTAAGCGTCTTAAAAATGACTCCTGCCGAAAGGAAGGAATATACCGCTTACCGCAATGAATCCCTAAAAGAAAGGGATTATATCGTGTCTGCCGAGGAAAAAGGCATTGAGATCGGCAAGGCCGAAGGTATTGAAATTGGGGAAGCTAGAGGTAAGGCTGAGGAAAAAATTGAAATTGCTAAAGCTATGTTACTAGACGGAGATTCAGCTGAAAAAATAGCCAAAATTACAGGTTTATCTATTTTAGAAATTCAAAAACTCAAATCTTAATTAACTATGGCGCGATTTTTTTCTTCTTTCAATATTTTGTACACCGTAGCGCGGCTTATTCCCATTTCTTTGGCAAGAGCAGTGCCTATAATACCTTTCTCTTTGTACTTCAGTAATTTATCGCGATCAATCTTACGCTTACGACCGAATTTTATACCTTTTGTTTTTGCTACAATTCTTCCTTCATTAGTACGCTCCAATATTCTAAGGCGTTCTGATTCCGCAACGGCAGATAAAATAGTAATTACCATTTTGCCTGTAGCACCTTCAGTGCTTATGCCGTCATCTAAAAAACGTAAACCTACATGCATTTTATCAAATCGGTTGATAAGATTTATCATGTCCGCAGTATCTCTGCCTAATCTATCTAGTTTGGTAACTAAAACTACATCGCCCTCTTCTACTTTGACTAATAATGAATTAAGCCCAGGTCTATCAATATTACTGCCGGTGGATTTATCAAAAAATATCCTTGATTCTTTTACTCCGGCATTTTTTAATACTTGTTTTTGTATTTCTAATGATTGTTGCGAGGTTGATACCCGTGCATAACCAAAAAACCTCATTTACACCTCTAAAACCGTCTATTAAATCGAAAAGTAGACTATGTTGTCTACTATATACTGATTTGCGATTTAGTACACAGATTTTTTGAGTAGTTTTTGACTGTCTATTATGTTATAAATTAAAAGATACTTAGTTGTCATTTTACAAGTTTCTCTTTTTCCACCATTCGTCAGTTCTTAATTCTTCCGGAACTTTTAATTCGTCCCAACGACCGTTTTTGTTGAAGAGATCCTTGATTGTCATCCCATATTCATTTTTTAAAATTTCTTCCCATTCATCCCCTAAAGTTTTAGGCAATTTTTTTCCGCACCATGGACAATACATTAAAGAAAGACGTGCTCCATGACTTTCGCCATTATCATATCGGATGACAAAACGATAACTCCTTGTATCAGGGTTATATTCTACAAGAGACAATTCATCTGTAAATTGTAACTAACTATTGACCCACCTAGAGCAAAAATTGTAATTAAAATTGACCCACCTAAATAAGTAACCATACCTTTAAAAAGTTAATATTTTAAATAAT
>Ga0315905_10003620_pt1 | contig 15906 bp, 11 predicted proteins | sample LakEriMetagenome_5_FD_203522 | JGI IMG/M metagenome (GOLD analysis project Ga0315905, IMG submission 203522) | Freshwater fungal communities from buoy surface, Lake Erie, Ohio, United States - Buoy 4 MA121 | ecosystem: Environmental > Aquatic > Freshwater > Lake | place: USA: Lake Erie, Ohio... | reverse complement strand
TACCCTTAGCAATTCCAGGGGCGTTACTGTTAATCCTATCAGGGGTTCCTGAAACTTGGTCAAACCCTGTGACTGTAACAACCCTAGAAGGAGCGAATCAAGTGATTGCATTGGGCCCCGTTGCTCACTTTGAAATTATTAAACAATTAGGGGAAAACGGAGGAGGATTTTTTGGTGTTAATTCGGCCCATCCTTTTGAAAATCCCAATGGTTTTTCTAATTTATTGCAAACCGTTGCCATGTTAAGCATCCCAACTTCTCTGATCTATACCTACGGAATTTTTGCCAATAATAAACGTCAGGCTTGGTTAATTTTTAGCATGGTTTTAGCGATGTTTTTAGGGTTGATCGGGATGACGGCGATCGCCGAGTTTCAAGGCAATCCTACAGTTAATGCTCTATTAGAAACTACCCAAGCCAATTTAGAAGGTAAAGAAGTGCGATTCGGTTGGGCACAGACCGCATTATTTGCCATTACGACCACTGGAACCATGTGCGGTGCGGTTAATGGAATGTTAGATTCTTTGATGCCTGCGGGGGGATTTAGCACGCTTTTAAACTTGTTTTTACAGGTGATTTGGGGAGGACAAGGAACGGGAACGGCTTATTTGTTTATCTACTTAATTTTAGCGGTCTTTTTAACGGGTTTAATGGTGGGCAGAACCCCGGAATTTTTAGGTCGTAAAATTGAAAAACCAGAGATTGTCTTAGCCAGTGTTGTTTTATTAATTCATCCCATTGCTGTTTTAATCCCTGCGGCGATCGCCTTAACATTTCCTGAACAATTAGCAGGCATTAGTAATCCAGGCTTCCATGGACTTTCCCAGGTGGTTTATGAATATGCTTCGGCTTCTGCCAACAATGGTTCAGGCCTAGAAGGATTAGGAGACAATACCCTCTGGTGGAATCTCAGCACTTGTTTTAGTCTGCTTTTGGGGCGATATATTCCCATTATTGCCTTATTACTTTTGGCCGATAATTTATCACGCAAACAACCCGTTCCCGTAACCACAGGAACCCTACGAACTGAAACCATTTTATTTACCAGTGTTACCGCAGGGGTGATTTTAATTTTAGGGGCTTTAACCTTTTTTCCTGTTCTTGTTTTAGGCCCTATTGCCGAAGCCTTTACCTTGAAATAAATTAAATAATAACCATGAAAAAACTATTGCGATCGCAACGAAAACATACACCCAAAGCCAAAACCAAAGGATTATACCTGCGGGCTATTCAACAATCTTTTGTCAAACTCGATCCCCGCCTTGCCATTAAAAATCCTGTCATGTTTATGGTCTGGATTGGCACTATTATTACCCTTTTAGTCACGATTAATCCTGAATTATTTGGGGATGCTCCAAGCAAAAATCAACAGTTATTTAACGGCACCATTACCCTGATTTTATTGTTTACCGTTCTCTTTGCCAACTTTGCTGAAGCCTTTGCTGAAGGTCGAGGAAAAGCCCAAGCTGATGCCCTCAGAGCCACAAAAAGCGATACCATTGCCCGCAAAATTTTACCCGATGGTTCCACTGAAGAAGTGAATTCTACCAGTTTAAAAAGAGGCGATCAAATTCAAGTCATTGCGGGGGATATGATCCCAGCCGATGGCGAAGTGATTGGAGGCATGGCAACAGTGGATGAATCAGCTATTACAGGGGAATCGGCTCCCGTTTTAAAACAGCCTGGCACCGATATTGCCAGTTCAGTCACGGGGGGAACGCGCATTCTTTCTGATGAATTATTGATTCGTGTCACAGCCGATCCCGGCAAAGGGTTTATTGACCGCATGATTTCCCTCGTGGAGGGAGCCGAGCGCAGTAAAACCCCCAATGAAATTGCCTTAACCGTTTTATTAGCCGTATTAAGCGAAGTTTTTTTAATTGTGATTGCCACCCTACCGGCGATCGCCAATTATGTCAAAAGTCCTGTCAGTATTGCCGTGTTAATTGCCTTATTGGTGGCTCTAATTCCAACTACCATTGGCGGTTTATTAAGTGCGATCGGTATAGCGGGCATGGATCGTGTTGCCCAATTTAATGTGATTGCCACGTCAGGCAGAGCCGTTGAAGCCTGTGGCGATGTTAACACTTTAGTTTTAGATAAAACAGGAACGATTACTTTAGGAAATCGCCTAGCAGAAGAATTTATTCCCGTCAATAATTACTCCTTAGAAGCAGTTGCCCAGGTGGCTTTAACATCCAGTATTTTTGATGAAACCCCCGAAGGTCGTTCGGTGATTACTTTAGCGGAAACATTAGGGGCAAAAATTAATTTTGATCCCAGCACAGCTACAGGGCTTGAATTTTCAGCTCGTACTCGTATGAGTGGTATTGATTTAGCCGATGGCCAGGAAATTCGTAAGGGAGCCGTTGATGCCATTAAGGGTTTTGTCCGTTCAAGAGGGGGTCAAATTCCAGAGGATTTAGATATTGCCTATGAACGAGTTTCCCGTTTGGGAGGAACTCCCCTAGCGGTGTGCCAAGGTGCAAATATTTATGGCGTAATTTATCTCAAAGATATTATTAAACCAGGCATTAAAGAGCGATTTAATCAATTACGACGCATGGGAATTAGTACCATTATGCTCACAGGAGATAATCGCATTACCGCCTCCGTAATTGCCCAAGAAGCGGGGGTAGATGACTTTATTGCTGAGGCTACCCCAGAGGATAAAATTGAAGTTATTCGTTCCGAACAAGCCAAGGGAAAATTAGTCGCCATGACGGGGGATGGAACCAATGATGCCCCTGCTTTAGCCCAAGCCAATGTGGGGGTTGCGATGAATTCGGGAACCCAAGCAGCCAAGGAAGCCGCCAATATGGTGGACTTAGATTCTGACCCAACAAAATTAATTGACATTGTCACTATTGGTAAGCAATTACTGATTACTCGCGGAGCCTTAACCACCTTTTCGATCGCCAATGATATTGCTAAATATTTTGCGATTATTCCCGCCATGTTTGCCAGTGTGGGTATTGAAAGGTTAAATATCATGGGATTAGGGAGTTCTCAATCGGCAATTCTCTCGGCTTTAATTTACAATGCCTTAATTATTCCCGCGTTAATTCCCTTAGCGTTAAAAGGAGTAAAATTTCGACCTTTAACGGCTGATCAATTACTACAACGGAATATTTTAATCTATGGTTTAGGAGGAGTAATCGCGCCCTTTATTGCCATTAAAATGATTGATCTATTAGTAACTTCTGTGGGGTTAGTTTAACAACCATGAAAACAACTTTTTCTCAACCGACCACCAGGCTACACTTTAAAAAAATTCCGCTTTATTGTCTAGGAATTTTAGTCCTCAATTTGCTTCTCTCTCCCCTCGTTCAGGCCTCCACAGGCGGATTAATCTCGCGGGGTCAATCCTATGCTTTGGGGTTATTGGGCCTAGTTACCTTCAGTCTATTTATTTATCTTTTTGTCGTTATTTTTCAGCCAGAGAAATTTTAAAATGAGTCAAGTCAGAGAATTTTCTAAAGCGATTCGAGCTACCGCTTCATTATGGATGATTACAGTCGTTGTTTATCCCTTAGTTATCTGGATCATTGGTCAGGTCATTTTTCCGTTTCAAGCTAACGGTAGCATCATTAAAAATGCCCAGGGAACTCCTATGGCTTCGGCTTTAATTGGCCAACCTTTTAACGGCGCACCGCGTAGCGGATCTCTGCGAGATCGCTACTTTTGGAGTCGTCCCAGTGTGGTGGATTACAGCACGGGTAACACGGCTGGTATTACAGGAGTTTCAGGAGCCAGTAATCTTGCGCCGAGTAATCCTGCTTTAAAAGAACGCATTGAAAATGAGGTTAAAAAATTGCAACAAGCTAATATTCAACCCACTGCTGATTTAATTTACACATCTGGCTCTGGTTTAGACCCTCATATCAGTTTAGAAGCCGCCAAAAATCAAATTAATCGCATTGCCCAAGCTCGTAAACTTGATACCAATCAAGTCAAGTTATTAATTACTCAAGCCACGGAAAGTCGATTTTTAGGCATTTTTGGTGAACCAGGCGTAAACGTTGTTAAATTAAATTTAGCCCTTGATCAACTTAACAAATAATGATAGTGGAGCGACGAGGACGACATAAAATTTTTATTGGCATGGCTCCTGGCGTAGGTAAAACCTACAAAATGTTAGAGGAAGGAAAACGCCTCAAACAACAGGGTATTGATGTGATCATTGGACTATTAGAAACCCATGGCCGTCAAGAAACCCTCAACCAATCCCAGGGATTAGAAATGCTTCCCCGCAAAGGTTTTTTTAAAAAAGAATTAACCCTGTGGGAGATGGATACCCAAGCGATTATTACCCGCTCTCCTCAGTTAGTTTTAATTGATGAATTAGCTCATACCAATATTCCTGGCTCCCTTCATCAAAAACGTTATCAAGATGTGGAAGAAATTTTATCCCAAGGCATTGATGTCTATTCCACTGTCAATATTCAACATCTCGAAAGTTTAAATGATTTAGTGGCTAGAATCACCGGAGTTGTTGTTCGAGAACGGATTCCTGATCGTCTATTAGAAGAGGCTGATGAGGTGATTTTAGTAGATGTCACTGCCGAAACCCTAGAAGAAAGATTACGGGATGGGAAAATTTATGCCCCCGAAAAAATTCAACAATCCCTAACTAACTTTTTTCAACGCCGTAATTTAATTGCCTTACGAGAATTGGCTTTACGAGAAGTCGCTGATACCGTCGAAGAAGAAGGGGAAGCGAACTTAGTTAATCAAACCTTTCCTATTCAAGAACGGGTTTTAGTTTGCATCTCTACCTATCCCCATTCTCTGCGATTACTGCGGCGGGGAGCCAGGTTAGCTAATTACATGAACGCCCCTTTATTTGTGCTTTTTATTGAAGATCCCGACCGCTTTTTAAACAAAACTGAAACCCTACATATTGAAACCTGTGAACAACTCTGTCAGGAATTTGGGGGACAGTTTCTTCGAGTTACGAGTCAAAAAGTGCCAGAGGCGATCGCCAAAACCGCCGAAGATCATAAAATTACTCAAATTGTGATCGGAGAAAGTCGCCAATCCTATTGGAAACACTTTTTCAAGGGATCTTTTACCCAAAAAGTGATTCGGTTAATTTGGCAAAAACAAATTGATTTACATATTATTGCCACAGAAAAATAGCCCAAATTAAATTAATTAATAATACGCAGGTATTAATAAAGAGTTTTGTGCCGCGACAAAGTATGAAGCATTTTAAACATTTTGCGCCAAATCTTGGCGATCGCCTTAGTATGCAGATCTAGACCGCTGCATTTACCTCTGACCTTCTCCTATGACCATCGCTGCACCTGAAACAACGCTGCAATCCGACAAGACGCAAACCACCACTCCGCCGAAACGTATCGGTGTGCCCTGTGAGTCCTTTGACCAAGAATGCCGAGTTGCTGTCACGCCGGATACGGCCAAGAAATTGCAAAAACTGGGTTTTGATGTCCTGCTAGAAACCGGGGCGGGGGCTAAGGCCGATTTTGCAGATCGCCTCTATGAAGAAATCGGTTGTCAAATTGTCGGCGATCGCCAAGGGGTGTTTGACCAAGCCGATATTATTCTCAAAGTCCGTCCCCCTTCCCCCACCGAAGTCAACGAATTACCCAGCGGCAAAACCCTGATCAGTTTTATTTGGCCCGCCCAAAATGGGGAACTACTCGAACAATTAGCGGCAAAAAATATTACCGTTTTGGCGATGGATGCGGTACCCCGAATTAGCCGGGCGCAAAAACTCGATGCCCTCAGTTCCATGGCCAACATTGCCGGGTATCGCGCCATTATTGAGGCGGCCAATCGCTTTGGACGTTTTTTTACCGGCCAAATTACCGCCGCAGGCAAAGTTCCCCCTGCCAAAGTTTTGGTGATTGGGGCTGGGGTGGCAGGATTAGCGGCGATCGGCACTGCCAAAAGTTTAGGGGCGATCGTGCGGGCCTTTGATACCCGACCTGTGGTCAAAGAGCAGGTGGAAAGTTTAGGCGGCGAATTCTTGTTATTGGAATTTGAAGAAGATGGCACGGGTCAAGGCGGCTATGCCAAAACCATGAGTGCAGAATTTATCGCGGCAGAAATGGCCTTATTTGCCGACCAGGCTAAAGACGTGGATATTATTGTCACCACTGCCTTAATCCCCGGCAAACCTGCCCCGAAATTAATTACCGAGCCCATGGTGAAAAGTATGCGGGCCGGATCGGTGATTGTGGACTTGGCCGCAGAACAGGGCGGTAATTGTGAAGTAACCCAACCCGGCGAAGTCTGCCAATACGACGGCGTCACCATTGTCGGTTATACCGATTTACCCAGTCGCATGGCCAGCCAGTCCAGTCAACTCTACGGTACGAACCTCTGGCACTTACTCAAAGACATGGGCGGCTCAGAAACCTTTCAAGTCAACGTGGAAGATGAAGTCATTCGCGGCGCTTTAGTGTCCCACGAGGGCAAAATCACCTGGCCACCGCCCAAAGTTACGCCTCCCTCTCCTCCCCAACCCCAAACCCCAGCGGCAACGGTGGTGGAAGCAGCTCCGAAAAAAGCGGAAAAATCCGGCTCGTCCAATCTGATCTGGTTAGTTTTGGCCGCCATCGCCTTGGTCGGCATTGGTATTGGTGCTCCAAGTTCTTTTCTGTCCCATTTGACAGTATTCGTTTTAGCGGTGGTGGTGGGCTGGCAATTAATTTGGAATGTGGCTCCGGCCTTGCATACCCCGTTAATGAGTGTGACCAATGCCATCAGCGGCATTATCATTGTCGGCGGCATGTTACAGATTTCTGGCCCATTAAATTCCCCGACAACCATCCTAGGGGCGATCGCCATTTTGGTAGGAACGATTAACATTGCTGGGGGCTTTTTAGTTACCCAACGAATGCTGAAAATGTTCAGAAAATAGAGTTAACGGCCCAATGTAACCCGAAACATTAATCCATTAATCATTGATGATCATTTTGTAAGCATGGCTAGAAAATCAAAAGAATTTCAGAAATTATTCCAGGCAGAAAGCGTTCCCCAGGAGGCCAGAGTTCAACGCTCAACCCCTCAATCCGTCCGCAAGAAGGAATTGGCTGCCCATGAACGTTTTAAAAAGCGGGTTGAAAGTAACCAGAAAGACAAGCAGGTGGTTTTAGCCCCAAAACCCAAAGGCATGAAAAAACTGTCGGAGGTTTTACAGGAATTCATCGAACCCTATGTTGATGATGAAGATACTTATGAAGAAAGATTTGAACTTTTGGAAGATGCAATCATCGTCTGGAATGCGTCATTACTACCGGAAGAAAAACGGCAAGGATTTATAGAGGAATTCTTCGATTTAACTGCTGACCCCCTGGATAAAGAGGACGTCGCCATCACGAATATTCTCAAACTTTTCATCAAAGAACTGATGGATCGAAAACTAGAACTCTACGCCAATGACAATCGCTTTATTAAAGATTTTCAACTGACTGAACATGAATTAGGATTTCATCTCTCAGTCGCTTATTCCTTACATTGACCATTCAAAATATTCCAGGGTTTCCTGATTATCATCCACAACAATCATGCTAATTTCTAACAGTTTACAAACGGTGGCTTATATTACTGCCAGTGTCTTATTCATTTCCAGTCTCGGTGGGCTAGCCAATCAAGAAACCGCCCGTAAAGGCAATTTATATGGCATTGCCGGCATGGCGATCGCCTTTGTGGCCACTGCCTTAGGGGGAAATTTCACAGGTTATACCACCCTTTTAGGGGCAATTTTACCCGCCGTTTTAATTGGCTCTTTTCTGGCGTCACGGGTTGCCATGACCTCCATGCCGGAATTGGTGGCGATTTTACACAGTTTTGTCGGTTTAGCCGCTGTCTTAGTCGGTATTGCCAATTACCTCGCCCCAGAAACCGGGTTAACGGGGTCAGAAGCCTTTATTCACCAAATTGAAATTTATCTGGGGGTCTTCATCGGGGCAGTGACCTTTACGGGATCAATTATTGCTTTTGGCAAACTCCGCGCCATTATTAGCAGCAAACCGTTAATGTTGCCCGCCCGCCATTTGTTGAATATTTCTCTACTGGTGGCCACGGTGGTGTTTGGGGTGCAGTTTATGCAACTGGATAGTCCCCAGGGTTTAACGCCCTTGCTGATCATGACAGGCATTGCTGGAGTACTAGGGCTGCATCTCGTGGCGGCGATCGGGGGAGCAGATATGCCGGTGGTCATTTCCATGCTCAACAGTTATTCGGGTTGGGCAGCGGCCGCCGCAGGTTTCATGCTCTCCAATGATTTGTTGATTATCACCGGGGCGTTAGTGGGGAGTAGTGGCGCAATTTTGAGTTACATCATGTGTAAAGCCATGAACCGTTCCTTTATTAGTGTCATTCTGGGCGGTTTTGGGGAAGGCAGTTCTGCGTCCAAAGGGGAAGCCCAGGTCATTACTGGCACAGCGACCAGTACCACGGTAGAAGACGTTGCCGAAGCGTTACTTGACGCCCAAAGTGTGATTATTACCCCCGGTTACGGCATGGCAGTGGCCCAAGCTCAGCACCCCGTTGCCGAAATCACTAAATTGCTCAAAGCCCAAGGCACAAACGTTCGTTTTGGTATTCACCCCGTGGCGGGACGTTTACCCGGTCACATGAATGTGTTACTTGCCGAAGCTAATGTGCCCTACGACATTGTTTTAGAAATGGATGAAATCAACGAAGATTTTCCTGAAACCGATGTGGTGTTGGTCATTGGGGCTAATGATACGGTTAACCCCAGCGCTATGGAAGATCCCAACAGCCCGATCGCCGGCATGCCTGTTTTAGAGGTGTGGAAAGCCAAGCAAGTAGTGGTGATGAAACGCAGTATGGCGTCGGGTTATGCGGGGGTAGAAAATCCCTTGTTTTATAAGGAAAATACCCAGATGTTGTTCGGCGATGCCAAGAAAAATGTGGATGCCATTTTGACCCAATTACGGGCGATGGAAGAAAGCAACACCGAACAAAAAGTCTTGGTTAATGCTTAAACAAAGCTAAACAAAGGCGATCGCCGTTCTTCCTTTTTTTAGGTTGATGGCGATCGCCAGGATAAATCAAAGTAAATTGTCGCTAACCAAGGTAAGGCAGATGACTGTTTATTTTCTTAAAAAATAATGACAAGTCTTGCCTTTATTTCCCTAAAATATTCGCGCAATTGTGATGGTCTAATGAACGATATTATTTTTTTAATTGAAACTGACCCTGATGGCGGTTATGTAGCAACGGCAGTAGGAGAATCGATTGTCACCCAAGGTGAAACCCTGGAAGAAGTACGAGCAATGATTCGAGATGCGGTACATTGCCATTTTGATGAAGGTAAAGTACCAGAGGTGATTCGTCTACAGTTCATCCGGGAAGAAATTTTGGCGATATGAAACTACCGCGAGATATCACTGGAAAAATACTGGCAAAAAACTAGTGAAATTCGGCTACCAAATCGAGCGACAAACAGGCAGCCATTTGCGTTTAAAGACGAAAAATAACGGTATTCACTTCATTACTGTACCCAATCATAGTCCGATTAAGGTGGGAACGTTAAATGCAATTTTGAAAGAAATTTGTGACCATTTCGATATTGATCGAGATTCGTTAATCGAACATTTATTTTGACTGATTTATTGAGCTTCCTTGTTAATTTGTGTCCCCCAGTTAAGGGGGATTTTTTGTTGCCAGTTAACTAATGGCTGCTGTTACGATCGCCTCGGCCTCGGTAAAGATAGCCTGTAAATGGGCTTCATCCTTAAAGCTTTCGGCATAAATTTTATAAACGTTTTCTGTCCCCGATGGCCGGGCCGCAAACCAACCGGAATCCGTGGTCACTTTCAGTCCGCCGATCGCCGCTTGATTGCCGGGGGCTTTGGTCATTTTGGCGGTAATCGTGTCCCCTGCTAGGGTGGCGGCCGTTACGGCTTCGGGGGAAAGTTGGCTGAGTTTGGCTTTTTGTTCGGGGGTTGCCGGCGCATCCTGACGTTGATAAATGGGATTACCCAATTTGGCGGTTAAATCTTGGTAATGGCGGCCGGGATCTTTGCCAGTTTTGGCCGTAATTTCGGCGGCCAGTAAATCCATAATGATGCCGTCCTTATCCGTTGTCCAAACCGTGCCATTTTTCTTCAAAAACGAGGCTCCGGCACTTTCTTCGCCCCCAAAACCAAACGATCCATCCAATAAGCCATTGACAAACCATTTAAAGCCCACCGGCACTTCATAGACCTTGCGGTTAATTTCTGCTCCCACTCGGTCAATCATGCTGCTGCTGACCAAGGTTTTGCCGATCGCCGACAGCCCTGACCATTGTTCGCGGTGACTGAATAAATACCAAATAGCTACGGACAGGAAATGATTGGGATTCATCAAACCAACGCTAGGGGTGACAATACCATGGCGATCGGAATCGGTGTCATTACCAAAAGCAATATCGTAATCATCTTTAATTTTCACCAAACTGGCCATGGCGTAGGGCGACGAACAATCCATGCGAATTTTGCCGTCCCAATCCAGGGTCATAAATTTAAAGGTCGGATCAACCCCCGGATTAATTAAGGTGATGTCGAGGCCATACTTCGCGGCGATCGGCTCCCAATAACCCACATTCGATCCACCCAACGGATCAACTCCTAACCGTAACCCCGCCGCCCGAATCGACTCCATATCGATAATTTGATCTAAATCGTTCACATAGGGGGTAACAAAATCATGTTCGTGGGTCGTCGCAACCTGTAAAGCCTGAGCATAATCAATTCGTTTCACCCCTTGGTTACCGTTTTTGAGCAACTCATTAGCCCGATTTTGAATCCATTTAGTCGCCTCCGGTTCAGCGGGGCCACCGGACGGAGGATTATATTTGAAACCCCCATCGGCGGGGGGATTGTGGGACGGGGTGATAATAATGCCATCGGCTAGGGCTTCACTGCGCCCTTGGTTATAGCTCAAAATTGCGTAGGAAACCGCCGGAGTCGGGGTAAAACGGGTTAAATCCGTCGCTGTGGTCAAGAAAACGTCAACTTGATTCGCTGCCAGCACTTCTAACGCCGTTTTTTGCGCCGGTTCAGACAGAGCGTGACTATCCATGCCCATATACAGCGGCCCCGTAATGCCTTGGGCTTGGCGATAGTCCACTACCCCTTGGGTGACTGCTAAAATGTGGGCTTCGTTAAATGTGCCATTGAGGGAGGAACCCCGGTGGCCAGAGGTGCCAAAGCTAATCAATTGGGTCGGGTTTTCCGGATCGGGCTGCTGGTGGTAGTAATCCGCCAAAAGTTTACTAACATCAAGTAGGCTGTCTGCGGGGGGATGCTGTCCGGCGAGGGGATGAATTCTGCTGGCCATAAATAAAAGTTAAATAGGGGGTTTCCGATAAGGCTTCCGACATCAAAATCCTAGCCAAAAAGGGTTATTTCGCCAATAGCTGACGATCGCCAAATTATGTTAACGTTCGGGGTGTGGCCTTGCGTTTAAAGAAACTGGCTAATAGTCTTAATTTTTGATAAGGTTATTGCCTCGAACTAAGTAATGCTAATTGCCGTGTTATTTGATTAATTACTAAGCGCCTGTGCAGTCCCCGTTGTCTCTCTGTCTATTTGTCCCCGATGCCGTTGCCCGGAAGCTAGAGTCAATCTTTCAGGGCGATCGCTATCGTCTGTCCTGTTTTCAGGAGCGGGATGCTTTCCGCGCTTTTTTAGAAGACAAGCCAGAACATATTGATTGCCTATTGGTGATTGATGAAACTGACTCTTTGCCGGTTTTAAATCGCCTCTACGAACAGGGGCGTTTATTGCCCATTATCCTACTCCAGCCCCATCCCTCTACCCCCCCTAGTGGCCAAAGCGATAAACCAACGGTTGTTTATCACAACGCTGAAATACACCTCCCCGAATCCCAGTGGTCAGAACTACCCGCCGTCGTTGATCAGGCGATCGCCCACTACCTGCATTTAGGCCCCAGTTGTGTTTTAGTGCATAACGCCAACCAAGACGACCAAAGCGAAGGCAACAACGACTCCCAACAGAGCTTTTTACTCCTTCAACAAAGGCGGCTGGCCGATAAACTAAAAGAAAGATTAGGTTATTTAGGAGTGTATTACAAGCGCAACCCCAGCCATTTTTATCGAAACTTATCTCCCCAAGAGAAGCGCGAATACCTAGATGACCTAAGTATGCAATACCGGGAAATCATACTAATTTATTTTAGTCAGGAAATAAATGTCAACGATATGCTTGATCAATTTGTTAATCAAGCCTTTTTTGCTGACCTTGCGATCTCCCAAATCCTCGAAATTCATATGGAGTTAATGGATGAATTTGCCCAACACTTAAAATTAGAAGGCCGTAGCGAAGAAGTGCTGCTCGACTATCGCCTAGTACTCATTGATATTCTTGCTCACCTAGGGGAAATGTATCGCCGTTCTATCCCACGGGAAGATATTCCCTTTGATGTATATTATCAAACGGACTAATCTTAACAATCCTCTTGAATTGCTCAACTTGATTTAATGTTTTCCACCTTTAAGATCCCCCTGGCTAAATCTGAGTATTCCTACTTCCCATCTTCGTCATAGCAATAGAATCCCAATGAGTCCCCTTAAAAAAACCTACGTTCTTAAGCTTTATGTCGCCGGAAATACGCCCAATTCCGTTCGAGCCCTCAAAATGTTAAAAAATATTTTGGAGCAAGAGTTTCAAGGGGTTTATGCGTTGAAAGTGATTGATGTTTTGAAAAATCCCCAATTAGCGGAGGAAGATAAAATTCTAGCAACACCCACCTTAGCCAAAATTTTACCGCCCCCCGTCCGCAAAATTATTGGGGATCTTTCTGACCGCGAAAAAGTCTTAATTGGTTTAGACTTACTCTATGACGAAATTCGAGAGCGTGAAGCAGAAGACCGTGATAATTTGTCTTAACTGGATCTAATCTTTCTTGTCCCCAGGACGGCTATCGCCAATGTTAAACCTCCTCACCTAGCTAATCATTTTAATGCTGGAAAAATAGACCAGGCCGACCCACCCAGTTTTAACAATTAAGCACAGCTAGGATTATCAGAAAAATGTCAAACTAAGCCTTGCTAATCTGGCCATCAAATCAAATTATTAATCCCCATAATCCGATCAATTGCCAAATATTGAATGACGTTGTTCAATGGCTAAAGGTCAACTTTTAACAAATCGACTGTGACCCAAAAAAACATAGAGTATTTTCTATTTTAAAAACCAGTCTTTTGACTTTTCTGAATCCAAACATAAAAACCTAAGTATTTTTTAATTTAATTAACACTTTATTCCGCTGCTATTAATCAACAATGAACCAACCAATTGTTAACGAAAGAAATCGACCTGACGTACCCCGTAAGGGAGTCCAAAAAATCCGCACCATCATTGAAGGGTTTGATGAAATCACCCACGGCGGTTTACCCATTGGTCGGACAACGTTGGTGAGTGGCACGTCGGGGACGGGAAAAACCCTGTTGGCGGTTCAGTTTTTGTACCATGGTATTCAACATTTTGATTATCCCGGTTTATTTATTACCTTTGAAGAATCTCCCCATGACATTATCGAAAATGCCTATAGTTTTGGTTGGGATCTCCAGCAACTAATTGACGATGGCAAATTATTTATCCTCGACGCCTCCCCCGATCCCGAAGGGCAAGAAGTGGTAGGAACTTTTGATTTGTCCGCCTTGATTGAACGGATTCAGTATGCTGTCCGCAAATATAAAGCCAAACTCGTTTCCGTTGACTCTGTTACGGCGGTTTTTCAACAATACGATGCTGCTTCGGTGGTGCGACGGGAAATTTTTCGCTTGGTGGCACGGTTAAAACAACTCCATGTCACCTCCATTATGACCACGGAACGGGTGGAGGAATATGGCCCCATTGCCCGCTTTGGCGTTGAAGAATTTGTTTCTGATAACGTGGTGGTGCTGCGGAATGTTTTAGAAGGGGAACGGCGGCGGCGGACGGTGGAAATTTTAAAATTACGGGGCACAACCCACATGAAAGGGGAATACCCGTTCACCATTACCCATGATGGGATTAATATTTTCCCCCTCGGTGCCATGCGACTGACCCAACGCTCTTCCAATGCCCGTATTTCATCGGGAGTCAAAACCTTGGACGAAATGTGTGGTGGTGGTTTCTTCAAGGATTCGATTATTTTGGCCACGGGGGCAACGGGAACGGGAAAAACCCTGCTGGTGAGTAAGTTTTTACAAGAAGGTTGTCGCCAAGGGGAACGGGCGATTTTATTTGCCTATGAAGAATCCCGCGCCCAGTTGTCTCGCAATGCGTCGTCCTGGGGCATTGATTTTGAAGAAATGGAACAAAAGGGATTGTTAAAATTACTCTGTACCTATCCTGAATCGGCGGGATTAGAAGATCATTTGCAAATGATCAAGTCGGAAATTTCGGAGTTTAAACCGTCCCGCATTGCCATTGATTCCCTGTCGGCCCTGGCGCGGGGGGTGACTAACAACGCCTTTCGTCAGTTTGTGATTGGGGTGACGGGGTACGCCAAACAGGAAGAAATTACGGGCTTTTTCACTAATACCACTGATCAATTTATGGGGGCCCATTCGATTACGGAATCCCATATTTCCACCATTACCGATACGATTTTGATGCTGCAATATGTGGAAATTCGCGGGGAAATGTCGCGGGCGTTGAATGTGTTTAAGATGCGGGGGTCTTGGCATGATAAGGGAATTCGCGAGTACAGTATTAGCCATGAAGGCCCGGATATTCGGGATTCTTTCCGCAACTACGAGCGGATTATTAGTGGTTCGCCGACCCGCATTAGTGTGGATGAAAAGTCGGAACTGTCTCGCATTGTTCGGGGTGTACGAGATAAAACAATGGAGTAATTTTGTTTTTTGACCTATGGCTGACAGTAAAGCGGCGGCAATTAAAGCGGTAGATGTAGCAATTCTGGGGGGCGGCATTGCGGGGGTGGCGATCGCCGAATATTTAGCCCGCCATACGAATTTGTCGATCCAATTGTTAGAACAGGCTCCGCAATTAGGCTGTGGATCATCGGGAAAACTGGAAGGGTGGTTCCATACCGGGGCATTGTACTCAGGACAGGACGATGGTCAGACCTTTTTAAATTGCGTTAACGGTGTGGAGGATTTGATTAATCGCTACACCGATTATTTTGCGCCCCGTTGTAATTTGCAGTTGCGGGAATCGGCCCCCGGTCAATTTCGTCCGACCATTGATCCCACGGTGAAAGGTTGGTTTGATCCTAATCCGGTTTATTTAATCCATCCCAAAAGAGATGCCCCCGAAGTTCAGCGATCAGGACTCAAAGGCGATCGGGTACAGATGGAACTTCAACTCAAACGGGTGTTGGGTCGATTGGAAAGAGCCTATGGACAGCAATTTAATTGGCGATCGCCGACTCAGTCCCCCTGTATCGCGCCTAGTTATGAATATTTAGAAAGTTATGAAGGGTCAATCTGTAGTTTGTTAACCCAACCCGAAAAGGTTCAACACTATTGTCAAAATTTCGATCAAAGTTACGGTCTCAATAACAGTGATTACGCCCTGATCCAAAGTTTAGATTGCGCCATGGACACCCAAGCCATTTTGTGGGATCTGACCGCCAGTGCCCTGGCCCACGGAACGGCGATCGCCACGGGCATTACCCTTCACCATCTGAACACAGATCGCTATGGCCCGGTAAGAATTAACAGTGTTTTATATGATGATCCCCAGGGCGATCGTCATTATTTGAAAGCGAAAGTGTTTATTTTTGCCGTAGGGGCGGGCTTTGAGTCTATTCTATCGACCCTACAAGTCCGGGCCAAACTCAAACGCAGTCGTAGCACCATGATTGTGGCCTATCCCGCCGTCAGTGATCAAAATTTCGTGCGGATGTCCACCAAAAATCCCTACCATTTCAACCACTTTTTACAAC
>Ga0315905_10003617_pt1 | contig 15912 bp, 14 predicted proteins | sample LakEriMetagenome_5_FD_203522 | JGI IMG/M metagenome (GOLD analysis project Ga0315905, IMG submission 203522) | Freshwater fungal communities from buoy surface, Lake Erie, Ohio, United States - Buoy 4 MA121 | ecosystem: Environmental > Aquatic > Freshwater > Lake | place: USA: Lake Erie, Ohio... | reverse complement strand
GATGCGCCGATGGATCTGGCGCGGGTGACCGCGTTCCAGAGCGGCTCCAACCAGTGGCAGCGGCTGGCGGATTGGCCTGCAGCGCCAGCCGCCAAGAAGCTCTATCTCCACGCGGGCGAGGGGCTGGGCTTCGCGCCTTCGCCTGCCGAGGGCACGGTGGACTACGTCTCCGATCCGGCCAAGCCCGTGACCTTTTACCCCCGGCCCAACCAGCAGGAAGGCTATGACGGCAACCCCTGGCCGACCTGGCTGGTGGGCGACCAGCGCCCGGTTTCAGGGCGGCCCGATGTGCTGAGCTTCACTGGGCCAGTGCTGACAGAGGCCGTGACGATTGCTGGCGCGCCCGTGGTGCACCTCACCGCCTCCACCAGCGGGACAGACAGCGACTGGGTGGTCAAGCTGATCGACGTCTACCCCGATGAAGTGCCCGGCGACCGCGCGATGGGCGGATATCAGCTCGCCGTGGGCATGGACATCTTCCGCGGCCGCTTCCGCGAAACCCTGGCCGAGGCGCGGCCCCTGAAGGCGGGGGCGCCGCTGGACTATGTGTTCGAGCTTCCCCATGCGAACCACGTGTTCCTGCCGGGGCACCGGATCATGGTTCAGGTGCAATCGAGCTGGTTCCCGCTGTATGATCGCAATCCGCAGACCTTTGTGCCTTCGATTCTGGACGCGAAGCCGGGGGATTATGTGAAGGCCACGCAGAAGGTGAGCGTGGGTGGGGAGAGCGGGAGCTATATTGCGCTGCCGGTGGTGGAGTAGGGGGGGCGCCCTCTCCCCCCTTCCTTCCGCGTGGGCGAAGGGGAGAAGCGTTCAGGCGGGGGGAAGCGCTGCGGCAATGGCACGCAAGACGGCGATGTTCTCCATCTCGCGGTTGGTCGCCTCGTCCATGCTGGTGCCATAGGCCGGGTTGGCCGATAGCTTGACGATGGTGACCGCGCGGGCGGAATCGACGAAGACCAACTGGTTGTAGATGCCCATCGCGCTGAATTCGCCCTGATTAGCTGTGCCCTCACCGGCGGGGAGCCACCACTGGTAACCGTAGCCGAGATCGAGCGGGTGATCGGCGAGGATTGGCCGGCCGGGCTGAAGGTGCGGCGCTTCGGCCCTTACCGACGCGGTGGCCCATGCCTCGGGCACGATCTGGCGACCCTGCCAGCGGCCAAGGTTGCGATAAAGCTCCCCGAGCTTTGCATAATCGCGCGCGGTTAGATTGAGCCCGGCGAAGGCCATTTCCATGCCGGTGCCGTCGATCAGCCAATAGGAATCGGCCTCGAAGCCCAGTGGCTCGACGAGCTTCTCGCGCATGTATTCGGTAAGCGAACGGCCGGTCGCTTTGACGAGCAGCGAGCCGAGCGCCTGGGTGTCGCCGCTGTTGTAGCGGCAGACGGTGCCGGGTTCGGCCTCGCGGACCATCGTTGCCACGAAGGTATCCAGCGGCATGACGCCGGCCATCGTGGCACCGAGCCGATGCACGTCCGAGGCAGTATCGGCATAGTCTTCGTTCCAGCGCGCGCCGGAGGACATCTGCAGCACATGCCGGATGCTGGGGCCATCATAAGCCGAGCCGGGCTCGACCGTGATGTAGGCCGCGATAGGATCGTCGATCGAGCGAATGTGCCCTTCGGCCAAGGCAATGCCCACCAGCGCCGAGACGAAGCTCTTGGCGACCGACCACGAGATCCATTGGACCGTAGGCCCACCCGTCAGGCGATAGCGCTCGTGCCGGACCGCGCCGTGCTGCAGGACGAGCAGCGCGGCGGTGTCGGTCTGGTCGAGAAAATCCTCGGTTGCCCGCTGCTCGCCGGCGAGCGCATAGGTTTCAGGAAGTGTGGCTGCTGGGCCCGCCGGCAGAGGGCAGGGCTGCGCCGCTGCGGTCATGCGCGAGACTGGCAGGATATCCTTGAACCGCGCGAAGTTTTCGAACTGGGGCCGTCCGGTGAACAGGCCGAGTTCGGTAAGATTCATTCTGGCGTCCACGACCGCCTGTCCCCCCTCTTCCCAAGGACAGGCAGGCTAGCGGAATCGGGCCCGGCGGCAAACTGAAACCGCCCGAGCCCGCTACTTCTTCCCGCGCAGCTTCCTGTGCGCGCCGAGGTCGAACACCTCGCTGGGGCTGCCGTCGTTTTCCAGCAGGCCGAGGCGGCGGGCGACTTCCTGAGGGTTGCGGTGACATTTCCAACAAACCCTAAACTTGCCGAGCAAGTTTAGGGGGCGGCGCTGTGAGTGCGTCAGCGCTTTGGTCGAAACGCCCAGCTTGAGCAGAAATCAGGCCTGCGGGTGCTGCGCCAGCCATTCCTTGAGTGCCGCATCGATGCGCGTTTGCCAGCCAGCGCCGGTCGCGCGGAAGCGGGCCAGAACATCGGCGGAGAGGCGGATGGTGGTCCGTTCCTTGACCACGGCCGCGCGGGGGCGGCCGCGCAGCTTGGCTTGCAGGGATGGCGGCAGGTCTGCGAGACGCAGCGCATTCGCGGCCATCTCGTCGGTCCATTCCGGGCTTTCCGGATCAGGCTGACTGGCCCTATCTATGCTGTTCATACCGTCTCACTTCCCGTGCATTGGCCTTGCGAAAGCTGATCACGCGGATACCGGTCAGGGCTTCTGCAAATATCAGCACGTGGACCCGGCCATCGACCAAACCGAGCGCGCTGTAGCGCGCCTCGGTGTAGTCGAACCGGTTATCCAGCCAGATCAGCGCGGTTTCGAATTCAAAATGCGCCGCTGCTTCAAATCCGAAGCCGCGTTCAACCCGATTGCGCTCGTTCTTGGCGGGATCGAATTCGATACCCACGAATTATGTGTGTACAATAATTCAGGCGGCGTCCAGATTTTTGTGCAGGCGTGGACACGGTGGCAGGCGCAAGAGCCCATAGACTCGTGGTCGGTAACAGCGTCAAGCAGGTTGAAGTGACCATTCGCGAAGATGCGTCTGGCGCTCTGTCCTATGACCACATATTGCCTGAGAACGCCGTCCGAAACCCGGAAGCCCCCGGCAACAAAGCCGGACTTGGAGAGACGGACGACGCGCTGAATTAAATAGAACAAAACGTTGGAAGTTTCAATCGCAAGATCGCAGCCTAAGCGAAGGCCCGCGCGGGCGCATCTCGTTCCCCGCGCGATGCAAGGGCGGTGGCCCTTGCCCGCCGGAGGCTGCTTTCTTTACCCCTCCGTCATCGCTTCGCGATGCCACCTCCCCATGTGTGCTTCGCAAAAATGGGGAGGGCTAAAGGCGTTTACTTCTTCCCGCGCAGCTTCCTGTGCGCGCCGAGGTCGAACACCTCGCTGGGGCCGCCGTCGTTTTCGAGCAGGCCGAGGCGGCGGGCGACTTCCTGGTAGGCTTCTTCCTCACCGCCGAGATCGCGGCGGAAGCGGTCCTTGTCGAGCTTTTCGCCGGTGACCATGTCCCACAGGCGGCAGCCGTCGGGGCTGATTTCGTCCGCCAGGATCACGCGGCTGTAGTCGCCGTCCCAGATGCGGCCGAACTCGAGCTTGAAATCGACGAGGCGGATGTTGATCGCGGCGAACAGGCCGACAAGGAAATCGTTCACGCGGATCGCCATCGAGGAGATGTCCTGCATCTCCTCGTTGCTCGCCCAGCCGAAGCAGGCGATATGCTCTTCGGCGACCATCGGATCGCCCAGCGCATCGTCCTTGTAGTAGTATTCGATCAGGGTGTGGGGGAGCGGCTCGCCCTCCTCGATGCCGAGGCGCTTGCTGATCGAGCCCGCCGCGACATTGCGCACGACGACTTCGATCGGGATGATCTCGACCTGCCGCACCAGCTGCTCGCGCATGTTGAGGCGGCGGATGAAGTGCGTGGGGATGCCGATATGCGCGAGGCGGGTGAACACATACTCGCTGATGCGGTTGTTGATCACGCCCTTGCCGTTGATCGTGCCGCGCTTCTGCGCGTTGAAGGCGGTCGCGTCGTCCTTGAAATACTGGATGATCGTGCCCGGCTCGGGACCTTCGTAGAGGATCTTGGCCTTGCCTTCGTAGATCTGGCGGCGACGGGACATGGGCGATTCTTTCACTGGCGCTTTCGGCAAAGATAGGGCCGAAACGGTAAATCAAAAGCCCCGGCGTGGCGGGGATATCACCACGAAGCGATATCGGCGCCGGGCCGGGGCGGACCTCGCGCCCTTAGGACAAAACGCGCGTTCACGCAAATGGGTGCATATAGGCACGACTGTTTCAAAAATTGGAACAAAAGCCATGAATTTATCCGGCTGAACCGGACCATCGCGGTGTCCTAAACCCCAATCACGAAAGGGCGGAGGGCGCGCTTGGGATGCTCCCGCCATCAGGCAAAGGACAAGGTGCGATGGCAAAGGTTCTGGTTCTCTATCATTCGGCTTATGGCCATGTGGAAACGATGGCGAACGCGATCGCCGAGGGTGCGCGCGCGGCGGGCGCCGAAGCGGACGTGAAGCGCGTGCCGGAGACGGTGCCGGAGGAAGTCGCCAAAGCGCATCATTTCAAGCTCGATCAGGCAGCGCCGGTGGCAACGGTGGCGGAGCTGGAACACTACGACGCGATCGTGGTCGGCACCGGCACGCGCTTTGGCCGCATTTCGAGCCAGATGGCGGCGTTCCTCGACCAGGCCGGCGGCCTCTGGGCGCGCGGCGCGCTGAACGGCAAGGTGGGCGCGGCGTTCGTTTCGACCGCGACGCAGCATGGCGGGCAGGAAACGACACTGTTTTCGGTGATCACCAATCTGCTGCACTTCGGCATGACGATCGTGGGCCTCGACTACGGGTTCCAGGGGCAGATGCGCCATGACGAGGTGGTCGGCGGCGCACCCTATGGCGCGACCACGGTGGCGGGCGGCGACGGCAGCCGCCAGCCGAGCGAGACCGACCTTGAAGGCGCACGGTATCTGGGAGCGCGGGTGGCGAAGACGGCGGCGAAGCTGTTCGGGTAAGACGGCCCCCGCGTTCCTCTCTCCCAACCCTCTCCTCCGAAGGGGAGAGGGCTTTTCCATGCGGATTTTGCATGGCCGCCGGTCTGGTGCGCGCACGGCGGTTTCGCTAGGGGGCGGAGAAAGGAGACCCGCCGATGAGCCGTGCCGAGACCATTGCCCTGCTGACCCGCTATTATGCCGCGTTCAATGCGGGCGACTGGCAGGGAATGCTCGATTGCCTTGCCGACGATGTCGCGCATGATGTGAACCAGGGCGAGCGGGTGATCGGCAAGGACAAGTTTGCCGCGTTCCTTGGCCACATGGAGCGCTGCTACAAGGAAGAGCTCAAGGACATCGTGCTGATGGCGACCGATGACGGTACGCGCGCGGCGGCCGAGTTCGTGGTGCACGGCGCCTATCTCGCGACGGACGAGGGCCTGCCTGAGGCGGATGGCCAGACCTATGTGCTGCCGGCGGGCGCGTTCATCGCGGTCGAGGGCGGGCTGATCACACGGCTGACGATGTACTACAATCTGGCGGACTGGACCGCGCAGGTGGTCGGGTGAGCATTGCCGTCCGCCGCCTGACCGGCGCGGAAATCGGGGCGGCGCTGGGGGATCTGGCGCAGCTCAGAATCGCGGTCTTTGCGGCGTATCCCTATCTCTATGACGGCGATGCGGCCTATGAGGCCGAGTATCTGGCCGAGTACGCGGCGGCGGCGGATGCCGTGCTGGTCGCGGCGTTTGACGGCTCGCGCATTGTCGGCGCGGCAACGGCGGCGCCGATGATCCACCAGAAGGCGGAGTTTCGCGCGCCGTTTGCGGCGCAGGGCCTGGACGTCGAGCGCCTGTTCTACTTCGGCGAGAGCGTGCTGCTGCCGGAATATCGCGGGCAGCGGATCGGGCATGCCTTTTTCGATTACCGCGAGGCGCAGGCGCGGGCATGCGGGGCGAGCGCGACGTGCTTTGCGGCAGTGATCCGGCCAGAGGACCATCCGCTGAAGCCGGCGAGCTATGTGCCGCATGACGCGTTCTGGACAAAGCGCGGCTACGCCGTGGTGCCGGGGCTGGTGACGGAGCTTGGCTGGAAGGAGCATGGCGAGGAAGGCGAGAGCCTGAAGGCCATGCAGTATTGGCTGAAACGGTGGGCGTGACCGCTCGCCCACCCCAAACCCCTCCCGCAAGCGGGACGGGCGTTCAGAGTTGCGCCTCAGTCCTTCCTCCCGCTTGCGGGAGGGGGCGGGGGTGGGCAAGGAGCGACGCATGACCCGCTACACCATCGCTGCCGCGCAGTATCCCATCGAGCAACTGGCCGATTGGGACGCCTATGCGGCCAAGCTGACGCGTTGGGTGGAAGAGGCGGCTGAGGGCGGCGCGGCCCTGGCGGTGTTTCCCGAGTATGGCGGGATGGAGCTTGCCAGCCTCGAGCCGGACACGATGGGCGATCTGGCGGGATCATTGGCGAGTGTGGCGGGGCTGATCGAGCGCGTGGATGCGCTGCATGCGGCGCTGGCGGCGCGGTTTGGCCTGCACATTCTGGCGGCGAGCCTGCCCCGGCTGGATGCAGACGGGCGCTATCGCAATGCGGCACGGCTGTTTGCGCCGAATGGCAAGGCCGGCACGCAGGACAAGCTGGTGATGACGCGCTTCGAGCGCGAGCAGTGGTTTGTCTCGGCGGGCGCAGCGGGCCTCGCGCTTTTCGAGACCATGCTGGGCAAGATCGCGGTGCTGATCTGCTATGACAGCGAGTTTCCGCTGCTGGCGCGCGCGGCGGTGGACGCGGGGGCCGAGGTGCTGCTGGTGCCGAGCTGCACCGACAGTCTGCACGGCTACTGGCGCGTGCGGCTGGGTGCGCAGGCGCGGGCCTTGGAAGGCCAGTGCTACGCGGTGCAGTCGCCGACAGTGGGCGCTGCCGACTGGTCGCCGGCGGTAGACGTCAACCGGGGTGCGGCGGGGCTTTATGGCCCGCCGGATCGCGGGATGCCTGAGGACGGGGTGATCGCGATCGGCGCCGAGGGGGAGAGCCAGTGGGTGTTTGGCGAGATCGATCTTGCGCGCGTGGCAGAGCTGCGCGCTGATGGCGGGGTGCTTAACGCGCGGGACTGGCGCGATCAGCCCGGCGCCGGGCCGCTGCCAGCAGTGCGCATCATTTCTCTGCTGTAACGGACCTGACTTGCACCGGTCATAGCGCAGCGGTCTTTCCAACGGGAGATTCGCCATGTTCTTCAACCTGTCACGTCGCGCCGCGCTGGCTCTCGGCGCGGGTCTGGGAATTGTGATGAGCGCCGCGCCGGCCGCGGCCTCGCCCGGAAACCCTCAGGATACGCTCGTCTTTGCGCATCGCGGCGCCGCCGCGCTGCGGCCGGAGGAGACGCTGGCGGCCTATGAAAAGGCAATCGCGGACGGGGCGGATTTCATCGAGCCCGATCTGGTGCCGACGAAGGATGGCGTGCTTGTGGCGCGCCACGAGAGCAACATTGCCGAGACCACCGACGTTGCAAGCCATCCCGAATTTGCCGCGCGCAAGACGGTGAAGGTGATCGACGGCAAGAGTGAGGAAGGGTGGTTCACCGAGGATTTCACGCTCGCCGAACTCAAGACGCTGCGCGCGAAGGAGCGGCTCGGCGCGGTGCGCGGCGAAAGCAGGAGCTATGACGGCAAGCTCGAGATCGCGACGTTCGACGAGATCGCGGCACTGGCGCAGCGCAGCCGGACGACCAGCGGCCTGCCGGTCGGCCTGATCCCGGAGATCAAGCACCCCACTTACTTCGCAGGGCTCGGCATCGATGTCCCGGGCAAGCTGATCGCGGCGATCAAGGCCTCGGACTATCTGCGGCAGGCGCCGCTGATCGTGCAGTGCTTCGAGCCGGCGACGCTCAAGCGCCTCCACACCGAGCTGGCGGGGCTGGGCAATGTCAGCCTGCTGCAACTGATCCCGACGAGCGAAGTGAAGCAGCCCGCCGATGTGGTGAAGGCGAAGCGCAAGCTGACCTTCGCGGACATGGCGGCGCCCAAGGGCCTTGCCGATATCGCCAAATACGCACAGTGGATCGGTGCGCCGCTGCGGCAGGTGATCACGCTCGATGCCGAAGAGAAAGTCGGCCCGCGCACCGCGCTGCTCGCCGATGCGCACCGCGCCGGGCTGAAGATCGCCGTCTTCACGTTCCGGCCGGAAAACCGGTTCCTTCCCTACAACTTCCGCTACGGCGAGAATGACGCGCGCTGGCCGCAAGGGATGGTGGCCGACGTGCGCAAGTTCCTTGTCGCCGGGATCGACGGACTGTTTACCGACGATCCGTTTGTCGCGCGGGTTGCGGTGGACGGGGGCAATGCCGATCCGCTGAAGTGACCGGTCAGGCGACCTGCAACCGGACAGCAGCAAGCGTCGGCACCCGCTCAACCGGACGGGCCTTGGCCTGATAGAGCGCCTTGTCGGCGCAATCGAACAGGGCGTCGGTGGTGGCGCCGTCGGTTGGCCAGAGCGCGACGCCGACGCTGGCGCCGACGGTTATGGGATGGCCGTCGATCATGTGGGGGCGCACCAGCGAGATGAGCAACTGGTCGGCGAGGGGCGCGGTGATCAGCGGCGAGTGCGGGGGAATCAGTACCGCGAATTCGTCGCCGCCCTGGCGCACGACCAGACCGCGACTGCCGACGGCTTCGGCAAGGCGCGCAGCAACCGAGCAGAGCAGCTTGTCGCCGAAGGCATGGCCATAGCGGTCGTTGACCGGCTTGAAGCCATCGAGATCGAGCAGTGCGAGCCGGAAGGGGCGCGGACGGGCCGAGGGGCGCATGAGCTGCGCCATCTGGTCATCGAGTGCGCGGCGGTTGGCAAGGCCGGTGAGGGGATCGGTGTGGGCCAGATCGCGGGTCTGTGCCTGCAGTTGCAGCAGATCAACGAGCATCGCGTGGCTCTGGAGGATGAAGCGGATAAGGATCGCGGTGGCAAGGATGAGGCTGGTGGCCGCAGCCGTTTCGCCTATCCGCCCGGACGAGAGCATCAGTGTGGTGATCGGCAGCACCCCGACCGCAAGGTTGAGAATGGCCGCGGTGCGAATCGAGGAGAGGCAATAGGCCGTGGCGAGCGATCCCATGGTGAGGATCATCGCGAAATTGGCGTGGTTCTCGGGCGGGGAGCCGAGCCAGTTCAGCGCGCCCCACGCGCTGCACATCAGGCCAACCCAGCCGGAGAGGTGGTTGGTCTTGGTGACGAGGATGCGCGCGCGGCGCAGGCTCATCCGGCGGCGGCGGCTGTGCATGTTCTCGATGAGGCCGAGTACGCAGCACAGCGCGAGGAACGCCGGCATGCCATAGCGCACGCCCCAGTGCACCTGCGCCGCCCCGACCCAGGCCGCGGTCGGCGTCGTGGCGAGCAGCATGAAGTATACGAGCGGGGTCTGCGTTTCGACTCGCCGGGCACGCAGCATGGTGAAATCATCACGGATTGCTTGGGGAATCGGCGGCATGAGCCGCGCGCGCAGGCGGGTTAGAACTCCGATCATCGAAAGGTCTCTACCGGATGGGGCGTAAAGTCCACGTTAACGATCTTTTTGGACGAAATGGGCCTTCGTCTACCTGCAACGGGGTGACGGCCTAGGCAGCTTTGGCTAGGGCTGGCGGGATGATCGCAAACGAAACCGGTTCGCGCTGATGGACGCCGCCCAGCAGGTTCATGAGCAGTTTCTCGCTGCATTGGAGGGCGGCCTTCTGCAGCGCCGGAGCAATCTGGGGCTGGCGGCTGTCGGCCTCGATCCGAAGCGTGCGGCGGCGATCCTGCACAGCCAGATGGCAAGCCGCCAGCTCGACCGGCTGAGCCGCAAATTGCAGGCGCGGGGCGAGGGGTTCTATACCATCGGCTCTTCCGGGCACGAGGGGAATGCCGCGCTGGCCGAGGCGCTGCGCGTGGATGATATCGCGTTCCTGCATTACCGCGATGCCGCCTTCCAGATTCACCGCGCGAACCGGGTGCCGGGCGAGAACCCGATGTGGGACATGCTGCTATCTTTTACCGCGAGCGCGGAGGACCCGATCTCGGGCGGGCGGCACAAGGTGCTGGGTTCGAAGCGGCTGGCGATACCGCCGCAGACAAGCACGATTGCCAGCCACCTGCCCAAGGCGGTGGGCACGGCGTTTTCCATCGGGATTGCGCGGCGGATGGGGCTTGAGGAAACGGTGCTCGCCAAGGACGGCGTGGTGCTGTGCTCGTTTGGCGATGCCTCGGCCAATCATTCGACCGCGGTCGGCGCGCTCAACACGGCGGCCTGGGCGGCGTTTCAGGGGACGCCGATGCCGATCGTGTTCCTGTGCGAGGACAACGGGATCGGCATTTCGACGAAGACGCCGACGGGGTGGATCGAGGCGAACTGGTCGGGCCGCGCGGGGCTGCACTATATCAAGTGCGATGGCTGCGATCTGGCGGATGCGTGGCGCGGGGCGAGCGAGGCTGTCGACTACGCCCGGCGGTACAGGAAGCCCGTGTTCCTGCACATGAAGACGGTGCGGCTCTATGGCCACGCCGGGAACGACGTGCAACAGGTCTACCTCAGCAAGGAGGACATCGCGGCAGACAATGCGCGCGATCCGCTGCTGGCGAGTGCGGCCTTGCTGATCGAGGAAGGCGTGATGAGCGCCGCCGATGTGCGCGAGGCATACGACGCCATCGAAGCGCAACTGCTGCGGCAGGTGGAGCTGGCGATCCAGCGGCCCAAGCTGCCCGACGCGGCATCGGTCATGGCGAGCATCGTGCCGCCGAAGCGCAAGGGTGCTAAGCGGCCCCTCGCGAGCGCGGAGGCGCGAGCGGCGGTCTTTGCCGACGAGGCGGCGCAGATGGAAAAACCGCAGCACATGGCGCGGCTGATCTCCTGGGCCATGGCGGATGTGCTGCTGCAATATCCCAACGCGATTGTCTGCGGCGAGGACGTGGGCCCCAAGGGCGGCGTCTACAACGCGACGGCGCGGCTGCATGCGCGCTTCGGCTCGGCGCGGGTGATCAACACCTTGCTCGACGAGCAGGCGATTCTGGGCCTTGCCATCGGCGCGGCGCACAATGGCTTGTTGCCGATGCCGGAGATCCAGTTCCTGGCTTACGTGCATAATGCCGAGGATCAGATCCGCGGCGAGGCAGCGACTTTGTCGTTCTTTTCCAATGGGCAATACACCAACCCGATGGTCGTGCGGATTGCCGGGCTGCCTTATCAGAAGGGTTTTGGCGGGCACTTCCACAATGACAACAGCCTTGCGGTGTTCCGCGACATTCCGGGGCTGGTGATCGCGGTGCCTTCAAGCGGGCGTGAGGCCACGCTGGTGCTGCGCGAATGCGTGCGGCTGGCGCATGAGGAGCAGCGGGTCGTGATCTGCGTCGAGCCGATTGCGCTCTACATGACGCGCGATCTCCATGCCGAGGGGGATGGGCTGTGGACTTCGGTCTATGAGGCGCCGGGGACGAGCGGGATTCGGCTCGGCGAGATCGGGGTGCATGGCGAAGGCACCGATCTGGCGGTGGTGACCTATGGCAACGGGGTCTATCTCTCGCTGCAGGCGCAGAGGCTGCTGGCAGAGCAGGGCGTGGCGGTGCGGGTCATCGATCTGCGCTGGATCGCGCCGCTGGCCGAGGAGGCGCTCTTGGCAGCGGTTGCGCCATGCGGCCGGGTGCTCGTGGTCGACGAGTGCCGCGAGACCGGTTCGCAGAGCGAGGCCTTGCTGGCGCTGATGGCGCTGAATGTGCCGGAGAAGACGCTGGGCGTGCTCGCGGCGACGGACAGCTTCATCCCGCTGGCACGTGCGGCCACGCATACCTTGCCGAGCCGGGACGGGATTGTGGCGAAGGCGCTGGAGATGGTGCGTGGCTGAGAAAGCGCCAAAGGAAACCGTCGTCGTCGTCTGTCCGGGGCGGGGGACGTACAATGCGCCGGAACTGGGATACCTCGCGCTGCATCATGGCGCTTCGCCGTGGTTGGCGCATTTCGATGCGGTGCGGAGCACCGCGGGCAAGCCCACCCTGACCGAGCTGGACGGGGCGAAGAGGTTCGATCCGAAGCTCCATGCGCGCGGGGATGTGGCGGCACCGCTGATCCATACTTGTGCGTTTCTCGATTTTCTGGCGCTGGACCGCGAGCGGTTCGAGGTGGTCGCCGTCACCGGCAATTCGATGGGCTGGTATACGGCGCTCGCCTGTGCGGGGGCGGTTTCCGGTGAGCACGGGTTTGCCATCGCCGATGCGATGGGGATCAACTCGCAGAAGCACGCGCCCGGGGGGCAGGCGGTGATCGTGATGGCAGGCGAGGACTGGCGGGTCGATCCCGAGACGGCGCGCAACGTCGAGGCGGCCTGCGCCAGGCTCGGCGTGCTGCCCTCGATCCGGCTGGGCGGGATGCTGGTGGTGGCGGGGCCGGACGCCGCGCTCGATGCGCTGACTGCCGCCTTGCCACCGCTGCCGCGCCCGCCGCTGCGGCTGGCGGGGCATGGTCCGTTTCACACAGCCCTGATGCAGGCGAGCGCGGATGCGGCGCGTGCTTCCTTGCCGGGCGCCTGGTTCGGCGCGCCGCACGTGCCGCTGATCGACGGGCGCGGGAAGGTGTGGCGGCGTTTCGAGACCGATCCTGCGGAATTGTGGGACTATACCTTCGGGCACCAGATCCTGGAGGCTTACGATTTCACCACAGCGATGACCGTGGCGCTGCGCGAGTTCGCGCCAGACCGGGTGCTGCTCCTCGGGCCGGGCGAAACGCTGGGCGGTGCCATCGGGCAAGTGATTGTGACGCATCGCTGGCTGGACATTGCCAGCAAATCCGTGTTTTCCCTTAGGCAGGAAGAGGAACCGTTTCTCGTCGCAATGGGCCGGGAAGCCCAGCGGCGGCTCGTCGCCATTTGACCCATGGGGCCGCTTATGAGCCAGCCTGCCGTCCTGTTCGTGTGCCTTGGCAATATCTGCCGCTCGCCGCTGGCCGAGGCCGCGCTGCGAGCCGAAGCCGTAGCGGCGGGATTCGCGGTGACGATCGATTCGGCAGGGACCGGCGGGTGGCATGCGGGCGAACCGCCAGATCCCCGTGCGATTGCCGAAGCGGCGCGCCACGGCATTGACATCTCGCGCTATCGCGCGCGGCAGGTCCGTCGGCAGGATTTCCAGCGTTTCGGCCATATCTTCGCGCTCGACCAGCAGAACCTTCGCGATCTCAAGCGGATCGAACCCAGCGGGCTGCTGGGCCGCTCGACTGCGCGGATCAGCCTGCTGATGGACATCGTGCCCGGGCGCGAGGGGACGGCGGTGATCGATCCCTATGGCGGGGCCGCGGAGGATTTCGCGCAGACCTGGGCCGATGTGCAAGACGCGGCGCGGCATCTCGTGGTGCGGCTGCGGGGCTAGGCACCGGCCCTTGTCGTCGAATTCCTCGTCCTTCACGCGAGGGCGGGAATCCGGGGCGGTTCCAGCTGCGTCCGCGTTGCAGGGTTCTGGTTGCCGGCCTTCGCGGGGATGATGAGGAGCTTTCAGGCTCCCGACCGCTCCCGGCGTTCGGCATCGAGCAGAGCGCGCTTGCGGTCGAGGCCCCAGCGGTAACCGCCGAGGCTGCCGTCTGCGCGCAGGGCGCGATGGCATGGGATGAGCAGCGCGATGCGGTTCGCGGCGCAGGCGCTGGCGGCGGCGCGAACGGCGCGGGGCTTGCCGGTCGCCGCGGCCAGTTCGGAATAGCTCACCACATCGCCAGACTTAACCGACATGAGAAACCGCCAGACGCTGATCTGGAAGGCGGTGCCGATGAGATCGAGCGGGAGATCGGGGCGCGGGGCGGCGCGTTCCAGATGCGCGGCGAGCGCGGCCATCCACGCATCGAGCGGGCTCTGCGATGCGGGCGGGGCGGGGGTCAACACGGCCTTGGGAAATTCGGCGGCGAGCTGCGCGGTGAGCGCCTCGGCGCTGGTGCCGAACTGGACGAAGCAGACGCCGCGCGGGGTGGCGGCCATCATCAGCGGGCCGAGGGCGGTTTGGCGCGCCGCGTAAGTGATCGCCTCGCCTGCGCCGCCCGCGCGGTAGGCGCTGGGGGTCATGCCGAGGCCGCCATCCACGGCTGCGTACAGGCGGCTGGTCGAGCCGAAGCCGGCATCGAGGCCGGCCTCGAGCACGCTTTCCCCGCTGCGCAGGGCGGTCTTGAAGCGGGCGAGGCGCTGGGCGGCCTGGTATTCGCGCGGGGAGACGCCAAGTGCGGCCTTGAACGCGCGCTGGAAATGGCTGGGACTCATGCCGGCCTGATCGGCGAGGCGGGCGAGCGGAAGGCTCTCCTCGGCGCGGGCGGTGATGTACTGCGCCATGGCCTGCATCAGCGATCCGCCCGGTTCCTGCGCGGCAGCGGGGTGGCAGCGGCGGCAGGCGCGGAAACCGGCAGCTTCGGCTTCGGACGGAGCTGTGAAAAAGCGGACGTTTTCGCGTCGCGCGAGGCGCGAGGGGCACGAGGGGCGGCAGTATATCCCGGTGGTCCTGACGGCATAGACGAACGCGCCGTCCGCCGCCTTGTCGCGCGCGGTGATCTGCTGCCAGCGGCTTTCGTCGAGGGCTTCGGGGTTTGCCACGCGCGGGGCGTAGCGTGGGGGGGCGGGGATTGCCAAGGGCATCAGAGTTCTCCTGCTGGGGCAGGAAGCGCGATAGGCATCGCAGCGCGGGCATGCGCTCCGCTGTTTGCGGTGCAATCTCCGCTCAGGCGATGGCCATGAGGCTGGCGCTGGGGTGACCTTCTCAAGCTGAAGATCGAGCAGGTATCCGGTAGCGGTAGCGGTCGCGGTGGGCGGGGTGATGCCCGGGCCTTCGCGCCGGGCGACCCGATGCCACAGCGCCTCGACACGGCTCACGGCGCAGGCGATGCGGCCGCGTGGGGTGAGGATCAGGTTCCAGGACATGATCCCTGCTCCCCCGCGCTGGTAAGATGATCACAAATCGGGCCGTGGAGGGGCTGTCTGGCGGCTTCATGGCAGCAGGCAGGCAAAAATGTGATCACATTATTGTTGACGGAATCGGTTGAGGCGGGTTAGGCCCCACGGGTACTTTTGCGAGCCCTTTGCCATGAACCTGCAGACATCAGATCGCGTGATCGACACGTTCTCGCCCGCATCGCCCTACGCCGGCATGCCGACCTATTATGCCGCGAGCGCCAACCCGACGCCGCGTCGGCCCGAGTTGCTGGGCGAGGAAGTGGCTGACATCTGCGTGGTGGGCGCAGGCTTCACCGGCATAGGCGCGGCGCTGGAACTGGCCGAGCGGGGGTACAAGGTGATCGTGGTCGAAGGCGAGCGCGTGGGCTGGGGCGCTTCAGGGCGCAACGGCGGGCAGCTCGTCAACGGCTACAGCCGCCGCATGCTCGAAGTGCGCCAGCATTATGGCGCGGAGGCCGAGAAGGCGTTCGGCGCGATGGCGCTGGAAGGCCAGGGCATCATCCGCGAGCGCGTGGCGAAGTATGGCATCGAATGTGATCTGCGCGCGGGCAACGCGATCATGGCGATGAGCAAGCCGCAGCTCAGGACGCTGGCCGAGCGGACCGAGGAATGGCACCGGCATGGCCATACCCAGATGTTCCTCGCCGAGGGCGCCGCAGCGCGCGAGCATATCAATTCGGACCGCTATATCGGCGGCATGTTCGATCCCATCGGCGGGCATATGCATTCGCTGAACTATGTGCTGGGCGAGGCGGCGGCCTTCGAGGGGCTCGGCGGGCGTATCTTCGAGCATTCGCGCGTAACCCATGTTGATCGCGGCCCGGAGCCGGTGGTGCACACCGCCAAGGGCAGGGTGCGCGCGAACAAGGTGCTGGTCTGCGGCAATGCCTATCTCGGCGATGCGGCGCCCGATCTTTCGGGGCGCATCCTGCCGGTCTCCAGCCAGGTGATCGCGACCGAGGTGCTGGGGGACGAGCTGCTCGAGACGTTGTTCCCGACTAATTACTGCATCGAGGATATTCGCTACATCCCGGACTACTACCGGCGGACAGCGGACGGGCGGCTGCTTTATGGCGGCGGCACGATCTATGG
>Ga0315905_10003616_pt1 | contig 15912 bp, 15 predicted proteins | sample LakEriMetagenome_5_FD_203522 | JGI IMG/M metagenome (GOLD analysis project Ga0315905, IMG submission 203522) | Freshwater fungal communities from buoy surface, Lake Erie, Ohio, United States - Buoy 4 MA121 | ecosystem: Environmental > Aquatic > Freshwater > Lake | place: USA: Lake Erie, Ohio... | reverse complement strand
AGTAAAGGCGTTGACGGCGTTGAACGCGGGGTGCTGGTCCTCGATCACCGCCCACAGGGCCGCAGCGTCGTGTGCAGCCATGATCTCAGCATTGATCTCCCGGTTGCGCGCGGCGGACTGCTCCCTCCTTCTGTCTCTGCCATCACTTCTGTCCGCGCGTTGCTCAGCGGCAGCCACCCTGTGCCTTGGGGCCCGGACCCAGCTCGCAGGCGTCAGCGTGAATGTCAAGGGTGGGGCTTGGGACGACTGCGCGGCCAGCATGAGCAGCACGCCTGCCAACACGGCTGGACGCATCAACTTGCTTCTGGTCAGCAACGCGCAGACGCTGCTTCGACCCCAAAACTGATCGTGCTGTCCCATGATCATGATCAAAACAAAAGTCAAACGGACTGTAAAAAGATGGCAGGGGCGATTAAGAAAATGAGGAAAATGAGCATGCTCATTTTTGTTTGCGCCCCGCCATTGGGTGTGGCCTGAGGTGAGCCTGCCTGCCGCCCTGGGATGCCGCCGAGGCCGATCAGAAAGATCAACGAGAGTGACAAGCCGCCTGACGGCCAGCTCCCGTGCGGCTCCGGGTCTCAGGGCGCCGGCGGCGAGCGCTCGGGCTTCGTCAGGAAGAATAAAAGCAAGAAGCAGGAGGATGAGATCCCGTTCCACCACCACTGGCGTGTGGGCGTGCACCGGCACAAGGGCGATATCTATGTCAAACTGCCCGGGGGCAAGGTCGAGCAGCTCAAGGGCGAAAGAGAGGAGCTCTGCTTGCTTGTCGTCGAGGCGCGCAACCTGCCGCAGATGGACATGGGCGCCGACACCTCGGCCGAAGATCGTGCGGCGGGCATCGGCATCACCTGCGATGCGTTTGTAACGGTGCAACTGGGCGAGCAAAAGCGCAAGACAGATGTGGTGCGCGACACGCTTCACCCCTACTTCGGCGCGCGCTTCAGTTTCGTCCTCACCGATGCCACCGATGAGCGCGCAGAGATTGTCCGGCGACTGAGTGATATGTCTGTCCTGCGCATCGAAGTGCGCGACTGGGACGACGGGGGGGACACCGACTTCGTGGGGATGTGCGAGCTGAGCATGGAAGAGCTGTACGCCAAGGACCACAGGGGTTGCTTTCAATACATCGACACCTGGATTGACCTCTGCAACGAGGACGGGTCGCCCGCAAAGATCCGCCAGGTGACGCATTCTGACATGTCTGCGCACGGTGATTTTCCTGTGATGTAACTGTGCTCGCTCTGATTGCCACCTGTTGTGTTGCAGGATGGCACGCCGGCAAGAGGCAGCATCCACATCCAAGGAGCCGTCCGCGGCGGCAAACAGGTGGAGGTCATGAATCGGGTGCAGGGGCGCACGTGGCTGGAGCCCGGAAAGCTTGTGGAGGCGGTGCAGAAAACTGAGCAGCTATTCCAAGCTGGCGATCGTGAAATCATCGAGTGCATGATCAATTTAATTCACCGCAGAAATTTTGAGGCGCCGCATATATCAAAGGAGCACATTACGATGCTGGACGAAGTTGGTGTGCCCCTCGGCACCACGCTGAACCGCCCAGGCAGAAAGAAACTTGATGAGACCGATGAGCCTTTGGGTCTCAGATTGCAACGCATGATCAAGAAAGGCGTCCCTTTGGAATCCCTGTCTCTCCACGACCCTCGCGACACTTTTTACAATCCTATGAAAACGTGAGTCCATGCATCATGCCCTGTTTGCCAGAGTGTGTTGTGCTGGATAGATTGGCAGGCAGTCGCAAAACGAGTGCGCCCTGACATGAATACTGCGTTGCAGGCACTGGTTAGCGAGAGTGGAGGCGATAAGTATTGTTGGAAAGATGTCATCACGCGGCGACCAAAGAGCAGTGACGGCCATCATGGGGACAGTGAGCGATGAGCATGCGGCGGTTCGTGCCAAATCAGTGTACGTGCTGTCACTGTTGGCGAGCCGTGAGGATATGCAAGTGGTGGCGCTTTTGATTGACAGGATTGACGATGAGGATCCGTACGTGCGAAAGGAGCTTGTCAATGCACTGAATATCATCGCTCGCAAAAATGACCAAAAATCTGTGTTCGACATCTGTACATATCTGGATAGCCCTCGAGATGAGGTTCGAACAACAGCTAATCATTGCCTACACTCGGTTGTGAGGCCAGGCTTTCGCGTCGCCATTGTTGAAGCATGCGCAAGGCTTGAATCGCCATCGAACACCGTCAAGTTGAATGCAGTTGCTTGTCTTTCTATGGTTGCAAAGAGGGGTGACCGGGTCGCCATAGTGGAGGTGACAAATAGGCTCCAGCATCCTATTCCTGCTGTTCGAGGTGCCGCGTTGCAGGCCCTCACGTTGGTGGCAAACAAGGGGAATAGATTGGCTCTGGCGGCAGTTGGAAACCTATTGGAGCACCCCGACTATGAGGTGCGCAGAGCTGCGGCTCAAGGCATTCAACTTTTGTGCTTTCCCGGCGATCTGGCTGCAATACAAGTAACAGTCATGCGCCTCAAGATTGATTCAAGTGCAGACTGCGTTCGAGAGGGGGCAAAATACATTGCAGCGCCTACGACTGGAAATCCACCAGGCTGGCGAGATCCGGCTCTTCCGCAATTTGGCCCGCAGAAACTGCGAGGGGACCCTATTGTATTCGACAACATCCTGACTCCGCGTTTGGCGGGCTTGATGCCGATTGGCCGGGAGGCTGCTGTGGCCTTTCATGCTCCTGTCTTGCCGGCAGACAGTGGCGTGAAGTCCATTGCCCAAATGTGGTGGAAAGACAAACACCAAAAGGATACGGTGCGGCATCGATACGAATGGGCTGGTCCTCAGACTGCTCAGGCTCTGGGGATCAGCAGTGGGTCCCGCCACAATACGTCTATTATGTCTCGCCCGGGCACGTCTTTGGCCACCACTGGCACAGCAGTGCACTTGAGGAGCACGTTTTCTGACAACAAAGGGGCGCAGGTCGAAATTATTGGAGGAGATGATTCTGATACACTGACAAGGCCGGGCACGCGTGGCATTCTGACAAGGCCGGGCACGCGAGATGGGAAACACCGAAATGTCGTGTTGGACGACAGAGTGCAAACTGCAGCTTCTCAACATAGCTACGGGACCTCGAGAACAGGCACAGGCACAGGCCACAAGACCAGAGAACAACGCATGAATGAAAAGATGAGGGATCAGTGCAAACTTGTTCTGAATGTCATCGAAAAAGGCCTGATCCGAGAGTTATTAATTGAGAGCAAGGACTTGGACGAAGAAGAACCAATGGACACCGCGTACAAGTTTCCATCGTACCATGATTTTTACGAAACGCTCACATATGTGCTCAAGGAAAACACAGAACTTTACAAGTGGTGGAACCCATCTCTAATCTTTCCCGCGCTGGAGGATAAGGCAGCAAATGACACAGATCGTAGCTTCCCCAGGATCAGAACGATCCTACAATTCAATCCATCGACTGCGCAAGACTTGAGAAAAGTATGGTCGACAACACGACAAATATGGAGGCGCACCGTCACTGCATCGAGCGGGGCCGACCCATTACCTCCGTTCGTCGCCAAGAAGGTCGGTACGCTGCAGATCACTGTGAAGAGCGCGCAGCATCTGCCAAAATGCGATCGCTTCGGTTCGTGCGACTCTTATGTGGACTTGACAGTTCCCGGTAGGCCCGTCAAAACCACCAAAGTCGTCAACAAGTCGCTTGATCCCGATTTCCTTGCAACTTTTAGTTTTGAAACCATGGATCGTGATTTTACCGAGAGGATCAAGAGCCCAAGTACGGGGGGAAAGTGCCGGGAAGAAACACTCAAAATCGAAGGAATAAAGGATGATGGTGAATTCGAGCCGCCTGAAGGGCTTGTTGGGCTGTACTATGACCAGAAATTGACCATGCCAATAACCCATACAGAACTTCAGGGACAAGACGAACTCACGTTTAAGGACGTCATTGCTAGCCTAGCGAACAAGTCCCGAGGAGAAGTTGAAATTTTGCATTACGAACAGACAGCTCCCAGGTCTAGAGACATTTTTTTCCGTGTCTACACTTCAGATATGCTCGAAACTATCTCAATGGCAGGACGGCTTTCAGAAGCGAATCTCCAGCAAGGATTTTTGGGAGTCAATCTCCTTGACGAATTCCGCATACCAGATGTTGCTTCCCTGCATCTCACAACAGCGCAGACCCTTAGCAAAGTCTCCGCCCCAGTTCAGGCGTGGGTCAAACATTATCAGCTGGGCAAAGACCCTATTAGCATCGGAAAAGTGCAGCTCCCAATGGTTCCGCTCTTGAACAGCCTGGCATCCGGTGAAAAGTCCGAGTTGGCTGGCTGGTTTGAGGTGCTCACTGAAAGAGATGGGGCATTGATCCGGCAGACTGACCATTATGATCGGCCGACTGAGCTTTTCCTTGAGATTGTGTATCAGCCCGAGCCTCATAAATTTTACAACGACGATCGCCCTGAAGGTTCGCAGGTATTCTACACGGCAAATGCGACATTCACTTGAAGCTTCTCACATCTAGCTGAGGTCTATCATTTACATGACTGAGATTACCTTGCTCTTTGTACTTTGGCAGCGTGCCGTCGAAGGATTGGGTATTGCGATCCGATCTATTGCTCTCGAAACCCTGTGTCGAATCACGGGGCCCTCTGTTAAGCAGGCAATCTCTTGATATTCGCAACTAAACCTGTTTCTTCTATCTCTCGCCTATCCATACTTATGCTTCTCCTATCGGTCTCTAATGCTTTCTCCGATATTTTCTGATTTATACGGAATTCCTTTGGCACAGGCGATTGAGGAAATCATCTTGTGTGCGACGATCCCATCGCCGGAGGTGTACGCCACCGTTTCAGAGGCGCTGCGGCGAGTATCTGTACCCTCACACACTGATGCAGCCACTGACGTTGCGTGGATTCCTGAGACAAATATGGCTGTCTCTGCGGCGCTTGATGGCACAATTAAGGTTTGGGATACCGAATACGGTGAGAATATTTCTTGCGTTGCATACAAGGCAGGACGAATCACATAGAAACAGATGCAGATCGCATGGTAAGAGCGAAGAAGATGGAGAGGAAGCATGGAAATGCAATTCGATGGATTTGTCTCTGCTACATAAGTGAGAGCTTCTGGGATTCTGCTAGGTTTCAAGTATAGTATCCCTCCATCATCTAGTACTTTAATACTGATCCTCACGCTCTAAATTGCCCAACCACCCGCCCCTTCTACCTTTCCAGGAGCTTTGGTACGTACGATACGCAGTCACCGAGGGTCGGCGACGGCAGTTGTAACACACCATGTTCTAAGAGACAACATCCTCACCGCCAATTCTGACTGCTCCTTCAGTCTCTGGGATACCTCGTCAGGCAAAGAAATATTCAACCAGCCTTTTATCGGGTATGATGAATCTGCATGCTATTTATATGTGCACGAGTTTGCAATGCATTTGACAAAGTACATGCGTGTCTCGTTTGAACAGCGTGCGTGCGAATATGCCTGCATCAGTGCTCATTGCACGTCTCTCGCAGGCATAAGGTCGGCAGCCTTTGCATGTCTCTACAAGGAAACGTCGTGCTTAGTAGCGATGACCTACATGATGCATGCTTCAAATGCGAAAAGGGGCAAGTTCGTTTGTGGAGTGTCAGTCAACCGCCAAAACTCGAAGAGATTCTCGAAGATGCGCGTATTCGCGACGAGTACGAAAAGTGCGCTCAGGCGCTAGCAGCCTGCAACCCGGGGAAAACTCCCGAGCCTTCTCGGGAAAAAAAGCTAGTGTTCCCCCTCATTGAGCGTATCGTCATGATTGGGGCCCCAGCCGAAGCTGCTGTCGCGAAAGGTAGCCTTTGAGGCAAAAGTATGTATAGAAAGCGTGCTATTGTTACACCATCTGACGTTGAAAAGTTTTGCCAGTGCCTGGGGGACTAGACGAAGATTCCATGAAGGAAGGACATGCGGCGCTCGAAGACCTGTATCGAAAACTTGCAGGTTTGAATGATCATTTCCCGCTTCACAATTCATATTAGTTTAAACCAGTGGGGAAAGGGCCAAATATGTGACATCTTGGTTTTGCCCCTTTGCATCGTTGTTCACTACTATGCACTGCACCCAATCTATATGTACATATTTGCAGACAACAACGAGTACGAATTTCCTATTTGGATACGCTCACTGGCGCTGCGAGTGCGACGAGAGCGCAAGAAGTCCAAAATCGTGCAACTTGCCAAATTGGACGTGAAGGATCACTCTTCAAAAGTACAAGAGAAGCCTACGGACCTTGTGCGGTGTATTCGCTACCATCCGACAGACGCCACATGTTTTGCCAGTTCTGGCGACGATGGGTTGGTCAGAATCTGGAGGGTGCGCGAGAATGTTGTGCAGCAAACTGTGGAGCGAGCATCCGTGCACTTGCACGATTCTTTCGCTGCGCACCCTGCACCCATACACTCCCTCGCTTTTCATCCAGGCTCCGAAAAATTGTTGATAACTGCTTCGCGCACGGTGAAGCTATGGAACTTCGTCGCAAAGCGGGAGATCCTGTCTGTGCCCGTTTACGCGCATCATGCCACTAGCGTCGATATCTGGTCGACTCCTAAATCGGTGTCTGCGACACTCGTGGTGGGTAATGTAGAAGGTGTCATTCTCACCTGGAGCCTCGAAATCACCCCCATTGGCGGTCAGGTACGGTTGATCACTTTATTGCCATGATTCAGCATGTGCATTATTAGCCCATGAATGTTATATTCCACCCAGGAGCCGGTAGTTCTTAACCGCATGTGGTACAGATTATGGCGAACGCTGAAGAACGCCATCGGGTGGAGCGCCATACCGGAGCTGTGATTTCTTTGCGTATTCACAAGAACGGTGAAGAGTGCGTCTCTGCGTCACGCGATGGCACGATTATGGTTTTCAGCACAATCACAGGTCGATTCCATCTGCCTCCACAACCCTCCTGCACGGCATCTTCAACTGCACTTACTTGTGAGAGTTGATGTAATCAGGTGATGTGATTCGGCACTTCAATGGGGACCCCGACCCACACGGTTCAGCGCCGTCGGTGTCAGCAGCCGTGTTGGCAGAGTATTTGCACAACGACAGCACACACGTTCGCAAAATGGCAGCGCATGCTCTAGAGCACATGGCGGAGGTCGGCGATCATGAAGCTTTGGCTGCTATTGCTCGGAAGCTCAACCACACAGACCCGCTGATCCGGGATCTTGTGCTTGCACCCCTTCAACGACTCACACGTCGCGGTGACACGCGGTGCATTGCTGCACTTGCTGCTCTTCTCAAGGCGCAAAATGCAGACGTGCGCAAATCTGCAGTGGCTGCGGTAACTTATGCAGTCTGCGATGACGCAGTACAATTAGAACGCCTTGTTGAATTTGCCGACGCAATCATTGCTACGAAAGGCCACCCTTCGCGTACCCCGTGCATTGCTGCCGCTGAATTTGTGCTCGACAGCCTAGATTTTCTCGAGGGTGAGCGGCTTCCAGACTTTCTGCGAAGCTGGGACAGAACCAACGACAATGGGATGCAGCTCATCATGCTCCTGGCTGCTGCGCGCTTAGGAGAATTGCATCGGCAACAAAACTTGGAAGGCATCTACGGGTATCTACGACACACAAATGAGCATGTTCGTGCATTGGCTGGTCACGTTCTTGCTCACCTCTGCAAGCAGGATCCCGGCAAATTTCTGTGGGAGGTTGTTTCGCATACGGTTGCTGAGGCTCACAGCCCGGATTTGGTGAGTTTTATTAACAAATACTGCAGTTTCCGGCTGTATGTGCATGCGCAGTGCATTGGCCTCAGGACGCAGAATCTGCAACGAAACCTAGATGCAAATCATTCTTGTACTTTGAGGTAGTAACTATAAGACCTACCATTGTCCTGCGACTGTGCATGTTAACGTTGTGTATGCGTTTGCAGAAGACTGCAAGTGCAGCACGATATGGACTTCATGAAGTATTAGCGGGTCACGTCTTTGGTTTACTTGACAAAGCCATTGATGAGCGAATGGGTGATATTGAAGTTGAAAAGCAGGTGTGTCCCATTGTCATGGATGAGTGAGAGAGGAGTGAGAGATGTGAAGGTTGGGGGGGCGGAACAGGACAAGAGTGCGGACAACACTCCGACCATGCATCACATCATGGGATTGGCAGCGTCTGTGTTGATTCTGCCTGTTGTCTGACCACACACCAACAGAAAGACCTTGCTCGCAAAAATCGGAGGCGCCGCACAAGGGACGCAGGCGGGCGCGTGTCAACCGGTGCAACTAGCCGCTCGATTTCAAGTGAGAAATGCATCAAATTTGCTGAGTCCATTTGCTTGGGCGTGTGAATCTATTTTTAGCAAAGAAAAAAGTGCTGTGTGGTTATAACGCTATGTGGTTATGTTGGTATTGGCAGCCGCCCAAAGTCGTGATTCGTCAGCACCCTCTTCGCCCACAGCTTCTCGGCCAGTGTCACGCTTTTAATGTAGTGTTTGCGTGGATACGACATTGAATAAGACTTCAGCGAAAACTGTCTATGAATGATGACAGCATTAAAAGTAATGTACAGATGAACTTCATCAGCTTTATAAACCTATGCTCCCCACTTGCCCTACCCCTTCGCCTATAGATAAAGTCTTCGACTTTCAAGAGCTTTGCTCTATACGAGGAACCCTAGCAATAAAACCATGGTCAAAAGCATTTTAAATCGTGCTTATTATAAGCAAGTAGCAAAACGACTTCAAGGAAAAACGCTTTATTATTATATACAAGAATGTCTAAGTTTTCAAGATTTCAAAATGATTTTACAAAGTCCACACGCGGCCCTCCCATCTCGATCGCGTCGCCCTCAAAGTGTTGAGCGTCTGCTTTGAATAAACCCTTCTCCTACTCGTCCTCCTTGCAAGCCATCACGCATTTCGTCATTCACCATACCTGCACCATATGGCGCCCCCGCGCAGCAGCGCACGTACACGTAGAGTCAGATATGATGACTATTCCAGTCAGCACGGACTTAACCAATCTGTGGTAGACAGAGACACAAAAAGAGAGAGAGAGGAAGAAGGAAGAAGGAGGGAGGATAAGGTAGATGGGGAAGGAAGACTGTTGGTATCTATGCGTGCATTTTGCACCAGGAAGTGGTCGGAGGCGGAACTGAGCACGGGCATGTGCAGCAAAATCATCTGTATGACGCCTCGGTACGATAGATGCCTCATCCGCATCCGTTTTTCCCTGTCCATCTTGGTAGCTCTGGCGATGCGATGGACGCGACGGGTACAGTAAGGGGTTGGCTATTCCTCCTCCTCCTCCTCCTCCTCCTCCTCCTCCTCCTCCTCCTCCTCCTTGCAAGCCATCATGTCGTTCGCCAACCACCATACCTGCACCATATGGCGCCCCCGCGCGGCGGCGTATGTACACATAGCGTCAGACATCATGACTATCCCGGTCAGCGACCAACCCATTTGTCGACAGAGACAGAAAAAGGAAACAGAGAGGGAGAATGAAAAGGGAGTCCGGGAGTTGCACCAGGCAGTAGCGGGATATGAAATTGAGCACGGGGACGCGCAGCGAAAGATTCTGTAGGACGGCTCAAAGCGACAGACGCCTCATAGGCATGAGTTTTGCTGTGTCCCTTGCGGTAGCTCTGACTGTGCGATAGACTTGACGGGACTGGCAAGATATTCGATACGGCAAGCAGCTGTGCCTTCTCGACAGTATTGGAAGCCCAGTCTTTCAGAGTCATAGACTTCATCCCCAACATTCCCGCAATCCGCTTCTCCACCTGTAACCACAGCCGAACCAAGGTCAGTTACATAAGCTAAAGTGCAAAGAGCACGCAAGTACGCTCGGGTGTTTGCCCAGAACGCTGGCGAGCGCCCACAGGATCGAGAAACGAAGTGCTGAACTCTCTCTGACTAGGGCCATGCACCCAATGGCCACCAATGGGGAGCACATGTGAATTGTGCCATCGTTCAAGACAACAACCTGCGAGGCGACAGCATCCTCCAGAGAGCGTGGCTTGGCACCGTACTTGGTAATTAACTCAGGCTCGTTGAAATCAAATCGCGAATAAAATTTCAGAAAATGATTCAGCGAGGCATGGCTCGGAAAGAGCTGCATCTTTTCCAGATCTGTGTACCTCACTGAGAATTTCACCTTGTACACGTTGAGCCTTTTTCCTACCGTCCGAGGCGATGGCCATCCCCACCACATCTGTCCTCAGCAGCGCGCAGTTAGCTGCAGATGGTGCGGTTTCTACGGCCAGTTGTTGAAGGTAAGTGTGTGGTAAAACCAGAAGACAGGGGAGGGGGGGCAGCAAGAATTTGGTAGCATTTTGGTTTTTTGGGCAACACCTGCTTTACAAGGCCGAGGAGCACGAGATATGTATCTTCAGGAAAACTCTTCTCGAATTTGATTTCGTCGATTTCCTTTCGCACTTGCATGTACGATTCGACAATGCTGTTGGCAGATTCAAGATGCAAAAATTATGTCGCAGTCACAATTGTAACACGTATGAAGCAAATAGCAAAGCAAGGGAGTGGACAGCAGTGACGCAAGGTCGATGTTTTTACATGGCTAGAACGAAGTTCAGGACAAGCAAGGTCATCATGAACATCAACAACATCGTGAAAACTGTCAGCTCGAATTTATCTTGCCATCCGTCCAGAGTTTCCGGACTGTAGAACAGGTTCACTTCCTTGGCGATCGACGAACCTATTGAGGTGAAGTCTTCGTGATAGATCCCGAATCGCCAATTGCCTACAACTGCAAAGCTGATAACAACGGCCATTGCAACGAGGAAAGCGTGCATAAGGTGCCCAGCAGCGAAGGAGAGCGTCCCGGTGATGAGCGCGAGACGGGGATGAATCTTTGTTTGCTGGAGCATGCGGAGCATGCACATGATCAACACACTGAAGATTGCGGCGTTCTGAGTGCCTTCCTGGGCAATGTCATTCCTGAATTGTGAGACTCCTTGAAAGAAGGCATCCTTTTTGTCTCTGACGTCTACCTGATAGTTTCCCCATTCGATTTGTGCCCAAGTCTCCACTATATGCTTCACCTTGGCGCCGCTCTGTAGCTTCGACCGAATCCGCAGCAAAACACAAGTGGTAACCAACGACGCGATAACAAAATCCAACCCCATGGCCATTGGGGTTTCAATGCCTTCAAGCTTCTCGAAATCCAGCCTTTTGTCAGAGTCCACTTGATTTTTGCTCCTGTGCCGCTTCAAAATCGGCATCAGTACATCTTCGACCAGCAGCATGAATATGATGAAGATCGAAATGGATTCATATACAAGAAATTCGTTGAGCTTGCGCCCCTCCAGCACGTTGCAGAAATCCAGGGAATATTCCACCTTGACGCCCTCATCCCTGCCAATGTCCGCCTTGATTGTAAGCAACGATAGTAGCGAGGCTTCAGGCGCATAGAACGCCATCTCTACTTCGAGCATTGTTGTATGGATGTCAAGAAAGTTCTTCGTCAGAAGGAGCTTCCCGTCTCGATACAAGCGATCGAAACTCGCCATTGAGGCGAGCAGATCGGCAAATGCAAAGTACTTTTCAATCCTCTGAGCTTTGAGCCCGAAAAAAGTTTCGTTCTGCGCAAAGTGCGACTTCTTCGTGCTGCATGAAATCGGTGACGTCAGGTAGTGGCACTCATACCCTGTCTTGTTACAGAAACTCTCTTGCGCTTCAGCGCGCTGGGCCTGGATCCACTCTTTCGCAAACTCGCTTTTACACGGACTCTCATGTTCCCGAACCTGAAAGATGATTGGAGGGGCTACAAGAGCCGATCGTTTCGTGTATTCGATGTGCTCGACCTCGATTTGTGTACGATAGGGTAAGACAGGACCCGACCTCACTGCCATGTCCTCAGTCATGGCATAGTACATCCTCTGCACGTGTTCGACGGCGAACGCCTCTGGGTAGAGCTGGATTGGGGAGATATACATCGGGTAGTTCACTTCCAGCGCAGAAAATATTGTTTCCTCGTTGAACAGACACATGGGCTCCCGGGTTTCTTGCTTCTTGGCGCCTGTGTTCTGCAGAAGAATATTTTCGTGATATTTGGCATCCTCGTGCTTGGAGGAGTTCTTGCGGATATATGTGATGCGCGTCCATCCACTCACCGACGACGCGCTGGTGTACATGCTCTCATACATAGGCGAGTCGCCGGAAGTCCTGCATGGGCTATGAACTCGCAGCGCGCCGCCATCATGCGATTTATACGCTCCGAGCACGATATTGTGTTCAGGCGGAAAGAGGCTCGAGTAAAAAGCAAGGTGCGGAAGGAAACGAGAGCCATCGGCCATGAAGGAGTCCCCGTTGGACGGCCGAACCCAAAACATTATTGTAAAGTCACCTCCATTTCTCCTGACGTCTGCGGTGAACTCGGTGGTCTCATTGTGAAGAAACTCACATCCATCGTCGATGGAGGCCAAGACCTCGTCGCACACGGACGAGGCATTGAACATGTCGAAGCGCCTGCCAGACGCCTGTTCATAATTTGCATGCCACACTTGCTTGTGTGGCGCCGGCAAACCCGCGGCAACCCACTCATGGCAAGACCTTCGAAGATGCTGTTTCGTGCGCTTGCTGTCTACTGCTTCTGTGTTTATACAGAAGGTGCCTTTGCTAGTTTTTCTTCCGATGGACTGAATGGTATGCCACAATTGGTAGTGAGCTTTAGACTTGGGGGGCTCAAAGCACGGCTGAGCAACCAGGCACGCAACGGGGCAGTACTTCATGGGTTCCGGCAGCTCACACAATGTGGGCGCGACACTGCGCTGTAACGCATACCACCTGCAATTTCTACCGAGCTCATCCTTCCACTGCTTATCGGCAGTGGTTTGTTCCGTCCCACAACGATCCGTCGCCGCCAATTCCCGTACATTCTCGTCCGCGAGTGCAAGGATTTTGGCAGCCGGCACAGGCTCTCCAACATACATGCGCATGTCAAAGATGCCGACCTCAAGGCCGTTAGTCCACGCAGGGTACTTCCTGCCGAAGGCAATTTTGTGGTCTGCACAATCAGCCTCAACCACTGCGCTGCCCCACTTGCCTTTCCAACCGAGAATCCCGTCAACGTAGAAGGAAGCGGAATCGTCCGAAGTGTCAAGGGTGAGGGCAAGATGACGCCACTTGGGCATCAGCGCTGCATTCAGCACATGATGATCGTCCATGAAGGGCTCCGAGTACTGGTACTTGAAGTCCTGGCCTCTGGGATTCTCGAGTTGGATTCCGTCCGGAAGCACACTCAAAGACCAGCACGTGCCGCGCGCATTGTGTGCGTACAGCAGGGTGACCATGCATCGTGAATTGTCCACTCCAAGACACTCCCCCCGCGTTGGGTGCCTGTGCCACCATGTAAACGTCACGCCAGCGCCCATGAAGCTTGGCACCCTGTCGAGCACGCGGGGACCTTCAAGTCGATCATCATCGTCCTCTACCGTCGGCTTTGTCAGCACCGCCTTGCTCTTGAAAAGGGAGTAGAAGAGTCTGCCTGTTGTGGCATCATGTCGGGTAGCATTGTCAGAGGTGATTATGCCGTGAGGCGCCGCCGGAGTCAAGTTCATAGAATCGTTAAGCATGATCTGCCGCGTGGCAGAAGCAACGACGGCGTCGTCAACTCCCTGCTGAGCTGCACCCTGTTGGAGGTCGCGGAGACGCGTGAGGATCTCAACATGCTCTGAATGATCATTGCCTCCTGCCTTGTCTTCAGTCTCATCAAATGCCCGCAGATACGAGCTGGTGACGAGCTTCTCCAGAATATCGCCGTACCTCATGATTTCTTGCTGTTGCGAGGATTGCAGCGCAAATGGATAGAAAGACACCTGCGTGTTTCGAGCTCTTGTCAGCCTCGGCACCCCTCATGACCGCAAGCACTCAGTGTTCAGAAGCCCATGCCTCAATACATGGAACTGTTGCTCTCTTCGCTCGCTCGCTCGCTTGCTCGCTCACCCTCTCTCCCTTACGCGCGCACGAATGGACGAACGCACGCACGCACACGCACGGACACTCTCTCTCTCTCTCTCTGTCTCTCTCTCTTAACGCGACACCAACCCGAGCAAGCGTGAGGCCATTATCACCCATCTGGATGCACTCCGGGCCAAAGTTCGCGTCTGTGAGGGCCTGAGGCAGAAGCTGCAGAGTTGTACCGGATGTCAAGGACACGATACCATGCACACTCATTCGCAAAAACGCACACTCAAATAATCATCCTACCCCATCACAACCACACCGAGACCCAGACTCACACTTCCCCGCCGCCTGCAGATGCATGCACACAGTCTCTTTCTCTTGCCTGAGATCCAATGAGCTCGCCGTTGAAAAAGAAGGACACTTTACCGAAAGTGCTGCGCACACCACCACAGTGCTTCAGTCCACCACCGTAGTCATCGTGTAGTCATCGTGTATGTGCGTGTGCGCGCATGCGGACGTGCCTTTCGGGGATGGTTCAGGGTTCATTCAGGGATTGGGGTTTAGGGTTGAGCACCCGGACCTTTGGGCGTCGTGCGCGTAATCGCGCTGCACCACAACGGATAGGAACATGTCTTTCTCCGCCTCCACTCCCCTTCGAGTCTGCGCGCATGTCGCGTGAGCGAGGGTGGAGGAGTGATGGTGAGGGAAGTGCGGATAAGGGAAGCAAGGGCGAGAACAAGTGGGTGTGACTTTAGGTATGTCTGTACAGACGCACATACATGCGCATACACTCCTACAAAGATCACGGATACAAACATGTACACTCATACACACCGCGGGGCTAACGGCTAGTTGGCGATCGCTGCTGGAGGCAGACTTAAAAAAGGGTGACGCGTGCTTCTCTGGAAAGAAGTCATGGGCGCCATAATGGAGCTGCTGCCCCAATATGCCACTGCACACAGACACAGACACACAGACAAATAAATTCACACAGACACATGCACACGCATTCATCCACGTGCACACACATGTACTCACGTTGACACATGGGAGGTAGGCCAAGGAGAGACAATGAGAGGGCGAGGAAGCACAGATGCTGAGAGCAAGCACAAATGCGCCCTCCCACCCACCAACACCACCGCCACGCGCACACTCCACACCTTAGCCACCAACCCCAAACGGACAGGTCTTCGCCGAGGCCCGAGGGGGCCAGCTGAGAAAACATTCTCAAAAGTCAACGCCCTACTAGTCGTCGACTCTGCGTGCGGGGGTTACTGCAGGGCTGGCTTTCGAGAATGGTTACCTGTTTGCGAATGATGTACCCGCTCTGAAACTGCCTCGAAGTCCGCACCTGTGTGTGTGTGTGTGTGTGTGTGTAAGTGTGTGTGTGTGTGTGTGTGTGTGTGTGTGTGTGTGTGTGTGTGAAATACGTCAACGCACATACAAACACACTTATATAGAATATATACATACATACATGTGTACATACATACATACATACATACATACATACATGCATGCATGCATATTCAAATATACGCGCGCACACTCACACTCACTTACACATGCACACACGCACCCATGCGGTGAATGAAAAGGCCGGTATACGGATATTAATGCTCAGCTTATCCAGGCGCGCAGGAAGCTTGAAGGTGCGCGCTGATCGGAGGATTTCAATCCCCGCTGTGCGAGTGTGCACGTGTGTGTGTGTGTGTGTGTGTGTGTGCACGTGTGTGTGTGCGCGTGCACGTGTGTGTGTGTACGTGTGTGTGTGTGTGTGTGTATGTGTGTGTGACGTGGCAAGGTTCACGCACCTCGTCACATGACGAGGTGCGTGAACCTTGTCATGTCACAGTGTGTGTGTCTCTCTCTCTCTCTCTATCTCTCTCTCTCTCTCTCTCTCTCTCTCTCTCTCTCTCTACACACACACACACGTTGGGCAGGGCGGAGAATGCAAATGAGGGAGGTTCTTTTTCCCATACCATCAAGATCCGTGTCAAAATACTCGGCACTGA
>Ga0315905_10003615_pt1 | contig 15914 bp, 20 predicted proteins | sample LakEriMetagenome_5_FD_203522 | JGI IMG/M metagenome (GOLD analysis project Ga0315905, IMG submission 203522) | Freshwater fungal communities from buoy surface, Lake Erie, Ohio, United States - Buoy 4 MA121 | ecosystem: Environmental > Aquatic > Freshwater > Lake | place: USA: Lake Erie, Ohio... | reverse complement strand
GATCTCGACGCGGTGCTCGATGCCATCGACAATGCCGGCGACGACGAAGCCGTGCTTATCCACGGCTGCTGCCACAACCCCACCGGCATCGATTACACCGCCGATGACTGGGCCGCGATTGCCGATGCCTTTGCCAGCAGCGGCACCTTCCCGATCATTGATAGCGCCTATCAGGGCCTCGGCCACGGGCTCGAGGAAGACGCCGCCGGAATGCGCACCGTGCTTGCTGCGGTGCCCGAAGCCTTCATCGCCTATTCCTGCGACAAGAACTTCGGCCAGTATCGCGACCGCGTCGGCGCTTTCTACATCCTCGGGCAGGACAGCGGCGCGCTCGACGTGCCTTTCAGCAACGCCAATGCGCTGGCCCGCGCGTGCTGGTCGATGCCGCCTGATCACGGCGGCGCGGCGGTGCGGATCATCCTTGAGGATGCCGCGATGACCGCTGCGTGGCTCGCCGAGCTCGATAGCATGCGCGCGCGGATGCGGCAGGTGCGCGATGCGCTGGCGGCTGCCGGTACGGTGGGGCGGATCGATCTGACCCCGCTCGGCCGCCAGAACGGGCTGTTCGCGATGCTGCCGGTCAGTTCGGGCGAGGTCGCCACGCTGCGTGAAGACCATGCGATCTACATGGCGGCGTCGGGCCGGATCAACATCGCCGGGCTGACGATGGCGAGCCTTCCCAAGTTCATCGCCGCGCTGGCGGCGGTGGCGCAGTAGGCCGCGCCGATGCTCGACCGCCAGCGGGTGCTGGAGGGCGAGCGCTTGCACCTGCGCCCGCTGGTGCCGGAGGACTGGGAGGCGCTGTTCGCGGCCGCCGCCGACCCGCTGATCTGGCAGCAGCACCCCGCGCATGATCGCTGGCGCGAGCCGGTGTTCCGCGCTTTTTTCGATGATGCCCTGGCCAACAAGGGCGCGCTGGTGGCGATTGACCTAGGAACGGGCGCGGTGATCGGTTCCTCGCGCTTTCAGGGTCTGTCGGAGGCCGATGGCGGCTCGGTCGAGATCGGCTGGACTTTTCTGGCGCGCAGCCACTGGGGTGGCACCTTCAACCACGAAATGAAGCGGCTGATGCTCGCCCATGCGCTGGCGAGCGTGGCGGAATGCCGTTTTCTGGTCGGCGAGACCAACACCCGCTCGCGCACCGCGCTGGAGCGGATCGGTGCAAGGCTGACCGACCGCCGCGAGGAGCGGATCATGGCAGGCGGCGAAGTGATCCCGCACCTCACCTATGTGATGACGCGCGAGGATTTTGCGAGCGGGCCGCTGGCGGCGGGGTAAGGTCACCGCGCGCACCATCCCCAACTTGGTGGTATCTCCGGCCGCCGCTTTGGCGTAGCGTGGTCGCATCACCTCGTGCCCGGAGTCCGCCATCGAAAAGCGCCTGATTTATCGCTCGCAGCCTTTCGGCTTTGATGAGGCTATGCTCGCGGGGATCCTGTCGGCGGCGCGGCGCAACAATCCGCGTTGGGGTATCACCGGGGCGCTGATCTGCCGCCATGACATCTACCTGCAGCTGATCGAAGGCCCGGCTGACGCTATCGACGCCCTTTATGCCACGATTTGCGCGGATGATCGCAACACCGACGTACGGTTGCTGCTGTCCGAAGACATGGGCGAGCGGCTGTTTCCAAACTGGGCGATGCTTGACGACACGGCGCCATCGCAGTTCTGGTCGGCGCAGGATGTGGCCGCAGGCGTGCTTGAGGCGGCGAGCCAGGATGCGTTGCTCGCTCCCTTCGTCCGGCTGAGCGCGGCCAACCCCGGCGGCTGACTAACGCATCGCGGCGAGCGATTGCATCCGCTTCAGATAGCGCGCCAGCACGTCGATCTCGAGATTGACGGTATCGCCCACCGCCAGTTCGCCCAGTGTCGTCACTTCGGCGGTGTGGGGGATGATGTTGAGCAGGAAGTCACACATGCCGTCGGCGCGGTCGCGCACGTCGTTGACGGTCAGTGACACGCCGTTGACGGTGATCGAGCCCTTTTCGGCGATGAACGGGGCCATTTCGGCGCGGGCGCGGATTGCGATCTTCCAGCTGCCGCCTTCCGGGCGCGCCAACTCTACCTCGCCGACCGAATCGACATGGCCGGTGACGATGTGCCCGCCAAGCTCGTCGCCAAGCCGCAGGCTGGGCTCCAAGTTCAGTTTCGCCCCGGTCTGCCACATCGTGGCGACGGTGCGGCTGATCGTCTCGCCCGAGACATCGACCTCGAACCACGCATCGCCCGCGGTGCCGCCGCGCTCGACCACGGTGAGGCACACGCCCGAGCATGCAATCGAGGCGCCGATATCGATCCGCACCGGATCGAGCGGGGCATTGATGCGCAGCCGCAGATCGCCGTGCTGCTGGGCCGAAGCGATGGTGCCGATAGCGGTGACGATGCCGGTAAACATGGAACGGGGTCGTCCTTTAAATGGTTCGCGTGCGAAGATAGACCTCGAAGCGGTCGCTGCCAAGCTGGCGGCTGTCATGCATGCGCCAGCGGCCATTCGCCTCGGCAAGGCTGGCAAGCCCGAGCGCGCCCAGACTGCGGCGGCCATCGCCGATCAGGATCGGCGCGCGATAGAGGTGCAGCGCGTCGACAAGGTCGGCGGCGAGGAAAGCGGCGGCGGTCTCGGCCCCGCCTTCGACATAGAGATGCAGCACGCCGGCGAGCCCCGCGATGTCCTGCGGCGCGGCGAGTGTGGTGGTTCCTTCGGGCGCGGCCCCGCGGGTCAGCACCACGCGCTGCGGCGAGCGTGCTTCCAGTCCGGGGAGGCGCACATCGAGCCGGGGGCTGTCCGCCCGCCACGTCCCCCCGCCGACCAGGATCGCATCATGCTGCGCCCGCCGGGCATGGACATGGGCGCGCGCGCCCTCGCCGGTGATCCACTGGCTGGTGCCATCGGCGAGCGCGATGCAGCCATCCAATGAGGTCGCCAGCTTGAGCGTTACCCACGGCCGCCCCAAACGCTGGCGGGTGAGGAACCCGGCGAGGCTGGCCGCCGAAGCGGGGTCATCCAGCAAGGTGGTCGCAATCCCCGCCGCCTCGAGCCGCACGCGGCCTTGCCCCGCGGTGCGCGGATCGGGATCGTGCTGGCCGATAACGACACGTGCGGGCTTGGCGTCGACAATCAGATCGGCACAGGCCGGCCCTCGCGGCGAGGTGTGCGCGCAGGGTTCGAGCGTGACGTAGAGCGTTGCTTCGGCCAGCACCCCAGGCGCCAGCCCCGCCAGCGCCACGGCCTCGGCATGGGGCCGCCCGCCCGCTTGCGTCCAGCCGCGTGCGATCACTCGCCCCTTATGCACCACCAGCGCCGCGACGCCGGGATTGGGGCGGGACAGCGGACGCGCGCGCCGCGCCAGCCGCGCGGCGGCCGCCATCCAGTCGTGATCGGTGGGGGTGAGGCTGCCTATGGCGCGGGGTCCGCGTTGACGGCGGGCGCGTTCCGCTTCTTTGCCTCGGCAGCGTCCTTGGCCGCGCGCTCGGCCTCGGCCTTGCGCTCGATTTCATCGACATCCATGCCCGCCGCCGCGCCGAGCGCCTTGTACATGTCGCGCTTGCGCTGGGAGATGCGCTTTTCCTCGGCCTCGCGCAGGTCCTTCAGTTCCTGATTGGCGCGGTTGGAGGCGATGATCTCGGCCTCGGTGCGCTCGGGATCGAAGCTGCTGATATAGTCGATCTGCGGCCGCTCGGGCGCCTTGTATTCGACCTGGCTGACGGCCCAGTAGAGGATCGCCATCACCGGCAGCAGCGAGGCGAGGACGAAGGCCCAGCGATAGGGCCGCGGGCGCCGGATCTCGTTCCAGAAATCGGCAAAGCCCGGCGCGGGGTTGAAGCGAGACTTGGACAGCATGCGGGGCACTATAGGGGGCGAGCGGTTCGCGCTCTAGCCGAAACTTGCATAGAGGGTGCGGCCATGATCGCGCAGCCATTGATCCGCGACAGCGATGTCGGCCTCGTAGATCCGCCCCAGCAGCGCGTGGAAGGCGGGACTGTGATCGAAATGGACCAGATGCGCGACCTCGTGCGCGACCACCGAGCGGCGGACAAAATCGGGGGCCTGCACGAGCCGCCAGTTGATGCGGATGCGGCTTTTATCCGAGCACGAGCCCCAGCGCCGCTGCGCCCGCGTGAGCCCGACCGGTACCGGATCGAGCCCGGCGGCGGCGCAATAGTCGTGCATATCGGCCTCGGAGAGGCGCAGCGCCTCGGCCTCGAGCCAGCGGCGGATGCGGGTTTCAAGTCCGGTCTCCGGCCCGCCCAGCAGCAAGGCCTCGCCGGCGACCGCAGGGCGGCGGGGGGCACGAGCCTCCCATTCCAGCCGCAGCCCTGAGCCGCGATAGCGCACCTCGCTGCCCGGTACCGGCGCGGCGCGCGCGGGCAGGCGGGCGAGCTGGGCGGCGAGCCAGTCGGCGCGGGCATGGGCAAAAGCGATTGCCTCGCGCGCTTCGGCCCAGGCGGGCAGGGTGATGCGCACCTCGCTGCCATCGGGTGCGAGCCGCAGCGTCAGCCGCCGTGCATGGCGCATCCGCCGCAACACGATCGGCACGGTGCGGCCCGCCAGTTCCACCTGCGGTTCGAGCGGAGCGCGGCGCAGCCAGTCGATCACGCCTCTTCCTCCCTATCGAGCGCGGCGCGGTCGGGGCGGGGCGAGGGCCATTCGACGATGTGATGCTCCACCGGCCCGGCGTCGATCTCGCTAACCACCCGCCCGATCACCGACACGCCGACGCGCCGCACCGCCTCGCGGTCGCCGCTGATGAGATAATGCCAGCCGGGCAGCGGGCGATCATCGGCGCGCAGCCGGTAGGCGCAGGTCGAGGGCAGCCAGCTCACCTGCTCGACAATTCGTAGGGTCAGGCGCAGGCAATCGGGAACGAAGGCCTTGCGGTTGCGATAATCGCTGCAATGGGCGGTGCCGGTGTCGAGCAGGCGGCAGGCAATATTGGTGTCGAGGATCTCGCCCGTATCGGCATCCTCGATCTTGTGCAGGCAGCAGCGTCCGCAGCCATCGCACAGGGCCTCCCACTCGGGCCGGTTGAGCGCGCCCAATGGCAGCTCCCAGAAGCGGTCTCTCAGCTCACCCATCGGTCCAGTTCCGCCGCCACCGCGTTCGCCCCCTGATCGACAGGGAGGGTTGCGAGTGGCTCGCCATCGGGGCCGAACAGATAGACGATATTGGAATGATCGACGAGATAGCCGCCCCCTGCCACGGCCTCGCCCTTGGCGTAGAACACGCGGAAGGCCTTGGCGGCCGCGGCAATCTGTTCGGGCGTGCCGGTGAGGCCGATGATATCGGGCGAGAAGGCGGCGGCAAATTCGCCCACCACTTTTTGCGTGTCACGCTCGGGATCGATGGTGATGAAGAGCGGCTGGATCTTGGCCGCCTTGGCGGGATCGCTACCTTTGAGCACCTTCAACCCCTGCGCCACGCGCTGCATATCGGTCGGGCAGATGTCGGGACAGAAGGCATAGCCGAAATAGACCACGCGGTACTTGCCCGCAAAATCACCCCAGCGCACCGTGCGCCCGTCGCTAGCCGTGAGCGCGAATTCCCCGCCGATATCCGCGCCCGCGAGCGGCGGCTCGGCGGCGGGCACAGCGGCGCTGCACCCCGCCAGCGCCAGCGCAGCGGCGGCGATCAGCGCGGGGATCAGGAGCGAAGGCTTGTTGATACGGTTCATGCTCTGCTAACTGAATGTTTGCGACTGGGCGGGCTTGCCCTACGCCAAGGCGCACGCCAGATGTTTGGCAGGGAATGCGAAAGGATCAAACCGTGGTTGTCGAGGTTTTGCGCAAGTTAGGGGCTCGCTCGCGGATTGCCAGCGCAATCCTGGCGCTGCTGGCGCTTGCCTTTACCGTGCCGGTGGCCGCGCAGTTCCAGTCGGAAGGCTACAAGTTCCTCGAAGCGGTCAAGAAGCGCGAAGGCGACGAGGCGACCGACATGCTCAACAAGCCGGGCACCCAGGTCGTCAATACCCGCGACATCACCACCGGTGATACCGGCCTGCATCTGGTGGTGCAGCGCCGCGATGCGCTGTGGATCCGCTTCCTGCTGCAGCGCGGAGCCGATCCCAACATCCGCAACAAGAAGGGCATCACCCCGCTTCAGCTCGCCACCTCGATGAGCTTTACCGATGGGGTCGAGGCGCTGATCAAGGGCGGGGCTAACGTCAATGTTGGCGACCAGACTGGCGAGACCCCGCTGATCGCCGCGGTCCACCAGCGCAACACCGAAATGGCCCGCCTGCTGCTGGCGCAGGGCGCGGATCCGGAGCACACCGACAATTCAGGCCGCTCGGCGCGTCAATATATGGAACTTATGAGCGGCAACACGCTTATGAAGCAGGTCTTTGACGACGCCGATGCCAAGCGCGCCGGGAAAGAGACCAAACGCAATTACGGGCCAGCTCTCTGATATGAAAACCGTTTCTGCCGCCGATTTTGCCGACCTGACGCTCGACGAGCTGCGCGTCGCGCTCGCGCCCGACATTGCGGCTTCCGCGATCTTCGATGGCTGGAACGAGACCGCGCTTATCGCCGCGGCCGAGATGGCCGGCTGCGATACTGATGTGGCGCGGTTGGCCTTTGCTGATTCCGGCCGAAGCGGTCTGCCGATGGCGATGATCGAGGCTTGGATCGCAAGCGTCGATCAGGCGATGGAGGCCGAATGGCCGGCCGAACGCCTCGCCACCCTGAAGATCCGCGAGCGCATCCGCACGCTGGTCGCGTTCCGTCTGGATGCGGTGGCCGATATCGACGAGGCGGTGCGCCGCGCGCTCGCCGTGATGGCGCAGCCGCAGAACGCAGCCCGCGCTTTGAAGCTGGGATGGCGCTCGGCCGATATCATGTGGCGGCTCGCAGGCGATACCGCGACCGATTACAATCACTACACCAAGCGCGCGATCCTTGCGGGCATCTACTCGGCCACGCTCGCGGTGTTCGTCAATGACGAGAGTGAGGGCAAGGCCGATACCCACGCCTTCCTCGAACGCCGCATCGACGGGGTGATGAAGTTTGAAAAGGCAAAGGCGCAGTTTCTGGGCAAGGACCGCGAATTGCCGAGCCTGACGCGCTTTTTGGGGCGGCTGCGCTACCCGGCGAGGTAAGCGGGGGATTAGCTTTCGGGACTTGTCGTCTCGCCCGCTATGTTGTCCTATGCTTCTCGCCAGAGTCGCGCGATGACGCGCGCAAATATCTGACGGGAAGGACGTTTCGATGGCGGGTTCGCTCAACAAGGTCATGCTGATCGGCAATCTCGGGGCTGATCCCGAAATCCGCAGCTTCCAGAACGGCGGCAAGGTCGCCAACCTGCGGATTGCCACGTCCGAAACGTGGAAAGACCGCCAGACCGGCGAGCGCAAGGAAAAGACCGAGTGGCACACCGTCGCGATCTTTTCCGAAGGGCTTGTCAGCGTGGTCGAGCGCTACCTCAAGAAGGGCAGCAAGGTCTTCGTCGAAGGCAAGCTGCAAACCCGCAAGTGGCAGGACCAGAACGGGCAGGATCGCTACAGCACTGAAATCGTGATCCAGGGCCTCGGCGGCACGCTGACCATGCTTGACGGCGCGGCTGGCGGTGGCGGCATGGGCGGCGGTGCGCGCTCGGGCGGCGGCGCTGCGGGTGGCAGCTGGGATCAGGACGGCGGTGCGCCGGGCGGCGGCGGTGCGAGCGGCGGCTTCGGCCAGACCGGCGGCGGCTACGACGACCTCGACGACGATATTCCGTTTTGACAGAGCGGCTAAGGCGCGGCTAGCCTAATCGCACGGGCATCTTGCCCTCGCGGGAGATGCTCTTATGCAGGCCGGTGCGTTCATTCTGTCAGTTCTGCTTGCGGCCGCGCCTCAAGACATGCCGCCGCCCATCGAAGTCGTGCCCGCAGGGCCGGTCGAGCGGCAAATCCTGCAATGGCAGCCCGGGGCGGTGACCTGCGGCGATTCGGGCGATCCGGGTGCGAGCCTTGCCGCCACCACCATGGTCACGCCCTATATGCAGACCATATCCAGTCAGACGCCACCTCGGGAGATTACGCTCAGTTTCGATATCGCGGCAGATGGGCGCGCGTTCAACATCCGCCCTACAGGAACGCAGCACCTGCGCTTCGATACCCGCGACATCATGCCGTCGCTGCGGGCCAGCCGCTTTGCTAGCGGCGTGGTGCAGCGCGGGTGCCGCGTCACCTACACGCCCATGCTGCAACCCCTCGCCAAGGCCGATGTGCCGACGCTTGCACGGTTTGGCGCGATTCCGAGGCACCGGCTTGATGCCGCCGGGTGGCAGCAGATTGCACCGGGCAATTGCCGCGAGCGCCCGCGCGCCGCGCCGCTGCTGCGCGCCTATCCCGACCGCCGTAAACTCGCCATGCGCGAAGGCGAAAGGTCGTGGAGCTATGTTCGCTACGACATTGATGCCGAGGGGCAGCCGGTCAATCTTGCCACCGCAATGAGCTCGGGCGATGCGGCGCTCGATGCCGAGGTGCGCTCTGCCGCAGCGCAAGGGCGCTATGCGGGCGGGCCGCGCACCGGCTGCGGCCTCTTGTGGTGGACCCCGCCAGCGATAATTGCCGCTCCGCCGATCCCAGCGGGGAGCGACAAGGATGGCAACACAGCCTGCGAGATCCCCGATCGCTGGGCGCGCGAACCGGTGCTGACCTATCCCGAATTCTATCGCCAGCGTGCGATCGAGGGCTGGGCGGTGGTGCGCTACGATGTCGCGACATGGGGGGACATCGGCGAGATCAAGGTGCTCGCCGCCGAGCCGAGCAGCGAATTCGGCGAGGCGGCAGTCAATGTGCTGCGCCGCGCGCGCTTCAAGCCTCTGGCGAACGGGCTGACGGGCTGTGTTGACCGCGTGCGCTTCACCATCCGCGATGGCGAAGGGGATGCGTCTCCGGCCGAAGACGGCCCGGCCGCGGACTAGGGTTTGTGGGGATTCAGCGTGAATTGATGACGGCTGCTGCGAGGTAGATCATGGCGGAGAAGCTATGATCGGTTTTGCAGGCGCGCATGGCGATGCGTTTGCATTCTTTGAGTTTGGCGAAGAAGTTTTCGATGATATGGCGGCATTTGTACATCTCGGCGTCGATTTTGAGCTTCTGGGCGCGACCCGGGTGCTGTGAGATGACGACCTTCGCTCCGCGCTGATCAAGGTCTTGCACGATCCAGTTGGCGTCGAAGGCCTTGTCGCCGAGGAGCGCTCCGAACTCGATCCCCTCGATCAACGGTGCGACGCCGATGGTGTCGTGGCGGTTCCCCGGCAGAAGCTCAAAGCGCACGAGATTGCCCAAGGCATCGGTAAGTGCCAGAATCTTGGTCGTCATGCCACCTTTGGAACGGCCAATGGCCTGGCTCTGAGTCCCCCTTTTGCGCCCTGGCCGTGCCGATGAACCTTCACGATGGTGGCATCAACCCTGGCGTATTCTATGTACGGTTCCTCCGACAAAGCATCGAAAATCCGCTTGAAAACATCGGCTTCGCGCCAATCGCGAAACCGCCGGAACGCCGTGCTCCAGTTGCCGAACATGGCTGGCAGATCGCGCCACGGACTGCCCGCCCGTACGATCCAAAGAACCGCCTCAAGAAACAGCCGGTTGTCCCTGCCGCTACGTCCGGGGTCCGTCGGCTTGCCCAGACAATGCGGTTCCATCTTCGCCCAATGGGCCTCGGTCAATACGAAGCGTGGCATCCGAAGTGTGAATCACATCTTCGCCGAAATGGGAATCCTAAATCCCCACATCCCCTAGTCCTTCTTGAGCGCCGCCAGCAGCGCGGCCATCGGGCCGTCCTGTTCGCCTTCGGCCACAATCCCGGCGGCTTTGCGCGCGGCATCGGCGTTCGGCCCTTCGGCGTAGGGATCGATCGCCAGGCCCAGGGTCTGCGCCACGGCCTCGCCCAGATCGAACATATCGCCTGCATATTCGATGACATCGCAATCATCGGCTTCGAGCTCGATTTCGATGGCCTCGTCGTCGGCGACGGGCCGCAGGTTCTCCTCGACAAATCTGAGGTCGACCGGTTCGTCGATGGTGACCGGGAAAACCTCGCCCGAGACCGCGCAGGGCTGCATGATTGTCGCCGTCAGCCGCCCGGTGGCGCGGATCGCGCGGGGCTTCTGTTCGAGCGCCACTTCGGCCCGCAGGCTTTCGACCGCGCCCAAGCCGAACCGGCTGGTCAGTGCCGCGCGCTCTGCCTCGCTCGCGGTGATCACCACCGGCTCGCCCGGCAGCGGGCGTGCCTTGACCATCCGGGTCAGTTCGGTCGGATCGCCGCTCACCAGATCGCGCTCGCTTTCATCATTTCGGCATCCGAGAAGCGCGCAAGGCGCTCGGACAGCTTCATCAGCCGCTCGGCCACAGCCGCCGCGCTGGCGGCCTCGTCCGCGCCGTCGATAAAGGTGACATTGCGCTGCACCGCGCCCGTCAGCCGCTCGAGATCGCCGGCATTGAGCGCGCCGCGATAGGCGCCGAGCCGCCCGCCCAGCACGCTCATCAGCTTGCCGATGCGCTTGCCCACGACGACATCATTGACCCCGAATTCGCGCAGCTGCCCGTCCATGTCCTCGACGAACAGCTCGGCCAGCAGCGCGCTCTCGGCGCGCATTTCGGAGGCCTCGACGCGCACCATCACCACGCTCAGCACTGCGGTGATCAGATCGAACCGCCCGGCGATCGAATCCGCCACTTTGCAGTCGGCATAATAGGCCGGATCGCGGGCCAGCTCGATCACGCGGTGCCACAGCGGGCGCACGCTCTCGCGCGGGTCAGGGGCCGTGCCGAGCAGGCGGGAGAGGAAGGACATGGCTGGGTATTCGCCTTTGGTAAAATCGTTCTCGGGTGTGCCTGCACTTACGCTGGGCGGGCCGCTGCGGATGCGTTCAAGCAGGGTTCAAGCCGCCCGTGTCACTCCGCTGCGCGCATCTGCCCACAGATGGTGCGTTGCAAGCTTGTGCCTAGCCCCTTAAAGCGCAAGACCCAAGGGTTATGAGACAGCCGCCCCGCGCGGAGACTTTACGAAACGGACCTGATTTGACGCAGATGGCGAAAATGACACTCGAGGCAGGCCGTCGGCCCGCGATCATGCGGGCTGCACTGGTGCTGGGCGTGGCGGCGGCGCTACCCGCCTGCACCTCGATCAACGAATCGCGCGGCTACATCACCGATCCCTTGCTCGCCGATGTGGTCCAGCCCGGGCTCGATAACCAGCGCTCGGTCGAAGGTGCGCTGGGCCGGCCGACCTTCACCAGCCAGTTCGGTGCGCCGACGTGGTATTACGTGTCGAGCATCACCGGCCAGCGCCCGTTCTCGCGGCCGAAGATCCGCCAGCACACGGTGCTTTCGGTGCGCTTCGATGAAGCGGGCAAGGTGGCCGAGGTCGGGCGGACCGGGGTCGAAAAGATCACCTATCTCGATCCCGATGGCGACAAGACGCCGACGCTGGGCCGCGAGCGCGGCTTCCTGGAAGACCTGTTCGGCAATATCGGCCAGGTCGGCGGGGCGGGCCTGCCGGGTGGCGGCGGGCCGGGCGGGCCATAGGGCCAAGCCAGCAGCGCGCTTGATCCTGCGGACAGGGGCGCCATATTCGGCCCCATGAGCAACACTTCAGACAGCCACGGCCTGATCCAGTGGCACGGCACCACCATCATCGGCGTTCGGCGCGGCGGCGTCACCGTGATCGCGGGTGACGGGCAGGTGTCGATGGGCAACACCGTGATGAAGCCCAATGCCCGCAAGGTGCGCCGACTTGGCGATGGCAGCGTGATTGCCGGGTTTGCCGGCGCGACCGCCGATGCCTTCACCCTGTTCGAGCGGCTCGAAAAGAAGCTCGAGCAATATTCCGGGCAGCTGATGCGCGCGAGTGTCGAGCTTGCCAAGGACTGGCGCACCGACAAGTACCTGCGCAATCTCGAAGCCCTGATGATCGTCGCCGACAAGGACACGCTGCTGGTGCTTACCGGCAATGGCGATGTGCTCGAACCGGTGGGCGAGATCGCCGCGATCGGTTCGGGCGGTAATTTCGCGCTCGCCGCGGCGCGCGCGATCGCCGATTACGAGAGCGACGCCGAAACCATCGCAAGAAAGGCGATGGCGGTCGCAGCCGAGATCTGCGTCTTTACCAACGGCAATTTGACGGTCGAAACGGTTTAGCCCTATTTGCCGTGCCTCAAGCGCGGGGGAGCGGGGCGATCAACGGCACCATGAAGCAGGAGGCGGGCGACAAGATCCCCGCAATCCATTTGCTGCGCGCGCTTGCTGCGATCACCGTGGCGGCAGGGCATATCGCCTTTGCCTTTGCCGACCATATCGGCCCCGGCCTCGGTCTCGCGGCAATCTGGCGCGGCGATATTCCCGGACAGCTGGCCGTGATGCTGTTCTTCATTCTCTCAGGCCATGTGATGGTGCTCGCGGCAGCGGGCCAGTTCGGCCAGCCCGGCGCAAGATGGCTGTTCTGGCGGCGGCGCTTCATCCGCATCATGCCGCCTTACTGGCTTGCGACCTTGCTGCTGGCGGCGATCTTCCTGACGCTGTTTCCGACCCCGATCGATGGCGGCAAGTTCGCCAAGTCGCTCGCGCTGATTCCTTACTGGCCGGATACGGGTTACCTGCGCCCGATGCCGTTCCTGTGGGTCGGCTGGACACTTTTCTACGAGATGACCTTCTATTTCGTCTTCGGACTGTTTCTGGCGTGGCCGCGCCAGCAGGCATTGCTGGGCGTGGCAGCGGTGCTGGCGGGGCTGGTGATTGCCGGAACCTGGGTGCCGCCGGTCAATCCCTTCCTCTTCGCGCTCACCCGGCCGGTCTCGGTGATGTTTGCCGCCGGCATGGCCATCGCGCTGTGGCGGACGGGCGGGGGCACGGCGCCGGCATGGCTGCGCTGGCTGGCGCTGGCGGCGAGCGCAGCGGCATTGTGGCTGGTGCCTTTCCCGCCGCAGGCGAGCGCGATGGGGTGGGACTATCTTGCATGGTGCGGCGTGCCCGCGCTGCTAATCGCTTTTGCCGCGCTGGGCGGGCCACTGACACTGCCCGGCGCGCACCTGATCAACCGCGCTGGCGACATCAGCTATGCCGTCTATCTGTTGCACGTGCCGATCGCGTGGTTTTGGCTGTGGGTGTGGCCGCGCGTTCCGGGTTTCGATCCCGGACCGTGGGAATACTTCGTCAGCGCGATGCTGGCGACAGTGGCGCTCGGCTGGCTGTTCCATGTCCGGGTTGAGCGGCCGATGACGCTGGCCTTGAACCGGCGGCTGGCCGCGCCACATAGCGACGAGGAACTGCACAGAAAGACCCCATGACCACTTCCCCTGCTCCGCAGGCGCTCACGCCCAAGGCGATTGTCGCTGCGCTCGACGAACACATTATCGGTCAGGCCGAGGCCAAGCGCGCGGTAGCGGTGGCGCTACGCAACCGCTGGCGGCGGCAGCGGCTCGGCGCCGATCTGCGCGACGAGGTCACGCCCAAGAACATCCTGATGATCGGGCCGACCGGCTGCGGCAAGACCGAGATCAGCCGCAGGCTGGCCAAGCTCGCCGAAGCCCCCTTCATCAAGGTCGAGGCGACCAAGTTCACCGAAGTCGGCTATGTCGGGCGCGATGTTGAACAGATCGCCCGCGATCTGGTCGAAGAGGCGATCCGGCTGGAGAAGGAACGCCGCCGCGACAAGGTGCGCGAAGCCGCCTCCGAAGCCGCGATGGACCGGCTGCTCAATGCGCTGGTGGGCGACAACGCCTCCGAGGCGACCCGCGCCGCCTTCCGCCAGCGCATCACCCAGAATGCGATGAACGATGTCGAGGTCGAGATCGAAGTCACAGACGGCCCCTCTGCCCCGTTCGGATTCGGTGATCTTGGGGGCAATATGGGCGGACAGGTGGGGATGATCGACCTCTCGGACATGATGGGCAAGGCTTTCGGGCGCAAAGCCACGCGCCGCCAGAAGCTGCGCGTGCCCGATGCGTGGGACCGGCTGGTCGACGAGGAGGCCGACAAGCGCCTCGATCAGGACGATGTCGCGCGCGCCGCGCTACTCAACGCCGAAACCAATGGGATCGTGTTCCTCGACGAGATCGACAAGATCGCCGTCAGCGATGTGCGCGGCGGCTCTGTGTCGCGCGAAGGCGTGCAGCGCGATCTGCTCCCGCTGATCGAGGGCACGACTGTGGCCACCAAATACGGGCCGATGAAGACCGACCATGTGCTGTTCATTGCGTCGGGCGCGTTCCATGTCGCTAAGCCTTCGGACATGCTGCCCGAATTGCAGGGCCGTCTGCCGATCCGGGTTGAACTGCGCGCGCTGACCGAAGCCGATTTCGTGCGGATCCTCAGCGAAACCCGCGCCAATCTGGTAGCGCAATACAAGGCATTGCTAGCGACCGAGGAGGTGACGCTCGATTTCACCGAGGATGCGATTGCCGCGATTGCGTCGATCGCTGCGCAGGTGAACGGCACGGTCGAGAATATCGGTGCGCGGCGTTTGCAGACGGTGATGGAGCGATTGCTCGAAGAGATCAGCTTCACCGCCGAAGACCGCAAGGGCGAGACCGTGCGGATCGATGCCGCCTATGTGAAGGAGCGCCTCGCCGGGCTTGCGGGTAACACCGACCTGTCGAAGTATATCCTCTGATGGCGGCGGTGCCGGTCAGCGATCTTGCCGCGATGCTGGCAGGGATGGCTCCGGTGCTGGACGAGCGGGCGTGGTTTTTTGTGCAGGTGGAGGGCGCGCTGCCCGCTGATGCCTTCGCGCTGATCCGCGAGGACGAGGGCACAACGGCGATTGTCGCCGGAGCGGGAGAGGGCGCCGGATTCGCCCGCATCACCCTGATGGTTCACTCCGCGCTCGAAGGCGTAGGGCTGACTGCGGCGGTGTCAGGCGCGCTGGCAGGGGCCGGGATCGCCTGCAATGTCGTCGCCGGATACCACCACGATCACCTGTTTGTTCCATGGGAACGGCGCGAGGAGGCGCTGGCGATCCTCCAGCGCCTCGCGCTTTAGCGTTACAGACCGCTCGCCCCGCGATCCGCTTCAGCGGATCACTTGCCCAAAAGGTGCTTCTCCCAGAACACCAGCTGGGCGAGGAAGGCGTATTCGGAATTGACCTTCTTGCGGAAGCCATGGCCTTCGTCGGCAGCGACAAGGTGCCAGGCCTCGCCGCCGTTCGCCCGGATCGCGGCGACCATCTGGTCGGCTTCGGACTTGGGCACGCGCGGATCATTGGCGCCGGTGATCACGAACATCGGCTTGGTGATCTCGCCGACGCGGGTCAGCGGGCTGATTTCGGTCAGCTTGGCGCGCTGGTCGGGCACGCGCTCGTCGCCATATTCCACCCGGCGCAGATCCTGCCGGTAGGGATTGGTGTTTTCAAGGAAGCTGACAAAGTTGCTGATCGCCACCGTGCACTGGGTCGCGGTCAGCTTGTCCTTGAGCTGCACGGCGGCGGCGTAGCACATATAGCCGCCGTATGATCCGCCGGTGAGGCCGACCTTGGCCGGATCGACCGCCGCATCCTTGCGCACTGCATCGATCAGCGCGGCCATGTCCTTGACCGAATCCTCGCGCTTGAACGGGCCATTGTCCAAGCTCACGAAGGTCTTGCCATAGCCGGTCGAGCCGCGGACATTGGGCAAGAACACCCCGACGCCCAGCTCGTTGAGGAGGTAATTGTCGGCCCCCATGAAGCCGGCCGTGCTCTGCCCTTCGGGTCCGCCATGGATGTCGACGATCAGCGGGCGCTTGCCCGGAAACTTCGCCGGATCGGGGAGATAGAGCAGGCCGGAGACCTCGAGGCCGTCAAAGCTCTTGGTCGTTACAATCCGCGGTTCGGCATTCACCGAAGGATCGAGCCCGCCGGTCTCGCTTTGGGTCCAGCGGGTGATCTGCATCGTCTTGGGATCGAGCGACCACACATCCGCCGCGCTCTTGGCGCTGTTGAAGGAGAAGCCGATT
>Ga0315905_10003614_pt1 | contig 15914 bp, 13 predicted proteins | sample LakEriMetagenome_5_FD_203522 | JGI IMG/M metagenome (GOLD analysis project Ga0315905, IMG submission 203522) | Freshwater fungal communities from buoy surface, Lake Erie, Ohio, United States - Buoy 4 MA121 | ecosystem: Environmental > Aquatic > Freshwater > Lake | place: USA: Lake Erie, Ohio... | reverse complement strand
AAAAGCAGGAAAAAATGCAGTCAGCCAAGCCACGCTAAATAAACGCATATTTAATTGCCATTCTGTAATGCCTACAAATTCAAATGGCAATACTTGCATCAAATAAAGAAAAAAATAAGTAGGGATAAATAGGGGGTGGAATACATAAGACAATAAATGTGCAATATATTGTACTATTTTAGGTTGCGGATTTTCCATAGTTGAATTGACTACCATTCTTTTCTAAGTCTTGCGACTGGTATATTTAAAAGTTCTCTATATTTTGCTACTGTTCTTCTTGCAATATTGTAGCCTTTTTCTTGTAATTGATCGGTTAACTCATCATCACTTAATGGCTTAAGTTTATCTTCGCCTTCTATTAATTCTTGAAGGATTGCTTTAACCTCTTTTGTGCTTACTTCTTCGCCACTATCTGTAGTCAATGATTCACTAAAAAAATACTTTAATAAATAAGTGCCAAACTCTGTTTGTACATATTTACTATTGGCTACCCTACTCACCGTAGAAACGTCCAAATTGGTTTTTTCTGCAATGTCCTTTAAAATCATTGGTCGAAGCGATGTGGTATCTCCACTCAAGAAAAAGGCAGACTGATACTCTAAAATCGCATTCATCGTTAACAACAAAGTCTGTTGTCTTTGAAGAATCATCTCAATGAACCATTTGGCTGAGTCTATCTTTTGCTTGATAAAAAAGACAGCTTCTTTTTGAGACTTATCTTGTTTTTCCCCGCCCTCATATTCTTTTAGCATTAACTTATAGTCATCACTAATGACCAATGGTGGCGCATTACGGCTATTCAGTGTCAATTCTAATTTGCCATTATTAATTAGTACTGTAAAGTCTGGAATGATATACATTTCGGCTTCATTGGTATAGCTCGTCTCTGCACCTGGCTTTGGATTCAAGGTTAGAATCTGATGCAATACCTCCTTCATCCCTAATTCATCTAAGTGTAAACTCTTTTGAATTTTATCGTAATGCTTCCTGGTAAACTCTTCAAAATATTTTTCTAAAATGAGTATGGCAATTTTTCTGGCTTCATCATCGGAATATAATTTTCCTCTACTGTCCGATAAATGTGCCGACTCTCCTTCTCCTTTGCTGCGAAGTTGAATTAGCAAACATTCTTTTAAATCTCTTGCAGCAATCCCTACTGGGTCAAATGCTTGAACCTTTTTTAATATTTGCTCAATCTCTTTTTCCTCTACCCACATGCTTTGTTTGAAAGCCAGGTCATCTGCAATAGATTGCATGGCCCTTCTTAAATAACCATCATCATCTAAGCTTCCTATAATTTGTTCTGCTATTTTAAATCCTCTTTCATCTAGCGCTAGCATACTTAATTGATCCATCAGTACTTCGTGCAAGCTCATTTCCGCTTTAATCGGAATCACTTTATCATTATCTAGTTCAGGGTAAAAATCGTCTCTGGTTTTATAATCTGCTACTTCATCATCATAACTGTACTCACTTAATTCTTCATTGCTCATTTCAAATTCATCTACAGGCACCGCTTCTTCATCATCATGCATGTCTTGCAATAAATCATCACTCATCTCTTCTGGAGAGGTGAAGTCGGATTCCAAAAGTGCCACATCCACCTCTAGCGCTGGGTTCTCCTCTAATTCTTCTTTAATTCTTTGCTCAATTTGTGCACTAGGAATTTGCAACAACTTCATCAATTGTATTTGTTGAGGTGACAATCTTTGTAATTGTCTTTGCTGCATGGATTGTCCTAATGCCATAACCTTAGCTTATGTTAGAACTTTTTTTAACACAGCAAGAAAAGCTGCACCTTTTTCGTGGATTTGCTCCTCCGTCCATAATAAACTTATTGCTGTAGAAATACACTTACTCATAACCGCATCACTTTTAGAGAAATCGGTATGTTGTAAGGCAGTCAATGCTTTTTGTTGCGCTTCGGACAATGGGTATAAACTTGTTGCATTTTTTAAATGATCCCATTTTCTGATATAATGCCAATTATTTCCGTACCAATAAAAATTACCAGCAAGTATACCAGCTTCTTTAAAAGCTGCAATAGCGTTTTCGGTATCTTGTTGACTTGGTAAGAACCAAGATAAGAAGCTATAGCTATCCCCTGCTGGATCTGGCACCACTCTAAATTGTATCCCTGGAACTTGCTCTAAATAAGAACGTAAAATTTGATTGTTCTTTTTCTGAATCGCTAAAAAAGAATCTAATTTTCTAATTTGTGCTACACCAACCGCGGCGTGTAATTCACTGATACGAAAGTTATAACCCAATGCTGGATGTAAATCTGCGCCTCTATCTACTCCTATGTGATCGTGCCCATGGTCTGTGAATGCATCCGATTTGGTGTACACTTCTTTATCGTTGGTCATGATCACACCACCTTCTCCACAAGTAATTGTTTTTACAAAATCAAAAGAGAATGTACCTGCATGTCCAATCGTTCCTAAATGTTTTCCTTTATAAGTTCCGCCGATGCTTTGACAAGCATCTTCTAGTAAAATTAAATTGTGTTCTTTACAAATTTCAACTAACGCATCCATGTCTGCCATGCTTCCACACATATGCACAGGCATCACACATTTTGTTTTGCTTGTGATAGCAGCTCGAACAGCAGCTGGTGACAAAGTCAAGCTCTCATCAATATCCACCAACACAGGAATAGCACCCATACTTAAGATGGCTTCGAAACTTGCCACAAAAGTAAATGCGGGCATAATCACTTCATCCCCTGCACCTACCCCAAGTGCCGCCATCGCTGTTGTCAAGGCAGCTGTTCCACTAGATGTCAATTGTGCATATTGCGAACCAAAAGTGGCGCAAACTGCTGCCTCCAACTCTTTGGATTTCCAAATTCCTTTTCTTGGTCCATCAAATCCATAACGCATTAAAATGCCTGTCTCCAAGACATCATTTACTTCTTTCTTTTCTTCTGCTCCAAATAATTCAAAACCGGGCATATGCTTGATTTTTAATGATAAACAAAGGTAGTTTAAAAAATGAAAATTGAGGGTTTTTCCGTATTTTGCGTTCCTAAAAAAAGACTAGAACTCATGGAGTATAACAAATTGATTTCCGTTTCAGGTATGTCAGGATTATTTGAATTATTAACAAGTAAAAGTGATGGTGCAATTGCTAGATCCCTTGAGACGAATGCGACTCAATTTATCAGTTCCAGAGCCTACCAGTTCTCTCATTTAGAGAGTATTGAAGTGTTTACCACAAAGGATAACGTGTTTTTGGCAGAAGTGTTCATTGCAATGGGTAACTCAAAGGAAGCGCTTCCAAACGAGAAAGATGCAAATGCAACTCAAGCCTACTTTAAACAAGTATTCCCAAATATGGATTTTGAGCGTGTGTATGCGAGTGATATGAAGAAAATGGTCAAGTGGTTTGCTCAATTACAACAACACCAAGTCACACCAACCTTACCAGAATTAGACGAGGAAGACGCGGAAGCTTAATTGAATGTACAAGGTATCATCCCTTTCATCAAATAGTTAAAAAAAGGTTTGCCTATTATGGGTAAGCCTTTTTTTATCCTTAAATTGCCATACATAATCTTGATATGAAAAAAATAGTCTTAGGAAGTTTATTATTAGTAGGATTGGCCAACACATTGCAGGCACAAAAAATGAGTGAGAAAAAGTGGGTTAGAAGACAATTTTCTGCATTGAACATGAACCAAAAAATTGGACAGTTAATGGTCATTAGAGCGCATAGCAATTGGCCACAAGATAAAATTGATTCCATTACAAATTTAATTCAACAGTACAATGTAGGTGGACTATGCTTTTTTCAGGGAGGGCCTGTTCGACAAGCATTACAAACCAATGCCTACCAAACTGTTGCTAAGACGCCTTTGTTCATTGCCATTGATGCAGAATGGGGCTTAGGTATGCGATTAGATAGTGTTGAATCTTTTCCAAGACAACTTTCGATGGGCGCATTTGCCTCAAGTGATTTAGTGTACCAAATGGGTGCAGCCATTGCAGTGCAATGTAAAAGATTGGGCATACAAATTAATTATGCTCCAGTCATAGATATCAACAACAATCCTTTGAATCCTGTCATCAATGATCGAAGTTTTGGTCAGGGTAAGAAGCAAGTGATTCAGCAAAGTATTGCTTATATGAAAGGCTTACAAGATAATGGGGTGATGGCCACTGCAAAACATTTTCCAGGGCATGGAGATGTCAATGTGGATTCTCATTTTGATTTACCTGTCATTTATAAATCAAAAGCCGAATTAGATAGTCTTGAATTAGCCCCTTTTAAAGCATTGATTGATGCAGGTATCGCATCTATTATGGTGGCACATTTATCTGTTCCAGCAATAGACGATCGACCAAAATACGCCACTTCATTGTCTCCAAATGCAGTCAATGGATTGTTAAAAAAGGAGTTGGGATTCAAAGGCATTAGTGTCACTGATGCGATGGACATGAAAGCCATTGCAAATTACTTTCCACAAGGAGAAGCCAATGTACAGGCCATTCTAGCAGGCAACGATATGTTGTGCTTACCAGGCGAAATTGGACAATCCATCCAAAAAGTAAGAGAAGCGGTTAAAAAAAGAAGGATTAAACGCTCAGATATCAATGCGCGCGTTAAAAAAATATTAGCAGCAAAATATAAATACGGCTTAGATCTGTCAAAACAAATTGATACCTCCAATATCATTGCAGATTTAAATCAATCTGTTGGCACCATCAACGCTGCTATGGCACAACAATCACTTACCTATTTAAGGGCAACAAATAGTCCAGTATTAAATAATAAGACAGCCTACCTTGCCTTTAATGCCAAATCTACAAATACATTGATTGCCTCTTTAGCATTCAATTATGGTGTAAAGGTTTTTAATACGAGCGGAAAAGATGCAAACGAATTGGCATTAATCAATGATAGCCTAAAAGCCTATGATCAAGTGATTATTGGACTTCACGGTTACAGCAGAAGACCTGCCAATCATTTTGAGCTACCAGCAGCCACCTTGCAATTTTTAAATGAAATGGGGCACGAAAATTGGATACATTTGGTTTTTGGGAATCCCTATGCTGTTGGAGATTTTAAAACAATCAATAATATTTTATTTGCTTTTGAAGATACTAAATACAGTCATGGTGCAGTACAAAAATGGCTAGAAGGAAAACTACAAGCAGGTGGAACTTTACCTGTTACAATCAGCCCAGAGTTACAATATGGGATGCCTTCTGAGTCCGCTGTTAAAAAAAAAGTTTTAGCAACAGAACTCCTTCCAGTCAATATTGATCAAATACAACTCGCAAAAATAGATTCGATTGTGGCTGATGCCATTGTAAAAACTGCTATTCCTGGGTGTCAAGTATTGGTAGCTAAAAACAATCAAATTGTTTTTAATAAGAGCTATGGTACGATTGCCGGAGATCAAAGCCAGCTAGTGACCAATACCACTTTGTATGACCTTGCTTCTGTTACAAAAACGAGTGCTACCACGGTTGCTATCATGAAATTGGTAGAGGAGGGTAAAGTGGATATTGAAAAAACAGTTGGAGACTACTTACCTTGGGTGGTAGGAAATTCTAAGGCGACTATTCGTTTGAAAGATTTGCTTTTGCATGAAGCTGGATTGTATCCATACATCAAATTTTACGAATCTTTATTAAATGCAGATGGGACAATTAATTCGAGATGGATTGTGCCTGTGCAAGATGCAAAGCATCAATTGATGGTGAGTCCTGGTAAATACCTTGCGAACAATTGGATGGATAGTATTCGATTAAAAATATTAAATAGTCCAATATCTACTCCAGGGAAATATGTATACAGTGACAATGATTTTATTTTCCTTGGTAATATTGTAGAACAAGTTACAGGAATGAATCTTCATGAGTATTGCACAAAAACCTTTTATGGACCAATGCAAATGCACAGTACAGGTTTTTTACCACTTGAAAGAGCAGATAAATCCAATATCGCTGCATCAGAATTAGACAATTATTTTAGAAAAGAACTTGTTCAAGGTTCGGTGCATGACGAAGGTGCGTCCACCATGGGTGGCATTGCTGGCCATGCAGGTTTGTTTAGCAATGCAACCGATTTAGCAAAATTATATATGATGCTATTGAATGGAGGACAATGGGATGGACAACAATATCTAAAACCATCCACCATACAATTGTTTACAAGCTACCAATCTGCAACAAGCAGAAGAGGACTTGGATTTGATAAAACTGCCAAAGACAATGCCATTTCAAAAGACCCTTATCCAAGTTTAAGTGCTCCAACTTCAGTATTTGGCCACACAGGGTTTACTGGAACATGTGTTTGGGCAGATCCGGACAATCAATTATTATATATTTTTCTTTCCAACAGGGTATTCCCAACAAGAGACAACAAAGCATTTAGCACACTTAATTTAAGAGCCAAAATTCAAGAACAGATTTATCAAGCGATAAAAAAATAAAATGCAAAAATGGTTTTATATTTTGATAGGACTAATTGGGTTAGCAACACCATTGCAAGCACAATTAAAGTTAGGCCCTGTGGGTTCCTGGCGTGCACATTTTTCCAATGAGTCGATTCAACAAGTCATAAAAGGCGATCAACTCTATGTTGCAGCAGCCAATCAAATCATTCAAATTGATGCAAAAAAACAGGTTAGCTATCTCAATACTACAACGGGTTTACATGCCACAGGGATGCACAAAATTGCATGGCATCCTATCGAAAATCAACTTGTAATAGCCTATAAAAATAGCCGTATAGATATAGTACAAGGTGACCAAATCACTTTGATTGATGATATACAAAATTCAAACTTATATACTGATAAGACCATCAATGACTTGGTTGTTTTCAATAACAACGCATACCTCTCTTGTAATTTTGGCATCGTAGTGATTGATTTACTAAAAAAAGAAATTAAATCCACGATTTTCCCAAATAACAATCGTCAGAGTACAAAAGTCTTCCAAACTTTAATCTATCAAAATAAAATTTTTGCATTAACTGAAAATGGGATATGGTCTAGTGCTTTGAATCAAAATAGTAATTGGAGTCTTGAAAATACAATGGGCATTGATGGAATAAAAAATATGTTTGTATTTAAAAATCAACTTTATTTTAACAACCAGCAAAAAATTTATCCTTACAATAGTCCTATTGCAAGTTATGAAATTAGTGCAGGTACCATTGAGACCATCCTTGTTGACGAAGTACAAATTTTAGCAGGCATCTCTTATCAAAACAAGGGTGCTATCATCCAATTCAATAGCAATCAATCCAATACAGTACTCCTAGATACGACAGTTTTGGTCAAACCGGTTGGATTGCTTAAAGACGGCAATACCATATGGGTTGCCGATAGCAGCAAAGGCCTTTATGAAAAAAATGAACAACCAAAATGGACTGCACTGGGCGGGCCATTTAGTAATGCATATGGCAGTAATGCATTTTCATCGCACCAATTACTCATGAGCTATGGAGCAAATAAAATTGGGATATCCAATTTTAATGAAAATGGTTGGACTAATTTTACCCAAATTCAAAATTTAAAAATCAACAATGTTGATGCGGTATCCATTGACCCTATTGACCAAAGTTGGTGGTTTGGTATGGGCAATCAATTGATCCATTATGACCCCAACAATAAAACAATTGAACAAGCAATTCCCAATGCAGCCAAGGGTTCGATTCAATTTATCCAACAAAAATCGGATGGTAGTACTACACTTTTAAAAGAAGGATTTGGTCTCCTTGTAAAAGAAGGTGCACAATGGAATAGTTATCCCATACAAGTCAATTATAGCGCTACTAACTTGAAAAAAATAGTCGTTAGCAATAATGGTTTAACCTGGATCATTGGACCTAAACAACAAGGTGTGTTACTATTTCAAAAACAAAATAACCAAGCCATTTGGAGACAATTGAATACAGGAAAAGGTTCGGGCAATTTACCAAGCATGGAGGTGACTGCCATCACCGAGGACAAAGATGGAAGCATATGGGTTGGAACAGATAATGGTATTGCCATTTTTCAATGCAGCAATATCAACGAAGCTTGTGATGCTTACCTGCCCATAGTTGAAAGTAATGGATTCAATGGCTATTTATTTCAAAAAGAAACCATTCATTGTATCAGTATAAATGGTGCAAATCAAAAATGGATTGGGACGAATAATGGAGCTTGGTTAATGAGTAAAGATGGCACTGAAGTGCTAAAACATTTTACGACAGAAAATAGCCCCCTTCCCGATAACACAGTCTTATCTATTGGTATTGAGCCAACAGACGGAGATGTTTTTTTGTTTACAAAGCATGAAATCGTAAGTTATAAAGGCGAAGCCACCGAAAGTAGCGCTACCCAATCGGCCATTAAAATCTACCCCAATCCTATTGCGCCAGGTTACAGTGGGCCAATTTTAATTAAAAATTTAGTCAACAACGCTTTAGTTAAAATCACAGATATAAATGGGCAACTTATGATGCAAACAAGATCACTGGGAGGTCAAGCAATATGGAATGGCAGAGACCAATACCAACGTAAAGTTGCATCTGGCATTTACTTGATCTTTGTTCGAGATGATATGGGCATTGAGAAAGCCGTTGGGAAAATTATGATCAGTGCAGGCTATTAGTTTGCAGAAAAATCAAATTGTTTAAACATTTTAAATTTCCAAGAATCACGCTCTCCTTGCACCACTCTATACATTAACTGCCTAATTTTATTGGTTGGTTCTTTGATAGTTGTATCGGTAGGATAAATTGGAAACTTTCTAAATAATACGCCTTCTACTAACTTGTATTCATCCTTACCTCTATAACCTTTACTTAATTCCATATCATTTAAAAGATCAGGAAATAAAATTGGTGCAATGCTTTCGTTGTCTTTGGAACAAATTGGGAAAATACTTTTTTTGCCGGCTGCGTCTTCAATGAAAATAATGATATCTGGAAATCCATCCATGTTTAAATCATCAATTTCAGCGCTGAGTACCCTGGCCTTCAATTCTATGGAAGCTTCTCTGGACTCAGACTTAAAACCAATTGGTCTAATATTTAACACATTTTTATCTGGTGATCTGTTCGTGCAAGAAATTCGATAACCAGCTTTACCAATTTTCATAGTACTGTCATATTTAGTCCAAACCTGTCCAATTAATTGCCCAGAAAAAATGAGCATAAAGCTTAATAAAATAATACGCATACTTTACAATTAATGAATGATAGCTGTGATACTAATTTCAACATTGACATTTCTTGGCAATGTTTTTACCGCCACGGTTTCACGAGCAGGAAAATCAGCATTAAAATAACTTCCATACACTTGGTTCACAGCAGCAAATAAATCCATATTACTTAAAAAAATACTGGTCTTTACAATATGATCGAAACTGATATTTGCTTCTTCTAATATGGCTTTAATATTCTCCATCACCTGTGTTGTCTCGGCTTCGATAGTAGATAAAACCAGCTCGCCTGTAGCAGGATCAAATGCAATTTGACCACTTGCAAATAAAAATCCGTTGGCTATCACAGCTTGACTATATGGACCAATAGGTGCAGGCACTTTGTTAGATTGGATGATTTGTTTAGACATATAATATATTTTAGAATTGCAATTTCTAATTTTTTGAGCAAATCCCACCTATTTTTGCAATACAATTTTAAGACTTGGCTAAATTATTAATTATAGACACTGCTTTGGAAGAAGCTATTATTGCTTTGAGTAAGGATGGAAAAATCATTGCCGAACTAACCAATCGGGAGACCCATAGCCACGCAAGCTTCATTCAAGTGGCCATTGCCAACCTATTAGCAAGTCAACAAATTGCAATCAATGAATTAGATGCCATTGCGGTGACTTTAGGGCCTGGAAGTTATACTGGCTTAAGGGTTGGATTGGCAACGGCAAAAGGCATTGCCTATGCCCTTCAAAAACCTTTGATAGGTCTATCTAATTTGAACGCGTTGGCATTTGCTGCAATTAAACATACCTATCAAACAATTGCAGCTCCGTTCCATATTTTTTCAATGATCGATGCAAGGAGGATGGAAGTCTTTGGGGCTATCTATGATGCATCCTGCAACCCAGTTGTATTAGAACAAGCAATGGTGCTTGATCAAACAAATTGGACTCGTCTTATTACCATGCCTACTATCTGTATTGGGAATGGTCTAACAAAAACAAAAGACTTTACGAGTGCTCATCTAGTGACCTATCTAAATGAGACATACAGTAGCCAAGACTTACTTGAATTAGCACTCATAAAATTAAATGCAGGTCAATTTGAGGATTTAGCGTACGTGGGTCCGAATTACCTCAAAGATGTGTACATTATACCAAATAAATTGTAACATATAAAAAAAAGTTATGTATTAATTATTCATTAACTTTACAATGTAAACAATTCATAACCCCCAATATGTAATTTGTCATGAATCAATCATTACCCTTGCTACAATTAGCCAATGGCACCACACCAATAAAAGTGGATTTAAATCATAGCAAAAAAGCTGCAATGATTTTAAGAGCCTTGAATCACAAGCTTCGTCAACAAATTTTAAAACTAATTGACGAAAACCAGAAGATGACTGTAACAGAGATCTATGTAAAACTTAGATTAGAACAGTCAGTTGCTTCACAGCATTTAGCCATTTTAAGAAGAGCTGGAATTGTTATCACAGTTCGCGAAGGCAAGTTTATATTTTATATGGTGGACTACAATCGTCTTGATCAGGTAAACCAATTTGTAGAACAACTAGTTGGATAATATGGAGCTAAGCTTAGATCAATTTTTAATCTTGTCTAAAGATGATGCTGTACAAATCATTGATACCAGGTTGGATGTTGATTTTTTACAGGGTTATATTCCTGGATCTATCCATATAGCATTAGAAGAAATCAAAACATTGAATGCCCTCAAAATAATTGAGCAAGATTGCCCTATTATTTTAGTGTGCACCCAAGGCACTGAGGAAGTCCTAATAAAGCGTTTTGAACTTTTAGGATACACCCAAGTCAAAGGCTATTTGCAAGGCGGCTTTTCAACCTGGTCAGAAGCAGAACAAAAAATTGATTTAATCATCGAGGTAGAGGTGGATGAACTAGCAATGGATATCCCCTTTGACGAATACTTAATGATTTTAGATATCCGCGCCGAAGAGGTCTACGACAAAGCCCATATAAAAAACTCAATCAATCTTCCATTAATAGAATTTGGTGATCCTGGTGCGATGTCAGAACTAGACGAGCATTTTAATATTTATCTTATAGACGATTTAGGTAAACAGTTATTACTAGCAGCCTCTGTATTAAAAAAACAAGGTATACATAATATTAGAATTGTTCAATATGGCTGGGACGCAGTGGAGTTCTTAAAAAATAAATTTACGATTGTTAGTTCCCCAAAAAAGAATCCTTCTGAAGACCAAGCTTTTCAATAACGCATCTGATTCAAGTTCAAATTTTTCTTAATTCAGTTATTGATTCAGCTCATAATTCAGCTATTAATTAGTCCACTACTAAATGCCCATAGGTGGCTGCATCATAAGCATAGCGCCATCTGCGGTGACTCCATAAATAATTAGCTGGTTCTTTTCTTATTTTATCCTCTAAGGTTTTTACAAACAGTGCAGTTAATTGTCCATCTTTAAAATAATTAGGGACGGTGGTCATGACTTCATATTGAGAATGATAATGACCACGCTTAGTGCTATAAAAATGAACAAAAACTTGTGCAGTATTATTTAGTTTAGCCCCCTTTTCTGGCCCTTTTACGAAGGGTGTCAATTGTCCAAAAAATGGAATCCAAAAAGCAGCATTTATGTTACCTGGATTTTGATCTGCAGCTAAAGCCAATGCATATTTTCCTGTAGATGCATATTGATGGAACTGATTTTTAAAGTTGGTTGCTGGTATCATAATACTGCCATATCTTTTACGCATATCCAAAATTAAACGATCAAAATAACGATTGCTTAAAGGCATATAGACACCAATGAAAGGATACTTACCGTATTTAGCAGCACCCCAATTGGCGTATTCCCAATTGAAAAAATGTCCTGCCATGATTTGAATATTTTGCCCTGTGGCATAGATGTCATTGAGTACTTGGACATTGGATGTAAAGCGCTTTTTAAAACTTGCATCAGACATAGAGATCAACTTAATGGTCTCAAAAAAAGTGTCAGCAAATTTTTGGTAAAATGCTTTTGTAATTTGATTGCGCTCTTGAATGGTTTTATTTGGGAAAGCAATCGCTAAATTATGATGCACTACCTCTAGCCTGTATTTTAAAATTGTGCTCAATAAAAAGGCCACGCCATCACTTAACACATAAACGACAGGCCAGGGAATCAATGAGATCAAATAAAAAAAGCCATAGAATATTGAATACATACAATCATTATTTACTTGGCTCAATCCAAGCATTGTGTTCTTTTAGTAATAAAATTAATTCATCTACAGCCACATTGCTATCAATATTACGCTTCATCACTTCTTTGCCTTTATATAAAGTAATCTTCCCTACCCCACTGCCCACATAACCAAAGTCAGCATCCGCCATTTCTCCAGGGCCGTTTACAATACAGCCCATGATCGCTATTTTTAAACCTTTTAAATGATTGGTGACAGCTCTTATTTTTGCAGTTGTTTCTTGAAGTTCAAATAAAGTTCTTCCACAACTCGGACAAGAAATGTATTCTGTTTTTGAAATTCTGGTTCTAGTGGCTTGTAAAATTCCAAATGCAGTGGTATTCAATAATTGCTCAATACTTGAATTGTTAAAATAATTACGACCAGATACATTCGACCCATTCACGCTAGCATCATAGGCAGCTTGACTTAATCCTAAACATATTCCATCTCCAATACCTTCTAATAATAAAGCACCTGTCTCAATGGCAAAGTGAATTAAGTGTTCATCTGTTGTTTGCCATTGACTATCAGTGACTAAAATAATGGGTTGTTGTATTTCCAATTGCATCAACTTGATAGCCATTCTTCTCACTGCTTGCATGGCATTATTACATTGACTACTCAAACAAAAAACGACAGTGTCCTCTTTTGAAATTTGTACTAATAATTCATCCGCTATAGGTGAAAGGTCACTATAACAATCTATTTGTACAAAATTTAGTTGGGGATGTTTTGCATCCAACGTAATGTAAGAAGCAGCATCGATGATTGGATGGTACTTTTCTGTATTATTGGCAATTGCACAAACAGCAGGCGTTGCCACAATACTTAAAGTTCCAGGTAAGTTAAAATCTAAAGGCGTATTGCCAATGAATACATAATCAGCCGCGGCATCCGATATCGTCCATTTGTCTGTAGCAACATCATAGGTATAACCAATCGCAACCAAATCTGCTGGTTGTATCATGGCTAAATGACTCAAATCTGCGATCACCACAGGCACTTGTTTCCCGCCAATATTGCGCACTGCTTTTGTTGTGCGTCTTGCATATTCAAAAGGACTGTAAGGTAATTGTGTCAATTCAGGGACCATTGCTGTATTCACTTCCGACAATTGATCGTACCTTTTTACTAAATCTACACAAACAGGGATTTCTAATTCAGGGTCTTCAGTTAAACTCACTCTAATGGTATCTCCAATGCCATCTTCTAATAAAGTACCAATGCCAATTGCACTCTTAATTCTTCCATCTTCTCCGTCACCTGCTTCTGTCACACCTAAATGCAATGGATATAATTCATTGAACTCTTGATGCATTTGTTGAATCAATAATCGATAGGCTTGCACCATCACTTGAGGATTACTTGATTTCATACTCAAAATAATTTGATGGTAATCCAGACTTCTTGCAATTCTTAAAAATTCCATCGCACTCTCCACCATCCCAATGGCCGTATCACCATATCGACTCATGATACGATCACTTAATGAACCATGGTTGGTTCCAATACGCATTGCAGTACCATGTTCTTTACAAATTAGAACTAGTGGTGTAAACCTTTCTCTAATGCGTTCAATTTCTTCTAGGTATTCTGCATCGGTATAATCAATTTGTTCAAATTTCTTTTTATCTACATAATTACCTGGATTTACCCTTACTTTTTCTACAATTCTTGCTGCAATTTCTGCAGCATTTGGTGTAAAATGAATATCTGCAACCAATGGCGTAGTGTATCCTTTGGAATGTAGGAGTGCTTTTATATTTGCTAAATTCTCTGCTTCTTTTTTACTTGGTGCTGTTACACGAACAAGTTCAGCACCAGCTTCAATACAACGAATGACTTGAGCAACAGTCGCTTCCGTATCCATCGTATCAGTGGTGGTCATGGTTTGAACACGAATTGGATGTCCTCCACCAATGATTAAATTACCCACTTTAACAGGTCTAGTGTGGATGCGTTTATAGGATGTCAATGATTCAGAATAGTATTGCATAAAACTTGATTGTAAATTATGAATAGTGATTTAACGAACGCCTTTAAAGAATCCTTCCTTAACCAATATTGCTTTTAGTAAGTTAATATTTCTGTTCTTAAGGTCCTTCCCATCTGTTGCACTAGTATGCAAGACAAAGAAATAAGGATGCAAGTTTTCTTCGATATACCCTATTACCCAAGCTTGATTACCAAGTGCAGTATCTGTTGCTACTAAATAACTTAATTGATAATTAGAGTTTTGTTCTTTCAATATCATTTTTCTAAACAACTCTTGGCTTCGCTTTTGAAAAGGCAAGCCCTTAAAGTATAGTCTTTTAATCAACCCAAGTTGTTCGTCTGCAGTAATTAATAAGGACTCATCTTTCCAAAAACCATCCATATTCGCACTCACAATGCCTTTACCATAATGAATAGAATCAATTTCTTGTAACAAAGTGGTTCTGCCAATTTGCTTTATTAAATTTTGATAATAAGCAGTAGAGTCCATGGATACCCAAGTATTGGTATCCGCATTAATTAGCCCTTGATCAAAACCAATTAAGATAGGCAATGCAAAAAAAGTGTTCAATGGTGCATAGCCACTATCCTTATAGGCCGATAAATTATGTACCGTAAATGCTTCACTACTATTTTCCATTAAAGCAAAGCTGCCCTGCATGCCTGCACTATCAATCTGTTGACCAATAGCAGTACTAATTTTTACATTGTTTGGTGTACAAGCAAATGCGCTGATACTTAAAATGATGACTACAAAAATCTTTTGCATAATAAAAATTGAAAAGGCTATGAAACAAAATACACTCCACAAATAGATGTGAAGTGTATTGTATTATAAATGATGTAGTACAAATATTATTGTATACCCAATAACTCCACTTCAAAAATCAAAGTAGACCCTGGTCCAATCACTGGTCCAGCTGAGCGTTCGCCATAAGCCAATTCAGAAGGAATAAATAACTTCCACTTACTTCCAACTGTCATTAACTGTAAAGCTTCTTGCCATCCTTTAATCACGCCATTTAATGGGAAACTAATTGGCTCACCTCTGTTTACTGAACTGTCAAATATTTCTCCAGTGATTAAAGTGCCATGGTAATGACATTTAACTGTGTTTTTTAAAGTAGGCTTTGTGGTGTCTGTACCAGCAACCATTACTTCATATTGTAAGCCATTGCTTAAACGAACCACACCTGGTCTTTTTGCATTTTCTGCTAAAAATGCAGCGCCTGCTGCACGATTGATTGCGATTTTTTCTGTACTCATTTTATCTTGGTAGTTTTTAATACATATATCTAATAAGCTGTCTGGAATTAATGATTTAACATTCACACCAGTAGCCATCCCTTTGTTGAACATAGCAACGTTGACATCTTGTAAGCCCTGTGATCTTAAACTTTGTCCAATTCTTAATCCTAAAGCATATGAAGCACTGTCTTTAGCATTCTTAAAAACTACATTTGTACTTGTAGGTTTAGCTGAAACCGATTTGCTTGTGACCACTTTTTTAGCAGCT
>Ga0315905_10003611_pt1 | contig 15917 bp, 17 predicted proteins | sample LakEriMetagenome_5_FD_203522 | JGI IMG/M metagenome (GOLD analysis project Ga0315905, IMG submission 203522) | Freshwater fungal communities from buoy surface, Lake Erie, Ohio, United States - Buoy 4 MA121 | ecosystem: Environmental > Aquatic > Freshwater > Lake | place: USA: Lake Erie, Ohio... | reverse complement strand
GAGGGTGATTGTGTTGGCAGCACGCGGCACGGCATTTTGTGCTGGTGCTGATCTGAATTGGATGAAAAAAATGGCTTCGCACACCGATGAAGAAAATTTATCGGATGCGGCTGCTTTAGCTGAAATGATGCGTGTTATTTATTCCAGCACCAAACCGGTCGTGGCGCGAGTACAGGGCGATTGCTATGCCGGCGGTATCGGGTTAGTGGCTGCTTGCGATATGGTAGTAGCGAGTTCCTCCGCAGGTTTTTGTTTGTCTGAAGTGAGACTGGGTTTGATACCTGCGACGATTTCACCGTATGTGATTCGAGCCATGGGTGAGCGTCAAGCGCGCCGCTACTTTCTGACCGCTGAACGCTTTGATGCGCATGAAGCCAAGCGTATAGGTTTGGTTCACGAAGTGGCCGATGATAATCAACTTGACCATGAAGTAGAAAAATTCACTCACGCCTTACTTTCATGTAGCCCTCATGCGATGGATGAAGCTAAACGGTTAATGCGTGACATTTCATACGCACCTATCGATCGCGAATTGATCGCTGACACGGTACGTCGTATAGCAAACATTCGTAGTTCTGTGCAGGGCAAAGAAGGTGTTCAGGCGTTTTTACAAAAACGTAAACCAAGCTGGCTAGTCGATATTACTCATGACCAGTGATGCATCGATGCTAGCAGTTTTGAAAAATCAGCTGGATAGTCTGAAGCAGCAGCAACTGTGGCGCAGGCGATGGAATGCTGATACGCCTTGTGCGCCAATGATGCAAGTAGAAGGTCGTGAGCTGATTGCCTTTTGCAGTAATGACTATTTGGGCTTGGCTGCAGACCCGCTGATGATCGAGGCATTGCGCGAGGGCGCATCAATGTACGGTGCGGGTAGTGGCGCATCTCACCTTATTAGCGGCCATTCACGCGCGCATGAAAAACTTGAAACTACACTGGCCGATTTTTTTTCGCCGCATATAATTTCAGGCCGCGCGTTATATTTATCCAGTGGCTATATGGCCAATCTGGCAGTCATTACAGCCTTGGCTGATGCGCACTCTGAAATTTTTTCTGAAGCAATGAATCATGCATCGCTAATCGATGCTGCGCGTTTGTCACGCGCAAAAATTACTATCTATCCGCATCGCGATCTGACGGCCTTGGGAACAATGTTGGCGGCCAGTACAGCAGAGCGCAAACTTATCGTTACCGATGGTGTGTTTAGTATGGATGGCGATATCGCACCCCTCAAAGAAATACTGCAACTGTGTGAATTGCACGATGCCTGGTTGATCGTCGATGATGCGCATGGTTTCGGCGTGCTGGGCAAACAAGGTCGTGGCTTGGTCGAGCATTTTTCTCTTCGTTCCGAGCGATTGATTTTGATAGGTACGTTGAGTAAAGCTGCGGGTGTCGCTGGCGCGTTTGTTACAGCGCATGAAACTATTATTGAATGGCTGATACAACGCGCGCGTCCGTATATTTATTCCACCGCATCGCCCCCTGCTTTAGCGTATGCATTGTTGACAAGTCTTGAAATTATTGCAGGTGAAGAGGGTGCACGTCGTCGTGCAGTTTTAAATGAGCGCATCGCGCAATGGAAATCAGCGGTCAATTTGAAGCACTGGCAGATGCTTGAATCCGAGACGCCGATACAACCGGTGCTGATTGGTGATAACGCACGCACGATGGCAGCGGCCCATCAATTACGTGAGCAAGGTTTTTGGGTGGGCTCAGTGCGTCCACCAACGGTCCCTTTAGGCACCGCGAGATTACGTGTAACTTTATCTGCGGCGCATACGCATGATCAGGTGGCGCAATTAGCTAGCCACGTTAACGCAATCGAGCAAGCGTAGTCATGACGAGTCGAGTGGATTACTTTGTCACCGGAACCGACACCAATGTGGGCAAGACACTCGTGTCCGCTGCATTGATCCACAGTCTCGCTAGGAATGGCTTGAAGGTGGCGGGTATGAAACCGGTGGCAGCAGGCGCTGAGCTACGCGATGGCCAACTATGGAATGAAGATGTTGCGCTCTTGAGTGGCGAGGCGAACGTGACCTTGCCTATTCATTTGATTGCCCCGTATTTATTCAAAGAGGCTGCAGCGCCGCACGTGGCCGCTGCGCTGGAAGATCAGCAAATTAATCCCGACACTATTTTTACCGCCTTCGAGCAAATCCGTGCCCAAACCGAGGCCGTCATCGTTGAAGGTGTGGGCGGTTTTTGCGTGCCCCTGACACCCCAGATCGACTTGGCCGACATCGCAGCGCGATTACAGCTTGATGTTATCCTCGTGGTTGGTTTGCGTCTGGGTTGTCTGAATCATGCCTTTCTGACCGCTGAGGCGATCGCAGCGCGAGGTCTGCGCTTGGCAGGGTGGGTGGTTAATCAGATCGATCCGGCGATGCCGCATCAGGCCGCCAACATTGAAGCATTGCGTGAGCGTTTGCCTGCACCCTGCTTAGGTAGTTTGCCGTGGATGTCGGTGCCGTCTGCGACGCTGGCGGCTGATAAGCTGGATTTTTCGCCATTGCCACATTGGCCAAAATAAATATCAAACGTCGTCTTTATAGTTAATTACGGATTTTTTTACACAGGATTCATGCATGTCATCGCAACCCATTACTTTTCACGCTGCGCGTAACAAAATTGCGACCTTGGCCGCTGCGCGCGATATCTGGCCTGTGGCTGAAGTAGTGAAACTTTTTGAGCTTCCATTTAATGATTTACTGTGGCGCGCACAAAAAATACATCGTGAGCATTTTGATGCGAATGAAGTTGAGCTAGCTACGCTGTTGTCGATTAAGACCGGTGGCTGTCCGGAAGATTGTGGTTATTGCCCTCAATCGGCGCATTACGATACCGGTGTAACGGCTGAAAAAATGATGCCGGTAGAAGAAGTCGTCGCAGCAGCACAGGCAGCTAAAGATAGTGGTGCGACACGCTTTTGTATGGGAGCAGCTTGGCGCGCACCGAAAGATCGTGATCTTGATGCCGTTGAAGATATGGTTAAAGCGGTTAAAGCATTAGGCATGGAGACCTGCGCTACTTTAGGCATGCTGAAAGAAGAGCAAGCTGAGCGTTTGCGCAGTGCAGGTTTAGATTACTACAACCACAATTTGGATACCGCGCCGGAATTTTACGGTGACATCATCAGCACACGCGATTACCAAGATCGATTAGATACGTTGGAACATGTGCGCGAAGCGGGATTGAAAGTGTGTTGCGGCGGTATCGTCGGTATGGGCGAAACGCGTGAGCAACGTGCGGGTTTGATTTCGCAATTAGCGAATTTAAATCCATATCCCGAGTCGGTGCCTATCAATCATTTAGTCGCGGTGGAAGGCACGCCATTGGCTGAACAAGAAGCGCTCGATCCGTTGGAATTTGTACGCACTATTGCAGTGGCTCGCATCACCATGCCGAAAGCACGCGTGCGTTTGTCAGCGGGACGACGTCAGTTAGGTGAGGGTATTCAGACTCTGTGTTACCTGGCGGGTGCGAATTCGATTTTCTATGGCGACAAATTACTCGTTACCGGCAATCCCGAAGTCGAAGATGATCGTGCTTTGCTAAACCGACTGGGAATACACGGTAAGAGCTAATTCGTGATGAGTCGTTGCTTAGATTTTTTTAGCGACTAAACCGATGAGTGCCGATTGCCCACTGTGTTGCGTACCTTCACGCAGCACTTCTTCGTAGCTCTCTAGCTCGATGATGTGCATGCCTGCAAACTCAGCACGCAATAAATCCTCGGTATACAAATGATCAAGCCGTGGTGGCCCGCCGGTTTTATAGTCTAATTGTTTAGGCGTATAACCTTGCAGTAAAAGAAGACCGCCCGGTTTCAGGCATTCCTTCATGCGTTTGAATAAACGTGTGCGCGATTCAGGATCAGCAAACTGTATAAAAATAGCGACCACTAGATCATAGTGATCAGGCTGCCAGTGCCAATCATCGCAATCACTCACGTTGAAATTCACAGTCACATTCGCCGCTGAGGCAAGCTGACGTGCTTTGTCTACACCCACCGGTGAAATATCAAAGGCGTCAACGTGCATCCCACGCTCAGCCATCCAAACACTATTGCGACCTTCGCCATCAGCTACGGCCAGTGCGCTGCCACCTGAGATAAGTAATTCACTATGCTGCGCCAACCACACATTCGGCGTTTTGCCGAAGATGTAGTCAGTGCTAGAGAATCGTGCATCCCAGGTGGCAGCAGGATTGGAAAAACCTTTTGAGCGAACTTTAGGCATGGGCTTAGTGTGTATCGGTTGAGTGGGTATCTACTGGGCAGCTATTCAGTTTGAGAATGCTGTAAGCAGGACAGAAGCGAAATACACCCGTGGCAATCGGGATTAAACCTAACCAACCCCACGGCCCGATGATGTTCAGTAGTGACAGCAGAATTAGCAAGCTGCCGATAAAGATACGAAGTGCGCGGTCGGTAGCACCAATATTTTTCATCATCACAGTCTCCTCGTTTGCATCACGCGATTGAAATTACTAGGTGAATCTTACTGCGGGGTTGCCGGGGCATCGCTGGGTTCAACAGCGACAGCTCGTGCGCTCATGAGTCGCTCCGCGCCTTCGAATAATGCCATGCCAGCGATCATAGAGAGAACAAAAATGATGGCCTGAGGTGCGCCCGTACCCAGCGTTACTAGAGCAGGGCCAGGACAAAAGCCTGCCATGCCCCAGCCTGCGCCAAAGAGTAGACTGCCTACGATCAGACGCTTGTCGATATCGTTTTTTGTGGGGAGTCGAATAGCGCCGCCCAAAAAATTCATCGTACGATTGCGAGCAAAGCGAAAGGCTACTAGCCCGACCAAAATGGCGCCTCCCATCACGAAGGCCAGTGAGGGATCCCACAGACCAGAAATATCCAGAAAGCCTATCACTTTGGATGGGTCGGTCATGCCGGCAAAAATCAAACCGATGCCGAAGATCAGGCCCACGATAAATGACGATACGGTATCTAAATGCGTTTTCATTCAGTGCTCCTATTCAATCAGTTTGAGCGTTATGCGCTTATTAGCAGGTGACGCATCGCAAACACGATGGCCATGCCGGTGCCCATGAAGGCGAGTGTGGCGATTAATGAGCGTGGCGATAAACGCGACAAGCCGCAGACGCCATGACCACTCGTGCAACCACCACCGTAACGTGTGCCTATACCCACCAATAGACCCGCAATGATCAGGGTCGAAGGGCCAGCATCAATCGTGGGTATAACTGGCGCGACAAACGCGGCTAAGACAGCGGGCGCAACGATGAGACCTAGCAAAAAAGCCAGTCGCCACACCACATCACCCGAAGTCGGTCGCAGCAATCCACCGAGAATCCCGCTGATACCCGCAATACGACCGTTGGCAAGAATAAAAAGCGCCGACGCCGTGCCTATCAGCAGTCCACCCAGTAGTGACATGCCAGGGGTGAAGTGCAAGGTGTCTAAGGTCATACTGAATCTCCTTCAGGTGTTTCGCAAAACTGTTGATAAAGAATGTGAATCACTGCCAGTGCTGCTTGGCTAGTGACACGATAGTAAATTTGCTTACCCTCACGGCGCGTTTCAACGAGCGCCTCTTCGCGCAGCACGGCGAGTTGTTGCGATAGAGTGGGTTGTTGTATGTCGAGTAGTTCTTCTAATTCACCTACGCGGCGTTCACCTTGAGCTAGCTGGCATAAGAGCATCAGCCGGTCTGGGTTAGACATCACTCGCATCAGGGCGCACGCATTGTTAGCGGCGTCGCGCATGGTGGGTAGGTCGAGTTCAGTGGTGGTGTGTTCGGTCATGGCGTACTTGGTCGACGCTGAAGTTACTATGTAAACAGTCTACCTGAATACAATCTATATTTCAATAAACTATCGAAAATCTAATTAACTTTTAGCAAGTCCGCGGTGCAGCCTTGCTGTTTTATGGTGCGCCGCCGCACTGCTATCGCAGACGAGGCGCATAAATCAGCCGTTGACGTTACTTGGTATTGAATTCATAAGAAGTTCTTCTGGACAAAATAGTGCTGTTTGGCAACAATGCGGTTGGACTGTAAAGTTCAATTTGTGCACTTGAAGTTGCGTCATAGTGGTACCAGAAGAACCCCACTCTTTACACACCCACCGGAGATTTGTAATGCGTTTAATTCCCGCCGTGCTGGTTGCCTTGCTGGCATCAGCCATTGGCCAGTCTGCTTTTGCAGATACGGCTGACGTTAAGACTCAGAATATCGTTGAAATCAAAAAGAAGGGCGCTCACTGCGAGCAAGACCCAAATTGCTTTAACCGTTATCACCCAGCGATTAAACCTGTTGCCCGTGCAAAACCAGGCGATCAGATCGTTGTGCATACACGTGATGCCTTGGATTCGAACCTAAACATCAATTCGAAACCAAAAGACGTGACAGCAATTGACGTGAACTTGATTCACCCAATGACTGGCCCGATCTATATCGAAGGTGCAAAGCGCGGCGACGTGTTGGCTATCAAACTGATCAACGTCACTCCGAATGAATATGGTTACACCACCATCATTCCAGGTTTTGGTTTCTTGCCTGATCTGTACACTGAGCCATTCGTCGCAAACTGGAAACTGAACCGTGTTGAAGCGGTATCGGCTGAAGTTCCTGGCGTTCGTATTCCTATGAATGGTTTCATGGGTTCGGTTGGTGTAATGCCAGGCGCAGAAGAAGTCGATAAATGGTTGGCACGTGAAACACAACTGGCAGCAGCGGGTGGTGTGGCTTTGCCTCCGGAGCCAACCAGTGCTCGTCCACCTGAAATTTGTGGCCCGAAAGGCAGCCATAAAGACAAGTGCTTGCGTACCATTCCACCACGTGAAAACGGCGGTAACATGGACGTGAAACAAATGGTTGAAGGTACAACCTTGCTGTTGCCATGCTTTATTGATGGTTGCGGCTTGTTCATCGGTGACGTGCACTTTGCACAAGGCGATGGCGAAGTGGCTGGTACAGCGATCGAAATGGGCGCTATCGTGACCGTTGAAACATCGATTCGTAAAGGTATGGCTTCGGTAGTTAAGCAGCCAATGTTTGAAGGCGGTTCGCAGATCAAAAAACTCGAGCCAGACACCTTCCACGCTGTTGTTGGTTATCCTTTGAAAGCTGCTGGCGAAGTGCCACCACAGTGGACATATCTGGATAGCGCAAAAATCAAGCCACTGACTAACTTGTCAAACGATGTCACACTGGCTGCACGTAACTCCCTGATCAACATGATCGACTGGCTCAAGGTCACCAAAGGTCTGACTAAAGAGCAAGCGTTTGTTGTGACCAGCGTTGCCTGCGATCTGCGTATCAGTAACGTTGTTGACGTTCCTAACTATGCAGTGACTACGATTTGCCCAATGAATATTTTCGACAAATAATTCATTGAAATGAAGCACACTTAAGAGCGAGGTTTTACCTCGCTCTTTTTTTGGAAAGACCATGTTCAGAAGACAATTTATTACCAGAGCAGCCGCGCTGTTGGCTGGCATTACGTTCCCCGCTATTTCTAGTTTTGCCCATACTCCTTACGCCCAATGGGATATTTTCCGAAAACGTAATCTCCAAGTCATGACCTCGCATGCTGATTTGCCAGGCGACGAAGTAGGGGATGAATGGGTTGCGGTGCTGCGCGAAAAACTTCCGCTCAGTCGTGCCTTGGTGAGTCGTGCGCATGACATGCCTCGCATTGCTGCGTTATTGAAAACGAATCAGACCAAGCTGGCTGTTTTATCGTACATGCACGCACGCCTGATGTTTACGGGTTCGCCTCCGTTTGAAGACTATGCTCCCTTGCCGCTTGAAGTACTGGTTGATAACGGTAAGTACCTGTTAGTTACGCGTCCCGATCTACCGTTGCATCATGGTTTTTTGATTGCGGCTTCATTGATGCAAGATGCCGACAAACTACATTTGGTGAATCCGGGTAAAGGTAAATTCGGTATGAATGTTCATCCGGGTGCGAAAGCTTTTTTCAATGGCGAAAAATTAGAGATGCCGGCTATACCGGTTGAGCAATAATGAGTAGTCTGCGTTCTGTTTTCTTTGGCTGTGTTGTGGCCGTTAGTGCGCTTACCACCCAAGCGGTGGTGGCGCATGATTCCATCAACAGCGAAGCTAGAAAAAACTATATCTCCAAGCTGCAAGAAATGCGCAATGTTTTAAATTCTAAAGAACCAGCGAGCGCTCGCGCCAAGGCTCAGTACCAGATTGCTATTACCGTCGATGAGCTAAGAGACTTGTTTAATCAAGACATGATCAGCCACGGCATAGTCAAAGGTTTAGAAACCTCCTTATTGTTGAACGAGCTGAGCCGTACTCCTGACAAACTTGAGGCATCGCCTAAAACGGGGCTGTATCTATCGCATTTAAATAGTTATAGAGAAGCGATAAAGCTCGATCCTAAGGCTACTTTTGTAGACCATGCTCGTTTCATGCTACTTAAGAGTCATTTTTATGACAGCTTCGCTGACAATCCTTTGGTACCTTTTTCTCAATCCAAACAAGAATTGATTGAGATGATCGGTCTCGCTGAAGGTTTACTGAAATCGAAAAATACCTTGGTGAATGCCGAGGAGGTTCGATTCATTCTCGGAATTCATTATCTGCAAGCGATTAACCAGCAGGTGCTGGCTAAAGACGACGGACAGAAAAAATTTAAAAAAATGGTTCAAGAGCTGCAAAAAGATTATCCACAGAGCTTGAAGCTATTAACGCTTGAGGCGCTGGCGCAATAATGACATTGGCAAGGATAGGTAAGGCAGAGTGTGTCTCATCATGGTTTGTCAAAGTCTTGATGAGCTGTTGTTTATGGCTTGCCTTTGGCGCATTCAGCGCGGGCTATGCGCATCAGACCGGCAATAGCTATCTGAATATTCGTCAAGTGGATGGTCGCTTTGCAGTTGACTTGGATTTCTATGTGCGCGATCTGGGCAACCTGCTACAAAAACCCGGCAAAGAAAGTGCGCCTCCACCCACGGCGGATCAGCTAAAGTCTTTGCAAGAGCCGATCACCGAAGCTATACAAAAATCCTTAAAGCTAGAAATCGATGAGCAACTGGTTCCGTTGGAATTCACCGCGCAATCAGTTGCAGTTCACAACGATGGCTTGTATGTCAGACAGCAATTCGTTGGGCCCGCTATCGAGCCGAAAGCGCGCTTCGTCGTTGTTCGCTATGAATTTTTTACGCAGAACGATCGCTTAGGCCGCGCCTTTCTTCGCTTGGCGCTGAATGGCGATGAAATCTCATCGGTCATCGATCAATCGAATGCGGTTCAGCGGTTTGCGTTGGGTGAGACTAAACGCATTTCAACTATTTATTTGTTTGGCAAAGAAGGCGCCAAACATATTTGGGAAGGTTTCGATCATCTATTGTTTTTGTTGACGCTACTGCTGCCTGGAATCATGTTGTGGAAAAAAAGCTCGGACGTGGCTTTATCAGATGAGGCAGCGCCCGAAGCACGAGTGAATCGCAAGGCTGAATTTTTTGCTTTAAAGGTAATTACTGCGTTTACGATTGCGCATTCCATTACCTTGGCGTTAGCAACGTTTGATTTGGTGTCGTTTCCAGAAAAACTCATCGAATCGCTGATCGCTTTTTCCATCATGGCGTCAGCCGCGATGAACCTACAAAAGAAATACCAATTCAATCACTGGCAGCTAGCCTTTGTGTTTGGACTGATTCATGGCTTGGGATTTGCAAACGGCTTAAGGGATCTAGGCCTAGCTTCAGACTACTTTTTAGAAACGCTGATTGCATTTAATGTGGGGGTTGAGTTGGGTCAGCTATCCACGGTGCTCGCGGTGTCGCTGCCTGTGTTAATGCTGGTTCGTTCGGAAGAAGGTAAACAACGCGTCATGATGTGGGGATCGCTCGCTGTACTAGCAATTTCAACGGTGTGGCTAGTGCAGCGAGTGATTGCCTAATTCTGCTTGTCTGCTTGAATCAGGTCGTGGATTTAGATCTTAGAAAGCGCCTGATCAATATCCCAAAGAATATCGTCAACCGATTCAATACCAACCGCTAAACGAATCAAATCAGGTGGCACACCAGCGGCCACTTGTTGTTCTTCACTCAGTTGGCGATGGGTGGTGGAGGCAGGATGAATCACCAAGGTTTTCGCATCACCGATGTTGGCTAGGTGCGATAAAAATTCTACGTTCTCGATAAACTTTTGTCCTGCCGCTGCACCGCCTTTTACTCCAAACGATAAAACAGCGCCCGCACCTTTGGGTAGATATTTTTGCGCGAGCGCGTGATAGCGATTGTTTTTCAAGCCGGGATAATTCACCCACGAGACTTTGGGGTGAGATGAAAGATACTCGGCAATCTTCATGGTGTTGCTGCAATGACGCTCCATACGCAAGTGCAGGGTTTCTACTCCTTGCAGTAGCAGGAAAGCATTCATAGGCGAGAGCGCTGGCCCAAAAGTACGTAAGCCTTCCATACGGCATTTCATGGTGAAACCAAAATCACCAAAGGTTTCGTAAAAACGTACACCGTGATAGCCCTGCGACGGGTCAGTCATGGTCGGGAATTTTCCGTTACCCCAATTGAATTTGCCCGATTCAACAATCGCACCGCCCATGCTCGTACCATGCCCGCCTAAAAATTTAGTCACTGAATGCATAACAACCGCTGCGCCCCATTGAAAGGGTCGGCACAAATACGGGCTGGCAAAGGTATTATCGATAAAGAGCGGTAAATCAGCTTGCGCGGCAATGGCGGCGACTTTTTCGATGTCCAATACATTCATCGAAGGATTGCCGATAGTTTCTGCGTAGAGCAGTTTGGTTTTGGGTGTGATGGCTTTCGCAAAATTTTCTGGATCATCGGAATCAACAAAAATCGTGTTGATACCCAGCTTGCGAAAATTCACATCGAGTTGCGTGTGCGTGCCACCGTATAAGGTGCGCGCCGCAACGATTTCATCACCGGCTTCGCAAATATTTAATATCGCGATCATCTGCGCGGCCATGCCGCTGCTAGTTGCGACGGCAGCGCGTCCATCTTCCAGCGCGGCGATACGCTCCTCTAATACGGCGACGGTGGGATTCGATAAGCGCGAATACACATTACCAAAGGTCTGTAGGTTAAACAGACTCGCTGCATGATCAGCGCTATCAAACACATACGATGTGGTTTGGTAGATAGGCACGGCGCGTGCGCCTGTAGCTGCATCGGGTAATTGCCCTGCATGAAGGCAGAGGGTATCGAAATCGTAGATGTGGTCTTGTGACATAGCGGTATGGGAAGAGAATTAGTGGCGAATAAGCGGCGAATAAGCAGCGATTGAGTCTGTAAGTAGTGCGATCAATATGCGTTCGTTTTACATCGGACGGCGCGACGAGATAATGCGGGTGTTCACGCCAAACCACGATAGGCCACCAAACAGGCGCGCATATTCAATTTTTACGCAGCGGTTTTGTACAAACTCTAACCCGCCGGTTTCGGCGATAGCTTTTGCTTCATCATTTTCTACGCCGAGTTGTAACCACAGTACCTTGGCGCCAATGGCGACAGCTTCTGTTGCTATTGGTGGGCAATCAGCACTTTTGCGAAACACATCGACCATATCAACTTTTTCAGGAATCGATTTCAAATCGGGATAGCATTTCTCGCCAAGAATTTCCGTGTACTTGGGATTGACAGGAATAATTTTAAAGCCATGCTCTTGCATGTATTTGGCTGCAAAATACGAAGGTCGGAACCAGTCGGCGGATAAGCCAACGATAGCAATCGTATGGTTTTCTTCTAGTATCCGGCGCAATTGTGCAATCGTGCTCATGAGGTCCTCATTATTTGGTGGCGCACAGCACCATGTTGGTGGCGGTGGTGGCAACGATTTCTACTTTCTTAAAGCCGGCTTGTTGTAACACCATTGTTAATCGTGCAGGTCCTGCTTGTGCGCCTAGGGCTAAACCTACTTCTTGAGCGAGTGAAGCCGGTACACAGCCCATGGTTGAGGCGCAGTAAAACATTTGGCCCACGATATTCAAATTATCTTCTAACTTATCATTTGCAAACGGTTCAATGATCACTAATAGACCATCATCATTTAACTGTTTGCAGGCATGTTCAGCTGCACCGACCGGATCCCCCATGTCATGCAGACAATCAAAAAATGCAATCGCATCAAATTTACCCTCGTAGTCTTTTGCACTGCGCGTTTCGTAAGTAATTCTGGATGCGAGGCCGGCATCGGATGCTAATCGCTTGGCTTCCTCAATTGACGGGCCATGAAAATCAAAACCATGCACGCGTGACTCAGGAAAATGCTGTGCAATTAGCATCGTCGATACACCATGGCCACAACCGACATCCGCAAAACTTCCGCCGGCGCTGAGTTTTTCAGTGAGCGCAGGAATTTTCGGTAACCAGCGTGAAACCAAATTCGATTTATAAACCGGTTTGAAAAAACGAGCGGTACCGCGGAAGTAGCATTGATGATGGTCCCCCCAGCCCACACCTTGACCAGTTTTAAAGGCAGCACGAATTTTTGGTTCGTCCATTACGCTTGCGGCCAAACTGTCATACGCACCGATCATCAGTGCGGTGCTATCTTCATGGGCAAATACAGCGGCTTGTTCTTCACTAAGAAAAAATTTCCCCTCGACTTCGTCATACGTTGCATAGCCTGCAGCGCACATAGCTGATAGCCACTCTAAGCTGTAGCGCGCGTCAATCTCAGCAGCTTTAGCAAAATCATTATTTTTAGATGGACCCAAATTAGCTAAGGTAGTGAAAAGTTTAAGCTCATCGCCTATACGCATCAATGGTACGAGCTGTGCAGCGGCGACGTTTTGAAACACTTTCCATTGCAGCTCTTTTAGTTTTTTTGAGTCCATGAAGCGCTTTCCTTGTCTCTTAATAAGTGTTGTTATGGGGTGCGGGTAAACGCGGTGTCATGATTTTTACGTAGAGCGATGGTATCCATGCCAGCAGCACCATGCCTGCGTAGCCAGTCGGCATTTGGGGCGATTCGGGGATAGGGTAGAGCTGATCGCAATTCAATGATGATTCTAAATGATGTGATGCGTGTCTAGGCAAGTTGAACAACAGTGCATCCGAGACACGGTTTGCGCAATCCCAGATGTGGCTAGCATTCATGCGTTCGGGTTTGCCATCGATCAGGCGTCGCTGCAGACCCCAGTGTTCAACATAATCAATCGTTGCGACTAATGTTTGAGCCAACCACGCTTGAATGACACAGAACACCAGTCCTTTCCAACCGGCGGCTAACAGCACGAGTGCGTAGAGCGCAAAAGTTAGCGTCGTCAGCATCAGAGTTTCGTTAATTTTTCCAGGCTGTTCGCGCGATAGTTTTAATGAATCTCGGTAGATACCTAAAAAATAGCGCGGCATAAAGCGCCACACGCTTTCGTTTTGTCGGGCAGTAGCTGGGTCGTGCAGAGTGGCGGCATGCCGATGATGCCCGCGGTTGTGTTCCAGTACGTAGTGGCCAAACGCAATCCAAGTGAGCAGTGCGCGGGCGAGAGAGCGGTCGAGCAGAGTACGTTTATGACCCAACTCATGCGCCAGTACGATACCGATACCGCCGCACACATACCCAGAAGAGAGTGCGAGCCAGACCAGAGCATCCCATTCATAGTGGGCAGCGTTAATGGCGAGGCTGCCAGTCATAATCAGTACCGATAGCATAATGACCCGTGGTAGCCATACTCCCCAGCGGTAATTTGTGGCGGTTGATGCATAGCCACCCCAAAACCACTCCGCTGCGGGAATGGCGATGGCAGCAAGCACGAGCGTGAGCCAGGGCGCGCCTACCCACCAGCCTAGCGCAGGCGATAGAGTAAAAACGGTTGGCAGCAGCAGGTGCATGAAGGTCTATTTTGTGAGTTCAAAACTATCCCTGCCATTGTAGCTAGAGCCTGAGGGAAGGTATTTGTAAGATTAAATGCCAGAATTATCTTTTTAATAAGCTAAGTCCTTGATTTTGCTAGATCTTCAGCGTTGACAGTATGGCATCCGTATGTTCCAATTGGGAAACATTCGGGAAGTCGGGTTTTATACAAGCCTCGATTTTCTCCGTCGTACCCTTAACGATACCTCTTGGGGTCACAATCTGATGCGACAGCCGAATCCGATCATTGGTAACAGTCCACCGATGCGGGACATACGCAAGTTAATCGAGACCATCGCGGACTCGACAGCGACTGTCATGATCAATGGCGAATCCGGAACCGGCAAAGAATTAGTTGCACAAGCATTGCATCATCAATCCTCTCGCTCTGACGCGAATTTTGTTCCCCTCAATTGCGCAGCGATTCCTAAAGAATTAATGGAAAGCGAATTGTTTGGTCATCGCAAAGGTGCATTCACCGGTGCTTTGGCTGATCGAGTAGGTCGCTTTGAGCTTGCTCATGGTGGAACACTCTTCCTGGATGAAATTGGCGATTTATCACTCGACATGCAGGTTAAATTACTGCGCGTACTGCAAGAGCGCATGGTCGATCCGGTAGGTTCATCACGCGCGGTTGAAGTGGATGTACGAGTGATCGCTGCGACTCACCGCGATTTGGAATTAGAAATTTCCGAAGGCCGCTTCCGCGAAGATTTGTATTACCGCTTAAATGTGCTTCCGGTGACTACTCCACCACTGCGCGAACGCGGTGATGATATTGCGCTGCTGTTGAAGCACTACGGAGAAAAATTTGCGCACAAGGGCACGCCCATCACTTTTTCGCCTGAATTTTTGAGCGCTCTGAAATCCTACGAGTGGCCAGGCAATGTGCGCGAATTATCCAATCTGGTGCATCGATTCTCTACACTGTTTGCGGGTCAGTATTTAACGCTGGCTAGCATACCGGTGTCGATGTTACCTAAGGGCTTGCAGAAGCTACAGCTAGAACGAGCCGGTGAAGAGCCTGCTCCACCGTCAGCGGATGTATTGCAAATGTTTGCGCTGGACGAGCCAGGTACGGTACCTGATTCCATAGCTAAATCAGACGAGCCTAATCACGTCGAAGACATCATCATGCTGGCGCAGGGTGGACCAGTGCTGCCACCCGAAGGCATGTCGTTGAAAGAAAAAATGGCGCAAATCGAGCGCGCGTTTATTGAACAAGCGTTGGATCGATCTGCAGGTAACGTATCTAAAACAGCGCGTCTGCTGAATTTGCAGCGAACGACCCTGATTGAAAAAATCGACAAATACCGGCTTCGCTCCGCGTAAGAGAAATTATGTCTAAGCCTAAACTTCAAACGACTACTGTGGTTGGTATGGTCGGCGCGCTGTTATTAATTGCTGCAGCGACCGGCGGTAACTTTTTACAATTCGTCGATCTCCCAGCGGTACTGATTGTGTTCGGTGGCACTTTCTTATGCGTTTTATCGAAGAGTACGCTACCTGAGTTTAAGAGCGCCTTTGAAACGGCGCGTGAAGCTATTTCGCATTCACCAACCCGTTTGTCTGATCTGATTGATGAAATGATTGAAGTCGGTCGTGTCGCGCGTTACAACGATCGCTGGATGGTGATGTTAGAAGATCGCGAATATAACGATCGTTTTATCGCTAAGGCAGTGCGATTGTGGGTGGATGGTCTGGATCCGGTGCTGTTAAAAGATGCATTGTTGCGTGAGCTGGCAGAAGAAAAGACACGTTACGATCATGCGCGTGATTTTTTCGCGTATGCCCAAGAGTTAGCACCAGCGATGGGCATGATAGGCACGCTCTTGGGTCTGGTACTCATGATGGGTAACATGAGCGATCCGCGCGCCATTGGACCGGGCATGGCGGTGGCTTTATTGACCACCTTATACGGCGCGATACTTGCAAATGTCATCATGGGTCCGCTGGTACAAAAAATTATGGGGCACGGTAAGCGCATAAAAAATAATTATGAGCTCGTGATCGCCGGTATGTTGTTTCTGCAAAAAGGTGGCGATCCACGCATGCTGCCGGATC
>Ga0315905_10003609_pt1 | contig 15920 bp, 10 predicted proteins | sample LakEriMetagenome_5_FD_203522 | JGI IMG/M metagenome (GOLD analysis project Ga0315905, IMG submission 203522) | Freshwater fungal communities from buoy surface, Lake Erie, Ohio, United States - Buoy 4 MA121 | ecosystem: Environmental > Aquatic > Freshwater > Lake | place: USA: Lake Erie, Ohio... | reverse complement strand
CAATAAAATAATAAGAACCCTTACCTAAATTTACAACATTGCTCAAATTTTCTTTAACATGTGGAAATTCTTTCTCACTGAAATAGAAGACAGTAAGTCTAATATCCTTTTTAGCATTTTTGCGAATCAGTTTTTTCAAAGAGGGATTGATGCTAAAATTACCGTCAGTAGATAAAATGAGTCTGTTGTTGCCTCCCTTAATAAAACTTTTGGATGCGTTGGAATAGGAGAGGGCCAATCCAGAATTTATATTGCTCGTTGTTTTACTGTTCAGGCTGTTGAGCTTGTCCATGATTTGGGCCTTGTTTTTGGCCGAGCAGGCATCTATGAGAACTTCTGCACGTTCCGAATAAGTGATAACCGTAATAAAATCTTCCTCTCGCAGCAAATCGAGAAATTTATCCATCGACTTTTTCAGTGCAGGTAGTTTTTCGGCACTGTTCATCGATGCCGAGATGTCGATAAGCAGTATCAGATTGTTGGCTGCAAAGGCATTCAAGCTTTTGGCTTCGGCAGTTTTTATACTATCATTACGCAAACTATCTTGCTTTTTCTTCTCGAGCATTTCCATGAATTTCTCCACATCGGGTAGGGGCGCAGGTCGTATGCTGTCGAATGCAGGGTGTAGGGGATAAATAATCTCAAAAATAGGTGGAACCTCATCTGCTATGAGTCGCTTGGCAGCAGTCTGATCAATCATTCTATTATAATTCCGGGTCATGCCGCCATTGTTTCGGTTATAAATGCTAAGCAGTTCTTTATTATAGAAATAGTAAACTTCACTGTAGGTCATAGCATTATATTTATTATTTCCAGCAATGAAGTTTTGGGCAGTTTTCAAAATTTCTTCGGCCGATTTAAGCGACTGATCATAAAGTTGGCTCAATTCTGCCCTGTTAAGATTTGCTGTAAAAAGACTGGATTTCTTTGCAGTTGCATTGCTTATCAATTCTCTCAAACGGGCGCAGTCTTCTTTGATGAGTTCTCCCTTATCGCCGGCTCTTAAGGAACTCATAACCCTTTTACTCTGTTGGGAACACTGAAAAAGTTCATAGATTATATCCCCGAATCCATTGGCATTCGATGGGTCGCGATAACTACTCATCAGTGCATTCAGATTCCAGAACAGCTTTTCCTTTAGTGCAAAAATATCGAAATATGCTACCTCAATTTGTCGGAGCATATCATAGCCTTTTTTAAGATGTTGGTCAGTTTTGTATTCGCCACTGCTCAAGTAAACAGACAGGTTTTTTTTCAAGCGGTCAATTTTCAGACTAACTTCCTTAGTTTTCTGAATCAGGTCGATTGCCTTAGCCTTTTGTTCACCTTCAATAAAGCGGTTTGTTTGGTAAATTAGCTGATAAAGGCTATCGTAATTGCTAAGATTTGATGTGAATGAGACCTTGATAGTTGGCGTCTGTTGCGCATCAACGTATTGATTGAAACTCATATTAATTGCTTCAAATTCAGGCAAAAGCAAGCCCAATTCGTAAACAATTTCATTTGAGTAGCGCAGATAATTATTTAAAGCATCCGATACGTTTTTATCAATAACTTTGCTTTGGGCATCAAGCCTTTCTGACTGAAAAATGAAGAATAAACCGACTGAAATCTGACAGATAAATTTAAAACCGATTGACATTTTTAACGCTGAATAACTAATCATATCAAAAAAGATGAAGCCTGCGCATTTTTTGTTTAATTTGCAAACTTAATAATTACGGTCGATGTTTTTATTTAAATTATAATACAAATGAAATACCTATACCTTAGCTTAGCATTGCTGTTGTCTTTGACAACATTTGCGCAAAGTCCCGAAATAGTAAAAGGCACACTTTTGCTACGAATAGCTAACGATGCCGATTTGCTAAAAATTGTGGACGATAACCATATGTTGAATGGTTCATCCAGCGGTCTTAGGCCCTCCCGATTGCTCTCTGAAGAATTGGGCGTTTGGCTTGTAGAATTCGATCATTACACGCATAGCCATGAAGCGATGCTGGAAAAATTGCAGCAACATCCGCGCTGTATAGCAGCCCAACTTAACCGAAAACTAAAGCAGCGTGCCACAATTCCAAATGACCCGAATTTTGGGCAGCAGTGGCAGTACATAAATACAGGTGCAGGCGGTGGTGTAGCCGATGCCGATATCGACGCTGATTTGGCCTGGGATTTCACTACGGGCGGGCTTACCGCTTTGGGCGATACTATTGTTGCTTGTATTATTGATGACGGCCTCAGCCTAAGCCATGTCGACATGCAGGCAAACCGCTGGTACAACTGGGCAGAAATCCCGGGTAATGGAATTGACGATGATCTCAATGGCTATGTGGATGATTTTAGAGGCTGGGATGCTTATGACAATGACGACGATATCAGTGGAGGAAATTTTGGCGGAGGCCATGGTACGCCTGTTGCCGGAATCGTAGGTGCTAAAGGAAATAATGGAATTGGGGTAAGTGGCGTAAACTGGGATGTAAAACTGATGATTGTTGTGGGTGGAGGTAACGAGGCAGACGCCGTGGCTGCTTATAATTATCCTTTACGCATGCGCCGTTTGTACAATCAGACCAATGGTCAGCGCGGTGCTTTTGTGGTCACTACCAATGCCTCATGGGGTGTCGATGGGGCACTTGCATCCACTGCACCTATATGGTGTGCTTTGTACGACAGCTTGGGTGCACAGGGAATTTTAAATGCTGGAGCTACCACCAATTCAAATACCAATGTAGATGTTCAGGGCGACCTGCCAACACATTGTCCAAGCGATTACTTGGTTTCGGTTACCAATATGAACCGCAGCGATCAAAAAATCACATCGGCAGGCTATGGACTTGTCTCAATCGACCTTGGAGCTCCAGGTGAAGGAACTTACACGGTTGCTTCACCAAATGGATATGGCGGATTTGGCGGAACCTCGGGTGCAACGCCGCATGTAACGGGAACCATCGCACTACTATATTCGGCTCCTTGTCCGCTATTGGCATTCAGAGCCAAAACCGACCCGCAGGGAACCGCATTGCTGATGAAAGATTTTCTGTTGCGTGGGGTAGATACCTTGCCTAATCTTCAAAATATCACCTTGAGTGGTGGCCGCCTCAATGCGCATAAAAGTATGCTTTTAGCCATGCAGTCTGGTTGCGCACTTTCGGGTTGTTATCAGCCTTATGGGCTTGCAGCATTGAATGTTACAGACAGTGCAGCGCTTTTGAGCTGGAATTCAGTGCCCGATGCTTCTATGGGTTATCTTTTCAGATACAGGGAATTAGGCAGCAATACCTGGACCGATTTGATTATGAACGATACTTTTGTTCAGATTTCGGCACTTAATCCCTGCACAGCATACGAATGGCAGGCTGCAGCCGATTGCGACACTGCACAGAGTAACTATACCGGCTCTGCTGTATTCAACACGCAAAATTGTTGCCTTGCTCCTCAAATAATTACAGTTGATAGCATCTCGCCGCTTGCTGCAAATTTTTCCTGGAATGCAATCGTGAATGTCATTATTTACACGGTAGAATATCGCGAATTGAACAGTGCCAGTTGGATTACAGTCACAACAGCATCAAACAATATCAGCATTAGTACGCTTGATAGCTGTACCGAATACGAACTGAGAATCATTTCGCAATGTGCAGTAAATGTCAATAACAGCTATTCTCAGTCTGTTCGCTTCAGAACCAATGGTTGCGGAAATTGTATCGACCTCGCTTATTGCAGTTCGGCTGCTGGCGATGCGAGTTATGAATGGATCAGTTCTGTTGAAATAAATGACATTGTAAGCAGCAGTGGTGACAATGGAGGCTATGCCGATTTCACCTCGAGAAGTAGCGATCTGTTCCGGGGACATGCTTATCCGCTCAATTTACAGTTGAGCACAGCTCCTGCGCCAACAGCAAACTGGCGCTGGAAAGTTTGGATTGATTATAACCAGGATGGAGATTTTAATGACACGCTAGAACTAGTATACAGTGCTGGACCCATCACTACACAGACATTCACAAGTACAGGTATTGTTGGCATTCCTGCCAATGTACCTACAGGTAATACCCGTATGCGAGTAGCTTTGAAATGGGGAACTGGGGATATTGCTAGCGCCTGTTCCTCGTTCAATTATGGTGAGGTAGAAGATTACTGTGTGTATATTATGGATGACCCAACCTCAACTACGTTCATTGAAGAAGAGGAATTGCTGCTTTATCCTAATCCGACAAATAATCTGCTGCATATTCAATTTGGTAAAGAAAATAAGGAATATTATATCAATGATATCAATGGACGTCTTGTTAAAATTGGCCGACTCGAAAACGGACAATCTACTTGTGATTTGTCTAATCTTCCTTCGGGTTGTTATATTGTTAGCATTGAATCGACACAAAAAAGGATGAAATTTGTAAAGCTGCCATGATCTTGAAATTGTGTTTTATAAAAAATAGGGGCTGTCCGCAATTTGGACAGCCCCTATTTTTATGACTATAAATTAAAGCTATTTTTTAACAGCCTTAATCTTACCTGTTTTAATATCATTTACATAGCGGGCAACTTCTTTGCTGATAACAGGAGCAAGGAATACAACCCCAATAACATTAGGGAAAACCATTGCAAAAATCATTGCATCAGAGAAGCCAACTACAGAGCCTAAGCTCGCAGTTGCACCGATAACTATAAAGACACAGAAAATGAATTTATACAGAAGATCCATAGTTTTGCTTTTGCCGAAAAGGAATTTCCAAGCCTGCAAACCGTAGTAAGACCATGAAAGCATCGTTGAAAGTGCAAATAGCACTACAGCGAGCGTCAGTACGTATTCAAATCCAGGAATTACAGAAGCAAAAGCCTTTGAAGTAAGACCTACGCCGTCTAATCCGTCAACGTTATTATAGTTGCCAGTAATAATAATTACTAATGCAGACATAGTACAGATGATGATGGTATCGATAAAAGGTTCGAGCAGTGCAACAATACCTTCACTCGCTGCATGTGTAGTACGTACAGCAGAGTGTGCAATTGCAGCAGAACCTACACCCGCCTCATTAGAGAAGGCTGCACGTTGGAAACCTGCAATCATGGCACCGATAAAACCACCTACTGCAGCATCTGGACTAAATGCTTTGCTGAAAATCAATCCAAAAGTTTCAGGAATAGCAGCATAATTTACACCAATGATAATTAAAGCAGCTCCAATGTAAAGAATTGCCATGAAAGGAACTATGGCCTCTGCAACAACTGCTATCCTTTTGATACCGCCAATAATAACGATGGCAACTAAAACAGCAGTAACAATACCAAAGATAAAATTGGCAGTTCCACCGCTAGCTCCTATTACAGCATTTACCTGAGCAGCAGCCTGATTAACCTGGAACATGTTTCCACCACCAAATGAACCGCCTACACACATGATGGCAAAGAAAATGGCGAGGAATTTACCAAGCGGAGCGAGGCCTTTTTCTGCAAAACCATTTTTGAGGTAATACATTGGACCACCATGCACAGTGCCATCCGGAGCAATCTCGCGGTATTTTACACCTAGAGTACATTCAGAGAATTTAGCAGCCATGCCTAAGAATCCAGCAACGATCATCCAAAAAGTAGCACCAGGACCACCAATTGTTATGGCAATAGCTACACCTGCAATGTTACCCAAACCAACAGTTGCTGAAAGTGCAGCCGACAGTGCCTGAAAGGGTGATACTTCACCTTGAGTGCCTTCGTTGCGGATAGTATCGGGATTGTCTGTATCTTTCTCAACATTGGCACCTGTAGGGTCATAATATTTCCCGCGAACTGTATCGTACGCAAGACGCATGTGGCGGATATTTGGAAATTTAAAATAAAGCGTACAGAAAAGTGCGCCCAGAATTAGTACTATAAGTACAAAAGGTAATTTTACAGCCCCTGTTTTCATAACATGAACAGGTATTTTTTCGCTTAGGGTTACATCTGCTGCAGGAACAACTTTGAATGGAGCGTCCAATATTTTAACTTCTTTTCCGAATTCAACGACATCTTTTACACTGTAAGTTTTGCCGTTTTCGCTTTTCATATAGCTTACATAGCAGGACTTGTCATCGAGATATGAAATCTTGAATTCTGTTCCGTCACTTAGAGGAGTAGTTACCAGAAAAGCCGGTTTTGCGGAAGGTACATTTTTTGTTCTCTTCTCTTCAATAATAGTCTTTTTGTCACTTTTTGCTTTGGCCAGCGCTTTTTCATTCAATTGGATCAGATAGCTGCTGTCCTTGGCAATATAACCAGCACCACCGGCAGCCTTATGTTTGAAATACTCATCCTGAGAAACAGGGGTAAAGTAATTTGTTTTGTCGGAAGCTTCTACTGTAGAATAATCGCGACGATCTTTCACTTTAAAGGAGTAAAAAACAATACTCTGAATGAAATTTGAGGCGGGTTCAAAACCTTTATCTATTTGTTTGTCAACACCATAGTATTTGGATGGAATAGACTCATCAACGAGGGTTTTATCTTGTGCAAATGCTACAAAAAAAAGCATAGAAAAGAAAAAGAGCAGGCTGTACTTTTTCATAAAATTTAGGTTTGGTTATATTTGGTATTAAATTATTGTGAACTGAATATAATCAGATTACTGCCAAAGATACAAAACTTGAACTTAGTCAATACTTTTTTCGCATTTTTTTAAAGTTCAAATTAAAGCACCTGACGGAATAATGAGAATGTCCTTTTAAAAATATATCTTTAAATCCTTTACAATACTTTTGGCTGCCTTCGATTCTAATCATGCACTTCATTTATTTCAAGTACAATACTACTTACTATGAGCAAAGCTATTTTCTACATCTTTTTAGCATCGATATTTCTTGTTATCAACCTTTCGGCACAGCAGAATAAGGCAATTGGCAGCTGGGAAGGTGTTTTGACGGTCGATAAAACTAAATTGCGTTTGATTTTCCATATCAAAGAAGAAGATGGAATACTGAAAGCAAGGCTTGACAGCCCCGATCAACTGCAATTTGATTTGCAGATGGATACAGTTATTTCAGATGATTTGGGTTTTAAGACAATGCTTAAAGTTGCAGCTGCCGAGTTCAGCGTGACCTACACAGAAAATACTGATGAAGCCAAAGGCATATGGAGGCAGATGAGGGTTGATTATCCGATAACAGTAAAAAAGAATTTAAGCTACAAACCCAGGGTATTTCCTCAGGAACCGATAGCCCCCTTCCCTTACAGAACAGAGGAAGTGACTTATAAAAATAATAAAGCAAAGACCTTCATCGGAGGTTCGCTCACCCTGCCCGAAGAAGAAAATAAAAAATTTCCTGCTGTGCTCCTTATCAGTGGTAGCGGACAACAGGATAGGGATGAAAACATTGCAGGGCACAAGCCTTTTTTAGTTATTGCCGATCACCTCAGTCGCAATGGATTTGCTGTATTAAGGGTAGATGACAGGGGCGTGGGAGCAAGCACTGGCAATCCACTAACTGCAACTACTGCCGATTTTGTTACAGATGTAAAAACCAGTGTAAACTTTTTAAAAACACATGCGGAAGTCGATCCCAATAAAATTTTTCTTATGGGACATAGCGAGGGTGGGCTTATCGCAATTATGACAGCAGCAGACTTGAAAAAAGAACTGGCAGGAATAGTTTTGTTAGCTGCACCCGGGGTTCCCATGCACGAACTAATGCTTCGCCAATCGGCCGATATCATCAGACAAAATGGTATGGAAGAGGAGTATATTAAGGCTGGAACGGAATTTAATTCAATTTTTTATCGCGAAATTCTTGCAGATAAAAAAAACAAGCTTACTGTACTTGCTCTGACGGATATTATGAAAGGGCATTTGCAAAAAATGACAAAAGAGCAGAGAGCAGCATTAGAGATGACAGACCAATCGCTTTTTCAGCAGTGTTATACTTCCATGATGCCCTGGTATCGTTATTTTATAAAAATTGACCCAAGACCTTATCTAAAAAAAGTAAAATGTCCGGTTTTGGCGCTAAACGGCAACATGGATATTCAGGTAGCCGCAGGTCCTAACCTTGAGGCCATAGGAAAAACCTTAGCAGCCGCAGGAAATAAAGATGTTATCTGTACCGAAATTCCTGGATTAAATCACCTGTTTCAGCGCTGTAAAAGCTGCACAATTGGAGAATACGGAGAATTGGAAGAGACTTTTGCTCCCGAATTACTCAAGGTTATGGAAAATTGGCTAAAGGGAGGCAGAAAAAAGTAAGATGTTTTCGAATTTTCAAAAAAATCTTTTGTCTAGGATTATGCAAGGTGAGCGAATGAATTTTGCAAATAAATGATAATCAATGTTTATTGATGTTAAAATCTATTTTTTTCATTCGGAATTTAATAAAACTGATGCCGCTCATCTTTTCTTCGGCTTCAGCTCACCCTCTTTTCAGTTGTTGCTCATGAATCAGGTTCTAATTGAGGCCTACTTTTGTATCGTTCAATTAACAAACGTACTCAAAAAACTCAATTAAAACTTCAAGTCATGAAAACTTTACTCACTCTTCCAATTTTGATGTTCTTTTTTCAGATCGCTTCATTTGCTCAGGTTTCGGCCGACTCCAAAAATCCTCTTTCTGATGACAATAGTATTGTGGCCTATATTTTTGGCGATACAGTAGTATGCGATTTCGTAATGAATGGAGCATTAAAATATGGCGTAAATGAAATAGAAGGTGTCAGCAATTATTACTGGACGGCACCCGAAGGTGTTTTAATCATCGAAGGTCAGGGAACTAATAGCATTATGATACAGATAAATGAAAATTTCAAAGGAGGAGAACTGAAACTAATTGGAATTGGATCTGGAAAAACTGTTAGGTTGTCAATGCCAATGAACCTTTTGCCGGTGAAACCGCAGTTTTCAAAATCAACAAGTGCCGTGAAAACAAATCAACAACTCATTTTTTCTGTTGAAGATCATGGCGAAACTTTTACCTGGGATTTACCTAAAGGTGCCGAAATCATTAGTGGGATGGGAAGCTCAGAAATTACAGTCAAATTTGGTAAAGAGTTTAAAGGCGGCAATGTAACTGTTTATGCCAATAATAATTGCGGACTTGCTGTATCCAATCAGTTGTATGTAGGACTAGAAACAACTATGCCTGGTGATTTGGAAAACAGTGTAAAGGAACTCGCTCAGAAATAAATCCTCGAAGCGCACTGTTTGGAGAATATCTGTGGTAAAAAATAATATTAACCACGGATAGGACTTCGCCCTCGGCAGATTGTGCGGATTTACGCAGATACTTGCATGCTGATTGTTTACACCAAAACAGATTTGAGCAGATTAGCAAGTAACTAAAATTCCACTCCAAACTTTCCGTATCCCAAAAAAATTACAGATCTTTAGCGCAATGAATGTTAAAAACTGAAACCATGAAAAACATTATCGCGCTATTACTGCTCTTCTGTGGAGGTATGCTCCAGTCACAAACTTATAACGCACCCGAAAGTGTGGTCTATGACCCAGCGGGAAAACGCTATTTCATTTCAAACAACGGTGCCAACCAGATATTGCAGCGCGACTCAAGCGGGCAGCTATCAGTTTTTACTAATGGAATCAGCAGCGGGCCACATGGGCTCGAAATTGCAAACAATACACTCTTTGCCTGCGATGGCGGTTCTTTGAAAGGATTCAGCCTGTCAACGGGTGCTCAGATAATGAACATAAGTACAGGGGGAACCTTCCTCAATGGCATCTGCTACGATGGCGCTAATTTTCTATATGTCAGCGATTTTTCCGCAAAGCGGATTTATAAAATAAATATCAGTGCTCAAAGCTCAAGCCTTTACATAAACAGTCTTGCCAAGAGCCCCAACGGCATCATCTTCGATGGTAATAACCAACGCCTTATTTGGGTGACATGGGGAACAAATGCACCGATTATGCAGGCTTCCCTGCTTGATTCGACTGCAGCGCAACTTAAAGCAACAACCCTCGGCAATTGCGACGGCATTGTGCGCGACAATAATGGCAACTATTATGTCTCGGCCTGGAGCACACAGTCGGCACACCGTTTCGACAGTACATTTACGGCTGCGCCAACAGTGGCAGTAAGCGGCCTGAGTAATCCTGCCGACATTTACTACAATACAGAAAATGACTCATTGGTTTCACCCAACGCGGGTAACAATACGGTGACTTTCCATTATTTGGGAACAGCATCTCCAACGGCAGTTTCGCTAAATACCCAAAGCGAAATAAGATTTTATCCGAATCCCGCCGCCGATTTTCTATTCATTGATAACATTGACGGAGAAAGCCTGTCTGCTGAAGTTTACGATCTGCAGGGGCGTAAGTTGCTCAGTTTTGAAATCCTTAGCGGCGATAAGCCACAGATAAACATTTCAGACTTAGAGAAAGGGCTTTATGTTTTGCGGGTTGTAGGGAAGGTAGAGAAAGTGTGCGTTTTTGGGAAGGAGTAGCCTTATGAGATTATTTGGGCTGCTTGGCATACCTCCTCTTTCTTAGTGCTATAACCTCCTTTTGGATTTCTTCAGCACTAGGTTTTAGTTTGTCTATTCGCCTAAGTTTTGATATCAATTTTTTGAAGTCATAATCCTTTTCTTCGTTCTCCTCGAGGCGGATAAGATTCAATCTGACCAATTCGTCCAATAGACCTTTGGCCTTTGGGTCAAGTAATTTTAATGTAAAAATTTTCATGGTCCTTAATAATTTAATAGCCTAACAAAAACTGAATTGACAAAAGTTCATAATTTGAATTATTACTTCTTAAGACAGTAAATTTTGATGATACTTTTTGAATAGAGAATTGTAGTAATAAACTTTTCTTTACTAATCAGCACAATATCTTAATTTAAAAATCCTCTTTTTGGAATGAAAAATTGACATTAATACTATCCGCTACTTGTCGGAACAAAATTCTTATGCATTAATTTTTCAACCCTAAGCCCAAATATTATTTCCTCAAATGCCCCTTTTTATTTTTGCAAAAACTTTAAATTTTGTAATTTTACAGTTCTTGTGGCCTTTTAGGCCCTTTTTAATGATAAAAGTATCCAAAACGCTACAATAATCTATTGATAATGAGTTACTCTTATATTTCGAATGCACATCCGGGCTACATCGATGCCATGTATAAACAGTATCAGGAAAACCCTGAAGGAGTGCCTGCAGGCTGGAAAGAATTTTTCCAGGGTTTTGATTTTGCAGTGAGCAGTGGTGCCGCCGATAAAGCTGGAAGTATCGAACAGTCGATGAGCAGCGAAAAGCTCTACAAGGAGTTTGCCGTACTTGGGCTTATTCACGGTTACCGTCAGCGCGGACACTTGATGTCCACCACCAATCCGGTGCGTAAACGCCGTTTCCGCTTCCCGAATATCGACCTGCAGAACTTCGGATTGGCGGATGCCGACCTAAGCGAGCGCTTTGCCGCCGGTGCCGAAATTAATCTGCCCAATGCTACACTTTCCGAAATTAGAGACCGATTAAATGAAATTTATTGCGGTAATATCGGCTTTGAGTTTGCCCATATTGAGCATCGCGACAAGCGCATGTGGCTTCGCAATAAAATTGAAAGTCTGCAGCCAAAAAAATCCTACGGACTTGCACTCAGTGACAAGAAACGCATTCTCGAAAAACTAAACGGAGCAGTTGGCTTTGAAAGTTTTCTGGCCAAGAAATTTGTTGCGCAAAAGCGCTTCGGTCTCGAAGGAGGAGAAACTACCATACCGGCACTCGATGCCATTATCTGCAAAGGAGCTGAACTGGGCGTAAAAGAAGTAGTCATCGGCATGGCACATCGTGGCCGCCTCAATGTACTAGCCAATATCATGGGCAAGACCTATGAGCATATTTTTCATGAATTTGACGATGTAATGCCCGAGCATGTTTTTGGCGACGGCGATGTAAAATACCACCTTGGTTATTCTTCTGAGATGACCACACCATCGGGCCAAAACGTACACCTGAAACTGATTCCGAACCCTTCGCACCTCGAGGCCGTAAACCCCGTGGTAGAGGGATACTCCCGCGCAAAAGCCGATATACTTTACGGAAGCAATTTCGATGAAATCATGCCCATTCTCATTCATGGCGACGCAGCTGTAGCAGGACAGGGTATCGGTTTTGAGCTGGTGCAGATGAGTCAGCTCGAAGGGTATTATACCGGTGGAACCATGCATTTTGTTATCAACAATCAGGTAGGTTTTACCACCGATTTTGAAGATGCACGTTCTTCTACATACTGTACCGGACTAGCCTCAGTAGTACAAGCTCCAGTTTTCCACGTCAACGGTGATGACCCCGAAGCGGTGGTTTTTGCTTCCTTCCTGGCGGCAGAATATCGTCAGGAATTCAATACCGATGTATTTATCGACATGGTTTGTTATCGTAAGCATGGGCACAATGAAGGCGACGATCCCCAATTTACACAACCGCAGTTGTACAAATTTATCAAAGACCATTCAGACCCGCGCACAATTTATGTGAATCAACTTATCTCCCGTGGTGAGATTGAGGCTGTTCTTGCCGAAAAATTGGACAAAGAATATGACAGCTTCCTTCAGGAGCGTTTTGATATGGTGAAACAGAATGTAGCCCCTTACACTTATCAGGAGCCTGAGCTGGCTTGGCAAAAACTAAAAAAAACAACTACTGCCGAAGATTATGAGCAATCCCCAGAAACCGGCGTAAGCATAAAGGTGCTTGAAAATATACTAAACAGAATGCAGCAGATTCCTGCCGGATTCAATATGCTTCCCAAGTTCAAACGTATATTGGGGAATGTGGAAAAATTAATCAGCGCAGGCAACTGCGACTGGTCGATGGCCGAGCATTTGGCCTACGGCTCTATCCTGCTCGAGGGTAAGGATGTGCGCATGAGCGGTCAGGATGTTAAACGCGGTACCTTCTCACACAGAAATGCAGTGCTTTACGATGCCGAAACCAATGAACAATATAACCGACTGAATCACTTGGGCGACAATCAGGGTCAGTTCCGTATTTACAATTCACTGCTTTCAGAATTCGCTGTTTTAGGATTCGAATATGGTTATTCTCTGGCAACTCCTGATGCCTTAGTACTTTGGGAGGCACAGTTCGGAGATTTTGTAAATGGAGCACAGACCATGATCGATCAGTTCATCAGTTCATCTGAGACCAAATGGGGTAAACAGAGTGGCCTGGTGATGCTGCTTCCGCATGGCTACGAGGGTCAGGGTCCCGAGCACTCAAGCGCCCGTATGGAACGTTTTCTGATAGCTTGTGCAGAATATAATATGACCGTTGCAAATGTGACAACACCTGCCAATTTCTTTCATTTGATTCGTCGACAGTTGGCACGTCCATTCCGCAAACCACTCGTGATCATGAGTCCGAAAAGTTTGTTGCGCCATCCGCTTTGTATTTCTTCTTTCAAAGATTTTACAAAGGGCGCTTTTAAAGAAATTTATGACGATGCTACGGTGAAAGATAAAAAAGCAGCTGCAAAAGTCAAAAAAGTATTGCTTTGCAGTGGTAAGATTTACTATGAACTAATGGCCAAAAAAGAGACAGACAAGCGCGATGATATCGTTATTGTACGTTTGGAACAGGTCTATCCTTTCCCCAAAGTTCAGATGGATGCAGTGATGGAAAAATACAAAGCAGCCAAATTCTGCTGGGTACAGGAAGAATCTTCTAACATGGGTGCCTGGCAATTTATTTTAACGAACCTCCGAAATTTTGATATTGAGCCGATTTCGAGAAAATCAAGTGCATCACCAGCCACTGGTTTCAAAAAACAACATGCTAAAGAAAGTGCAGAGATTATGGCGAAAGCTTTTTCTTAAAACCAGTATCCAGTATCAGGTATCAAGACAATTCAATTTTAAACACCTCAAAAGAAGTCTTGATACTATATACTTGATACCTGAAACTCAAAATTCTAACTTATAATTTCTAACTCCATCCTTCAAGATAAATGTCCATCATATTCATTCTGCTTATACTTCTAGGGGTATTATTTCTGGTGGTGCTTGTCATGGGCTTCCTTTTGCCCAATGCTTGGCGGGTAGATCGCGAGATACTACTTCAGGGAGAGGCCGAAGATATATTTCCATTAGTCAACATCCCAAAAAATTGGCAGGAATGGTCGGTATGGAATATTGAAAATGGTATGAAATTTAGCCTCTCAGGCCCAACTGCAGGTAAAGATGCAGCCATGAGCTGGAAGGGAAATCAGATAAACGGTAAAATGACCGTCACAAAATCTGAAAACAACAAAACTGTTGAGCTCCTGATAGATTTGGAAAATGGACGATTTAAGGTTAACTCAATTATTGTCATTGATGGTTCTGTTCCAAATTTTAGTCAGGTAGCCTGGAGATCGGAGCTGAATATGTCAAAAAATTACAATCCTGTTTCCCGTTATCAGGCATATTTTCTAAAGAACTATTTCGATACCAGTATGAGCGAAAGTCTGAACGGATTAAAAGCACTGTTTCCCGATGAAGATATTGCAGAGGAATAGACGATTAAATATCAATTATTTACAGGTCTGACGGTCTTGAGTCTGACAATCTGATAATCTAAATGAATAATTACCTAGTCATCATGGCCGGCGGTGTCGGTAGCAGATTTTGGCCAGCAAGCCGTACAGCAAAACCCAAGCAGTTTCTCGATATTCTTGGACTGGGAAAATCGCTCCTCCGATTAAGCTTTGAACGATTTTTGGAACTCTTGCCCACATCGAATATTTTTGTGGTAACACATGCCGACTATGAAGACCTTGTTAAAGCGGAACTTCCAGAGCTCGACAGTTCACAGATTCTATGTGAGCCAAGCAGACAAAATACCGCACCTTGTGTGGCCTATGCAGCCTTTAAAATCAGACAGCTCGACCCAAATGCGAGTTTTGTAGTAGCACCCTCCGATCATCTTATATTGAAAGAAGCCGAATTTCTGAACAAAATAAAACAGGGACTAGACTTCGTAAGCACGAATGAGGCATTACTGACATTGGGTATTAGACCAACACATGCGAATACAGGCTATGGGTACATAAATTTCGACAGTAAAACAGGTGAAAATGAAATTTATACCGTGAACTGTTTTACCGAAAAACCCGACCTCGAAACAGCTGAAAGCTTTTTTAAAGGCGGACAACATCTATGGAATGCCGGAATTTTCCTTTGGAATGTAAATAGCCTGCTCAGGGCTTTTCAGAAATATCAGCCTTCGATGTACACTGCCTTCGAGAGCATTGCCTCAAAACTGAACAGCAGTGAAGAAAGGACCGAAATCAACAGGCTTTATCCTCAGCTTGAATCAATTTCCATCGACTATGCCATCATGGAAAAGGCAGATAATATTTATACTTTACCGGCCGATATCGGTTGGTCCGACATTGGAACATGGGGAGCTTTGCATGAAATTTTGGAAAAAGATGGGCAGCAAAATACTGTTTTGGCCGAAAATGATAATCAGGTTATCCTGCAGGAAAGTGAAAACTGTCTGGTGAAATCTGCGAATCCAGACAAACTAATTATTGTTAGAGGACTAAATGATTACATCGTTGTAGATGAGGCAGATGTGCTACTCATCTATCCTAAAAGTCGCGAGCAGGAGGTTAAACCATTGCTCAAAGATATAGAAAGCAAATTTGGGGAGCGTTTCAGTTGATTTTATAGAAATTAATTATTATTGATGCCTCTTGTTAAAAGAGGGCACATTATTTTTTATTGTCAATACCCCCAATAAGATTATAAAAATCTCCATCGGGCATTTTCTCTAGCAGTCTCTGTATCGCCAGCTGACTTCTTACGCCTTTTCGGCAATAAAAAATCACAGGAATATTTAGTGGGATTTCATCACTTCGACGAATCAAATCTTCGAGCGGTATGTTTATTCCACCTACATTGTACTGCTCATGTTCCTCCTGACTCCTGACATCGATAAGTTGGAAATGTATTTTACA
>Ga0315905_10003607_pt1 | contig 15922 bp, 6 predicted proteins | sample LakEriMetagenome_5_FD_203522 | JGI IMG/M metagenome (GOLD analysis project Ga0315905, IMG submission 203522) | Freshwater fungal communities from buoy surface, Lake Erie, Ohio, United States - Buoy 4 MA121 | ecosystem: Environmental > Aquatic > Freshwater > Lake | place: USA: Lake Erie, Ohio... | reverse complement strand
AACCCCCCCCCCAAAAAAAACCCTCGTCTAGTCCCCCCCGCCCCCGCCGTCCCCGACCGACAGGATCGCCATGAACGCCGCCTGCGGCACCTCCACCCGCCCGATCTGCTTCATCCGCTTCTTCCCCTCGGCCTGCTTCTGCAGCAGCTTCTTCTTGCGCGAGATGTCGCCGCCGTAGCACTTGGCGAGCACGTCCTTTCGGTACGGCTGGATCGCCTCGCTCGCGATGACCTTGGCGCCCACGCACGCCTGGATCGGCACGCGGAACATCTGCCGCGGGATGGCCTCCTTGAGCTTGAGGCACAGGGCGCGGCCGACGCGCTGCGCGGCGTCCTTGTGCACGACGGCGCTCAGCGGCGGCGCGGGCTCGCCGTTGATCTTGATCTCGAGCAGCACGAGGTCGTTGCGGCGGTAGCCCGTGACCTTGTACTCCATGCTCGCGTACCCCTTCGAGCGGCTCTTGAGCTGGTCGAAGTAGTCCGTGACGACCTCGGCGAGCGGCAGGTCGAACACCAGGGTCGTGCGCGCGTCCGTCAGGTAGCGCATCTCGACAAACTCGCCGCGCCGCCCCGTCGCCAGGTCCATCAGGTTTCCCACATACTCCTTGGGCGTGACCATCTCCATGCGCACGTACGGCTCCTCCATGAACTCGCGGCGCGACGCGTCCGGCACGTCCGCGGGAGAGGCGACGGTCAGCACCTCGCCGTCGGTGCGCCCGCACCGGTACACGACCGTGGGCGCGGTCGTGACGAGGTCGAGGTTGTACTCGCGCTCGAGGCGCTCCTGCACGATCTCGGCGTGCAGCAGGCCGAGGAAGCCGCAGCGGAAGCCGAAGCCCATCGCGGAGGACACCTCGGGCTCGAAGCGCAGGGCCGCGTCGTTGAGCTGGAGGCGCTCGAGGGCCTCGCGCAGCTGCTGGTAGTCGTCCGACGACGTCGGGAACAGGCCGCAGTAGACCATCGGCTGCACCTCCTCGTAGCCGCCGAGCGCCTCGGCCGCGCCGCCCTTCTTGGTCGTGACCGTGTCGCCCACGCGCGCGTCCGCGACCGACTTGATCTGCGCCGCGAGGTAGCCCACCTCCCCCGCGTACAGGGCGTCCACGGGCACCTTGTGGGGCGCCAGCACCCCGACCTCGTCGAGCACGTACTCCTTGCCCGTGTTCATCATCACGACCGTGTCGCCGCGCTTGACGGCGCCGTCCGACACGCGAAACTGGCACACGACGCCGCGGTAGGCGTCGTAGTACGAGTCGAAGATGAGGGCGCGCAGCGGCTCGGCCGTGGTGTTGCGCGGCGGGGGCACGCGGCGCACGACCGCCTCGAGTGTCTCGGCGATGCCGACGCCCTGCTTGGCGCTCACGCGCAGGATGTCGGTGCAGTCGAGGCCGATGATCTCCTCGATCTCGCGGATGACGCGCTCGGGGTCGGCGCCGGGCAGGTCGATCTTGTTGAGCACGGGCACGACGGCGAGGTCGTGCTCGAGGGCGAGCCACACGTTGGCGAGGGTCTGGGCCTCGACCCCCTGGGAGGCGTCGACGACGAGCAGGGCGCCCTCGCACGCGGCGAGGGACCGCGAGACCTCGTACGTGAAGTCGACGTGCCCCGGGGTGTCGATCAGGTTGAGCGCGTACTCCATGCCGTCCTCGGGCGACGCGTACCGCATGCGCGCGGTGTTGAGCTTGATCGTGATGCCGCGCTCGCGCTCGATCTGGTTGCTGTCCATGAACTGCTCGACCATGTCGCGCTGCGCGACCGTGCCCGTCTTGAGCAGCAGCTGGTCGGCCAGCGTCGACTTGCCGTGGTCGATGTGCGCGATGATGCAAAAGTTGCGGATGCGGTCGACGGGGACCTGTTTTTGGTTTCGAGTGTGGTGGTCGTTGTTGTTGTTGTGGTTGTGTGTGTGTGTGTGAGTGTGTGCGACGTGAAACGTTTGGGGCCCGCGCTCGAGACGGAAGACAGAGAGAGAGAGAGGGAGCGGGGCCGCGCGAGCAGGGCAGCGCCCCTCCCTCCCCGGCGTCTCTGCCGGCGTCGGCGGCGGAACGACGTCGCGCTTCACGTCCTCTCACCTTGGCAACCGCGCCGTCTTCGTACAGGGTATCGGGCCCGCCCTTGTCGAGGAGGCTCTCGGGCCCGTCGCCGCGCCCACCCTTGGGGGGCTCCTTGCGCGTGCGCGCCAGGGACGCGGCGGCGGCGGCTGGCGAAGGGGCGGGCGATGCGGCGCCCTTCTTTGCCGGGGGGGCCGTGGTGGTGCTGGTGGCCGTGCCCTTTGCCGCCGCGCGCGCCGCGACTGCGGGCTTGCTGGGGCTGGGCGCGCGCTGGAGGCCTCCTTGGGACAGCAGCGAAGGTGGCCGGCGCGCCAGCGGCATCGACCGAGCCCCCAGCTGGGCGGCGGACGGGCCGCCGCGCAGCATGGCTTTTTGCAGGGGGGAGAACAAGACAACAAGAAGCCTTGGCCGCGCGGCGCTCTCTGGCTTTGGCTTTGGATGGAGCTGCTGCGGGGCGATGTGGCCAATGAGGACCTTGGGCAGTACTAGCGGTGAACGAGGGCGCGGGGTGAATTGTGGTGTGGCGGGGGGGGCGCGGCTGCGCAATTTGCGATGTGCGGCGAACGGAGGCGCCTCGTCGCCGCGCGCACGCCGCCGCTCTCTAGACGCCTTGCCCTCTCACCCTGCACAATCGGGGCACCAAGACCCACCATCTAAAACACGCACCATGCATCTCTTACGCCGCTCCCACACGACCGCGCGCGCGCGCGGTGGCCCGCCGCGCGCCTCGCGCGGCCTCGTAGTCGCGGCCGTCCTGTCTCCTCCTCATCGTGCCGCCGCGAGCAGCAGCAAGCGGCGAACGCATCATCACCCGCGCGTGTGGGGTCGCGATGAATGCTGCGGTCGTCATCAGTACGCCTCGCGCCGCTGCGTCATCGTGCGCGCCAAACGCCCGGACGACGACGACGCCATCGACGACGACGACGACGACGACGACGACGACGACGACGACGACGACGACGCGGCCGGCCCGCCGCCGCTGCCGCCGCCGGCAAGCGACGAGGCGCTCGACACCGCGGCGACGGCGGCCGTCGACGCGTTCGTGCGCTCGGGGGCCGTCGTGGGCCTGGGGCGCGGCGAGCTCGTGCAGCGCGTCGTCGCCGCCATCGGCCGGCGCGTCTCCGAGGGGCGGCTCGGCAACGTCACCGTCGTCCCGAGCGCCGCGCCGTCGGCCGCCGCCGCCGCGTTTCACGGCGTGCCCGTCGCCGCGGCCGGCGGCGGCGGCGCCCCGGCCCCGGCCCCGACGGTCTTTTTCGACGAGGCCGACCAGCTCGACGCGCGCAAGAACGCCTACCTCTCCGGCAGCCGCACGGGCGAGGCCGCCCACCCGGACCTCCCCGCCATCCGCGACCTCGTCGAGCGCACGCTGGCGCGCGGCGGCGAGGTGGTCGCCCTCCCCGCGTCGGCGCAGGCGTGCGTGCCGCGCCTGAACGCGGCGCTGCCCGTGGCGCTCGCGGGCGCGGCGTCGGCGGCGTCGGCGGCGGCGGCGTCCGTCGCCGAGGGCGGCGACGCCCCCAAGGGCGACGCCGCCGCTTCTGCCGCCCCCTTGGCCGCCTGGGAGGAGGCCGCCGAGGAGCTCGACGACATCTTCCTGGGCGACGCCGAGCTGTGGCGCCGCCCCCAGGACCCGCGCGAGCAGGCCAACCCGCGCGGGGGGCGCGCGCCCCTCGTGCAGCCCGACGGAACGACCTTGGTCGACGTGCGCTTCTACGAGGGCCTGTGCCTGTTTGGGGACGTCGAGGTGGACTACGCGCGCATCCAAGAAGAGGTGAGCGGCGTGCCCGGGGTCGAGGCGACGGGCCTGTTTGTGGCCAAGGCGACGGCGGCGGTCGTGCCTTGCGCGGCGGCGGCGGCCGACGGGCTCGAGGGCCGGCCGCGCGTGCTCGTGCGGGGCGAGGGCGGGGCGCTGGTCGAGGAGGAGAGGAAGGCGGAGGCGGCGGCGGCGTGAATTTGATTGTAATGCAGCTTTTACACACGCACAAAAAAACAATCACTCGCCCGTGCGCGGCGTGGGCGTGGGCGCGGGCGGCGGGCCCGTCGCGGGAGCGGCGGCGGCGGCAGGGCCAGCAGCTGCGGCCCCCGCAACGATCCCTCCCAAGATGCCGCTGCCCCCCTGCAGCGAGCCCCCCCCGCCCGCACCGCCCGCGGCCGCCGCGACGCTGCTGGCCCGCCGCGGCGACGCGAGGGGGCTCATGTAGGTCGAGGCGGACGACGCCTGCGCCTGGAGCAGCATCGCCTGCTGCTGGGCGGCCGGGGCGGCAAAGAGCGAGGCCGGCGGCGCGGCGGCGGCGGCAGGCGCGGGCGGCGGCGCGGCCGGGGGCAGGCCCGAGCCGGGCTGCTGGGCGTGGCTCGTGCGCCGGCTGGGCGGGCGCGAGCCGGCGGCCGCGCCCTCGGGGTTGGCGGCGTTGGCGGCAGGAGCGCCGCCGCCGGCCAGGCCCACGCCCTGCTGCAGATGCTGCTGCTGCTGCTGCTGCTGCTGCTGCTGCTGCTGCTGCTGCTGCTGCAGCATCAGGGACACGGCCGCCGCGCGCAGGCGCGTGTGCTCGTCCAGCAGCGCCGAGAGGGCGCGCTCGAGCTCGGACGAGCGCGAGTGCAGGCGCGCGATGACCGAGGAAGCGGCGGCGGAGGGATCGGCGCCGCCGTTCCCGCCGGGGCTGCTGCCGCCGCCGCCGCCCGCGCCCTCGACGCCCGCCGGGGGAGGCGGGGGCGACGGGCCCGACGCCGCGCCCCCAGCAGCGGCGGCGGCGGCGGCAACGGCGGTCGCGTCCGCGCCGCTGGCAGCAGCAGCAGCAGCAGAAGGCGCCCCCGCGACCGCGGCGCGCAGGAGCGACGCCAGCGGCGGCACGCGGAGGGTCGGGTTGAGCGCGGCGGCCGCCATGGCCGCGGCCGCCGACAGCGGCGCGGCGTCGCCTCCCGCCGCCCCAGCAGCAGCGGCCGCCGAGCCAGGAACGGCCAACGACGAGATGGACGCGCGGCCGAGGGGCGCGAGGCCCGTCGGGGGCGCAGGGGCCCCGCCGCTGGGCGAAACACCCCCGGCCGCGGGGGCGTTGTTGGCGTTGCTGAACGAGGCGCCGCGGCTGAGGCCGCTGGCGCCGCCCGCCCCGCTCGCCCCCGCCCCGCCTGCCCCAGACGCGGGCGCCACGGGCGGCGGCGGCGGGCCAGCAGCAGCGCCCGAGGCGACGACCGCTCCCCGCGCCGAGCCCGGCGGCGGCGGCAGCGCAGCCGCGGCCGCGAGCAGCAGCGCGGCCTCGAGGTTGGCGGCGTCCACCGCGCCGCCGCCGCCGCCGCCACCGCCAGCACCGCCGCCCCCAGCCGTCGCCGCCGTCGTCGTGGCCGCGCCACTGCCGCCGCCCTGAGCAGAGGAGCGCACCGCGTCGCACAGGCGCTGCATCGCGGCCGCGTGCGCCGAGGCGTGCTCCGCGAGGTCGAGCAGGCGCGGCAGGAGCTGCCCGGCGGGCGCGGCGCCGCTGACGGGCGCGTGCGGCTGCGCCGGCGCCCCGCCGGCCCCGCCGAGCAGCAACGCGGCGAGCGCCGCGCGCGCCTCGGCGACCGCTCCCCCGCTCCCCGCGGCGCCGCCCAGGCCTCCCCCGAGCGCGCCGCTCATGCGCGCCGAGCGGCCCGCGTCGCCTAGGATCATCGCCGAGGGCCCGCGCAGCGTCGCCAGGTCAGCGAGCGAGTTGGTCTTGGAGATGGCGCGCGACGTCGTCGCGCCCGTGCCCGCGCCGCCGCCGCCGCCCCCCTCGCCCTCCTCGATGATCTTGAAGCGCCCGCGCTTCTTGGGCTCGGCGGCGGCGAGCGCGAGGGCGGCGGCGGCGGCCGTGGCGGAGGCCTCGCCGCCCGCCTGCATCGACATGCCGCCGACGCTGCTGACGCTGTCGACCGAGTGGAGGAGCGGCGGGAGCGGCGGCGCGCCGGCCACGGGCGCCGCCGACGCAGACGCGCCGCCGATGGGCGGCGGCGGGGGCGTCGTCGACGCAGCCACCGCCGCCTCGCCCATCGCCTCGCTCGGCCCGCCGCTCGCGTCCGAGGGCCGCGCGCCCAAGGAGGGCCGCGGGGCCGCCGGTGTCGCCGCCGCCGCCGCCGCCACGCCGCCGCCGCTGCCGCCCGCGCCCGAGGCCGGCCCCCCCGCACCAAACGCCGCCTCGAGCAATGCCGCCCCGCCGCCACCCGAGGGCGGCGACATCGGCGGCGGCACCTCGCCCTCCTCGTACACCTGGAAGCGCCCGTGGTTGCGCTTGGCGGCGGCGACGGGCTGTGCCGAGTGCGAGCGGCCGAGGACGGCCGCGGCGGCGGCGGCCGCGCTCGCGGCCCCGCCGGTGCCGCTGGCGCCGCCGGCGGTGGCCGAGCCGCCGCCGCCCCCGCCCGCCAGCAGCGACGAGGCGGGGCCAGGCATGCTCGGCTCGCGCGAGATCGAGGGGCTGCACGTGTTGGGCGGCAGCGAGGCGAACGAGGAGGACGCGGCGCCCGGCACCGCGGCGAGCGCCGACGCCGGCGGCAGCATCATCGGCTGGCCGCCGAGCAGCGCCGCGGCCGCCGCCGCCGCGGGCGCGGGGGGCACGGCGCCGGCGCCGGCGTCGCCGCTGCCCGAGGCCACCAAGTAGGGCGCGACGGCGGCGGAAGGGGTCAGTCCGCCGCTGCTGGTGCTCCTCGCGCCGCCGCTGCTGCCGCCGCCGCCGCCGCTGCCGTTGGCCGGAGCGGCCGCGGTGGGCGTCGCCGCCGTGGACGACGCGGCGACGACTGCCACGTCGGCGGCGGAGGGGGGGGCGTCGCCGGGCTTGGAGGCCGAGAGGGCGACGGCGGCGGGCAGGGCGGCAGCTGCTGCTGCTGCTGCTGCTGCTGCTGCTGCAGGGGAAGGCTGCTGCTGCTGCTGCTGAGGCGCGTGGGGGTGGTGGTCCTCGCTCGCCTCGACGATGGTCGGCATGGGAGGGCCCGCCGCCGCCGCGACGGCCGCCGCCGCCGCCGCCGCCGAGGGAGGAGCGGCGGCGGCGGCGCCCCCGGCCCCGACCACCCCGCCCTCCTCGGCCGGCTCGAGCTCCGCCTGCGCCTTGAGCCCGGCCAGGTCAAAGTTCCACGACGACACCCCCCGGTTGTACTCCTCCTGCGACAGCTCGAGCTGCCGGTCGTTCTCCGCCGCGCTCGTCGCCGCCACGCCCTGCCGGATCATCCGCACGCGCTCGCTCAGCGGCGGCAGGCCCGCCAGCAGCCGGCGCGAGAGGTACTCCTCGTCGCGCCCCCCCTGCCGGAAGAAGCGGTGCTCGAGCAGCTGCGCGGCCGTGGGGCGGCGCGCGGGGTCCTTCTGGAGGCACAGGGCCGCGACGTCGCGCATGGCGCGGCTGAAGTGGCGCCGCCCGGAGCGGTCGGCGTCGCCGAGCTGCGGCGGCGGGTCGCGCAGCGTCATCAGCAGCACCTTCATCGGCGGGAAGCGCGCAAAGGGCGCGTGCCCGTTGGCCAGCTCGAGCAGGGTGATCCCGAACGACCAGATGTCCGCGCCGCTGTCGTACCCGCGCGTCTGCTCCATGACCTCGGGCGCCATCCAGCACGGCGTCCCGACGAACGTCGTGCGCGTGACGCGGTCGTTGCCCCACGACCCGCACCGCTCGACGGTCGCGGCGACGCCAAAGTCTCCGATCTTGACCGAGCCGTCCCCGTCGATCAGGATGTTGCCCGCCTTGACGTCGCGGTGGATCCCCCCGTGCCGGTGGATGTACTCGAGCCCGCGCAGGACCTCGCGCATGATCGTCGCGACCACGGGCTCCTCGAGGCCGTCCGGGTGGGCGTACTTTAGGATGTGCAGCACCGACCCGCCCGTCATGTAGGGCATGACCATGTACAGCTCCTGGCCGACGAGGAACGAGGCGAGGAGGGGGAGGACGTTGGGGTGGCTGTACGAGCGCATCGTCTGCGCCTCGTGGATGATCTCGTCCTGGTGTTTCGCGTGTTTTTTTTTTTTTGCGGGGGGGGGGGGGGGGGGGGGCGCGGTTTTTCTGGGCGGCTCGAGGGGCCGGGTCGTCGGCCGCGCGCGTCGAGAAAACACAACACACACGGCACCGGATAGTTTGGCAGCTGCGCGACGAGCGCGCAAAAGCGCGCGCAAACGACGCGAGAGAGAGAGAGGCGCCAAAGATCAAAACAAGAGCCAAGTGGCCGAACAACAACAACGACGACAACGACAGCGCGCAACCACGCGACACGCACCAGCGAGCAAGCCAGGCTCTCGAGGTTGAGCCGCTTGACGGCGACGACGTCGGACGCGTCGCGGCCGCGCACGCGCGCGCGGTGGACGGTGGCGCTGACGCCGCGGCCGCAGTCCTCGAGGAGCTCGTAGGCGGCCGGGTCGGTCGGGTACTCCCTGCGTTGGGGTCGTGGGGGAGGGGGGTGGAGGGGAGGGGCGCGGGCGGGCGGGCGGGCCGGGCGGAGGGGGAGCGGGGCAAGAGAGGCGGAGGTGAGCGGGCGGGCGTCGTGCGAGCGCGCGCACGCGACGGCTCGGCGCGCGCGGCGTCGGCGGCGCGCTCGCTTTGCCAGCCCAACTCGGGGGACGCCGTACCTCGACGCGCTGAGGTCCTTGCTGCTCTTGCCGCGCTGCAGCATGCTGGAGAGGACGCGGTCCATGGCTGCTTGGTGGGGCGGGGCGGGGCGTTTGGGGGAAAGCACGAGCACGAGGGCTCCTCGTGCGAGCAAGGGTGCTCTCTGCTCAAGCGCGCGCGCGCGCGCCCTCTGTGTGTGCGTGGCTCAAGGCCCGGCGCGCTAGGGCGCCGATCGCCGCGACGGACGCGGCGGGGACACGTCAGCCAGCACGGGGTTTGGCGGGGAGGGGTGGTTGCCTGATTTCAAGGGCGGCGCGCGGGCGGGGGGGGGCAAGGCAGGGGGGGAGGGCAAGAGACGCTTGCTCGTTGGAGCTGCTGCGGGGGTGCAGGGGACGAAGCCCTGGCGGAGAGGCCGCGAGGGGACGTTGCTGGGTCTGTTGTATGGGTCTGTTCCGCGCCCAATCGCGCGTTCGTGGATTGGACGCGACGCAGGCGCGAGCGAGGGAGGACGCAAAGGGCGCGCGCCGCCGACGGGACGGCGCGCCCCCCCATCGCAGCACGGCGGCGGCCGCGGCCGGGCGCGCGCCGCAACTCGAACAAACCGACGGCCAACTGCCGCGTCTCATTACACCTCCGCTCTGCCCCTCCCCTCCTCGTCCGCCGCGTCGATGCGCGGCTGGGCGCCGCCGTCCGACGACGCCGGCGGCGCCGCCAGGGCCGCCGCCGCTGCCGCGTGATGGTGGTGGTGGTGGTGGTGGTGCTGCTGCTGCTGCTGCGCCCCGAGCGGGGAGCGCGCCCCGCCGAGCGGCGAGGTCGGCGGGGACGAGCCGCCCGTCGCCACCGTCTGCGCCGAGGCGCGGCGCGAGCCGGCGCTCGCGGTCGTCACCGTCGTCGCCGCGGGTCCGCCGCGCCGCCACGCGCCGCTCAGGCCGCCGCCGCCGCCGCTGCTCGACAGCGGCCCCCGCCCCCCGGCAGCCCCAGCCGCGCCGCCGCCCCATCCCCAGCCCGACCGTGCTCCGCCGCCGCCGCCGCCGCCCCCCCTGTGCAAATGCGCCATCAGGTGGCGCATGGCGTGCAGGTGGCTCAGGTGCGACAAGAGGCTGTTGGGCGCGGTCGCCAGGGCGATGGCCGCGGCGTGCTGGGGGTCGTCGTCGCCGTCGTCGTCGTCGCCGACGCCGCCGCCCTGCTTTGGGCGCGGCGTCGAGGTCGCCGCCGTCGCCGCCGGCCGCGAGGCGACCAGGACAGGACCAGCGGCGCCCCCCCCCCCGCTGCCGCGCCTGGACCCCGGTGCCACCGGAGCGGCGCCGCCCCCGCTCGCGCCGCCGAGCGAGAGCAGCGGACCAAAGCTCCAGCCGCTGAGGGTGCGCTGCACGGCGCCTCCTCCACCTCCGCCGCCGCCGCCGCCGCCGCCTCCGAACGACGGCACCGCGCGCAGCTCGCCCGCCAGGGGGGAAAGCAGAGACGACGACGGCACCCGCGCCTGCAGCGCAGAGACGGGCGACCCCGGCTGCAGGAAATGCGCGGCGGCCGCCCTTGCAAACGCGCTGGCCGCCTGCTGCACCACGCCGCCGCCGCCGCCGCCGCCGCCACTGCTGCCGTCCCGCCGCCGCCGCCCCCCCCGCTCCGCCGCCTCTGCCGCCGCCACCGCGCCCAGCACGAGCTCGGCGTCCGCGCGCGCGTCGGCGCGCGGGATCCGCAGCGCCTCGGCCACGAACGCCGGCCGCGGGTCGGCCTCCCGGAAGAAGCGGTGGCCGAGCAGCTGCGCGGCCGTGGGGCGGCGGCGCGCGTCCTTCTGCAGGCACATCTCGACGACCTCGCAGAGCGCGGCGCTGTAGCGGCGCGGGTGCGGCGGCGGCGGCGGCGGCGGCGCGGGCGCGGCGCCGTTGCTGCCGGCGGGGGAGGGCGGGATCGACGAGGGGGAGGCGCAGGTGGTGGTCGAGGGCGGCGGCGGGCCAGGGGCCGCGCCGCCGGCCGGCAGCAGCTGCGGCGCCGACGCCGACGCGTGCACCGCCGGCCCGCCGGACGAGGGCGACCACAGCGCTGCCGCCGACGCCGAGTGCGGGCTAAAGCCCGAGCGGCTCAGGTTGCACGTCGGGCCGCCGACGCCCAGGCCGCCGCCAGCAGCAGCAGCAGCAGCGCCGCCGCCGCCGCTGCCCGGGCTGACGGTCCCGCTCGGGTCGAGGCGCGGAGCGGGCCCGCGGATCGTCTCGAGGATCGCGCGCATGGGCGGCATGCGCGCGTGCGGCGCGCGGCCCGTCACGAGCTCGAGCAGCGTGATGCCGAACGACCAGATGTCGGCGCTGCCGTCGTAGCCGCCCCCGCCGCCGTGGTGGCCGTCGTGGCCGTCGTGGTCGGCGGCCGACAGCACCTCGGGCGCCATCCAGCAGGGCGTGCCGACAAAGGTGCTGTGCATCGCGTGGTTGCTGCTGCTGCTGTGGTTGTGGTGGTGGTAGTGCTGGCTCGAAGGGCGGCCAAGGCCGCCGACGGCGGCGTCCGCGCCGCCGCCGACGACGCTGCCGTCCGCAAAGTCCGACTCGCTGTCGTGGTGGGGGTCGTCCTCGCTCTCCTCGTCGTCGTCGTCCGAGCGGCCTTCCTCGCTCGCCGCCGCCCCTGCGCCCATCGCCGCCGCCGACGCCGCCAGCCCCGCCGCCCCGGCCGCCGCCGCCGCCGCGATGCCGCACCGCTTGTCCCGCCGGCGCCGACGGCGGCCCTCCTTTGGCCGCGCCGCCGCCGCCGCCGCCGCCGCCGACGCCGGCCCGGCCGTCAGCGCGCGCGGCAGCGTCGGTCGCGCCGCGGCCGCCACCCCAAAGTCGGCGAGCACGACCTCGCCGCCCGAGCCGACCAGGATGTTGTCCGCCTTCACGTCGCGGTGGATGCCGCCGCACGCGTGCAGGTGCTCGAGCCCCCGCAGCGCGCCGAGCGCGACGGCCGCGACGAGCGGCTCGGGCGCGCCGGCCCCGTGCGGGGGCAGCAGGCGCCGGAGCGCGGCCCGCACGGACCCCCCGGCCATCAGGGGGGTGACCATCCACAGCTCCTGGCCGCACACGAACGACGCCAGCAGGGGGAGCACGTTGGCGTGGCGCATCGAGCGCATGAGGCGGACCTCGCGCGCGAGGTCCGAGAGGCGCAGCCCGGGCGCGCGGTCGAGGTCGACGCGCTTGACGGCCACGAGGCAGCGACCGGCGGCGGCGAGCGTGGCGGCGGCGGCGGCGGTGGTGGTGGTGGTGCTGTCGCCGGCAGCCCACGGCGCGGCAAGCCCGTGCTTTGGCTCGATGGCCGCTGTCGCCGGGCTCAGAAACACGATCGCGGAGACGGCCGCGTCGCCGGCCGCCGCCGCGGGGGTCGAGTAGTACACGTCGCCGCTGCCGCCGCCGTCGCTGCTGGCGCCGGCGACCACCGGGTGCGCGTGCAGCGGCCTCTCGCCCGCGCCGCCGTCGACCGGCAGCGCCAGGGGCGCCGGGCGCACCCACTCCTTGCTCGCAGCAGCAGCAGCAGCGGGGGGTGGCGGCGGCGGCGGAAGAGCCGCTGCTGCTGCTGCTGCCGAGCTCGGCGCGGCGGCCTCCTCGTGCTGCTGGTGGTGGTGGTGGTGCGGCAGCAGCTTGAGCGACAGCTGCCTCGCCTTGTCCAGCAACGAGGCGCGAGCGGGACGCGACGCGCCCTCCTCCTTGTCGTCCTCCTCCTCTTCCTCCTCCTGCTCATCGTCGTCCGCAGCCTCTGCCTCTGCCGCCGCCGACGCCGCCACCGCTTCGAGCGCGTCTGCAAGGCCCGCGGGCGCGCGCGACGCGCACACTGCGCGGTGCACGACGGCGTGGCCGCCGCGCCCGATCTGCTCGAGCAGGGCGTAGGCTTTTGGGTCGGTGGGCCAGTCGCTATTGTTTTGTTTGGGCGTTGGCGTTTAGGGGGGGGGCGGGGCGTTTTGGTGAGGGCGCGCGCGCACACGAGCGGGCGCCGGAGGCGGTCGAACGCGACAAAAAAACAACAACAACATCAACTCACCCTAGCTCGTCGTCGGCCGCCGCGCTCGAGAACGAGTCGCTCGCGGTCGCAAAGCTGCCGGACCGCCACGCCTTCCACGACAGCGTGGACAGCGACCGCGACAGGGAGCGGAACGGCCAGCGCGGCGACGAGGCCGAGGCAGCGAGCGACGACGACGACGACGGGGACTGCGGCGCCGGCGGCGCGTGGTGGGACTGCTCGTGGTGGTGGTGGTGGTGGCCTGCCGCCGGGCTCCGCGCCCGCGGGTGCGCGAGCTCCATGCGTGATTGTGGCTGGGTGATTGGCTTGCGAGTTGCGCGTGCGCGCGCGCGTGAACGAGCGCGGAACTTTTCAGAGCGGCAAACGACGAAAAACCGCAAAACAGGTCGTCGGACTATGGTCTCTCGTTCGTCCGCCTCTTTCGCCTCCGAGAGAATGGTTCCAGAACAAGAGGAAGAATGAGGGAGGGCAGGCGGTGTAAGCGTGGGGGAAGCTGGACGCATTTGCTTTGCGCCCACGCGCGTCCAAAAGCGGAAGGCGCGGCGGCGGCGGCGGCGGCGGCGGCGGCGGCGGGGGAGACCGACGAGGCAGGCCGGAGGGGACGCTGACGATGCGCGTCGCGAGGCCGCCTTCTCTCTCTCCCCCCCTCCCCTCCCGCACACAAAAAAAACGACAAGGACACAAGGTGCAAGGACATGTTTACGAAATGAAAGATTCCGGCAATGCGTCGAGATGGACCGAGATCCCCGCAGCCAGCGCTCACGCCGCCCCGGCCTTGGCCACCGGCGGCTCGGCCGACCCCGTCCACGCGCGCAGCCACGCGCGCCGCTTCGGGTCGGCCCAGTACTCGTCCTCCTTCCCCTGGCGCCTGGCCGCCTCCCACGCGCGCCGGTCGGCCCCGCGCGGGTCGAACTTGTCGCGCACGGCCTGCACGCGCGCCTGGTCGACGTCGCCGGGGTAGCCCCCGCGCCGCTCCCACCAGTGCAGCGCGTCGGCCGCGCGCAGCAGCGCGACCTCGTCGGCCGTGGCGCCCTTGCGGCGCGCGCCCGAGCCCTCGAACGAGTAGGCGTGCTCGGGCGGGTAGTACAGCTGCACCATCTTGCACGCGGGGATCTTGCGGCCCGGGAGCGGGACGTTCCACCCGAGGGCGCGGCGCTCAAAGGCCTCGGCCGCGTCGTAGAAGATCGCGGCGACCTTTTCCCACGCCTGCCGCGGCGCGCCGACGAGCAGGAGGAGCTCGACCTGGCAGCACCACGACAGGGAGCGGTGGAGGAACGAGGCGAAGGCGAGGAAGAGCAGCGCGTTGGTGAGGAGGACCCACGCGTTGCGCAGGCCCGCCAGGAGGTCCTGGAGCGGGGTGGTCGGCTCGCGGGGGGGCTCGTCGCCGTCGCCCGGCGCGCCCTCGTCGCCCCAGCTCCATCCGCCGCCGCCGCCGCTGCCGCCGCCGGGGCCGCCCATGTCGCCGCCGCCGCCGCCGCCGCCGCCCGTGCCAAAGAGGTTGCCCAGGCCCAGGAAGCCGCTGCCCTCCTTGCGCTGCCCTGTCTGCGGGGAAGCGGCCTGGCGCTTGAGGAAGGCCTGCAGGTCCTCGCTGGGGTTGGAAGAAGAAGCGGCGGGCTTGGCGGCGCCGCCGCCGGGGGGCGGGACGCCGCCGCCGCCGCCGCCCGGGGGCGGGCGCCGCTTCTTCTTCTTCTTGCCCGCGTCGCCCGGCGTGGAAGGGCGGTTGGCGGCGGCGTCTTCGTTGTTGTCCGCGTTGCCGCCGCTTCCGGCTCCGGACTCGGCGCGCGCGACGAGCCGCGTCGGCAGGGAGGGGCGCTGGAGGAGCAGCAGGGGCCGCGGCGACGGGGCGGCGGCGAGGGCCGCCGCCGCCGTCGCCGTCGTCAGCCGCCGCCGCGGACGCAGCATCGGCGGCACCGCTGCCATTGGCCGGTTGGCGGCGCGCCCGCTGGTGCTGGCGCCCGCGCCGCTGCAGCAGCGCAGGACCGGCGACTGCTGCTGCTGCTGCTGCTGCTGCTGCTGCTGCTGGTTCGGTTGCTGCACGCGCGCGAGCGCCCGGCCGCCCGCGAGTGCCGAGTTCATCCCTGCTGTGTGCCTCTCTCTCTCTTGGCGCGCTCGCGCGCCGCCGCGTCCGCTCCAAAGGACGATCGATGCGGCGCCGAGACGATCAGCGTCGTCTGCTGCCGCTGTGTGTCGGTGGAGCGCGAGAGCGGAGAGGCCGGGGCGAGAGAGAGCTCTGCGCTCGGGCGGGAGCTCGGCGGCCGCGGCGGTCCGATCGATCGCCTTGTCTTCGCGCGCGCGCGCGCGGGAGGGGGAGGGGGGAGGGGTTTGGTTGGTTGGATTCGCTAGAGCTTTGAGAGCAGAGGGCGCGATCGGGAGTCGGAGATCGGGAGACAATGGGGAGTGGGCACAGAGCTCGGGGGAGCGGTCGCGCGAAGAGGGGAGCGTCTGCTGCCTTGGCGCCATCCACTCCGTCGTCAAGCCCCATCCTCGACAATCACGCCAGCGCGCTACGCACGCGCTCTCTCCTTCTTGCAAGAACACCACCACCATGTCCTCGTGAGAGCGAAGCCGCCGCCCCCCCACAGCCACAATAAACGCGCGATCGTCCTTTTGAACGACCCCCCGGCCTGCTCGCCTCCCACCTCTCCGAGACGCGCCTCCTTCTCCTTGTCCCCGCGTCGGCCACATTCGAGAGCCCGTCGAAAGGCAACGATGACGACGATCTTCCACGCGGCCGCGGCCCTCCTCGCCGCGCTCTTTGCGCTCGTCGAGGTCGCCAAGGTGCCCATCCCCATGCCGCTGCCCGCGCGCTCGCCGGACGTCATGTTTGGCACGCCGATGCTCGAGCCGCCCGTCGGCGCGCTGCCGCCCAGGTTTTCCGGCGCGCTCAAACCGCCCAAGGACCCGCGCGGCGACCGCCTGCGCGCGTCGGCGCGCCTGTTTGCGGGCGGTCCGCTGCGCGGGGGGGTCGAGACCGTGGCCGTCACGCGCGACGGCCGCGGGCTCGCGATGGTCGACGGGCGCGGGCGCCTGTGGCGCGCGGTCCGGCGCGACGCGGGCGGCAGCGGGCAGCGGCGCGCGCCGCACTTTGCGCTGTCGCCTGCCGTGCCTCTGGCCAACCTGACGCCCGGGCTCACGACGGGCGCGGCGCTGTCGCCCGACGGGCGCCTCGCCTACTTTGCCAACGCGCCGCTCGGGCTCGTGCGCGTGGAGCTGCCGCCTTGGGAGGATGAGGGGGAGGAGGGCGAGGGCGAGGGCGGCGGTGGGAGCCCCCCTCCGCCGCCGCGCCTGCCGCGCATCACGTTCCTGGGCAACCGCGTCGACTCGGACGACCCGATCGCGCCCGGGGCCGAGCTGCTGTTCCCGGACGGCCTCGACGTCA
>Ga0315905_10003605_pt1 | contig 15935 bp, 17 predicted proteins | sample LakEriMetagenome_5_FD_203522 | JGI IMG/M metagenome (GOLD analysis project Ga0315905, IMG submission 203522) | Freshwater fungal communities from buoy surface, Lake Erie, Ohio, United States - Buoy 4 MA121 | ecosystem: Environmental > Aquatic > Freshwater > Lake | place: USA: Lake Erie, Ohio... | reverse complement strand
GATATGTTGTTATTTGCTAGTATTGAAGAATATTGTTTACGTCCAGTTCGCAATCAACCAATATTAATGTACAGGTTTGTTAATTACCTACGAAGAATCCAGAGAGGAGGCTTAACACAACTACCTACCGGCGAATTAGTGAAACTTGTTTCCCCGGAGATTATAACGGAAAATAACGATCATCCTGTTAGTTTAATTGATCATCAAGTGATCGCACAATATGAAGAAATTGAATATTTAGAAGAACAACAAGCTAACCGTCAATTAGTCCAAGAAGAATTTGCAGAATATTTATTAGCAAATATTGGACAACTAGCTGTAGATTGGTTGCAGTTATATCTGCAAGGTAAATCTCAAGAACAAATTGCCAAACAACTTAATAAACCTATTAAAGAAGTATATCGTCTGCGAGAAAAAATTAGTTATCATGCTGTGCGAATTTTTGCGATTAAACATCAACCAGAATTAGTAGATAACTGGCTTTCTGCATCCTTAAAAGAAGATAATTTAGGGTTAACTGCAACAGAATGGCAACAACTTGAAGAACAATTAACCCCTTTAGCCCAGCAAGTTCTCAAGCTGTGTAAAGCTGGTAATTCCATGGAAGAAATAGCCCAAAAACTACAATGTAAAACCAATCAAGTTCTCAGTGAATGGACTAAAATCTATCTGGCAGCCCAAAAGCTGAGAACTAATAATCATCATCCGTAAAAATCAAGAATTATCAATCACGCCCATTAAAAGTTTATTAAGTTTATCAGATACTTTGATAATTTTGATAATATTGCAAGTAAGTATTGAATTTGATCAAATTCTTAGGATTTAATGTATGTAAAGGCTACTTACCAAAATTGATTTATGACAACTACCATCAACAATACCCCTGATTTAGCTTCTCGCTTCATTAATGGCATTTTAGCGATTAAACCCCTAGCAAACCTGGCCAAACACCAAGCCCGACAAATGATGATTAAACGGGCAGAAAAAATAGGTGTACCCTGGACTCAAGAAGTAGAAAAACTGCAACAGCGTGACTGGGTAAAAGACTTATCAAAAGTTGAAAATCCCCAAATTCAAATTAATTACCCAGAATACTATTTGCGGACATTTCATGCTTACGAACAGGGAAATTTAGGTTGGCCGGCAGCTTTTGAATTAGAAGTAGCTGCTCGCACCGTTCATGCTAGTATCTGGACTGAAGCCGGTTCTCAAGGTGACACCAAACTGCGCCAAAGTTACCACAATATTCTCAAAGAAAAAATTGATCCCCAACCACAAAATATATTAGACTTAGGATGTGCGGTAGGATTAAGTACCTTTGCCTTACAAGCAGCTTATCCCCAAGCCAAAATTACCGGTTTAGATTTATCTCCCTACTTTTTAGCTGTAGCTAATTATCGTAGTCAAGAACATCAAACTCAAATTAACTGGGTTCACGCTCAAGCAGAATCTACAGGGTTTACAGATGCTACCTTTGATTTAGTTTCCATTTTTCTGATGTGTCATGAATTACCACAATCAGCAACTCACAGAATTTTTACTGAAGCTAGACGTATCTTACGTCCAGGTGGCCACTTAGCAATTATGGACATCAACCCCAAAGCAGAAAATTACAAAAAAATGCCACCTTATATTTTGACGCTGCTCAAAAGCACCGAACCTTATTTAGACGAATATTTTAGTTTGGACATTGAACAGGCTTTAATTAAGGCCGGTTTTAACGCTCCTACTATTACTAGCAATAGTCCTCGTCATCGTACTGTAATTGCCCAGGTGAGTGAATAATTTATTACTAGTGCTATGGGCAGTAATTCCCCCCTTGCTGTTTTTGTGGTTTTACTACCGCAGAACCCCTGCTGCCCCACCTGTGTTAAATTTACTCATATTGTTCATTATTGGCGCTGTATCTGGTTTTGTGGCTCTTGGGCTGGAATTTGCTCTAGAAAACACTGCTAACTGGCTTTTAAACTGGCAACAGATACAGCGTCCTTTTTCTGGTATAATCTTCCGGCAAATATTAGCAATAGCACCAATTGAGGAAGGTTGTAAATTAGTAGCAGTTATTCTGCCCGTTTGCTATTTACAACGTCAGTATTATTTGCGATGTACTACTGTATTTTTGTTTACTATAGCAGTAGGGTTAGGGTTTGCAGCAGAAGAAACCTGGATTTATCTATTTAATGGTACATCCTCAATTTTAGAAAGGACTATTGGTACACCAGTTCATGTGATGTTTTCCGCTCCTTGGGGTTACGCTTTGGCGGTATATATTGGTACTAAAACAAGGTGCGATCGAGATCGGAATTTAATTTTTACCGCTTGGTTAAATTCTGTCTTTTTTCATGCTTTAGTTAATATTTTATCTATTGCTGGCAGGTTTCCACAGCCCTTATACCTACTTACTTATGGTTTATTTCCCTTACTGTTATGGATGTTTTGGAGGTGGGAAAAATTACTGAGAAAATTACAGCGTAAAAGTCCTTTAGTGTTAATTTCTGGACATAGATATTCAGTGCGTAATTGGCAAAAAGGTTTAGTATTATTAATGTTTTTATTGGGTGGAAATTCTATATTTAGATTTTTGATTTTGTATAGAAAAATTAGCCCTTTGCGGTGGGAACTTTGGTTTGAGCCAGGGATTTTTTGGTTTATAATCAGGGATATTGCGCTCAATCTCTGTTTAGGAGTTTTAGCTTGGTTAATTTATCGGTATTTACGGAATTTAGTGCGTTCTAGGTACTTTTTTAATAGTTAATACTTTGTACATAAGTCCTCAATAAATTTACCATAAACATTTCTCATCACCAATTTCAGAATAGGTATACTCTATGGGAAGTTATACCTCCCATAATATTACAACATATTAAGGAATAGGCACAGATCGCAATAACCGTTCAACTATAGTTTTAGCATTTCGTCCCCCTCTAGGAATCAAACGATGACAAAGAACGTGGGGTACAAGAAACTTGATATCATCGGGAAGAGCATATTCTCTACCTAAGATAAAAGCCAAAGCTTGAGCAGCTTTTTGTAACGCTACCGTACCACGGGGACTAACACCAAGGGTGATTTCTTCATCATGTCTAGTAGTCCGCACCAATTCTAAAATGTATTGTTGTAAAGATGTTGCTACTTTAACCTGGGAACAAGCTTGACGTAATGCTTGTACTTCTTCTAAAGTGATACAGGGCTGTAAATCAGTAACCTTGAAACCTGCTTGTAAATTTTGTAGCATTTCCATTTCTTCAGATTCCGAAGGATATCCCAAACTTAAAGACAGCATAAACCTGTCCATTTGCGCTTCTGGGAGGGGAAAAGTCCCTTGATACTCAATGGGGTTTTGGGTAGCAATGACAAAGAATGGCTGGGGAACTGGACGGGAAACACCATCAATTGTGACTTGATGTTCTTCCATGACTTCCAGTAAAGCTGACTGAGTCCGGGGTGTAGCGCGGTTGATTTCGTCAGCTAGTAGGACATTAGCAAATATCGGACCGGGGAGAAATGTAAATTCACCGCTTTTAGGATTCCAAATATTTGTCCCAGTGATATCCGTCGGGAGTAAGTCAGGGGTACATTGTAACCGTTGAAACTTACCATCTACGGAACGAGCTAGAGACTTGGCCAAGAGGGTTTTACCAACTCCAGGGACATCTTCTAATAAAGCATGACCACCACCAAGTAAAGCTACTATAACCAAGCGTACAGCTTCATGTTTACCAACGATGGTACGAGCTAAATTTTGTGTTAAAGCGTCAATTTTTTCTCTCATGTAGTACCTGGGGGGAAATGTAGAAGGTTTATTTCTGAATTTTGACTAAAAACTTGTTTAATAGTTTAGCCTTTTCTACAGTATTCCCAGGTAACAATCTTAATCCAGCATGAGAATTAAAAATTTCTTGAGTTAATAAACCACTGACGCAAATAGAGAAAAGTCAAAAAACAGATGTTTTTAAGAGGTTTTACGTTTGAATATATTATTCACTCACAGATTTTATAATTGATTTCAAAAACTGGAAAACCATGATCTTCTTCTAAAAATTTTCTCGCAAGTGCTATCCAGCTTGAATTAAATCTTGGATAAAATTCAGGAGTACAAACATAAGCTTCTAAATTTAAACCTGCGTAGTTTCGATTTAATTTTAAATTAAACCAACTGATAGTGTTTGTTAATTGGTCAATAGCCTTTTCTCTATTTTTAGATATTGCTCTTTCTTCTTCACTCGTTGCATTTAATTTGAACTCTACAAAACAAAAATCATTTTCATCAAAAAATATAAAATCGCAATGAGAATTACCAAATCTTAAAAGTCCCTTTTTCCCATCAATAGGAATAAAGCCAACCATTTTAGCATTACTTATATTAAATAATTTAGTAATATCAAAGCCATTTTTACCAGTGTCAACACCATTTAGTTTAATAGTAAATGTATTATCATCTAAATTGTGATTGATAATAATAAAAGACTGTCCTTGATAGTCTATGATTGAAAATTCTGATCTCATTTCAATTTCCAGAACATCGGAAAAGTTATCAAAAGCAGTTGATAGAAGTTCTTTAATATCCTCAAATTTGCTCATTTTCTTTTGAAAGTTTTAGCGTGAATACTGTACAAAGCTTGAAAATCACCACCCAAAATTTCCGAAACTGTATCTAAATAATTTTGTTGAATAGTACCTTTTTCTTGATTAAAAATAGGTTCGCAATACCTAGTATCCTCACTAACAGATTGATTTCCCAAAGAATAAGCAGAAAAATCTTTAGCACTTAACCAAGAATCTTGGGGAATTATTTGTGCTACTTCTGATTGTGTTGACGGATTTTTTTCAACTACTCTATTCGCAAAGAGTAAATTATTAAAAACTGTGAGAACATAGGGACTATGGGTGGTGATAATTAGTTGGTTATCATCATTATGATTTACCATTAAAGCCAATAATTCAATCAATTGCTTTTGAGCAATAGGGAATAAATGAGCTTCTGGTTCTTCCAAGATTCTTAATACTTTTGTATTATCAAGAATATTTAGAAAGATATCTTGTAAAATTCTTATAGATTCTTGTTGTCCTGATGAAGTATTAGAAAGCTTAACATATTCTTCTGTTTCCTTGTTAAATACTATTTTCTCTCCCCAATTATCAATTCTGTATTCACCTTTGAGTATTTCATCTATTCGTTTTTTGATATCATATAATTTTTGTTTGATATTTTCGTCGTCTTCATAACTTTCAATTACCCCTTCAAAATTACCATTGCCAATTTTTTTAAATTTACCTTTAATTATATCAACTTTTTCCATAAATTTTAGCATTAATGTTTCATCTATTGTTTGTTGCTTACCTTTAAATTTCTTCTTGCTATTTTCCTCCAAACGACTACTAACATCTGCAAACAATAATTTTTCAAATAAGTCAGAATAACTTACTGTTGCATTCCTACCAGCGATTACAAATAATGAATCTTCATGATACATTTGAAATAATTCATTCAACCTTTTAGAAAGCCTTTGAGCATATCTAATTCTATTTTGCTCATAAGCCAATTCTTTATAAATGTCGTTTGTATTTAAACCCTGCTGAAAAAGTTTTTTAATTGCAGGTGCAAAAGTCCTAAAATCTGGATCTAAAAATTGAATATCAGCATGAAGTCTTCTCTGACTATTAAGATTTAATGTTAGATATTTGTCATTCTCTACACTATAATAAAATTTTATTTCAAAATTAGGTAAGTGCAATGTAGAACCAAAAAAATCATAAAACTTTTCTCTTATTGGAAATATAAGATCAGAAGTAATATCAAAATAATCCTTCTGCGTATCCTGATATATTTGGCTAAATAAATCATCCCTTAGTGATTTGAAAAAATAAATCAATTTAGCAATAGTGCTTTTACCACTAGCTTGTTCACCAATCAAAACTAATATTTTCTTGACTTCAATTTCTGCGTATTTAATTGCACCGAAATTATTGATGATTATTTTTTGCATAGGTAAATGTAATTTTTTGATGATCATACAATAAATATACCATAATAGAAATACTTTTTGGGAGGCATAACCTCCCATGATGTTCCATATTACATAAGTAATTTTTGATTTGTAGATGCGGTTTTTACCTTTCTTATTACAGTAAATTTAATGTAATTGTACCACACTCTTGTTTTTATATTCCTTTCTTCCTTTGCGTCTTTGCGCCTTTGCGTGAGATTTTCAAACGTGGTTCATTTACCTGAAAATCACTGTAATGTTTAGATTACCATTGAAAATCCCCCCATCATTAAGAATTAAAAATTGCTTGAGCTGCTGTACAATCAAGTTGAATTTGATTTTTCAGTGCTTCCAAAGAGGGAAATTTCTGTTCAGGACGCAAAAATCTTACTAACTGTATCTCCAAAATTTTCCCGTATAAATCACCAGACCAATTTAAACAATGTACTTCCACACGAGTATCTATACCATTAACCGTGGGACGGTTCCCGATATTCATGACCCCTAATTGCTGAATAGGGTCTGTATCTGGAGTTTGATTATGAATGATCACCTCCACAGCATAAACACCATGACGAGGTAAAAATTTATCCTTTGGTAGTTGAATATTCGCTGTAGGAAAGCCGATAGTTCTACCTAATTTTTGACCCGTTACTACTTCACCCGTAAGGGTATAAGGTCTTCCCAGTAGACGATTTGCTTTAGGAATATCACCTACTTCTAAACTTTCTCTAATTAAGGATGTACTGATACGAGTATCATCCGTGGTAGACAAGCTGCCTGTATCAGTTTTTATAGGAACTATGGTCACGGGTATATTGTATTTAGCTGCGAGTATTTGCAAATCCTGGGCTGTACCCATACGCTTCTTGCCAAAACAGAAATCTTGGCCAACGCTAATTTGTTGACATTGGAGTTGTTGAACCAGAATTTTATCCACAAATTCCTCCGGGGAAAGAGCGGACAATTCTCTATCAAAAGGTAATAATACCAATTGTTCTACCCCAAGCGATCGCAATTGTTGTACTTTTTCATCCAGTGGTGTTAATAAATCACGGGGTTGTCCTGTAAAAAACTCATGGGGGTGGGGATCAAAAGTAACAACGGTTGAGTAAGGGCGCGGATTTTTGCGGGCTGGGGGGGTTGAAATTTCTCCACTTTTACCCCATACTGACTGTAATACTGGCTGAATTACTCTTTGATGACCAAGATGAACACCATCAAATTTGCCAAGAGCAACAGCAGTTGGTGTCAGCAGTCCTTCTGTTGAAGAAGCAACCCATACAGAACAACCATTTTGAGACAAATTTAACACTTGGATTTGGGGATTTTAAGTTTATTGTCGCTGGCAGCGTTGACGCTCTCACGCTATATATCTAATCACTAATCTAATCTAAAATCGAGAAATTCGCTGATTAAATTGGTTTTTGACTGGGTATACCAACCCCACGGGGAAAACTAATTGGGGTGTTGGTGACTTTTCGCAAATAAAGGCAATGACGCATACTATTACTCAAAGGAGTAGAAAATTCTTCAATTAATTCAACTACTCCACCTAGTTGTTCAACAGCAGTTTCTAAACTTTCATTTTCTGCTTCACTCCAACTACCCCGATAAATTATCGCCAAACCGCCTTTTCTGACTAATGGTAAACTATATTCAGCACAAACGGAAACATTTCCCACAGCGCGAATCACAGCAACATCATAATTTTGTCTGTGTTCATACTGTTGACCAATTTCTTCCGCTCTCCCAAGTAAAGTTTTCGCATTATTGAGAGCAAGTGCTGATAAAACCGTCTCAATAAAATTAATTTTCTTACCCGTAGAATCTAAAAGTGTAACTTGCGAATTGGGAAAAATTAGAGCAATTGGTAAACCAGGAAAACCTGCTCCTGTACCAATATCAATTATCCGTTTTCCTTTGTCAATACCGGGAATAAATATTTGTTTTGGGGCAATTCCTCGCAAGGAGTCCCAAAGATGTTTCTCCCAAAATTCTTCAGGTTCAGTAATCCTAGTTAAGTTAATTTGGCGATTTACCGCAATGATTAATTGATAAAGTTGTTGAAATTGGTTTTCTTGTAGATTTGTCGGTTGCCAATTCAGGGTTTTTTGCCATATTTCCGCCATTTTCGGCAAATTAGCGATAGATAAAGGTTCTATATCCATTATTGAAAATCACTTTTTCCCATTAATTTTAGCCGATTTTTACTTGATCGTTGATCTCAAATTCATCTGCGGTTAAATTCCCTATTTTTTGACAAAATATGAATTAAATGAACCACGAAGACGCAAAGGACGCGAAGCAGGAAGAAGAAGGAAGAACAAAGTTAATATTAACCCGGTCAATTAGTCACTACTTCTTGTGTTTTATTTGCCAAAGTTGTCGGCTCAACTGATTTTAAAATACCATGATCTAATTTCCAACAATAATCAGCTATTGGTAATATATCACTGGCATCATGTGTTACAACTAACAATGTCCAATCTTTTTTCAGTTTAGCTAATAAGTTTACCAGTTGCCGACGCATAGACCAGTCTAACCCGGCTGTTGGTTCATCTAATAGCAATAAGTTCGGCTGACGAATTAATTGGACTGCTAAAGCTAACCGTCTTTGTTGTCCACCGCTTAAATTAGTAGGAGATACAGATAAGGATAAATTATTTAATCCTACTTCTGTTAATGCTTGTTTAACCTGTTCTAATCCCAGTTCAGGATGTCCTAAGCGTAATTCTTCTAAAATTGTCCCTCCGCAAAAGTGTCGTTCTGGAAATTGAAATACTAAACCTGCTAATTGTTGCAGTTGTTCAGCTATGAGTCCCTGCTCTCGCCAAAAAACCCCACCAGTGGTAGGATCAGCTAGTCCAGATAGAATTTCCAATAAGGTGCTTTTCCCTGAACCGCTAGGTCCAATTATTAAACCCAGTTTCTGGGGTGGTAATTCTAAGTTAATGGCTTGGAGAATTGCTTTAGGGCAAGCCGTGGGGTGATAAGTTAGATTTTTAAGATAGAGCATCTGTTAAGATTACCAAGTTAGGGTAAATTTTGGTGGCAATAGACGTAATTTATAATTCACTGTTTTGCATTTTAGGTAATAGATAAAACAATTTCAACCGTAATTATTCCCGTGATAACTATGTTCAAACAGTTCTTAATTCCTCAATTCATCATATCTTGGCGATTTCCTATATTTTTGAAAGTGACTGTTACTACTTCAATCCTTTTAAATCTATTTGTAAATTCCTGCTTTGCTGCTGATCCATTTCGGACTCAAGAACCTCGTAATATTGGTGATAATACGGAAGCTGTTTTTAAAGCGATTTTCCAAGAGGGAAATTACCCAAAAGCTAAAAATTCCTTACAATCAGCTATGTCTAGCGAACCCAATGAACCCTTAATTTATATGATTCAGGCTGGTTTAGCTTATAGAGATCAAGATTGGGCTGGTCTAGAAAAATACAGTCAAAAAACTCTAGAAACTGCACAAGATCTTATTCCTAGTGATCCATTACGTGGTAATTTATACACTGCTGTTAGTCATTTTTTAGAGGGGGCGCTAATTCTCGGTCGAGAAGGGACTATCAATGGTGCTGGACCTGCTTTTAGTCGCTTACGAAAAGTATATACATATTTTGACAGAGCCGAAGAAATTTCTGCTACTGATCCAGAGTTAAACTTAATTCGTGGCTATATGGATTTAATGTTAGCTGTAAATTTGCCTTTTACCAGTCCAGATGATGCAATTGAACGGTTGCAAAAAAATGCGTCACCTGGTTATTTAGTAGATAGAGGTATTGCTTTAGCCTATCGAGATTTGAAACAATATTCTCAGGCTTTAGATTATGTCAACCGCGCTTTAAAAACAACTGCTGACAACCCAGAAATTTACTATCTAAAAGCTCAAATTCTTCACGAAAAAGGAAAAAGGGAAAAAAGTCAGGATTTAATTAAGGAAGGAATAGTTTATTTTGACAAAGCATTAGCTAAAAAATCCCAGCTTCCTGTTAATTTAGTCAAACAAATTGAATATGAACGCAGTCAAGCTGTTAGTAGTTATTAGTCATTAATCATTAGTTATTGGCAAGAATTTCTTACTCATTACCCATTACAAAAATGCAAATTCAATTCCGCGAGTTTAATCCTTTTGATGTCTGGATTTGGTTAAAGTTTAGCACCATTCCCTCCCTACAAGAAAAAAAATATGTAGAAGAAGTATTTACTTCCTGGTTTTATTTAGGTAAATTGGGGGGATTTAATGCGGAAAATCTGCAAGTACAAGATACAGGAATTGATATCAGCTACATGAATTATGATGAACAAGGCTATGATAAAACCTTCTTGGCTTTGATGCACAATATGGGTGAATTTGAATATGAAGGAGATTGGATGCGTTGTTGGTTTGATTTGGGAACAAGTGATGCGATCGCTTTAGACATTCTGATTAACGCACTAACACAACTAACTCAAGAATATGTCGCTATTGAAGAACTATATATTGGTGGTGAAAATTCAGATTGGCCTATAGAAAATAGTGAAAGTCGCCCCGATTCAATCTACGATAATTACAATTAATTACTATCATGAATAAAGAAGGTCAAATTCGGGTAATTGTTTTAGCACTAATTCGAGATGGTAATAGAATCTTTGTTTCTGAAGGATATGATCCTACAAAACAATCAATCTTTTATCGCGCTTTAGGTGGTGGTGTAGAATTTGGTGAAACTAGCCGCATAGCTTTAATTAGAGAGTTTCAAGAAGAAATTCAAGCCGAATTAACCAATATTCGCTATCTAAGTTGTATCGAAAACCTATTTACTTTTAACGGTAAACAAGGACATGAAATCATTCAACTTTATGAATGTGATTTTGCAGATTCCAAATTTTACCACATTGAAAGTTTAACTTTTTCAGAAACACCAGAACGTCAACACCGCGCATTATGGATAGACATTTCCCGGTTTAAATCTGGTGAATTAAGATTAGTTCCTGAAGTATTTTTCGATTTTTTATAAACAGGTTTCTAAACCCACGCAGGTGGGTTTTGTCTCTGTATACCCGGTTGCTAACCGCCTAATTTAGTCTAAATAATCAATTGAGTTGAGAAGTCGGGGATATTATTGCTATTTTAAAAATAAAGGTAAATATAGGACTCCTATTTGATTTTTGATAGCTTGCGTTGCGTAGCCATACAAGACTCAGTAGGTATCAATTCTGTCTTTACTGTTCCCAGTTAAGAGTTCCCTGTTCCCTGTTCCCTGACCACACAAGTAAATTCACAGAATCAAACCAGATTCCTATAGGAGAAAGTTAATTATGACCTTACAATTAGCAAAACCACAGGTTAAAAATTTTCGCTTTACTATTTCTCAATACCATCAAATGAGTGAAGCCGGTATTTTGTCAGAAAATGATAAAGTAGAACTGATTAATGGAGAAATTATAGAAATGTCACCAATTGGTAGAAGACACGCAGCTTGCGTTGACAGAATTAATCGCTTATTCAGCAATATTCTGGGAATAAAAGTAATTGTTAGGGTACAAAATCCGATTCTCTTAAATAACTTATCTGAACCTGAACCAGATATCGCATTACTAAAACCTCGCGCAGATTTTTATGAATCTGGACACCCCCAACCCCAAGATATATTCTTATTAATTGAAGTCGCAGATAGCAGTATTGAATATGATAGAGACGTGAAAATTCCTCTCTATGCTAGTAGTGGTATTACTGAAGTTTGGTTAGTTGATATTTATCAACAAGTAATTACTGTCTATCGCTACCCTACTGAACATGGTTATAGGGACATTCAAACACTAAGTCGCGGGGAAAAATTGTCAATTTCAGCATTCCCCGAAAATAATTTATTTGTAGACGATATTTTAGGAACAATAGTTTCATAGCAACCCGCTAAAAAATATCAAATTCCCACATCTCAGATATTGATTATTTGGGTTGCATCAAAATTAGTAACAATCAATTACAATTAATCAAAGCGATAATGTTTCTTGACATCGCTGATAATCTCCCAAACACAAGACATACCAGCAGGAAAAGTCACTAAATCTCCTTTACCTATTTGTACCGATTGTCCTTCATGAGGAGTGACAATGACATGACCCGCTAGAAAGTAGCAAACTTCCTGATCATCGTAAGTCCAGGGAAACTTAGATATTTCCTTTTCCCAAATTGGCCAATTAAATACATCTAACTGATGGAGATGTGCAAGACTTGGTTGATGTTCGACTTTAATTTCCATGGCCTATTTAATGTTGTATTTAGCAGTAAGATTGAATATCTTCTCCACACTTATCTACTAAATAACATAATGCACGGAAGCGCAAGCCTACAAACTGGTCATATAGGGGGTTAAATTTGCATAAAGGGGGAATGTGGGCGATTTTGTGGCCAAAAACTACGATATCACGCTCAAAGGGACATTGGGCAGGAATAAGTTTAGCAATCAATTTAGCGACTTGACGATTATCAATTTCGATGTCATCGAGATATTGACGTAATTTTTGCAACAAATTAAACTTATTCTTACCTGGACGGGTTTCCTCTATAGGGTGAACAAAACTAGAGATAATCATGGGTTGACCATTAGTTTTCAGCATAGTCGTAAATCCTTTGTGAATGAGAGTGATCAAAATTTGCCTTGGTCACGAAGATGATAAATTGTCTTGGCAATTTGCACTGAACTTGAGGAACGGTAAAGTAGTTGAACTAATTTTCATTTAAACGGGCTTGATGGGGAATAACTGTTCCCCCCAATACAAAATAACAAAGAAAAGATAAAAGTGGTATAGCATTAGCTGATGAATTTCTGATATTCGATATATTAATCTCATATATGAGATGCCAATAATCCTCTAAAAACTGGACAATAATCACCATACACATCGGCAATAACATGGAATTATACAGTTTTTACCTCTGCCAAGCCGTATAACTATAAGGAAACCATAACATCAATTGTAGGTTATGGAATGTTAATAAAAATGTGATATAAGTTACATTCACTTAACTAAATTCTGAATGCTGATAACCTGTTAATATAGCCATCGTAAAATGACCAGAAAATTTTAGATTTTATTTAGATTTTAGATTGGGAATTTTCGGTACAAGCGCAGCCTCTTCGGGACGGAACTAATCCAAAATTTATTGACACTTGCAAAAATTGCAATAGTGTAGTATTGTCTGGAAAAACCGGACTAAACTTAGCAATGCACTAGGTATATTTCAACAATCAAATATCAGTCTTATAGTTACAAGGTTGCAAATCATGTTCAGTACAAATTCCGTCAATCAATCTTCTGTACCCAAGATTACAAAAACAACTAAAGCCGTAGTTGTCAATGAGTCCCAAAGTCCACCATTGTTACTATTTGCCAGTGGGGGAATGGTTTTAGCTCTGATTGCTGTAATTGTTTATAATAAAATTTTATTACAACAGAGTGAAAAAAAATTAAATTTTGAAAAATTCCGCACGCGAGAATTAGACAAAAAACTCAAGTTAGCTTTGGAAACTATTCGCAAACTGGAGAACAATCCCGATTTAGTTGACTCACGGCATTTTAATCTAGATTATCTACGAATGCGGATGTCAGAGGATGTATTCCATTTAGCCTTGATTAATCAAATGAAAATCAAGATTAAAGATAAGATATCTCCGGCGCTGCGTCCTAGTCAATCAAGTGAAGGAGCAGTGGGGGTTGCCAGTAGCAGTGGTAAACAGATAGATGAAACTTTTGATATTGAATATGAAACTGGTGTAGCCCCGAAAATTGTGAAGCGGGTACTATTCCGGGTACAAATTCGATTAATTAAGTTACCAATTCAAGCCACTTCTACTACTGTCTCCCAGATAATTGATTGTATAGAAACCTACCTTAGTTCAAGAGAAAATAATGATACCTGGCAACCAACTATTCACGATCGGATTGTTTATATGCATTGGGATCAAAAAGCTAAACCTACCCCGTTGCTTGTTCTGGAACAATTGAATGAAGGGGTGAATGTGACATTTAAAACTACGCGCAAAGCACCTGTAGTGACAAAATACTAATGAGCATTAGGTTATTAGACTCTAGGTAAAAAAACAATAAATTTGTATTAAAAAACTTGAATCAGGTGTTATGATTATTTGTCTTAGGGTCAGGATTCAAAAGGACATTTTGAGCATCACGGGTGAGAAGACCATCTTCCATTTCTACAATGCGATCGGCAATATCTAAAATCCGGTTATCATGGGTAACAAGTAAGATAGCAGTTCCCTGATCTTTAGCCAAACGCTGCATGATTTCTACTACATCACGTCCTGATTGTTTGTCTAATGCTGCTGTTGGTTCATCAGCCAATACTAAAGGAGGATGATTGACTAAAGCGCGAGCGATCGCTATTCTTTGTTTTTGTCCACCTGATAAATTATCCGGGTAATAATTAATACGTTCTTGTAAACCCACAGATTTGAGCATAGTTTCCGATTGAGAAATAGCTGCTGATTGGGAAATACTATGATTTAATTCTACAGCCATTTGCACGTTTTGTCTAGCAGTTAAAAAACCCAATAAATTGTGAGCTTGGAAAATATAACCAATATGACGACGCATCTTTACTAGTTTACTTTGACTTGCGCCACATAGTTCCTCGCCTAAAAATTTCAGACTTCCTTCTTGTACCGATCTTAACCCACCAATTAAGCTCAATAATGTTGTTTTACCTGAACCTGATGGACCGGTCATAATGACAATTTCTCCGGCATATATTTCCAGATTAATATCAAATAAAATCTGTTTTCTCAGAGATCCTTTACCATAGTAGTGATTAATGTTCTTAATAGTTATTACGGGTTTTTTGTTGATCATAATAGAAAAGTTGAGAATAGAGATGGAATAATCAGGGCTGATAAACCTTTAAGCATAACCAGGGCGGTTAAGATAACCACCCCACAAGAGTTTTAATTTTAGGTAATATGCAAGTCAAATACCCATTATATATTACCTATTAAAAAATATCTGCTGGGTCAGCAGAACCCAATTTACGAATAGCAATCATTCCTGAAATAAAGCACATTAAAATAGTTAACATGATTACCATAATAGCGCGATTATAACTCATGAATATGGGTAAAAGAGTAGCGTCTCTAGCAACATTGTACAAAACAAGAGCGCAGGCAAATCCGGGTAAATAACCGACAACAGCTAATAAAAAAGCTTCTTGAAGAATCACCGTTAATAAATAATTTTGAGTGTAACCTATGGCTTTGAGAGTAGCATATTCAGATAAATGATCTGTTACTTCTGTATACAAAATCTGATAAACAATGACAGTTCCGACAATAAAACCCATAATTGTTCCTAAGGTAAAAATAAAACCAATAGCCGTACTACTTGCCCAATAATTTCTTTCAAATTCAACAAATTCCTCCTTAGTTAAAACATTAATACCTGTAGGTAAATAACTTCGTAAATATTGAGCCACTTGATTAGGATCTGCACCAGATTTTAACTTAATTACCCCAATATCAATTAGTCCCCGTTGACGATTATTAAAAATTCGCAAAAAGTTAATATCGCTAGTAATTAAATTACCATCTGCACCGAAAGATGCTCCTAAAGTAAATAATCCACCCACCTTAACTTGTCGTCTTCTTACTTCAGCCGTGACAATTTTGCCCTGATTAAAACTATCAGTAATCGGACCATATTCTACCCGAGAAGAACGATCATATAAAACCACATCAGGAAGTTTAAGTTTATTTAAATTTTCATTTACCCCAGGTAAATTAAACAAATTAACCTCTGGATTGATGCCGAAAATCAAAATACTGCGAGGGCGACCTGTAACGGGATTTCTCCAGCTTGTATAGTCTAAATATATGGGATGTACTGATTGAACTGTCGGTAGATCTAACGCCTTATATAAAGTTCTTTGGGAAAAACTTT
>Ga0315905_10003604_pt1 | contig 15936 bp, 19 predicted proteins | sample LakEriMetagenome_5_FD_203522 | JGI IMG/M metagenome (GOLD analysis project Ga0315905, IMG submission 203522) | Freshwater fungal communities from buoy surface, Lake Erie, Ohio, United States - Buoy 4 MA121 | ecosystem: Environmental > Aquatic > Freshwater > Lake | place: USA: Lake Erie, Ohio... | reverse complement strand
GCACAACGCACATAGCTGCGCTCACAACACACATGAGAGCGCTCGCGCGCTTTACCCCAAGCGCGTTCAGGCCTAGCTCAGCGGGGACCAGGCGCTGGACATCCGGAGAACAAAACGGAGATCCCGTCGGCGTATGCCGTCGTCGATCCATGGTGGGTCCAGGCATGAGAGAGGATCTTGCAGATCAGCGCCTTCGACTACCATGAGCCAGCATGGCGCACAGAATTCGCCAAGCCACCGTAGTGCAGCGCCTTCGACTACACTGAGTAGTCGTTCGTATGGTAACGCCCGAAATCAGAGCATAATATCGGGTGATCTATTCACGCTGATCATATTGTGCGTGGTGATAGTGATGCCATTCATCATCTTGCTATTGTATCTTTATCTCGCGATTGAGCCAGAGGCATGAGCGAGGCCGTCAGTCAGCACGCAAACGATGTAGCTGTCTTCCAGAGAGTCAGTCGGTGGTGCAGGCAATAATCTAGTAAAGAATGAATATGATTTACTGATTGCATTAAGAATCCGAAAACTTCACCCAAATTCTCTCAATCGAGGTGCCGCGGCACCTCTTTCCTCTGCATTTGGGCTGTGGCACCAAACGGCGTGCAGAGGACTCTCCGGGCCTCGGCATCCTCGACATCCGGTCGTATAAGCACATTCACGGCGAGGCCATCATCCCGGACGCCGATCTGGACTTTGCGTTTCCGGACGAGCTGGAGACCGTGCCGGCGGCACCCAGCGCCGAGGCGGCGCCAGAGTCAAACGCCTCGGCCCTCGCCCTAGACTTTGCTTCGAACCATGCGGCGAAGAGGGCGAAGAGGGCAGCTGCCCCGGCAAGCTCTTCTGGTCCGGAAAGCTCGTTGTCGCGGACAAGCTCAACTAACACGACCTTATCGATGGTGCACAGCTTCTTGTTCGATTCTGACACGCCGGAGCCCCCCCCGCGGTCGCCGAGCTCTATGAGCCCGGAGAAGACGCCGCGCGCTGCTGAGACTCAGAACTTGGACGCTGCTGCTGAAGCAGCGGCTGCTGAAGCAGCGGATGCGGCGGAAGACACAAAGCGCGGGGTGAATACGCGCAAGAACCCGAAGATGCAGAAGACGGCGCGGGACGGTCAAAGGCACTGGCACGACCAGGTGCAGGAAATGCGTATTCCGTACGACCTGGCGCTCACAGGCATGGTGCACCCTGTCCATGTGCAACAGATCCTTGGCCAACTTTCCCAGTGCCTCGTCCTTGTTGCGACTTGCTGCAGCACTTTGCCCCGTCGCTCCGACACCTCGGATCCTGAATGCCACAGCCCCTTGTTGATTTGCGATAATGTGACGAGCTCGTTCAGCACCATGCCCAAAGCCCACATGTCGGCCTTTTCGCCTCCTGATTCCCTCGCTCTGGCGCATAGTAAACTTCTGTGCCGCGATTACTCAGCAACGCGGCAGATCCTGCGACCGTGGACAACACCGTCGCGACTCCAAAGTCGGCCACCTTGATACACAGAGGCCCGTCGCCCTCGGGATGCGCGAGGAGGATGTTGTCCGCCTTGATGTCGCGGTGCACGATGCCTTGCATGTGGATATATTCCATGGCACTGGACATCTGCAACATAATCTCCAATAACTCGCCCGTCTCGACAGGGGTTCCTGTTGCCCTCTTTTTGATCAGGTCACGCAGCGATCCCCCCTGTGCAATTTCCATGACGATCCCAAACTCCTCATCAGACTCCTCCCAGCCGTAGTAGCGCGTCACGTGCTTGTGCCGCATCAGCCCCAGCGTTCTTGCCTCCTGCGGTACGTCCTTCTCAGTGATTCCTAGACACTCCATGTTCTCTCTCTCCACTACTTTGACGGCGTAACGACGTACGTCCTTTGAGATTGCAGATAGCTTGCCCTTCTTTCGAAAGGTACTCATGAAGGCGCCTTTACGCAGTTTGCAGAGCAGCGCTTCATGTGCACGGTGCGCAACCTCAAGTGCAAGAAGGAGAGCCTGCTCATGATTCTCCAATTTGCCTTGCAACAGCGCCTATTAACGCCGCTGCCGTTCGTGCACCCAAGCGACGAAAATTCAAGCTTCCTAGGATGGACGGAATTCCAAATCAACCCCGGCTGCGGTCCACGCTTTCGTGCCGGCGTTGAGTCCCTCACCTCTTCCCGGAGACTCCAAAGCTCAACACGCTCTACCACCTCTTCCGCCGCTCCGGCCTCGTGCCTGAGGACGTTCGTTCGCTCGCGCGCCTCTCCCTCTCTCCCTCTCTCCCTCTCTCTCACCAATCGCGCCATCTCATGGCCGGCCGGGCAATTTATATGTACATTCATGTATATGTGTATGTACACGTGTGTGTGTGTTTGTGTGTATGTGCGTGGTGTGAAAGCGCCATCTCATGGCCGGGCAATACATATGTATATGTTTATATGTAACGCGTGTATGTTTGTGTGTGTGTCCGTAGTCCCAGTATGTTCATGGCCCGGCCATCAGCGCCATCTGGTTAATCTGAGCGAAGCAGACAAGATCAACCGTTCCAGAGTCGTCGGGGTCGAATTTTTGCTTGACCGCCTGTCGTAAACATGTACTTATATTTGTAGTAAATACAAAGTAGATCAATTAATCCGAGGCATCTCGGAGTCGAATTTTTCTGGCCTTCATTGTGTGTGTGTGTGTGTGTGTGTGTGTGTGTGTGTGTGTGTGTGTGTGTGGTAAATTTATAGTGGATCAACCCGAGTCATGATTTTTTTGGCCGCATGTAGTAAGTGAAGGATAATGCGTGGGACGCAGGCGCAACTCTAGGATCAGTTTAATGCTGGGCTATGCATGCATAACATGATTACATGAACGAAGATTGGATGCGAATGAAAACTAAAATGCACACACACACAAAATGCACAAACATTTGCATCAACACGCGCATCCGCAAAGAGGAGGAGGATGCGCAGAGTTTTCTACTGCAGAATGACACTACACACAGCGATTCTGAGCGCCTAAGTGCCTGAAGCGAGAGCATTTAAGGGCATCTCAGAATCGCTCTCTGAGATGCTCTTAAATGCTCTCGCTTCAGGCACTTAGGCGCTCGGAATCGCCCACACGAATACACACCTTCAAGATCTGCGGGTGGAGCTTGGCGCCGCAAGATTTCACAGCACTTGTAAGATCTGCAACACTGATCTCGCCCCAACCCTCGACGTCCCATGTGCTGAAGACCGTTGTATACTTTATGACTTGCCGGTCCTCGAGCTCAAACTGGCTCTTCAGGAAGTTATGCCTGGAAGGTGGATTGAGGGGGTTAAAAAAAATGAGTAGATTGAGGCATTATATAAAAAAATTCAAATACTTGGATTAAACAATATGAAACATACAAAAAACAAAAACCCATATGAAATAAAAAAAATGTATATAATGTGGATTGAAGGGGTTGGATTGGGAGGGATTGAGAGACGTTGAGAGGGACTGACAGGCGCTGAGAGAGATCTCTTCCCCTTTCCTTCCCCCACTAACCCTGAGGGGGATTGCGGGGGATTTAGAAGGGTTTAGGTTTGCAGAAATTCTCAAAAGTCAGTGACCTACTACATGAACTATAAGAGGACTCTTGAAAATTTGATGCCTCTCATCATCTGACTCCAGGAGCGCAAACTCGGCGCTGAGAGTGTGCAGCTTTTCTACGCCTGGGTCTGGGATCCCCACTTGGTACCTTCTTTTGAAGTCCTCAACCCGCACGAGTAAAAGCCGAGCAACGTGTCCCTGGCAAATATTTCATAGTGAAAAGGATCAGGTCACAACACTTCAAAGGAAGGTTGAACAGTAGGAGGGGTTCAAGTGCCATGTCATTGATAACCTGGATTCCCATGCGCATCATATCCTCCTTCGCCAAATGCATGAGCATGCGACCTGTGATTTGTTGCTTGACCAGAGCAGCTTTGATGCGCTCGGTGTTTTCACGGTTCTTGCCCAAGGATTCGTCCTCGTCCACCCATTTCACGACATCTTCAACCGTGATCAGATCCAGCGGCGGGGTTATGTCTGCGACACTTACTTTTGCAATCAAATCAGCCTCCATGGGTCCGCCACGCGCGTTGGATTCTGCCAAAACTGGGTCGGTGCACGGGTCTGTATACTGCACCATTGCATCCCAGAGTTTGCCCAGCGCCTGCGACCCCTTCCACGAGAGCGCACTCGAACTACTACCTCGCAACTTGTACATGGCCTTGACGCGGCTCTTGGACTCATTCACGAACTCAAACTCTTTCTCTAGCTTGTCGATGTCTTTTCGGGCCGTTTTGATCGCTGCAACCGCGTCGCCGTTCCAGCCCTTCCTAAGCACTTCGAATTGCCCCTTGATGCTTGCACGATGCCTTTCGATCTCATCGAGGATGATTGCTGCGGTCTCATGAGTCAGCATGGACATGAAACAAAAGAAAAAAGGACACGTGATTCGACGAGAAAACCAAAAAGGGACTTATGTCCTTTTTTTCTCTCTACATTTGACATGAGAGGTTGCCTACCAAGCCTAGCCTTGTATGCCCGTATTTGAAGTTTCATTCCCGCGTGCTCCTGCAGCGAATTGTCAGAAGGGGAAAAGAGTGAGGGTCTGGAACTGCGAGGCCGCACTGATCGCAGATTGAAACAAACATAACATAAATAAATCATCGGGGATCAATGGAGAGTTCATACATGAGCACACACTTGGAATGCTCGAAAAGCAGGGAAATGCTTGTGTGTGTGCGTGCGTGTGTGTGTGTGCGCGCGCGCGCGAGCATGCGTATGTAATGTTCCCACCTGGAGTGCACGAACAGCAGATAACTGTTTCTCGTGGAAGGGTAAATCTACCACAGCTCGTTCTTTGTCTAAAAGAGCCTGTGGCTTGACCAGCAGCAACCTGTACGCAAGTGTGTGTGTGTGTATGGATCATATTCAGACATGCATGCATGCATCACACGTGTGCATGCGTGCATGCACGTTAATGCCCGTAGGTGCAGACACACACACACACACACACACACACACACATACACACACGTGCATGCATGCCTTATGCACATGTGCATGCACGCTTTCATACACTCCAACGCATACCCGACAAGAACGCGCCAGCTTTCGACGGGGTCTGCACGAACCGCCGGGTTTCTCGGAGGGGGATGTTCTCTGAAAATCCACCCACCCGGTCCACAGGCTTCGCCCTCTTGAGGGATCGACTGCCGCTGGTAGCGTGACTCTCCGGAGCGCTCGACTTCGCGCAACAGCCGCTGGTTACGATGCTGGGTATTTTCAAAGCTGTGAGTACGGCGTCTAGACGTTCTTCAACATCCATATATGGGATTTGTAGCACGTGCGTGCCGTGTGCATCGTATATTTGCATACATGACGGTCAAGCATATGCGCGTGTGCGTGCCTGCGTGCGTGAGTGCACGCGCGCGTGGTACCGGGGTCTTTGGCTTGAGATCGGTTACGCGGTCGTCCACGCTCATCTTCTCCACAAGGTTGCTCATTCCCATGAAGTTTCCTGATGAGTACTCTGCGCGCCGATTCGATGCTCGATCCCATTCCCTGTGGTGCATGCATGTGTGTGAATTCGAGTGTAGAACACGTGCATTTGTTACAGACATGCGAACATCATGGTTGTTTCGCATTTTTGTTGCGAGCACAAAGGTGTACACATACGTGCTAGATACACGTGCGCTTGTGCGCGGTCAAAAAAATAATCCATAAACCGGTCAAAAACGCCGTCGACAAAAAACATGAGTGGCATTTTCTCCCAGACTGCCCCCCCCCGGCTGACACGCTTGTCGTTATGCAATTGTCGGATGTACGCGTCTATTCTCGCCACCTCCGCATCATCTCGCAACCAGTCGCCTTCTATGTCGAACAAGAAACCTGTTGAGAGATAGTGAGTGAGCATCCGGCGCACTTTTGTGGATTTGTGTAGACATGCAGATATCCGATACAACCCCACGTAGCTGCTACGTAAATAATATGTATACGCCGAAATGTAAAATCACAAACCCTGGGGAGTCGGCTGCACAGACTTATAGGAGACGGCAGCAGTGCAGCTTCTGAGCATTGCAAGGGCGTATTTGTCTGGCTCCTTGGCATCTGCAATTTCGCGCAGTGCAACCCTGTTGTGCTCCTTTTGGTCAGGAGACGAAATGTACCAGATACATGAGGAGACAGTGTAAATCCGCTATAATGCTCAACCTGCGCTGACATAGCATTTTGCAGAATGCAAACAGATCCACGTGCACATGTCACACCATCAGATGAGAGGTCGACAAACCTGAAAGGCTCGACCCTGTTATTGCAAAAGAACTGCATGCGCATTTTCATCCTTGGATTCGGTGGTAGCTTGAAACTGCCACCGCTTGCTTCCCCGTCACCTGATTTAGCATTTTTCTCCAGTTGATCGCGTTTCTTTTCGTCTTCTTTCGTGGAAAGTTCCGACCTGGAAGTGTCATCTTGATCTTGTCTCCCTGTGTCTTCCTTCGTAGATACGACTTCAACCCCTGGTTCGGCATTGTCGTCCTGGTGGTCTTGGGCACTTTCTTCTTTTCGCGTAGAGACCTCTTGATGCGGCACAAAGTCGACAGTGACATTCAAATTCACGTACGACGCATCTTTGGCGTAGGCATACACACTATTTCCGTCGTCATTCATTTTTTCGGAAATGGTCTGCACTCGCGACTTTGCAGAGCTTGTTTGGTCGTGTTGGAACACGTGCACATGACACAAGTTTTCCACCCGCTTGAGAAGGCTCTCATTTTCTATTGAACGCAGCTTATTCCACTCTTTGCTGCCCCACACGATGTCCTTCTGCTCCTCTTCGCGTTCCGCATCGTACTTGTGGTACTCAATTGCCTCGTGGTACAAGAGACAGTCGGCCGACTTGTTTGGTTCGTTTCTAAAAACTGGCGACATTGCACCTAGCGGTACCTTCACAAGGACCACGTCCTCTACCGCAGTGACAGTCACAGGAAAGGGATCTCCACACAAGAGCGAAAACTCGCCAACTGTCTCGCCCGGATGCATCTCGCGAAGTTTTGTTTCCCGTCCATCTTGCTCCGTCTGCGACACGGAGGCCCGTCCCACCACAAGGATGAAGAGTGTGTCCGCCTTATCCCCCATGCACACAACGTCTTCATTCTCCTGGAAAACTTGCACGCAACACCCGTCAACGGCTTTAACCAACGACTGGAAGCTGAAAAAATTGAACATCGGCTGCTGGTACAACACCGATATTAGCACCGGAAGCCTTACTTGCAGCCCCCGCAGCGGTGTCATAGGAGCTGACTGGTCCACCATCCTATGCGCGTCCAGAGGTTTGGTGTTGAGCTTGCAGGCCACAGTCTGGTAACAGTCGCGGATGACGAAGGGGAAAGATTGCTGGAAGAATGGATTGTTGGTCGACGCTTTGCACGTGGACACTTGCAGCTGCTGCACAGTGCCCAAATTGCCGCCCTCGAGCCCCACTGTACACATAGGGTTGCCAAACAACCGTGCCTCTTGGTTCATCTTGTTCAAGTAAACAATTTCGGAGACCTCCTCTATGTAGACACTAAGCGACCCAAAACACGGAATCTGCGCGCGGAGTAAAGCAGGATGCTTGAGAAGATTGCCATAAATATGCAAGTCTGTGAGGCTGGAGCACTTCATAATGTCTAGAGGTATGATTGGCAACAAATTGTTCGAAACGTCGAGCAGTCGCAAATTGGATAGCTTTCCAAATACCTCTTCCGCCATGCCAAAGGAGGGGGGAAGATACTCAAGCGCATTTTTGGATAAGTTCAGGGTCACCATGTTAGTAAGCATGCGTAGCTCAGGTGCCACATGCTTCAGACCATTTTCAGAAGCATCCAATTCCTCCAGATTCGTGAGCATGCAGATATCCGCTGGGAGATGCAACAGAAAGTTCTTGCGGACATCCAATTTCTTCAGATTTCGAAGCGTGCACAAACCCAGAGGCATCTTCTCAAACCAATTAAACGACAAGTCAACCGACTCAAGATGTTTACAGGTCCGCATATTCGCGGGGAGCGTGTGCAGACGATTCCCAGAAAGGTTCAGCCCTGACAGATTCTCCCACGAATTGAAGATGGCGTGGGCAGGTGACAAATCCACAAACAGATTGTTCTTCAAATCGAGCGTTTTCAACGCGGTAAGGGCCCGCAGTGGCTGTGGAAGTGCGACCACCTTGTTGTCACTCAAATCCAGGTGGGTGATGGTGTGGAGATGGCTGAGCGCGCAAGCACTTTTGTCTGTGAAATCCGCGTTGGTGGGACCCAGAGTGCTAATCAGATTTCGTGACGCCTTGAATGTCGACAGGGTCTCCATGGCTGTGATGAACATCGGAATGACCTCGACCTTGTTTCCAGCGTAATCCAGTAACTGCAGACCTTGCAGCGTCCCGAGGGTATCGGGCAGGATTTCCACATCATTCTTAGAGAAATCCAAAATCTTGAGAGAGCCGAGATTGCTCAGCGTTGCAGGAAGGGTCTTGAGGTAGTTTCCAGCAACAATCAACTCTTCGAGGCGCTTGAGGTCACCGACATTTTCATCAAGCGTGATAAGTCGATTGTTGCGCACAGAAAGTCGGACCAGAGGAACTTTGAATAAGTAGGAAGGAAGCTCCTGCACATGAAATATTTGTGCAGGATGCGCGCGCGCACACACACGTCAATACACGCAAAAAACGCAACAGTCGTATTGCTCGTAAAAATGAGAGTGCTCATTGAATTTCAAGTGCAGTCGAAGATTTTTTGGTTCCAGATCTAGTAGCAAAATGTTTCATCTTTCACACCCTCTTTCTTACTCGTAAAATGTTCACCTCGAGGACATTATTGTCCAGGATAAGCTCGCGCAAATTTTGGTCGCAGATTTGCTTGGGGAAAATCTCGAGGGAGAGGTAGGCGCAGTTGAGGATCAGCTTGCGAGAGGCCTCTTTGAATTTTTCGCGATTCAATTTACGCATGGCGTCTTTTTCTTCTTCCGAGCGTCCTGTTATGCAGAAAGTTGCGCAAGAACAACACACCCGAATCATTATCATTGCATGCATGCCCCATCATTTCGCAGAGAAGAAAAACAAACACCTGCACGCATGCATTTATTTTATCATGCATGCATGCGTGGCAGCATGCACGTGTGTGTGCAGATGCAATCATATGTGTGGGCATATGTGTACCTCCGAGGTCTGCAATCTCCTCGTTGGCCTGCATTGCGTCTTTCATCTTCAGACACATACTCCTGACTTCCCTATATTGTACAACACGAGAGAAGTATTCCTGTAACCCTATTCCCTGGACCGAAATGTTGGTGTTGCGATACATGCGCTTCTCAACACCTGCCCGTACAGATTCACGAACGCCGGCACCCACGCACACACATCAGATATCAGCTTCCTGGTGGCGGAGGGACAGTGCAGACTGACGGGCAAACAGGTGAGACGAGAATGCAAACTATTTAGAATGCAAACTATTTAGACAGAACATATAGAGGACACGTCTTGAAGTTTAGGACATACAGCGTTTTTATTCTTCGTCTCTTCATATGCATCAGCTTGTACCACATCTATGCTGAGGGCACACGAAACCAAACACATACACACACACACACACACACACACACACACACACACAACACCTGTCCCCTTCTTTGTCTTGCGGTTGCGTTCAACTTGAGATGAGGGCCTCGTCTCTGTCCAAGTGGAGGTAACGCCCGACGGGAGTTTTGCGGCATCATGGACTCGCAAGAAGGCATCCTTGACCTCGGTATTTGGGCCAATACACCAGCTTTGATGACCATTCACAATACCCAGATAAAGATTTGATATCGTGCCTTGCTTAACCAACTCAAATACCGACCGGTCATTGAGCCACGCTGCAGTTTTCCTGTAGGTTCCTGTACACACAAAACAGGTTTCCGGCAGATCAGTCAACAGACAAACCGTACGGTTTCACGCGGGCAACAGTCCCATGCCTAATGAATCATTTTCTGGTGCTGCTTCACTTGCTGTGAGAACACATCGGTGATACTATGGATTGCAAAACATTCGAATATACCCATAGCCACTGAATGCTCTTCGCTGCCCCGAATCATGTACGTCTCCACGCCATCACGCACTACAGTCATCGTGGGCGAACTAAGAGGGTTGCCCTCCGCTGTCAAAGTCATCAGTCGCGTTAGGAAGCAAATTTCCGCAGGCAGCTCCACGATATTGTTGTCGGACACATCAATCTTTACGAGGGTCACAAGCCGCGTCAAGACGTGCGGGAACTTCTTGAGGGCATTAGAAGAAAGGTCGAGCTCTCTGAGCTTGTTGTGCCACGCAATGTTGTGCCGCATGTCCCACATAAGCCCCTCCTCCAGGGTCTTCAGGGCATTTTTGGAGAAATTCATCACTTGGCACGACCCTACGCGATCTAGATTGGGAATGTGGATGATGTTAAAACCACTCAGATCGAGCACAAAAGGTTCCTTGAGACCTTTGCGAAATTTCCTGGAGCGCCCACAAGGTGTCAAAGATTTGTGAATTGGCATCATCGACAGCTAGCTCACAATGAAATCGCACAAAAGCAAGAGACTCTCATACCCCAAAAATTCGAGGACTTTGCGACAGCCCTCATGAGTGTCAGAAACCGCAGCCATCTCAATCGGAGGAGACACGATGGGCGAGTTGTTTGAAAGTGGGAGTTTTGCAAGCTTCGACAGGACAGACATTTCAAAAGGGATCGCCCGGATCTTGTTATCGTTGACCGACAGGAAGCTGAACAGGCAGACACATGTGTTAGTGCTTCTTTCTGTACCAGATGGTCAGGATGATTGCAGACACATGTGTTCGTGCTTCTTTCTGTACCAGATGGTCAGGATGATTGACAAAGGAAGTTACGAAATGGCAAGAAAAGCCCGTCATACCTGAGCTCTTGCAATACGCTCACTTCAACTGGAAGAGTCTCGAGCAAATTGTTGTGCAGCCACAACGTGTGCAAATTTGTTAGCTGCGAAACTGTCACCGCGAGATTCGTCATTAGGTTGTTATCCAACCTAAGGTCAGTGAGGTTTGTTAACTTGAAAAAATCATGCGGCAGTCCCTTGAGCAGGTTCTTACTGACGTACACTGTGCGCAGTTCCAGCCATGGCGGCTTTCCCATCTGATCGTCGCTCACTCCGAAGGGCCACCGCAGCATTTTCGGGTTCATATCGATCAGGACCAGTTTCCTGTTAGGCCCTGAAGGGCTGTACCAACGTAGAGGAAGCGTGCGTGCAACCGACCAAGCCAGCATGAGACATAAGCGAAGAGCAGACGGATAAATTCATCTCCGCATACATGCGCATTATTCGATGTGATCACGTGTTTGCATTAGCAAATTGCTCGCAGTAGCTAGCTACTACTTGCATACGTGCGTGCTATGAGCGTGCGCTTGCAAGTGACAGAAACACATACCCATCCACTCGCTGGTCAAATATAGAGTGCTCAATGTGCTCGGGGTTCGAGTTTTTAGTGTACGCAAGGACCCCAGCTATTCCCCCAGGACGTTTTTTCTTTGCCGCATCAGCAGCCCCCTCTTGATCGCCCTCCCCCTTCTCTTTCTGCATCAGTGCCCGTAGGGTCGCCATCCAGGTGTCAAACGCTGGCATGGGCTTCACACTCTTACCCGCTTCAGCATCCAGATGCTCGTGGGCTTTGGAGCGACCCAAATCGCTCGTGCTTGCCTCGAAGTCATCCAGCGCGTGCTCACGCATCTTGTGCAAATCCGCAGCTGATTTCCCGCCAAATAAATACTCTTTGCGTAGGCGATTTGCTTCCTTGAGTGCCTTGCGCTCTTCCTCCTTGACAAATTTGTTCCACTCCATCCTTTTGCGCCAGGCACGTTGCACCGATACGCACGCATCCCAAAGACGTTGTGCCTTGATTCTCCGGACTCTTTTGACGCCCTGCATTCCCCGGAAATGCCGCTGGATAACAAGTGCCGACTTCGCTTCGAGCTCACGTCGAAGGCGGTCGCGGGTTCTCTTAAGCCATCTCTTTCCCATTATCCGCACTTGCATTGGACCGAACAGCCCTTGTGCTGCCATACCGTGCATGACTTTCCGCTGCTTTGCCATTTCCTTCCGGTGCAAATACCTGCCGACACATGCAATTTGTTTACGATGGTGCCATATACATAATACAATATACATCATTTCAATATATATATATATCCACACGGGGTTGCGCAAGCACATACGCATACATGTGTGCGCATGTACATGTTTGACTTGACTCAAGATCAATCAAGCCAGAGATCAGTAAATTGGTGGAAATCTGTGAGCTTACCTCCTCCACCACCGCTGCAGCCTTACAGCATTTTGTCGTCTGCCCCACTCCAGACCTTCCATCTTGCGCATTTTCATGTCCTTGCGGACAAGATACCTGTGGTAGGTCACGCAAGACCAGCGAGTTTCAGCTGAACAGCATCCATACCCGTCTGCATGCATACCACTATCATGTTCGCACGAACTCGCGAAAACAGGTGCAAAACACGCCTGTTTCCATTGGTCTTTATAGCGTGCAAAACACGCCTGTTTCCATTAGTCTTCATAGCGAGAGGGGTGTGTGGTGGGGTTAGAGAGAGGAAGAAAGGAGGACCCGCGAGCCCACGCCTGCATGCGCAGGACGAGGAGCTGCTGCTGTGTGCGAGCCGGCTTGTCCTTTCGCTTTTTGTGATTGATTGCCCCTTTCGATTCATTGCTGGTCATGAATTCGCCATCGACCAGTCCCACTAGTCGTAGACCCCTGATTTTGCACTCAGACACACGCAGGCAAACACACGAGCATACAAACACACAGGCGCTCTCAAAGTAAACTTTCGATCAAAATCATACACCACACACCAGCGCTTACAGCATGCCCCCCGTTGCTACTCGATCTCCTGGGAATCAACTTGAACATGGCATTTGTGCATGCAGAAGTGCAACTCGACGTTACATGTGCGTGTCTACGCAATATATACACACACACATATGTGTGTGCGTGTGCGCGCGTGTGTGCGTGTGTGTGCGCGCGCGTACAGTGTCTACGCGAATATATGTGAATCACTGAGTCCATGTGCACGCACACACTTCTTGCCTTGTTTTTGGCTTTTGAACGATTTGCGTCTCTGCTTGGACTTCTTTAACGTCGAATCGAACCGCCTTGTATGTATCGCCGCCCTTTTCGGATCCAGAGTCGTCGTCAAGTGTAAACACGTCTTGTTCTCCGGAGGGCACCCTTCCAGAACCTGCACTGCCCTTGCTAGAGACACGAAAGAACGAGTTGGCCAATTTGACTTTTGATGCAGCACCTCGAAAAGAGGCTCGGTGCTTTGCGTCGCTCGCATCGCCGGCATCACTTGGTACCCGCTCAAAGGGCCCTAGCACCTTCTCCTCTTCTTTGGGTTTGCGTTTCATTCCGCTCTTTGACACGTGCCGTGGTCTCTGTTTGAAGTGCGAGGCATCCTCCTCCTCTTCATATGCGCGTTTGGCCGGCGGTTGCCAACGCGATTCTCCCGTAAACTTGTTATACCAAAACCGTATCCCATTCTCGCTCGACGTCATTTCCTCCCAGTTCTCTGCACGGTTGGCAAATGATGCTGACAGTGAGGATTTCCCCCGTACTCTTCCGGTCGCCTCCGGTGCAGTCGATGGCCGCATCATCGGATCGTGTCCTCTTCCTCCCACACCGTGCGTCTCTCGCAATGGGCTCAAGGTGGCAGTGAATGCACGCCTCTCCCGACCATCCCTACCCCCCTTTTCCCCGCCCGCCTCGGCAGTGGCAGGCCGCACTGCAGGACCAGCGTCTTCGCTGTGGGTGTGTGCGGGTGATGCGAGCTCTTGTTGATAATGGCGTCTAGCTTCGTTTGCTCGTGCTGAGCTCTCCAACCCGATTACCTCCTTTTCTGCTGCTATCCCGCCCCATGCCGCATGTCCACTCTGCCCGCCTTGCAATTTCCCAACCTCTACCGCCACTGCACTGTCCGGCAACTTATCAAATCGAGCATCCAGTCTACTCTCCTCTGCTGCCATAAGCTGTCGATCTCTGGGCGCAGTTTCCAAGGAGGGGACGTCGGGTATGAGAGGATCTGACATATTGCTGCGATGAGTAGGGGCAATCGGAGTCTGCATCCGACTAAGTCCGCCTAGGGTACTGATGGTCTCAGGGGTCGAAGCCCGCGACGGTTCCACGCCACTGCGAGGTGACCTTGCTCTCGGTGACTCCTCGGGCGAATCATCCTGCACGTTAGCGCGTTCGTACGCACACGTGCATGCAATGAGCATTAGAAAATTACAGCTTGCAGCGTCCGATAACATACAAACATGCATAACATTCCGCAGATGCGCACATGCATACACTAAAGTACAAAAAATATCGCACTTGCAAGTTCGAGTGTTAATACCGAATGATAATGAATTTGGCTGCGAAAGCCAATCACGTGCTCCTTGAGCGAGAGGGCGATTCTGAACTTTTCTGCGTCACGTTCTGGAGATTCTTGGGAGTCTTTAGCGGTATTGGCAGAGGGTGGTGATGGAAACGGTATCGGTCGGCTGCACACACATGTAAAGTTATCCAGAGGCACACGTAAAGGCGTGCGCACGCAGACACTCACAACTGGTTTGCGGCTTCATGTTCAAGCAAGGTGAACATAGGTATGCCTCTAGGCATCAGATGCATGTGCCTTACCGTGCATACACGCTCGCACACGTACCTAGGTACACTGGATATGAATTATATGAACGACACCATAAATGTACCTGCTCCGCTCATCTGCTGCCAGGAAGGATGTCCGGATATCCGCGTCCAATTCAGTGATGGGCAAGTACACCTAGATTTAGGAATGTTTGTGCAGCGCAATGCGAAATCGCTATCAGCATCTCACCAGAACAATATGGCCACCATTGTGCACGCGACTGTGCGTGAGTGCGCGTGGATTGTGCACAACCTCAGCGTTTGCAAGCAAGACAGCATCACGGAGTGCTATCGGCGCCAAGTGGTTCGAGTGCTGGGGAATCCAGCTCGACTCAGGAACAACATCTGGTGACATCTGCGCATGCAAAGCCTTCATCTCGTCTTGCAGCACGTCCATGTTGATCATGAGCTCCGACGAGGGCCTGTACACATACATGCACGCACGCAGATCACTAGTCGCAAACGGGTCTGCACGCATATCTGCGCATTGCGCATGCAGGCGCGCACGGAATAATATGGTTGGAACTTGCCCCAGTCCCTCTTCTTCCAAGTTAAATTTGTACTTATGCTTCAGCACTTTCTCGAGGGTCCGCTCCTCGCCGGCCCAATAACCCGCTACGGCGGCGATGTGCGGGATCATCCGGCGCTCGTGGCGTTTGTAAAACATAAACAAGCGTTCAGCCAACGGCAAGGAGCCGATCATCCTCCGCTTATCGTTGTACGCGCGAAAATGGTGCCGGCTGTGCTCTGCTAGTACTCTCAGCCCCGCCGCCCGAGCTGGAGACGCCACCTGCGGCCGCGCGCGAGTCAATCAGAGAGCAAGTATGTCGATATCAAACAAACAGGTCGCTATGCCCCTGGACTCTGGTGGGCCGCGAGCACCGCCAGCAGGTCGCACACAGGCACACCTGACCCCGGCGTGTGTTCTGCAAGCCCTTCAATTTGTCAAGGCCAAATGGGTGCGTCGGGGTGGGATCCTGCCGCCATACGCCGAGGAGATCCGTGCTGCGGTCTTGCAGGCGCTGCACAGCGCTCAGCGGCTTCTCCACATGCCCGACGTTGCGGTTGCCCAGGTGCGGGTACGTAATGTTGGGGATATCGCCGCCGTCTGGGTCTTGCGAAGGGTCGTGCTCGAATGACTTTCGGGCCTTGCGCCTGTTGCAAAGCTCACGGGCCTCAACACGCTCTCTCTCTCTCTCTCTTGCTCTCTCTCGCTCTCTCCCTCCCTCCCTCCCTCCCTCCCTCCCTCCCTCCCTCCC